>Ga0209506_1003758_pt1 | contig 11942 bp, 15 predicted proteins | sample AD_JPNHG2_MetaG_FD_184409 | JGI IMG/M metagenome (GOLD analysis project Ga0209506, IMG submission 184409) | Active sludge microbial communities of municipal wastewater-treating anaerobic digesters from Japan - AD_JPNHG2_MetaG (SPAdes) (version 2) | ecosystem: Engineered > Bioreactor > Anaerobic...
GCATGGACCCCGCGAACGTCCTCATGATCGCAGCCTTGATCATGGCTTTCCTACGTAAAATCACAAACAGTCCGGCCAAGATCTGACGCTGGCGGTGACCATGCCAGCCGATTCTGTCGAAACTATGGTGGCTCGGATAGACGAGCGAACACACCGCATGGATGAACGAGACGAGCGAATCGAGAAGAAGCTAGACGCCCACTGTAACCAGCTCGGTGACCACGAAAAGCGCATTGGCTGTCTTGAAGGTTTCAAGATGTCTGTATATATCGCGTCCGCTCTCGTGGTAACCCTGGTCGGTTTGGCTGTTGCCGCTTTCGGATTATTTTAATGTGGGTGATCAATCTTGACCGACGCTGATTTTCTTGCTCCGACTGTAAACCAATGCATATTGACAAGCCACATCGAGGCCGTGTCGAGAGCCAGCCGGGAAACCGGGATCGTCAATGGCAACCGTCTGACCGCATCTACACCTGCGGATATGGTAGTGACGATCGGAGCGGGTAGGATTAAGATAGCCGGAACGCCCGCAGACGTGGCCGAAGATACTGTCACCCTTGCTGCCGCCCACACAACTCTGCCCCGGATCGATATTATTTACCGGGATGTGACCGGCGATGCTAAGGCAGCGAAAGGCACACCAGCGACGATCGAAGACCCCAAGGGGCTGAGCGACTGGAAGAGCTATACTTCTCCCCTCCCTCCATCATCTATCCCACCCGGAGCTATCATAGGAGCCGTCTGGATACCGGCAGAATGCACAGCCATCACATCTGAATATATCTGGATGTTCGCAGGCGGTGTAGGTGACCTGGCAACCTCCATAGGGACACCAGGCACGGACGCCATGCCAGCCTCCGAGAAGGCGGTGAGGGATGTTCTGGCGGAATGCGCGCCCGCCGCTAATGGAGTCACCAACGGCGATTCTCACGACCATTCAGGTGGAGATGGTGCCCAGATAGATCATGGCAGCCTGGGAGGGCGAACGGATGACGACCACTTGATCTATTACAATCAGGCCCGAGGGGATGCCCGGTATGCTCAGTTGGCTCATGCTGCGAGGCATGCATCCGGTGGAGCGGACGCCATCAAGCTCGATGACCTGGCAGCACCGGATGATAACACCGACTTGAATGCCTCTACCACAAAGCACGGCCTGATGCAGAAGTATCCGAACACCGCTCAGGTTCTCAAGGGAAATGGTTCATGGATCACCAGGAACTTTGAGATCGACTTTCCCTTTGGGAACGGATTGGATGTTATTGAGGATGCGGTTCATGAATTCGCTGTTCCAATAGCGTGCAAGATCACCAGGGCGGATGTCTGGGAGGTGGGCGGGCGGTCAAGCTCAATCACCTGTACCCTCTATAAGCACGCGGTAGGTGCTGCCAAAGGTTCTGCAGTAGACTCTTTTGTTATGTCTAGCAGAGTCTATATGACAGAAACTGGTTTGAACATATCAGTCAGTCAGCACAATGTTCTGAGAATCGAGGTCAGCAGCATAACAGCGGCCAAGCAGATTGTCTGCAGGCTGTTCCTTGAGGCTACCTGATGACGAACCTTTACGTCTTCTGGAGAAAGACGACCGATCCCCCCTCCCCCTGGACCAGACTGACCCGGACTAACCAGTATCTCAGGTTCAATGGAACCCCGGCAAATCACTGGACCCAAACCGGAGCAACCACTCACACCCACCCATCCGCAAGTATCAACGTGGGGAACTCGGTTCACGGAGGAGAGCACGGTACCCGGCAGACCCCAACCAACGATTCGATCATGGGGACGCATACCCATCCGGTCGCCGGGTATAGCATCGAGAATACCAATAACAATAATCCTCCTGGCTGGGGTCTTGATATCATCTATATGAACCTGACCACCTGGGAGAGCAGCGTCCGGTCCTTCCCCGAAGGCTCCATCATCATGTCCAATGGAGTCCTGACGGACGCCAGCCTGGAGAGGTACAGCGCAGCAGATGGCCGTTACATAGTTCACACCACCCCGGAAACCACGGTGGGCACAAGCACACCGCAGTCGCATACTGTGTCTGGTAGCCTCAGTGAAGTTCAGGGGGTGGTCTTCTCAGATGGTTGGTTTACTCAGAAGGTGGGAGATCGTGCTCTCCATCACGGCCATACATTCAGCTTCGCCTCCGAGGCCAAGTACGTAGAGCCTCGGAACCTGGTGACGAGGCTTTACCATGCCCTGCAGAACACTTCCAGGGCGGTGGCTGGCAGCGTGGTGTTCGTCGATGGCTCCGTAAGCGCCAACTGGGAGCTATTGGCAGGATGGGCTGGCGGGAACCTAAAAGCAGGCAACTCCGATCCCACATTATCAGGATCGGATAACCATACCCAAAACCTGTCCGGGAACAGCTCAACCTACAATGGGCCAAACGCTTTCAGCGATCTATTTTATGATCGCTACTGCTGGGATTACCATTACCATCCAATTACCGGCAGTCTGGCAGCAGCAAGTCACGTCCCCTCAAGCAGGCTGATCGTCCCCGCCCGGCTGCTCAAGAACCTGTCCAAACAGAGAACCAGTGCACCGCAGATAATCGGATTGTGGTAACCTTGGATTTCACTGAAGAACTCAATGCTGCGGGCCAGAAGTACAAGAAGGCCATCGAGGATCGGATAGATTCTGGTGTGCCGCCGCCCAATGCGCCCAGCACTATCATGAAAAAGGGTCACGACCTGACCCTCCGGGAGACATGGGCCTACCGGGAAAGTATCGAGGTCCATACTGACCCCGAAAGTGTTGAGATCGGGGTTTTCGATCCTAAAATTGCTGAGTACGTTTATTGGAATGAACACGGCACCAAGACAATCCCGCCAAGGCCCGTATTCGGGCCGGTGGCTGACGGTCCTGGTGAGCGGTTTTTAGACGAACTTGAAGAAGCGATAGCAGACAAGATTATAGAAGAGTTTGAGAGGTAATTATGGCAGCAGTCGTCCAGATAGTAGGCTACTATGGAGCAGCGCCCGGCGTCAAGACGCCGCTGACTGTTCAGAGGTACAATACAGCGATACCAAGCCAGAGAGATCCTGGCCTGAGTTTCCCGAACAACATCCCCCCATCAGGCGAGACTTATCGGTCATGTTGGATGTACACAGGAGCAGAGATCACCGGCGGAACTTACAGCCAGCTCACCAACTGGCGATGGGGGACACCCGGGAACATCAAAGATCCAGCTGTGTGGGGCCTGGGGTCTGGCAAGGTCCAGGTCGCTCTGAAGGATACCGGAGACCACGGATGCCCGGTCGCAAGCTATGAAGCACCAACCGGGGTGTCCGGTAGCTACGGGTATGACATCAAAGATCCCGTGAACGGCCACACATATTACAAGAGCGAGACCACACCATGCGCCGATGCAGACAACTACACAACCACCAGCCCGCTTGTGTTCGATACCACCGTCTACACGCCAGCCAGTCCACTGAAAGTGACCAAACTGGTAGTCCATCAGCTTGTGCTGGAAGACGATTCCAGCTTTGGTGAGAAGGCGGAGCTGGCGAACTTCATCCGGTGGCAGGAGATTTGAGTGCCCGAGATAGCTCCCAATTGCTGGAAGGCTGCCCTCTCTTTTTTCTGGTGGCGAGAGTACCGGGATGGCCGACAGGAACAGGAGTTTGACCTCCTGACAGGCCAGATATCGCCCTGGGGTAGCAAGACACCCGAAGGCCTGGCCAAAGTCGGGTGGCTGCCCGTGACCCCTGGTCTGGCTCAGAAGATGAAGAGCTGTGGAGAGTACGGCGTCCCCACTCAGTCTCTTGCCATAATCATACCTCTGGCAGAAGGCGAGGAACCCGTCATCTACAAGGAGACCACCGTCTGGGAAGGGTCGCAAGTCCACTGCAAGGCATGTGACGCTGTATTCCGGTCGACGGGTCCGGCCACCCATTGTCCGGTATGCGGTGCAAAGACCTCATGGCGGTGCCCCAAATGCGGCCAGCTGCAGGACTCCGAGATCTGCCCGGACTGTAAGGTGCAAGGCAATCCCATCAATCCCCTGGAATCCCGCCCCGCCAGGTGGGATGAGACTGAGTACTTCCTTGGGGTGAAAGGGAAGTTCTGCAACCGCTTCAACACTTCAAGACTGATCACAGAGCATTAAGGTAAATCATGACAGGCTACGGCGATTCTTTCTATGGATCTGATTGGTACACAGGCTCTCCATATCGAGCCAACACCGAGCTGAAAGTCGGGATTGTGGCCAGGATCGTCAAGCCGCCCCGATCCGCTCCCCCGGTGATAGATAGCATCGCCTACGGCCTGGCTCAGAGGTTCGACTACCTCCAGCAGGGGATCCAGGCGTTCGCCCTGTTCAACAAGATCGAGTTTGCTAAAGGAGAAAGTGACGGGTTCCTGCCATCGTTGGACGATGTCTGGGGAAAGATCTACAGCCTGCCACGGAGGACGGGGGAGAGCGACCACGACTACCGGGCGAGACTACAGACTTATACCAAAGTCCTGACCGGCTGCGGAACGGCTCAGACCTCCCAAGAAGTATTAGATTTCCTGATCGGACTGCCCGGTGCAACCACGGTTCGGTCCGTCTGGCCGGCACAGGCTAAGATCGATTTCAATTCTGTTGATGCCATGAGGCTGGCTACTCAGAAGTTAGACCTCCTGAACTCAGTGCTGCCGGGCATGTTTGCAGCTGGCGTGGATTACAGCCTGCAGCTCTTCTATCTGGACTGTTATGTCCGGGCCGCAATCAAGGGAGATGCCACGTTGCCGTACATCAGCCGGGCTGCCGTGGCCACAGATAACGAACTGGAATGCGGGATTGATGCCCTGGTAGCTTACAGCAGAGAGCTGGCAGCCGTCATATCTGCATCCGTCCGGACGACCAGAGACCTCTGGCTACCAATGCGAGCAGCCATAAGAGCTGATCGTCTCCTGGAGCCATCTATCATATCGGCCATCCGGGGCAACCCGGAGCTGCCCATCGAGACTCGGGCTGCGGTCCAGGGCGAACCATGGCTACCATGTAGCTATTTTGCAGCTGTCCGGGGAGAGCCCCAGCTGGATATCGAGACTCGGGCTGCGGTGGCCAGAGACTTTGATCTGACATGCAATATCCTGGCTAGGGTAGTGTTCATGTACGAACTGGAGACTGCGATCAGGGCGGCAGTCAGTGGTAAGAGAGAGCTATCCGTAGGCATCCGGGCGAGGATTGCCAGGAGCGAGGCATGACTGAAGAGCTCCCCACCCTCACCATATCTGCGTCCGACCGGATCATGACCCGGCCTATCGAGCAGGATCCCGAATCCCCTAGATACGAGCAAGACCAGTGGGAGGTATCTCAACCTTTGCCTGGGGTCCGGATAATCAACTCCTGGCAGATCTATCATAAGATGTGGCTGGTCCTGGCGGTCACCGATAGCGGAATATATAATATCTTCCTGTCGGTGGGCGGAAGGTTCACGCTGGTTCATTCCCATCCTTCGAAGATCTACAACTTGTTCTATGTGGATGACGGCCATTGTCTCTTCTGTGCCGACGATGGCTGGTATTTCACTGTGAACACCGGCACAGCATGGACCGAAGCGGACGAGGACGTTCTAGGACCGATACCGGACGAGGACGTTCTAGGACCGATACCGGACGAGGACGTTCCAGTACCTGAGTACGACGACTGGACGGTGATCGATTCGTGGTGGCCTATACCGGATCCGGATGAAATCGTTCCAGAGTACGATAACTGGATGTGGCTGGGCGCTTTAGGAGCTGCAGCATATAGCCCGGTGGCAAAAGCTATGGCCGTGATCGGCCTGAGCACTGGCTCGTGGGCCCTGGTCGCCTATGCGGAGAACCATAAGATATATCGGGCGGTGTATCCGGGAGGAGAATGGGATGTAGCCTATGACACCACCACCATCTGGACTGACAAATGGTATCCTGCCATTGCAGGTGGTCCTGCGGGCATCCTGGCTGGAGCTGGCAGCAAGCTATTGCGGTCGTTGGATGCCGGAGCCACGTTCACAGTTCTCCGGGACATCGGAGCGGTGATCAAGAGTATCGTGGTTTCGAACCAGTCAACGACACCCATTTTTGCAATCACCGTAGAACCGACCCCTGGCAGCGATATAGACAAGATTTATCTCTCCTACGACCTGGGCGACTCACTCACAGAAGACGCCAACCGGGCGGGATCTATCAGCTCTGTGCAATCGGTAGTACCGACTGGGACGAATGATGTGCAGACCTCGTTCGCTGTGCTCGGGAAACGGACGATCGACTCTCCACAGCAGGATTACAAGATCATCGAGGCCTAACAATGCGACTCACCAAGCTGCTTATAGCCATTCTGTTCTTCCTTCTATTGTGGTGGCCGGGGGCGTTCTCGTCACAGCCATGGAGGACATGGTTCTGGGCGACTCGGCCAGGAACGACCGCGACTTACTCGCCATACACAGAATGGGCTGCCGGTTACTACTGGTTTTATAAAATTCCAGCAGAAGGCGGTCATCGGGAGCAACTGGCATTCAGATCTCCAGAAGACCGGAGGAGCACGGGCTGGGGGCAGAGGCTTGTCAAGAAGGATGTCCTCTATATTATCACCCATGCAGGAGATACGCCGAACTGGGGGAACGTCAGCCAGTTTATCGATATCGGTCCACCGTGTGGCAATTGGCGATCGGCCATGTTTGAAGAAGGGGAAACTACACGCAGCCAGACATACAGTCTCCTGGCAGCCGCCCAAAGTAATAGAGAGCTTCCGATAGGAATAGATGCAGCAGTCGCCAAGACAGAAGAACTCGCTCCTGGAGTCACGGCAACAATCCAGGCTACCCCCGAATTACCTATCACCACCCAGGCGGCTATCGCCGGGAATCCGGAACTTGCCCACCCCGTCAGAGCTGCCATCCGGGCAGAGCTCTTACTGGAGCCCGGCATCATAGCGGCCATTGGAAAGGATTTCTCTCTGGTGCCCGGCGTGACGGCAACTGTCCAGGGCAACCCATACCAATGGTATGGAACAAGGGCGGCGATCAAAGGCGAGACAGAAAAATCAGTAGGAATAACAGCTTTTGTGGTGAAGAGCCGTGCAACTCAAATCATGCTGGAGATGGAAAACCTGTGGCCTCAGGAAATGGATCTCAGGAGTACTCCGAATTCTCCGTCGGAGTGGAGGGACTGGAGGAAGCACCAGCTCGGCCAATGATATCGAGACTGCGGATCTGGTCACAAAGAGCCTCATAGCTAAGGTCTCTCGGGTCAGATCCGGCTCGGAGTACGATGCTGCAGTCAAGACTGGTATCCAATACTGGCTGTCCGTCCTGGCTGATAAGCCAGACCTGGCAGCAAAAAGGAAGCACGATAAGGCCATGAGCGCTCTTCTGAAATGCCAGTTCGAGATGACAGGCAGAAAGACGCGCCGGAGCATGATAGAGAACCTGAAGCGAGCGATCCATGATACCATTACCTCCCGCCACTAAAAAGAAGATGGTGGCCTGGCTGCCTCATATCCTCGATGGGTACGACTATGCCCTCAAGGAGACGGACAATATCCTGCCAGACCTCACAGCTCCAGCCATTACATACTATTTTTCATCTGTTGGTACTCCCTCCCAATTCTCTGCCCAACCTCTGAGAACCGTCCGGAACAAAGTAACCGGGGAGATGGAGGAGTATTGGGGGCAGTATCACTATGCCACCATGAATGTAGTTCTCCGGGCCAATGACAAAGACGAACTGGAGGCCATGTGGTTTTCGTTCTACAACCAATGCCTGAAGAACCGGAGAGATGCCAAAATCTATCACCATGGCTGGAGGTTCCTGGAGGTCCTGGACTCCAAACCACTATCACCAGAGAGGCTTGACAATGGAAAGAATCTGTATTGGGCACAGGTGGATCTGCGATTCGAGTACGAGGTCGTCAATGTCCCAGATGAGGATTACATCAAGCGGGTCCATAACGAGATCGAGGTTGACGAAGACGACGAGCACATCACCTGGCTATCCGAGGTCCGAGATAATGTCGAGCTCTCGGTCGGGATCGTGGCATATATCGTCGGGCCAGACTGAGAATTATTTTTAGAGGTAAATATTATGAAAAAGAAGATACTGATGAGGGTAGCAGATGCTCTGCTGCTGCCGAATCCACCGATTACTAAAGAGCAGTACAAATCGCTGGTTAAGCAGAATGGTTTGACTGCTGCCAGGAATAAGCGGATTGAGGTAGAGGTAGATGTCGAGGTGATCTGAATTGGCAGAAATTATGCTAGGCAATCAGTACAACTTTCTGCGGCACGTAATCACCCTGGAAAGTATCGGCCAGGTAGCGGTTACAGTAGGCCGCGGGGTGGTTGTGGGGATCGGTACGGCAGATAGAGGCCCTGCGATGGTGCCTTACGGCATTGCTGGTAGCTCTGCTAACAAGATCAAGCGGACATACTACTCCGGGCCGCTCAAGGAAGGTCTGGAAGATGCGGCTGACCAGGGAGCTTCGATCGTCTATGGCGTCCGGGTTCTTGGAGCTGGATATGCCTCAGCATCCCTGACTGTTGACGACGGCACGGATGATGTAGGAACGTTCAATGCAACCGGCCCAGGAGTAGCCGGGAACATTCCGACAATCACGATTGCCCGAGGAGATGCATACGGCTCTATAGTCGAGACCTTTGCCGGGAACGGCGGAACATCTCCCTATGCCCTGCTGTACAATGATATTGATTCTGCCGCCCTGACCAACTATGTGAAGGTGGCCGGAGTCACAAAGACGATCATCTACACCGGCACTCCTGAGCCAGGTGAGTGTCTGATCGATCCGGTGGCTGGCACCCTATCATTCGCTACCACCGAATGGCCAACCACAGCTCAGCAGGTCGAGGTCAAGTACAAGTACTATAGCCGGAAGGTCACCATCACAGATGTCAGCAGCCAGACTATACCAACGGTCTACAATAACATCAAGAGTCTGACTGCTCTGGTCGCCAAGATGAAGGACGACCCGCTGGTCACTTTCGATGCTGAGACTGGAGCTACTCACCTGCCTGCAGTTATGGCCGCAACCAACATGACTGGAGGTCTGGATGGGGCTGCAATCACAGCCGAAGACTGGGAAGCTGCCTTCAACGTGGTGGTCGAGCAGCTGCCTGCTAGCGTCTATCCTTCGGCAGTGTTCGCTACCGCCTACGGAGTTGAGACCGGCCAGTATGAGATAGTCGCCCTGATGGATGCTTTCCTTACCAAGATGGCCAACAAGCCGGTGGGCAAGATGTCTCCATGCCAGGGGTTCATATCTCTGGATCCGACTGCAGACGCTGATGACCTGATCGACCTGGTGAGCGGCTACAACAACCTCTTCATGACCCTCATCACCAACGGCAAGGACAACGAGGGGAAGGATCTCGCCGGAGCCAGAGCAGGCCAGGAGGCAGTGCTCAGGCTCGGGACCAGCCCTGCAGTAGACGACAATTCTCTCAGAGGTGTCCAGGGGTTGCTTTTCCAGTGGGACGATGCGGACAGAGAGGTTCTGAACGCTGCCGGCCTGGAGGTGCTGGTCAAGGAGACCGGAGTCCATCCATATGTGGGCGTGACCACTAATCTGGATGACTCATTCTATCGGACCGTGGACGTCCGGACTATCTGCGCCACTATCATCGTGGTGGACCAGATCGTCAAAAAGTTCATGAACGAGCGCCGGACCCAGACCAACCTCGCTAGGATGCAGGCATCCATCGATGTAATCTTGAACAGGTACAAGGCTTCTGGGGTCCTGGACACCTATACACTGGCAGTCACTCCAAACGAGGCAGACCACAACGCGGTGGACATTGCCCTCAAGATCCAGCCGGTCGGCCACATTGAGAGGGTGTTCACCTGGATGGGCGTCGGATATTATGACTCTTCTGCAATAGCGGAGGTGTAAAGCAATGGCAGACCAGTATAACAGCATAGGGCATCACCCCAAGTCAACCTATATGACCTCGGAGGGTCATGCCCTCCACAACATTTCAGGGCTCGACCTGATCATCGATATTGCAGGGGTCTACTTCCCTCTGCGCTCGCTGCAGTATGCTGCTAACCACAACATCACAGACGAGCATGGGACAGGCACACATGACCCGGTGGCCCTGACCAGCCAGGAGCATACATATAGCGGCAGCTTCACCTATGCCAGCTTCCTGGTCACAGGCGAGAACGTCCTCACCCAGAAGGATGTGCTCACACTCACCCAGCTCCTGCAGGATCAGGCAGATGAGGGGCTGTCCAAGTACTTCGACATCTACATCATCGAGGTGCAGGGGAAGAGGACGCCCGGAAGCGGAACGACCTTCGAAGAGCAGGTCGAGGCGGCCCTGCAGAACGAGAGCATGGTGGGGTACATCGAGGCCCTTGTTGATTGTAAGGTTACCAAGGTCAACCGAGACATACCTGAGAAAAACACCGTCGTATCTTCGAGAGAGTTCAAGTATAGCTACAAGCTGCCCAGGTGAGGCAGCTATTCTTTTTTGGCTTTGATGCGCAACGGCTACGCGACCGTCTCCAGAGCGGTTTCCAGTGGGTTCGACTCCTACCAAGGCCAATATGACCAATTATCTGACCCGTAAAAAAACATTAATGGGCACCAAGTTCGAGGTTGAGGTGCCTGTATCGCAGTATGATGCCGTCGTCAGGGTCCATGCTGTCCCTGATATGACTCTTGCCAGGATCGAGGATCGGGTAGGCTACAAGCTGGAGGATGCCATAGCAGCTCTGTCCAACCAGAATCTCACAGAAGCGGATATCAAGGCCATCCAGGAGAACAAAGCCAGCCCGGATATAATCAAGAAAGGGTCCAACGCCCTATCACCCCAGCTAACTCTGTTCCTGGGTGAGTTGTGCAAGGCAGGGATCGTTCCGGATCCGGACTGCAAATGCAAAGGGAAAGGCTGCGATGATTGCGACATAGGCCTGCTGGTCGAGGAACTACATGGGTTCGCAGTCTTGCAAATCGGCATGGCCATCATAGGAGCCTCCACAGCTGCCTGGAAGGACGTAGAGAGTTTTTTCTCAGCCCAGAAGGAGCAGTCTGGGGCAGGATCGTCTGCTTAGGTCCTGGACTCGGGCCGGTCGATCAGCTCACGTCAGCTCAGATCATGTTCATGGGTCTAGCCGGCATGGAAGACGCCCAGCTGAGGGCTGGGAACGGCCTGGTAAAGAGGGAGGCTCAAGATATGCATAGTATGTCCACTGCAGACTATTTTGCAGCTAAGAAGGCTAGCAGGAAAGGGACAGAAGAGTATGAAGAGCTGCAGAAGAGAAAGGAGAGACAAGCAGGATTCCGCAGGCTGCTCGACGGTAAGGTCCGCAAGCTCGTAGCTGAGGATATGCGGTACCGCTGAACTCTTCAAGCCCGGTCTGCCGGCCTGTGATATATGGCCGGTAGGCTTTGAATAGCTCTTTTTTCATATTATCATAATTTACTGGTGGTGATTTGCACGAGGCGCCATGATATAGACTGGAGACAGGTACTCTCGGAGTGGAGCAACTACGATCTGGATGCTCTGGCCCGAGAGATCGATGAGGAGAAGATTCGCAGGAATTCGCCTATGTGCAAGCCATTCAGGAGCGGTACATGGTAGAGCGTACAGTTACTATCAAGCTGGGGCTGGAGGACCAGATAGGCAACCGGCTGCTGGAGATCAGGAAGCAGCGGGATGCTCTGCTCGGCAAGCCCAATATCAAGCTCAATGTCGACTCTGATGGACTCCAGCAGGCACAGAGGGCAGCCAACCAGGCCCGTGCAGCGTCTGCTGCAGCCACCCGAGATATGGCTCTTCTCGGGAATGCTATATCGAGCAAAGCTGTGGCTCCTATGGCTCAGTATTCTGCCTTCCTGGGTGCCGTGCTGGTGGTCACTCAAAAGCTGGGGCCTGCGATGGTCTCAGCCCTGCAGAAGAGTAATGTCGAGTTCCAGAGGCAGAGAGACCTTATGAGGTTCT
>Ga0209506_1003760_pt1 | contig 11936 bp, 6 predicted proteins | sample AD_JPNHG2_MetaG_FD_184409 | JGI IMG/M metagenome (GOLD analysis project Ga0209506, IMG submission 184409) | Active sludge microbial communities of municipal wastewater-treating anaerobic digesters from Japan - AD_JPNHG2_MetaG (SPAdes) (version 2) | ecosystem: Engineered > Bioreactor > Anaerobic >...
GCATTATAGATGCCTGTGGTAACCACCGCAGTATATACCCCATTCCATGCAAACCCGCCTGCTGGTGTAAATACAATTGTTTTTAATGGGGGATGATATGAATAGCTTCCATTGACAATCAGGTTGTGTTCATCAAGCACATAGAATGTTGTATCATCCACAGAGCTCATATCGATGTCATGGGAAAATACAACACAGACATCACTGCTTGAAAATACAACCTCACCCTCGGCAGGTGTATGCGAGATTATACCTAAATAATCTTCACTGGTATTTTTACCCGTCGCTGGTTTTGAAGAATCTTTTCCACAACACAGCAACACTATCAATAGTATATACACACATAACGGAATGCCCTTATGTGTATGATGTACAAACACCCCAATCCTCTGTACACATATGATTTCATTGAAAACTTTGTTCCGCTACGCACTATATATGTTTCTTTACAGTAAAAATTGTGTCACAAATTTGTCAACATATTAATATTTATTTAAAGTTATTTTATAAAAATTACTGTATAATTTCACATCAATGAAATTAATTTCATATAAATGAAATGATTCACTATATAGTGTATTTTATTTTAAAATAATTATGCATTATTGGAGGAATTGTAATTTCCTTATCTTACTTATATTTTCCAACCAATGTGCCATCAACACGGTGCTTATGGTATAGCATCGTGCTTCCTTATTCATAATAAAGGGTGGTGTTTATTGATGTAACAATGCATTGATAAATCTTCATTGCATGTCTTTGAAAAAAAACTTGCAATTCCACATGCTCTATATGGTATTACTCTTACTGTGATAGTGTATTATGACGTTTCTATGATGACATAAAGGAGGGCAACCATGACACCGTTATCCAGCCTTGCTAACTATGGGCAAACCACCATACAAAAAGATGATGCGCTGTTAGTCATTGACATGCAATATGACTTTATCCCCGGGGGAGCGCTTGCTGTTGCTGAGGGTGATGCAATTATACAACCCATCTCTTTGCTTATGGAAAAATTTTTTACAACAGGTGCTACGGTTGTTTGCACTCAGGACTGGCATCCGCAGGGGCACCATTCATTTGCATCAGCCCACGGCAAAAATCCTTATGACCCCATTGAGCAACCAGGCATTGGACCAGTGCTCTGGCCCGATCATTGCGTCATTGGTACACAGGGGGCAATGCTTCATGAAGATATTGCAGCCAGCTACTGTCATGCCATCGTGCGTAAGGGCTATACTGTGACTATCGATAGTTACTCTGCATTTCTGGAAAACGATAAAAAAACGCCAACCGGTTTGCATGGATATCTTCACGATAGAGGCATACACCGTATATTTGTATGCGGGCTTGCATTTGATTACTGTGTACAGTTTACAGCGGTTGATGGTTCAAACCAAAATTTTGAGGCGATAGTTATTGTTGATTGTACAAAAGCGGTTCATTCACCATCTACCAGTGTAGAAGATGCAATAGCTACCATGAAACAACATGCTGTTCAATTTGCTTTGTCCAGGGATATGTCATGGTAATGGCAATTCAACGGTAAACTCTGCATACTGCCCTTGTGCCGAATCAGCGTATATCCTGCCATTATGCATATACACAATATTCCATGAAATAAAAAGTCCAATACCAGAACCTTTACGCGAAAGTAATTCTTCCGTTTCGATTCGTGAAAAGCGTTTAAAAAGTTTATATTTTTCTTCCTGTGGGAATCCAGGTCCTGTGTTCCAAACTTTTATCATGCATAATCCATCCTGCCGCTTTGCTGTAATACGTATTAATCCATGATCACTATTATACTTTATAGCATTGTTCAAAAGGTTATGCATCACTATCTTCAATAAGTCGGGATCACCTTCTACCTTTACATCATCATTGTAATCCTGCTGTATAGTGATATGCATTGCGTCAGCCTGTGGTTGCACAATCCCTATGGAAGGTACAATAACTTCTTTTATAATGTCGATAATAGATTTTTTCACCGGCATGGAGCCAGTTTCAAGACGTGCTAAATGTAAATATTCATTGACTATCGTCAAAAGGTATTCTGCCTGAGCCATCATCCGCTCTATGGTGGTTTTACAATGCTCGGGTATCTGGCCAAAGTATCCCTGCTGTAATGTTGTGCCCAATGTCATGATAGAAGAAAGCGGGCTTTTCAGTTCATGCGTCACAAAGCTCAGCATCTCCATATAAGCATTTATTGCCCGGGTAAGCTGCTCAATACGGTACGCTTTTTCAACCGCCTGACTTAACCTCTCCACCATAGCATGGTGGAGCGCTATCTGTCGTGCTCCATATACATTCTTCTGCCGTGAACTTCTGAAAAGTACGCCAATAATCCTCCCTTCAACAAAAAGCGGGCATGTCATGCTTGACTTAACCCCTTCCTGTAAAAGCAGGCGTGTTGACCTGCTATGGGGATGGCTTTTAAAATAGAGCTCTAAATCATTAATGATACGCGGTGTTTGGTCTTTAAATATTTTTTCAAGGGAGCTTCCTTTTAAATCGTCCGTATATCCCTTATCTAAATACAACGGGCTATATGATGCAACAACATGATACAGCACAAGCCTCTTCCCATCATCGGAAAATGCAATGCCAATCCTGTCACACGGCATAATATGCTGTGTTTCTCTGAAAAAAAATTCTATAATAGCTACAAGAGACTCCCCCGCAGCAATTTTTTGATTGATACGTTCTAAAACTTTTAACTCTTCACCCGTAAAGGCAATGGTGCTGACACTGTCTTCCTGTACATAGATAACTGAATCGAAAGATTCTCCCATGCATCGGCCCTTTATTATATGGTAATGTTACCATCGTGACAGCATGGAAAAATTATGCAAGATTTTTTATAGTTTGACTATTATCTATAAGGGCGATAGTTATTGGACAGAATATCAATTGACGGTAACTATCGCCCATTAATATATCCTTTACCGCCTGCAGTATATAGTTAACCAGCGTTTACTTTTGCATCATCCATATAACTTTTAGCAATAATAAGCCGCTGTATTTGACTTGTTCCTTCATAAATTGATGTTACCCGCACATCGCGATACATCCGCTCAATGGGATAATCTTTTGTATACCCATACCCGCCCAGTATCTGCATGGCGTCATAACATGCTTTGTTTGCTGCCTCGGTTGCAAATAGCTTTGCCATCGATGCTTCCTTCATAAACGGCTTATTATTTTCCTTGAGGTAAGCCGCCTTTAGAAGTAAAAGCCGCGCCGCCTCCAGACTGGTATAGTTATCAGCAATCATCCACTGTATTGCCTGATGTTGTATAATGGGTACATCAAACTGTACACGCTCATTTGCATAACCCGTAGCAAAGTCCATAGCAGCCAGTCCAATCCCCAGCGCCATAGAACCTATCCCTATGCGCCCGCCAGCCAGCTCTTTTACTGCAATCTTAAACCCTTCATTTTCGTTACCAAGCAGATTTTCCCTGGGAACCCTGCAATCTTCCAGGATAATCTCATTGGTTGATGAACCTAACTGCCCCATCTTGCTTTCATCCTTACCCACCGCAAATCCTTGAAAGCCGGGCTCCACCAGAAAAGCGCTGATTCCTCTCCCTCTGGGCGCGCTTGTATCAGTAACTGCCCAGACAACAACTATACCGGCATATTCGGCGCTGGTAATAAATACCTTTCTGCCATTTAAAATCCAGCTGTTGCCGTCGGGCACCGCAGTAGTTTTCATAGCAGAGGGGTCAGAGCCCGCCTCTGCCTCGGTTAAACCAAAGGCGCCTGCATAAAAAGTGCCATCACACAGAGCAGGGATATACCTGCATTTTTGCTCTTCTGTACCCACTGACTGAATAACCTCTGCCACCATGTTCGTCACTGATGTTGTAACGGCTGTAGCTGCACATGCTTTCCCCAGCTGTGTCAGCACCAGTGAAAATGCAACACTGCCGGCACCTGTTCCGCCATAGCGGGGGTCTACTGCTATTCCGTTAAACCCAAGCTTTGCCAGCTTTTTTAAATTTGATTTTAAAATTTCTCTGTTTTTGGTTGCATCCAGAACGGCTGCTGCAGGTTCCAGTTCCTGTTTTGCAAAACGGCTTGCAGTTTCCTGAATGATTATCTGTTCTTCTGATAATTCAAAGTGCATGGACTATTACCCTTATACTATGTATAATCATAAAAACCTTTTTTGGTTTTACACCCCAACCACCCTGCTTCAACATACCTTCGTAGTAATGGACATGGACGGTATTTTGTATCCTTAAATCCTTCATACAGGGTTTCCATAATAGCAAGGCAGGTATCAAGCCCAATAAGGTCTGCCAGTGCAAGCGGCCCCATGGGATGGTTCATCCCTAACTTCATGACAGTGTCTATTGATTCGCGTGTCCCTACCCCTTCATAAAGGCTATAGATTGCCTCATTTATCATGGGCATAAGTATCCTGTTGGCAATAAAGCCGGGATAATCATTAGCCAATGCTGGCGTTTTACCAAACTTTATGCTTAAATTCCATGTTACATCAAAGGTTTCATCAGATGTGGCAAGTGCCCTTATTACCTCAACCAGCTTCATTACCGGCACAGGATTCATAAAGTGCATGCCAATAACTTTGTCAGCCCGTCTGGTTACCGATGCAATACGTCCAATGGGGATAGATGAGGTATTGGTAGCTAATACAACATGCGACGGGCATAGCGCGTCTAAATCGCTAAATAGTTTCCATTTTATTTGAGGATTTTCGCTGGCAGCTTCAACAATAAAATCTGCATCTGCAAGGTCATTCAATGCTGTGCACGGTTTAATCCTATGCAGCACTGCATCTTTTTCCTCATGTGTCAATGTGCCCTTATCAACATTTCGTGTCAACACTGCATCTATACCCTGAATACCTTTGTTAACATACTCCATGCTAATGTCATTCAGTATAACGGTAAGCCCGCTTAACGCTGCCACACAGGCTATGCCATGACCCATCTGCCCTGCACCTACAACACCAAATACTTTTATATCGTTTACCTGCATTGCGTTTATCCTTTTAGTTATCGTTTTACAATTAATGCAACAGCCTCGCCTCCACCCAGACACAGAGAGGCAAGCCCTGATTTTTTGTCTCGCGCTATCATTTCATGGACAAGCGTCACCAGCACCCGTGCACCACTTGCACCAATAGGATGCCCCAATGCAACGCTGCCGCCATTAACATTGACTTTGCCGGCATCAAGTTTTAATTCTTTCAGCACTGCAACACTTGAGCCGCTGAACGCTTCATTAACCTCATAAAGCTCAATATCCTCCAGCTTTACGCCTTCTTTTTTACAGCATTTTGGTATTGCCCATATTGGCGCCACCAGCACATACTTCATGTCAATGCCAGCACATGCCTGCGCTCCAACAGTAGCCATGATGGTGCATCCCAGCGTATCTGCCTTTTCTTTTGACATCACCACCAGTGCAGCAGCACCATCACTGATAACCGAACTATTGCCAGCTGTTGTAACCCCACCTGCTTTAAACGATGGTTTCATGGCAGCTAAAACTTCGTACGGTGTTTCCTTTGGACATTCATCAGTATCAAAAACTACCGTGCGTTGTTTTTGGGCGATAGTTACCGGGACTATCTCTTTTTTAAATGCACCTGATGCAATAGCATGCATTGCTTTCGTATATGACGCTTCGGCATATCGATCCTGCTCCTGCCTGCTGATTCCATACTTTTCTGAGCACAACTCATTGGATATCCCCATATGAAAATCATTGACAATGTCCCACAATCCATCATGAACCATGTGATCTTTCAGGGGACTATCGCCCATACGATAACCAAACCGGGCTTTTTCTAAATAGTAGGGTGCCATACTCATGTTTTCCATCCCACCAGCCACTATCACCTCAGCATCTCCAGCCTGTATTGCCTGTGCTGCAAGCATGACAGCTTTTAATCCTGAGCCACACACCTTATTGATGGTAAGGCATCCCACCTCCCACGGCATGCTGGCAATGATGGCTGCCTGCCGCGCAGGATTTTGTCCATACCCGCAGGGCAAAACCTGCCCCATGATAACCTCATCCACATCTTCTTTTTGTATGCCCGCTCTTTTCACTGCCTCTTCTATGACGATAGCACCCAATTGTGTTGCCGGCATGGATGAAAGCGCTCCATTAAAATTACCCAGTGGCGTTCGTACGGCACTTACAATGACAACCTCTTTCATTAATCCCCTCCAGGAATAGATTGGTATTTCTTTTTTAGAAACATTTCAGTGCACCTTTCCGTAACTCTGCTGCCATTCCGGGTTTTTTCCGGAATCTCTCCTGCCGCTCCTGTCATTGCGGACCTGTTCCGGAATCTCTTTTGCCACCATGAGATCCTGAAACCAGTTCAGGATGACGTTCTACAGTTCAGGACATGGTCCATGATGACTGTCATCAAATATTTTCATCCTCTATATATGAACACAAATCAAGCCATTATGCATTCCCCACCGGGAAAGTACGGCGCACTAAAAAAAAGCACCTGTTGCCCCTATATCCCGGCCAGATTATATGTCAACAATTAATGATACATGGTAAAGTTTTATTGAAAAAGTCAAAAAGTATTTTTTTCAATTGACTATTTTTTACTGTTTCACTATGATTTAAATGACCACAATAGTAAGGAATTGATTATGAATACAACACAACATTATAACAGCGCACTACCATTTTTATTTCTGGGTATAGTTTTGGTAATTGTTACAGTATCATGCACATCTGTTGAATTTGTAAAAACCGGGAATGAATACACTCCACTCCCACCAAACAGCGATGTGCAGGTATTGCTCACCGTTGATAAAAATCAATTTGATGAAATTGGCATAGCCGATATTGGCGGTGTTTCATTACCTGCCCGTATTGAAAAGGCAAAAGAGATAGCACGCAGCAAGGGTGGCGATGTTATTGTTCCGGCTATCATGTGTAATGAAGAATCCAAAAAAAGAATGCGGAGTGGCTATATCATTCAAAGCTTCTACATTTTGAAAACCAGAAGTACAGCAATAATACAAAAACCTGTAGAAGAAACCAGATCATTTACTCAGATGGTGGAAAAGGAGTTATTGCCAGAAAAACGATCTGCCACTTTTCAACAGCTTTTACGGGAATATCCCCAACTGCATGGCGAAGTATTTACCAATACCATGCAGCCATCCGGGTTTTATAAGATACCTCCTTCGCTTTTAGTTTACGGATTGTCACAACACAAGCTGTGCCTTATGAAGTTTGATGAAGAAAACAGTGCTCTCGTCTTTATCCCCATGGATAAAATAAACACTATTAAGGCATCCATTGAAGGAAAAAAATCATTAAGCATTGATTATACTCCACTTGGTGTTTACAAAGAAAAATATCCTGTTTTAAAAATGGTATCGCAATAACAAAAGAAAGGAACCCGGGAATATGGCATTACCATCATCCACTCAGAGCAGCCTGTGTAGATTTGCACTTCAGGATGAAGAAAAACTTTCTGATGAACATGTAAAACAGGAAATACAAAAAGCATTTGATGAGCACCGGGCATTCCCCTTTGTTGTTGATTCTTCAATTATTGATGCTATTAGAAAAGGGGTAGACACTGCAATACTCAGGGATTCTTTTTTAGCTATCCGTGATGCTATGGTTTTGTCAATGAGCAATAGTTCCCAATCAACCGATAAGTTACTTGCGGATATTCAATTGCAGACTAGAATAGTCAATGCTATTACAAAAATCCATGTTTCCATAGCACAGGGTAATTTTACATCAATTGTTAGCCGGCGTTTTGTACTTATAAAAGAAAGGCCAAACTGGCCAACACTGTACTATGTCTCACCACAAAGTGCTGTACTTTCTCATGTTGGGCAGGGACCACAATGGACTGAAATTCCCACTATCTATTTAGGGCTCAATATTTTTAATGTTTTAACATTAGATAGTACCAATACCTATGATCGCGCTTTTTACTGGCTTTTAAAGGTTGAGGAGCGAGCCATTGAGACAGGATATTCACATATTGAGGTGTACCCTCCTCATGTATCTGTTGCCCTTAACCAGCTGCTTGATGAAGTTATACGCATAGCCACCCTTTCCGAGGTTGAATTCAAAGAAATCCCCGAGCGGAAAAAAATACGACCATTTACCGCCCGCAACCGCGAAAGTTTTTTAAAAATGCTCAATGCGCGTAATCCAGACGACAGCTTTGATTTTGAAAAAAATCTAAAAGCCATCCGTTCACTTGAACGGCTGGCACGGCGTTATAAAAAAGGTTACGATGTTGCATCACTCAGAGAAATAGTGCGCTTACTTGTTGCTGCCTCAGGTCACGATATTCATGAAATACGCAACAGTGCCAACATTTTGCTTGAGCGCATCTTTGCCCCAAAGGAATTTGATGCTCCACTGGCAACATCATTTATCAATTGTGCAAACAACAGCACCCATCTATTTGAATTTATCATCCCGGAAGAGGGGGATTATTTTGTACGGATATTCTCTAATGCCGGCAGCAATCAATTTCCGTTAGAACAGGATATTGAATTTTTTGATATTGATTGCATTTATAAAGAAAAAAAAGGCGTATATACTGCACGCTATCAGTTTACCCGGATAGGATCCTATGACTACTGTGTTTATAAAAAGCGGAAAAAAAGAAACCAGTGGCTGCGCTATGAAGGGTGCAGTGGCAGAATAAACGTTATACCTGATGTTCGTGGAGAGATTGTACTGGAGATATTCCCTGATATACACGGACATACCCGCATCTACTGGATGGATCAGGAGCATCCCGGTCTTGTCTACAATGAGCATGGCGAGGTAATACGCCTTGGGCGATTTAGCGATATTACAGCACATCTGGAAGATTTAAAGGAGCGTTACCATATAACAGCCCTGTATCTATTAGGTGTACAAAAGCGTGGCACTAACCGTGAAGACTGGGCACCTGAAGCAACATCACCATCACCATTTTCACCCATGAGTTTAACCCAGATTGAAGACTACCTGGGCGGCGAAGAAGAATTCAAGGAGCTTGTAGCAAAAGCCCATGCAATGGATATAAAGGTCATAGTAGATGTTGTGCCTCATCTCAACCGCCACAGCACTGAACTTCCCGATGACTATGCAGTCAAATGTTACGATGACAGCGGCAATCTGGTTATCCGCGCATCCACCGATGGCAGGTACGGAAGCTGGAATGATGGCAAGCTTTTCAATTATCGTAAATTAGAAGTCTGGGAGTGGCTTATCAACAGTATCTGCACACTCATTGATAAGTATGATATTGATGGCATACGCTTTGACTCCGGCCATGCCGTTCCCATCATGATGAAAAAAAACAATTACCCTTTTGTTTATGGACAGTATCGTTCACTGGAGTCACTGGTAGAAGGCGAGATTATCGTCAATGACCGGGAAGATGGCCATTTCATTACTACCGGATACTATGACTGTGCATGCAGGGATACCATAGCTATTCCGTTGCATTACCTGATCATGTCTTCTGTTGCCCAGACGTTGAAGGCAAAGAACAAGCAATTCTTTATTCATATAGCCGAATGTTATTGGGGTCATGAGCGCTATCTTTCACGCAGCGGTATTATCCCCTACAATTCGGCACTTTTTAAGATATGCGAGGGCATAATCCACGGAACAACTGATGTTCGTGAGGTGTATCACTTTTATGATAACTATCTGCCTACCGCCCTCCCTCCGGGAACTGAGCTGCTGGGAATTTTAGGTAACCATGACGAAAGGCGCGCGCTCAACACCTTTGGTCAACGGGGGCTGAGAGCAGCTATTGGGCTTACCATTTTTTTAAACAATATCATTATGGACTATGAAGGAAGTGCTGAAGGCGAAAGCTGGAAGGTATATCTTGATAATATTTATGTAAACTGGAATCAGTTTGAGTACGTTGCCCACAGAAGTCTGGAATCATTTTACCGACAATGGTATCGGTTCCATCGCAGTAACAAAGGGAAAGGATATTTGATATGGGCAAACAATCATTTAGTTGCTGCATCAATAAAATTTACTGAAGATACTATATGGATTGGTGTTTTCAATTTTGCCGATAGTTCTCAGAATGTTGCATTACAGTTTGATAATCCTGCATTGCCTATTACCGACGAATCTTTTTTCAAGGTTGTTGATCCCATCTACTCGCCTATTACAAAGCATTACAGCTATTATACCGGCAAAGAACTCAAAGCATCGAAACTCTACACCGTGGTGTCCTACACTGACAGAATTAAGCTTTTAAAACTTGAGCCTGTCGATGACATTACTCCCCTCTATGATGAATTTCTGAGTGACTCATTATTTAGATTGTATTCAATAAGCAATCCAGTTCATTTTAAATCCAATTTCATGTTTTGTGAAACTATTGAGCATACTGCTTCTTTTGATGAATTTATACACTTTTTACAAACGCACATTATCCCGCTATTTTATCCTCAATATAAAAACTTCATTGAGATTGGATTTAAGCGTATACTTTTTTATATGTTTAAATTTGGTTTTACCCATGGCAATGATGTTTTAAAATTAATTGACAACCTTTCATCACATCATGATACCACTATTGCTGAATTGGGAAAAAGTATACAATTTCACAACAGGCGTGGACCCATTGTATTTATCTCAGCAGAAGCAGAACCATTTTCAAAAAGCGGTGGGCTTGCCAACGTTGTTTATGAACTTCCCCGTGAGCTTACAAAGTTAGGCGAAGAGGTAATCGTCATAACCCCAAAATATCGTCATGGGGATGACAATGCTATGAAAAAAATGGCATCCGCATTACAAAGATACAAAGCAGCGTATACAGGAAAAAATGTACGCTTCATGATTGAGAACAACACCTATGAAGCCGGTGTCCATTATGCACAGGTAGATGGTATCCATTACTATCTATTTGATCACCATGAATTTTTTGACGGGCTTTACTGGGGCTACACGGGCGAAGAAAAATTGCGACGTCGTATTGCGTTTGCACGCGCCAGCGCTGAGCTTATAACCACCTTTGGATTAAACCCTCTTTTTGTATTAACCAACGACGCCTACACCGGAATATTCAACGGCATTATACGAAGTGACCATATATATTATGCTCATCCAAATTTTAAACGAACATCTTTTTTCCATATCATTCACAATGGGGGATGGCAGTATTTTGATTCATATCACCGATACGAAAACGGCAAAGATCTTTTTTCACTGTTTAACCTTCCCCACTGGCGATACAATGATTTTTCTGATCCCACCGAATATGATAAGATTAACTGTATGGCATCAGGAATACGTTTTGCTGACCGTGTCATTACAGTAAGCCCTTCATATGCAAAACAGATTGAAAAGGCATGCGATGGTCTTGAAAAGATACTACACAACGTTATTGGTATAAGCAATGCACTGGGAATAGATTTTAAAAATCGTATTACCAGGCAGTTTCACCATTCAGGATTTGTTGATAAATACTATCCTGCAATGATTGATTTGCTTAAAAAAAATACCACAGCATATCAAACAGTACGTACTCGTTACCCTCAGATACTTGAAGGAGTTACAGCCTGCGAACACATTGCCGATCCATTGCAACGAGAATATATAACGCATATCCGTAATAAACTATGTTTGCAGTGTAAATCAGGATTTGATATCAATCCTGATACCGTATTATTTTCCATGATCCACCGCATTGCCGAACAAAAAGGTTTTCAGCTTCTTCTGGATGCATCATCCGAAATTTTTACTACATTACGCTATCAGGGGGTTATTGGTGGCGCAGTGGCATGGGGCGACCATCGGGGAAGCGAGCTGGCAACAGGACTCATTAATCTACAAAATTACTATCAAAAAAGTGTCTCGGTTACCCTTGGTTTTCAGGATATCAGTATTCCACTTATGTGCTCTGATGTATTTCTCATGCCTTC
>Ga0209506_1003763_pt1 | contig 11922 bp, 14 predicted proteins | sample AD_JPNHG2_MetaG_FD_184409 | JGI IMG/M metagenome (GOLD analysis project Ga0209506, IMG submission 184409) | Active sludge microbial communities of municipal wastewater-treating anaerobic digesters from Japan - AD_JPNHG2_MetaG (SPAdes) (version 2) | ecosystem: Engineered > Bioreactor > Anaerobic...
TGTTCCCATCAAATGTGTACAAGATATCCCTTGACGATGTTGAATCTCCTTTAAATAGCTTTCTTCCATCAAAAGTGTATAGTATATCTCGTGAAGAAGTTGAATCTCCTTTGTAGTACTTTTTGCCATCAAAAGTGGAAACAATATCCCTTGACGAATTCGAATCACCAGTAAATAAGTTCATAGATTCCTCCTAATTAAAATACAACTCCTTAAGGAATTGTTTACTGCTAATATTGTCATGACTATTATTTTAAGCATATTTTGTATTTTATACTATCTTTGTAAGAATATTATCCAACTTCCTATTTAAATATTCATACCATGGTTCCCATGCAAAATACTTACTAGTATGCTTAATACCAATCATCTTAATTTCCTTGTCAAGGACAATTTTTGCTTCTCTTGCATAAGTACCAGAAATATTTAGATCTTTTCGCAAATATTCTATTTTAACAAGAGGCGAATTAATAAAGTATTCAAGATGATTGTATGATTCAACTCCAATAGAAATACACACATCTGGTTTTAAGATATTCATTACTTTAAAAATAACTTTCCAGCCTTCAATATAGTCTAAGTGATTCGGCCTTTCACCTACTGCTAATATTCTTTGGCAAATATTAGTATATGATACTTTTGACCATACTTGTTTATTGTTACCCTTATCAGTACCAGATAGTAGCTTGTTAAGATTCTTATAAGTATTAACTTTCCAATACTCTTCGATAGCTGATTCTTCTATTGCTTCACGTGTCGAATTTTGATCTTTCTCATAAAGACCTTTTTGATTTTCTCGATAATAGTGTGATTCTCCAATCAGTAGTAGCTTTACCTTGCTGCCATAGTTAGAACCAACCCAAGGAAGCCAAGATAATTCTTTTATTGTTGTAAAATCAGCATCATAAGTTGTTGAAGATTGCATTTACATCTCCTTTTATTATGCGCACGAAGTGCGTCCACCTAACATCTTCTCTATTATACCCCTCTATAGGGGTTTTCGCAAGACATTATACAAAATTCTTGCAGCAGAATATGGGTTAAAATAATGTTATGCTGCATTAAAGCAAGATAAGATTGCGAGCAGTATTGTTTATATGAAATCAAGATAAGTTAGCATTCGTACATCAAGTGTTACATGAGGCTCTTTTAAGACTAAAAAGAGTTCTGAAAGCAGCTCTATTAAATCAATCTAAAAGGGAAATACTATGTCCTCTCCAGCCAATTTTCTTGAATACCTTAAAAAGCAGAACCGGTTTTCTGAAGAAGATAGAAAATGGATTTCTATTTGGGTAAATCGGTTTTCTGAGCAGTTTCCTGCCTGGGAAGAGGATCGGGATGGTGCATTGCTGCAGTTTTGTAAAAGGCTAGCATCCTATAAAAAGGACTATGTAGTAATGCGGGCCCAGAGAGCCATATCGATCTATTTTGCATACCTGGATTCTCAAAAAAGGGCTGAATTGTCACAAAAAGAGGCGCCATTGTCCGGAAAGCACTCTGAGGGTGCCGCAGCAAATCCCTGGGTGTCCTTTCGGGGGCATATATATAAGACCCTGCAGGAACATATCAGGATTAAGCATCTTTCAATCAGGACTGAGAAGACCTACCTTGCATGGACTAACCGGTTCATGGATTACCTAGAAAGTTATATTAAGCCGGAGTGGCTGGATGGCAGACCGAGTATACAGGCGGACCATCTGCGATCCTACTTAAGCCATCTTGCGGTGAAGAGGAAGATTTCAGCCGCTACCCAGGAGCAGGCCTTTAATGCCTTACTGCTTTTATTCAGGGTAGTGCTCCATGTGGATGTTGATGGGCTATCATCGGTTCTCAGAGCAAAACGGCGAAGGCGGCTCCCTGTTGTGCTGACGAGAAGCGAAGTAGGGCAGCTTATCTCCCAGCTGCAGAATCCCTATCGGCTCATGGCTTCTCTCATGTATGCCAGCGGAATCAGGCTGGAAGAATGTCTATCCCTTCGACTTAAGGACCTGAATTTTCAGGATGAAACTCTGGATGTCCGTTCCGGTAAGGGGGGCAAGGATCGGCTGACCCTGTTTCCTGGAGCACTCCATGCATCTATGAAAACCTATCTGGAGGATCTGCGTATTCGCTGGGAAGGGGATCGGAAAAAGAATCTCCCCGGGGTTTTTCTGCCCGAAGCGATCGCCCTTAAGTACCCACATGCAGAGCTTGAATGGTCCTGGTATTGGTTGTTCCCTTCCCGCAGGGTCTTTCTGGATCCGCGGACCGGGAAAAGTGCCTACTGGCATCTCCATCCTTCAGTGCTGCAGCGTCAGGTCCATGAGGCACTGCGAGCTGCGGGCATCACTAAACTTGCTTCGGTTCATACCCTGCGGCACAGTTTTGCTACTCATCTCTTAGAGGATGGCTACGACATCAGGACCATACAGGAACTTCTGGGCCATTCCCATGTGGAAACCACCATGATCTATACCCATGTGGCAAGTCGGCATAAACGGGGTGTTATTAGCCCCTTTGATAGTTTACCCTGCAACAGTCTGGGTACATCAAAATAAAAAAAGACGAAGAGAACTATTACAGTTTGATGAATATCCTCTTCACCTGGGCTTGTTTTATTATGACAGCGATTATGCATCTGGCCGCCGAAACTTGCTCATCCGCAGGGAACCGCACCTCTACGCCCATGATGGAATATCATCCGGAAACGGTCAAGACAAAAAAATAAATTTCGAACTGGTATAGATTTAAATATATATATTTGTGGTATTGGTGATTTTTGATAATTTGCGAGGTTTTTACAAAAACCTCCTTCATAAAGGATTGGTAAAAGCCTCTTTTCAGGTTATACTGGTTCCATGTCTGGAATAACACCACTGCGGAAGCCCGAATGGATCCGGGTAAGGGTGCCTGCGGGAGAAACCTGGCAGCAGGTGCGGGCCATGCTAGAGCGCCGGTCCCTCCATACGGTCTGCGATGAGGCCCGCTGTCCTAATAAGGGCGAGTGCTGGGGCGCCGGAACTGCGACCTTTATGATACTCGGAGATACCTGCACCAGGGGCTGCCGTTTCTGTGCGGTTGCCACCGGTAAAACTGGCCAGCCCGTTTTGCCCGAAGAGGCTGAACAGCTTGCTCTGGCGGTGCAGGAACTCAAGCTCAAATATGCGGTCCTCACTTCGGTCGATCGGGATGATCTTCCGGACCGGGGAGCCCATCACTTTGCCCGATGTATTCAGGCAATAAAACATCTGAACCCCGATGTGCGGGTCGAGGTTCTCATTCCCGATTTCAGAGAAGGCGAACTTGAAGCTGTCATGGATGCCAGGCCCGATGTGGTCGCCCATAATATAGAAACGGTTCCTTCCCTTCAGCATATCCGGGACCGGCGGGCTTCCTATGAAAAAAGTCTCCATACCCTCCGCCTGGCAAAACAGTTGGGGGCTGGGGTGACCAAATCCAGCATCCTCCTGGGACTCGGAGAACAGATTGATGAGGTGCTGGCCGCCATGGACGACCTCCATTCAGTCGGTGTGGACGTGCTGGTCCTGGGACAATATTTACAGCCCGGCCCGCAGCAGCTGCCGGTGGTGGAGTATATCCATCCGGATCAGTTTAAGGCCTATGCAAAAATCGGCAGGGAAAAGGGTTTCAGCACCGTGGTGGCCAGTCCCTTCGCCCGGACCAGTTATCACGCCCAGGAGGCTTGGGAGGGGAATCCATGACGTTACAGGGTTTTGGGAAGCCCCCGGGATGCAAGTTAATCCGTTTTACCGCAGAGCTGAATGGGAATCACATAGAAGGGATTCAAATTCGGGGGGATTTTTTTGCGGTTCCAGAAGAAGCCTTTGAAGGGCTCGAAGCTGAGCTCAGGGGCACCGATCTGTCCCAGGTGGCTGAACGGTTTACGGAACTGGCGGAAAAGTTCCACATAGAACTGCAGGGCATTACCGGAACAGGTCTTGCAGAGCTCCTCATGGCAGCCTGGATGAACAGCCGCTCAAACCATCAACCTGAATAGAAGGAGGAACCCTATGGCGTATCAATGCAGGCTTTTACACACCGGTTATCACAATGCCTTCTATAATATGGGTCTGGATCAGGCAATTCTGGAGGCTGTCGCAGAAGGTGCCGCCTTCCCGACCCTGCGCTTTTACGGATGGCAGCCATCGGCCATATCGATCGGGTATTTTCAGGGGATGACCGAAGAGGTGGATCTGGCAGCCTGCCGCGATCATGGAGTCGATACGGTGCGGCGTATCACCGGCGGCGGGGCAGTCTTTCATCAATCTGAAGTAACCTATAGCATGGTGCTGCCCCTGGACCATCCCCTGGCGGACCAGAATATTCTGGCAAGCTACGGCAGACTGTGCCAGGGAATTGTGGCGGGCCTTGCCCGCTTAGGTGTCAGTGCCGAATTTGCGCCGATTAATGATATTGTGGCGGGGGGCAAAAAAATCTCAGGCAATGCCCAGACCCGGAAACTGGGCTGTATCCTCCAGCATGGCACCATACTTCTCGATGTGGACGTGGACCTCATGTTCTCGCTGCTTCGGGTTCCCTCAGAAAAAGCCCGGGGCAAGGCGATTGCGGATGTAAAGGAACGGGTAACAAGCCTTTCCCGTCTCCTCCTGCGTCCTGTAACCTTTGACGAAGTCTCGGCAGCTCTGGAAGCGGGCTTTGCGGAAGCCTTGAATCTGGAATATCGTCCCCAGGAGCCCGCCGAAACGGAATGTGTCCGTGCAGAGGAACTCGCCCGTACCCGTTTTGCCGATGAGGGGTGGACTCTTAAACGCTGATTGGTATTCTCATAATAATTCCTAAAATAAATAAAAATAGCTTGATAATTTTTTGTTCCCCATTATACTGGTATCCGATAGGAGGATACCTTGTTTCAAAAACAACCGATTATGCGCAAGGTTCTGTATAGTCTTGCGCCCATCTTTCTGTTTTCTATCTATTTATATGGATTACGTCCGGTTTTGACCGCCCTGGTGGTGTTCCCTCTGGGGATTCTGGTCGAATACCTTTTTGAAAAAAAACGGGGTAAAAAGGTGAGCGAAGCGGTCCTTGTGACCTGCGCCTTATATACCCTTTCCATGCCGCCGGTGGTGCCCCTCTGGATTGTAGCGGTGGGAATCCTCTTTACCGTATTCATGGCAAAAGAGGTCTACGGCGGGTTTGGGCGCAATGTGTTTAACCCGGCCATTGCAGGGCGGCTCTTTGTATACATTTCCTTTGCCACCATCATGCAGGCCGGCTTTGTACAGCCCGGTGCCTTTGGGGCTTCCGCAGGACTCTGGGGTTATCCTGTTGATGGAATGACGGCGGCTACACCGCTGGCCCAGCTCCGTCATGGAGAGCCCCTTTCGGTGCTGAATGCCATCCTGGGCTTCAGGATGGGGTCCATGGGTGAAAGTTCTGTCATCCTCATTGTGCTCGCGGGGATATACCTGGTGGCCACAAAGACCGCAAGCTGGCGGCTCATGGTTTCTACCATCGGGTCAGCGGTGGTTCTGAACGGCATTCTGCTCCTGGCCGGTGTAAGCCGGGTTCTGCCGATGGAGTCCCTCCTTGTGGGGAGCTTCCTCTTTGTGGCGGTCTTTATGGCCACCGATCCGGTGAGTGCCCCCAAAAAGCCCCTGGCCCAGTGGCTCTACGGGATTGTTATCGGCATTTCGGTGGTATTAATCCGAAGTTTCTCCCTCTTCCCTGAGGGAACCAGTTTTGCGGTTCTCCTGGCAAATACGGCGGCCTCCCTTTTTGATGACCTGGTCGGAGGTAACAAGGCCAAGGCTGCTCCGGCAAAACCTGGAGCCGCTCCAGCGGCAAAAGGTGCCCCGGCAACGGCTGCTCCGGCTGCTCCAGCGAAACAGGGCGGCCCTTCGGCCGCTCCGGCTGCTCCATCTGTTACAGCGAAAGACTCAGGAGGCACTAAATGAAACGGGACGGCATGCTCTATACGGTGCTTTTTACCTTTATTATCTGTATTGTCTTTGTCTTTTTCCTTGCCTTAGCCAATGAACTCACTAAGGATAGGGTAGCATCCAATAATCGGCTTACGGAGCGATCGGCGATCCTTTCAGCCCTTGGTATTGCCTATACATCCCCTGACCAGGTGGACAGTCTCTACGATGCCCAGGTCTCGACCCTAAATACGGACCAGGGCCCTGTGTATAAGGCCACCGTGGAAGGCCAGGCCCGCTATGCCGCAAAGGTCGCCGGTCCCGGTCTCTGGGGAACGATCCGGGCCATACTTGCGGTGGATGAACGGGTTGAACGGATAGAGGGTTTCCAGATTGTTTCCCATAATGAGACCCCTGGTCTTGGAGGGCGTATAGATGAGCCCTGGTTCAAAGCCCAGTTCCGGGGTGAAAAAATCGGCCCCCAGGGTATTGCGGTCCTCCAGGGAAGCGGGAAGGGGGACCCTGACCCGGAGAACAGCCAGCTAGATGCGGTAACCGGGGCTTCCCGGACGAGCCAGGCGGTTCAGGATATGGTAAATAAGGAAATTAGCCTTTTTAAATCCCTCCGGGATAAGGGAGGCCTGCAATGAGCGCCGCTAAAAAACGGGGTCCCGTTTCTGAAATACTGGTGCAGAATCTCTGGTGGAATAACCCTATTTTTATCCAGGTCCTTGGAATCTGTTCCACCCTGGCGGTTACGAACAATCTTACCAATACGGCCATCATGACCATCGGGGTGAGTCTTACCACCGCCTTTTCGAGCATGAGCCTTTCGGCGATGAATAAGCTCATCCCCAATAAGGTCCGGATGATCGTGCAGGTTCTGGTCATCTCCTTTTTTGTTATCATCATTGATATTGTGCTGAGGGCTTACCTGCCGGATATTTCCCGGTCCCTGGGGCCCTATGTGGGGCTCATTATCACCAACTGTATCATCATGGGCCGGGCCGAGGGCTTTGCCCGGTCTAATCCGCCCCTCCTTTCTTTCTGGGATGGACTCACGAGCGGTTTTGGTTATATGGCGGTGCTGATGCTTATTGCGGTAGTTCGGGAACTTTTAGGTTTCGGGAGCCTCTTTGGCATTCCCCTGCTGAGCGCCCTCTTAGGTGCTGCCTTTACTCCCTGGACCATCATGATTATGGCCCCCAGCGCTTTCTTCCTCGTAGCCCTGGTGATGTGGGGGGCTAAAACCCTGCAGGAAAACATGAAAATAGCCTCAAAAACCGCTGTCCAAACAAAGCAAGGAGGTGCTAAATGAGTCCCCTGGTTCATCCTATTACCCTGCTCTTTGCATCAATTTTTACGAGCAACATCCTCCTTGCCAACTTCCTCGGGATGTGTTCCTTTATTTCCATCTCCAAGGACCAGAAGAGTTCCTTTGGACTTGGTCTTGCGGTGACCGTGGTCATGACCATCACCATGGTAGTCTCCTGGGCAGTTCTGAAACTGGTCATTGAACCCCTGGGGCTGGATTATCTTTCGTTCATTATTTTTATTATCGTTATTGCCGCCATTGTGCAGATCCTCGAAATGGTGATCGACCGGGTTTCGCCAGCCCTGTATATGGCCCTGGGTATTTTCTTGCCCCTCATCACCGTAAACTGCGCCATCCTGGGGGCCATCCTCTTTATGCAGATCCGGAATTATAACTTCTGGCAGACCCTGAGCTTCGGTTTCGGATCCGGGGCTGGCTGGTGGCTGGCGATCATGCTCCTTTCATCAATCCGAAAAAAGATCGATGCAGCCCCGGTGCCCGCGGGGCTTAAGGGTCCTGGTATTACCATCATCACCATCGGCTTTATGGCCATGGCCTTTATCGGCTTTTCGGGCATGCTCAGCGTCCAGTAGGAGGTATTCATGAATCCGTTGCTGTTAGGGCCCCTGGTGGTGGCTCTTATTTCATCAATTCTGGCCCTGATCATCTCCATAACCGACCGGATCGTCAATGACTACGGCGAGGTGACCATCGATATCAATGGGGGTAAAAAGGTGCTCACCGTGAAAGGGGGGAGTCCCCTCCTGGGAACATTAGCCTTCCAGAATATTTTTGTGCCCTCCGCCTGCGGTGGACGGGGTTCCTGCGGGGCCTGCAAGGTCCAGGTCCTCTCCGATGTGGGACCCCACCTGCCGACAGAGTTGCCCTATATGAATCCGGAAGAGGTTGCCCGTAATGTACGGCTCTCCTGCCAGGTCAAGGTAAAACAGAACATAGCCATAGAACTGCCGGAAGCCCTCTTTAATGTCCGCAAATTCAAGACCACCGTAGAACGGCTTCGGAATGTGACCTATGATATTAAAGAAGTATACCTCCGCCTGTCCGATGAGGCCATTGCCGCAGGAGGCATTTCTTTTACCCCCGGCCAGTACGCCCAACTCGTGGTTCCACCCTATGGGGACCTTAAGGAAAGCATTCAGCGGGCCTATTCCATGTCATCTACTCCCCAGGATAAGGAACACATTGAGCTTCTCGTCCGGCTGGTCCCCGGCGGTATAGCCACCACCTGGGTTCACCAGTACCTAAAAGAGGGCGATACGGTTGAGGTTGTAGGGCCCTTCGGTGAATTTGGTGTCCGGGATACCGATGCGGTGATGGTATTTGTCGCCGGCGGCTCCGGTATGGCCCCCTTTAAGTCCATGTTGAACCACATGGCCCAGACTGGCCAGTGGACCAATAGGGAAATCTGGTATTTCTTCGGCGCCCGGTCCAAACGGGATATGTTCTATCTTGATGAAATGGCGGACCTGGCCACACGCTTCCCGAATTTCCATTTTGTTCCCGCCCTGTCGGAGCCAAAACCAGAGGATGAATGGAACGGGCCTGTGGGACTTATCACCAATGTGCTCGATTCCTATTTTAAGGAAAAAATCAGCAAGGATAAGCCCATGGAAGGCTATCTCTGCGGCAGCCCCGGTATGATCGATGCCTGTGTTAAGGTGATGACCGCCAATGGAATCGGTCAAGACAAGATTTACTTTGACAAGTTCGCATAGGAGCGCAATGCCATGAAGATGAATTTTGATGAACGGTCAGCCTATGAAAAGATGAAGAGCGGTGTTTTAACCAGTACGGGCTTCCTTGGTCATGATACCCGGCCTTTGACAGATATCATCGAAGCCGATGAGGAACTCTTTAAGGCCCTGGGGCTCGACTTTGACCAGGTGGCGGACCGGCTCCAGGAACTGGCCGCCAGGGGGGCTGAGGGGCTTGGGGAACCCATCACGGTGGATGGGCTCTACCTCGTAAAGAGTGACGAAGCCCGGGGCAGGCTCCCCTGTCCCTATGGGGATGGGCTTTACCATAAGAACTCCGTATCGGTAGAGCGGGGTGATGATCGGATCATCTATTCCGACCTTTCCCTGCACCTTTTACGGGTCCACCACTTCTGTCAGGGACAGGGAAGCCCCTTCAGGCTCGACCCGGTGGTATTAAAGCGAATATGTTTTTGAAATAACAGGTTCTCGTTATTGGTGCGGGCTTCGCGGGACTGACCACCGCAGCCCTCCTTGCTAAGGAAGGATTTGCGGTTCGTATCCTTGAAAAATGTGATTCCCCCGGCGGCAGAGCCCGGCTCTGGGAAAAGGATGGCTTTGCCTTTGATATGGGACCCTCCTGGTACCTTATGCCGGAGGTCTTTGACCAGTATTTCAGACTCTTTGGTAAGGACCGCAGTTCCTACTATGACCTTAAAAAGCTCAGCATCCATTATACGGTGCATTTTGAACGTCACGAACCGGTCCAGATCACCAGCGATTTTAAACAAATTAAGGATGTTTTTGAGCAGTTCGAGAAGGGTGGGGCGGAAAAACTTGAAGCCTACGTTGCTAACGCTAAGTATAAGTATGATACGGCCATGCAGGATTTCCTGTACCGGGAATATCGCCATGTCTTTCAGTTTCTTAATCGGCGTCTTATGACTGAGGGCCTCAGGCTGAACATTTTTCAGGCCCTCTATCCCTATGTACGGCGTTATTTTACCGATGTTCGCTCCCGGCAGATTCTGGAATATGCCATGGTCTTTCTGGGTGCCAGTCCAACTAATGCGCCGGCCCTCTATTCTCTCATTTCCTATCTGGACCTTTCCGATGGGGTCTATTTCCCTGTGGGCGGTATGTATGCCATCGTTGAGGGGCTGGTGAAACTCTGTGGTGAATTGGGTGTATAGGTAGAATACGGAGTAGAGGTCCAGCATATTGATGAACAAAAGGGCCGGTTTCAGGCAGTACGGGCAATAAAGGATGGCCAGTCCCGTGAATACAGCGCCGATGCGGTTGTCATGTGCGGTGACTATGCCCATGCAGATCGGGACCTGCTTGATCCTCTCCACGCCAATTACAGCCGAGCCTATTGGGACAGGGCGGTGCTGGCCCCCAGCATGTTTATTGCCTACCTCGGCATGAATCGGGAATTTCCGGAATTGAGCCATCATAACCTCTATTTTTCCCATGACTGGGATGCCCACTTTGATACGATTTTTAAAAGGCCCGCATGGCCAGAGAACCCCTGTTTTTATCTTTCAGCAGCCTCGAGAACTGATAGCCGGGCTGCTCCGCCGGGAAAGGAAAACCTTTTCCTCCTTGTACCCTCCGCTCCAGGTCTGGTCGATGGGGATGAAATTCGGGAAACCTACTATGAAAAAGCCCTATCCCATGTGGAGCAGCGTCTGGGTCTTTCGTTACGCCCCCATATTGAGGTAGAGCGAATCTTTTCCCAGAGGGATTTTGCCGCATCCTACCATGCCTTTAAGGGAACAGCCCTGGGCCTGGCCCACACGCTCCAACAAACCGCGGTATTCCGGCCATCCATGCGGAGCAAAAAGATCCAGGGCCTTTTCTTTGCAGGCCAGTATACCCATCCCGGGGTGGGGGTTCCCATGACCTTTATCGCATCCCAGGTTGTGTCTCCCATTGTTACCGCATATCTTAACGAGAAGGCCTAGGTGGAACCGCAAACATCAATACTTAATAGCGAAGCTCTGCGGGACTATCAACGGGCGACCTTTAAGCGGGGGAGCAAAACCTATTTTAATTCCAGTTTGTTTTTCCCTCCCCTAGTCCGGGAACGGGTGTTTACCCTCTATGCCTTTGTGCGCCGGGCCGATGACTTTGTGGATGCCCAGCCCCAGGATGCAGAGGGCTTTTCCCGTTTCCGGACCTATACAGAACAGGCTTTGGCTCTGAAGGCCAGCCACACGCCTCAGGGGAGTCCTTCCCCGGAAGATCGGGCTGTCATCGATGCCTTTGTAGATTTGGGCAAAAGCCTTACATTCGATCCCTTATGGACCCTTGCATTTCTAGATGCCATGGAGGCGGACCTTTCTAAAAGCCGTTATGACAACCTCGATGAGTGCCTCGCCTATATGTATGGTTCTGCGGAGGTCGTAGGACTTTTTATGTGCCGATGTATGGGGCTTCCGGAAGCCGCCTTTGATGCAGCCCGACTTCTGGGCCGGGCTATGCAGTACATCAACTTTATACGGGATGTTGCGGAGGATAGAACCCTGGGTCGCCGTTATCTTCCCCTGGAAGGTGAAGCGGAGGTAATTACCGATCCACAGTGGGCTGGCAGCCATCCTGAACGGTTTGCATCCTGGCTCAGGATTCACCTGCAGCGGTACCGCCAGTGGCAGACCGGGGCTGTTGCTGGCTATACATATATACCCTACCGGTACCGGCTTCCCATTAAAACCGCGGTGGATATGTACTGGTGGACTGCCCGTGTTATAGAACAGGATCCCCTGGTCGTTTTTGAACGGCAGGTTAAACCCGGAAAGCCAAGGATCATAGCACAATTTTTAAAGAACATCGTAACAGGACTTTTCGTATGAACTACCGTTTTAGAGCATTCTTTCAAAATTGGGAAATTATGTTTCTTTTAATACTGGGGATCTTTTTCTTTACAGGTTTTCTGGGCCACCTCATCCCTTTGTTTAAGCCCCTCATGCTTCTGCTGACCCCCTATCTTTTGTTGATCTGTGGCCTT
>Ga0209506_1003778_pt1 | contig 11881 bp, 12 predicted proteins | sample AD_JPNHG2_MetaG_FD_184409 | JGI IMG/M metagenome (GOLD analysis project Ga0209506, IMG submission 184409) | Active sludge microbial communities of municipal wastewater-treating anaerobic digesters from Japan - AD_JPNHG2_MetaG (SPAdes) (version 2) | ecosystem: Engineered > Bioreactor > Anaerobic...
AGATCCGCGACGCAATGGTGAGGTTGTATGGGTTGAAAATCAGTCCTGCTACAATATTGGATTTGACCCGTCGCGCTGCAGATGCCGTCCGATCCGAATACGATGCGATCTTGAGCAGAATTCGAGATGCTCCAATCCTGTACGTGGATGAAACGGGAATTCACGTTCAGGGAGAAAAGTACTGGATCTGGACATTTACTACGCCATCTGAGACCTTTTTCGTGATTAGAAAAAGCCGAGGCATGAAGGTCCTGATGGAGGTTTTGACTCGGAGGTTCAAGGGAATAATCGTATGTGACGGCTGGAAACCGTATGCCCGGTTCACAAATCGCATTCAGCGATGTTGGGCACATCTACTTCGAGAGTCAAAAGACATTGCAGAGACGTTCGAGGAAGCAATTCCACTACACAACGCACTCAAAGAGCTTTACGAGCTACTGACCAAAGCTCTGGAAACGGATCCTCCGCCTGAAGTCAGAGAGAGTCTTTGGAAATTGGCGCGAGAAGCGCTCAGGAACCTGATCTCGAAAGAGTACTCTGTAGAGAAAGTCCAAAAATTCGTCGGCAAAATCAATAATGGATTTGACTACTGGTTCACATTTGTCATCAATCCGGGTGTAGAGCCGACCAACAATAGGGCCGAGAGAGCATTGCGGCCCCATGTCGTCTTGAGAAAAATCCTGGGCGCGCTGCGAAATGATAAAGGAACATCGATTCATGAGCGAATCATGACGACACTGGCAACCTGGGGGCAAAACGGCCTAAACAGCCTACAAATGCTAACCACAAAGCTTACCTGCTAAACACATACCCTGGCGATAGTTAACCACCTCTTTATGCAAAGAAAAAAAGCGAGAGCCGCAGGTATCATGGAGCCTCCTCATCTCCCAAAGTACGCTGCAACCTCCTTCAATCTCTCTGGAACGTCTATCTTTTGCGGGCACCTCTCCCGGCACTCTCCGCACTCCTGGCAGAGGGAGGCAAAGGAGGGCTTTCCGTCCAGAAAGCCACCCATAGCCATGTTGTAGTTAAGGCCGGCGACCTGTTGGGAGTCGAACATGCAGGCGTTATTGTACATCTCAAAGCACTCGGGGATGCTCACCCCGGAGGGGCAGGGCATGCAGTAGCGGCATCCGGTGCATGGCACCTTTATCCTATTCTGGTACTCAGCCCTGGCCTGCTCATAGAGGCTCAGCTCCTCCCCGAGCAGAGGGCAGGGCACTTCTTTTAGAGCTAAAGCGACGTTCTCTGCGGTCTGCTGGAAGTTCGACATGCCGGAGAGGACCACTGTGACCTCAGTATGGCTCCAGACCCAGCGCAGGGCCCATTCGGATAGGTTGCGCTTTACTGTTGATCTCTCCCATACTTTGCTTACGGCCGGGATCTCCCTGGAGAGCATTCCGCCACGCAGTGGCTCCATAACCACCACTCCCAGGCCCTTGCCTGCCGCATACTTCAGCCCCTCAGTCCCGGCCTGGTAATGCTCGTCCATGAAGTTGTACTGGATCTGGCAGAAGGTCCAGTCATAGAAGTCCACTATCTCCTTGAAGATATGCAGCTCGTCATGGAATGAGAAGCCTGCATGCTTTATCCGCCCGTCAGCCAGGGCATCGTCCAGGAATTCGGCCACGCCCAGGGGCCGCAGCTTATCCCAATACTGCCTCGCCAGCCCGTGCAGCAGATAAAAGTCGATGTGGTCTGTCTGCAGCCGCCGCAGTTGCTCATCGAGATAGCGGTCCATGTCCCGGCGCGACTTTATCAGCCAGCTTGGCAGCTTGGTGGCCAGGTTCACCTTTTCCCGGTAGCCGCCCTGGAGGGCCCGACCCAGGAACGGCTCGCTCTCACCGTTGTGATAGGGATAGGCGGTGTCAACATAGTTCACGCCGCTGTCAATAGCATACCTGAGCATCCTGGCGGCATGTTGCTCATCGATACGGCCGTCCTCGCCGACGGGAAGGCGCATGCATCCAAATCCCAGTATAGAGAGATCGGATGAAGCCTTTTTCATCCTTCTGTAGAGAATTGTATCATCTCCATTTCTCTCATTTCGAGATCGTATTGATTTGGCGTTTAGCCAATTTTGGTTTACAGCTTCACCATCTTGGCGCTCTTGACGCCAGGCACGGCCCGCAGCTTCTTCATTATGTCATCGGACGCCATGTGGTCTACGCTGAGCACCATGAGCTGCGGCTTGCCTTCGGCTATTCGGCCCACGTGCATAGCCCCAATGTTTATAGAGCCCTCTCCCAATACCACGCAGCATGGGCCGATTATATTGGGCCTGTCCTCGATGATGGCTATTACCATGTCGCCCTCCGAGGGAATGTAGGTGTGGTACTCGTTGAGCTGTATGATGCGCCTTTCGCGGCTTCCGGAAACTGTACCCTGCACCATCGTGGTCGCGCCGCCCTTGGCGAGATTGAGCGTGATGGCATTGCTGTAGCCGTTGGCGGACTCCGTCTTGCTCTCCAGCAGCTTGACTCCCATCTCCTTGAGGGTCCTCTGGGCATTGACGAAGCTGACCGCGCCCTCCCCCATCACGCAGCTTAAAAGGCCCTTTATGGCGGAGATGGTCACAGGCCTGATGTCCTTCTCGGCCACGGTTCCGCTGTAGATCATCTCCATGGTGTCAAAGCCGCTGCCCACGAGCTGTCCGGCCAGGGATCCCATCTTCTCTGCAAGGCTCATGAATGGCTGCATGACCGCCAGGGTTTCAGGCGATATGGCTGGCATATTGATGGCATTGGTGGGCAGGCCCCCTTTGGCTATGGCCAGGATCTGGTCGGCCACCGCCAGTGCCACATTGACCTGGGCCTCTGCTGTGGAGGCTCCGAGGTGGGGGGTGGTGATGATCTTCTCCTTGCCGATGAGGGGATTTCCGACGGGCGGCTCTTTGGTGAACACATCCACTGCCGCTCCTGCCACCTTTCCATCTGCGACGGCTTTGGCGAGAGCCGCCTCGTTGATGATTCCACCCCGTGCGCAGTTGACGATGCGCACACCAGGCTTCATGATATTGAACTCCTCCTCATCTATGAGATTTCTGGTCTCGCTGGTGAGAGGGGTATGAACGGTGATGAAGTCTCCGCTGCGCAGAACGGTCTCCAGGTCGGTCAGGGTGATTCCCATCTGTCTTGCCCTCTCCTCGGTTACAAAGGGATCGTAGGCTACAATCTGCATGCCGAAGGACTTCATGCGCGTGGCCACCTCAGCTCCCACCCGGCCCAGGCCCACGATTCCCAGGATCTTGTTGAAGAACTCGACGCCTGTGTACTTCTTCCGGTTCCATTCGCCCTTCTGCAAAGCGGCATTGGCCTGTGGGATGTTTCTGGCCAGGGCCAGCATCATGGCTATGGTGTGCTCGGCTGCGGAGATGGTGTTTCCTCCGGGAGTATTGAGCACTATGATGCCCTTTTTGGTGGCGGCCTCGACATCGACGTTATCGATTCCCACGCCCGCCCTGCCTATGACCTTCAGCCGGTCTGCGGCATTGATGACTTCGGCTGTTACCTTTGTCCCGCTCCTGATGACCAGGGCATCATATTCCTTGATCTTCTCGATGAGCTCTTCAGGGGTGAGATTGGTGATGACATCGACATCGGCTCCCGACTGAAGCCTCTTTATGCCTTCCTCGGCTAATGAATCGCTGACAAGAACCTTCATGAGCATTCCTTCCCGACGGTTAAAGATGTACAAGGATTTGATTCTTTCGAGAGAATAGGGGAGAGGTGCGGCATGAGTGGGGGAGATCGCAGAAGGTGCAAGATGTTGCTTTCAGATGGAAATCCTTGCGCTTAGGTGCAGGGAAGCCAGTCCAGGCTCATAGAGCCCGGGGTGCTGTTGGACCAGAGGACGATGACCTTCTCTACGTCAAAAGCGCCGGTCATGTCGTCGGCCGTCCGGCTGTATGTGATGTGGCGGCCCTTCACGCCGGCCAGCATATCCCTGGACTGCCAGGCGATGTGGGCCTTTCCGATGACATTTGAATTTATGCTGGCCTCTAAAGAGGCATTGCCCCGGGAGTGGCCGTCGCCGGTCGTCGAGGTGTTGAAAGAGCGGCTGATCACCTGCGTCTCCTTGTCCAGGTGCTCGAAGCCGCTGTAGGATTCGATGAAGCTCGCGCCCGCATCGTAGTTCTTGACACAAATGGTGTCTTCGGTGTTCATGCCCCCCAATGCTTGGTAGAATGAGACCGGCATTTCCGCCGCGGCGATGCTGAGGGCGGCAAAGAGAGAGAGGAAGATCGGCATTGACTTTCGGCCCGGCATCTGCAGGGTGATCGCCTAACTTGTATTTAAGAGGTATGTTTTTGGGTAAGGTTGATCCCTTGATCGAATATCAGAAACCGTAAAATACCCCTGAAAATATAGTATCATTCCAGAAAGATGATCTCCCTGGACGCCATCCCCCACCAGCCCGGCTGCTATATGTTCTCCGATGGCCGGGGCACAGTGCTTTACGTAGGAAAAGCCCGCGACCTCAAGAAGCGGGTCTCCAGCTATTTTCAAAAGCAGGACCACGGCCCGCGCAAGGCTGCCCTGATAGCGGCGGCCAGAGACGTCGACTTCATTGTAACCAACAGCGAGGTGGAAGCGCTGCTCCTGGAAAACACCCTCATCAAGAAGCACCAGCCCCGCTACAACATCAAGCTCAAGGACTCCTCCCGATATGCAGGGATAGAGATAACCGAGGAGGAGTATCCCAGGATCAGGATCTCCCGCAGGCCAGACGGCAAGGGCCGCTTCTTCGGGCCTTTCACCTCCGCCAGGGAGAGGACATATGTCTATCAGATCGTCCGCAAGACATTCGGCCTGCGCACCTGCCGGCGCCTGCCCAAGAGGGCCTGCCTGCGCTACCACCTGGGCCACTGCTCCGGGCCGTGCCTGAGCAAAATCAGCCCGGAGGACTACAGAGAACAGGTGGAAAAGGCGGCCTCCGCCCTGAGCGGCAGGACGGAAGAGCTGACGGCAGCCATGAAGGAGAGGATGGAGGAGCTCTCCGGGCGCATGGAATACGAGAGGGCTTTAGAGCTCCGAAATGAGATCGCAGCTCTTCAAAGGCTGCAGGAGAGGCAGCAGGTTGAGAGAAGCCGGCGGTATGATCAGGATGTCATCAGCTATGCAGTCGATGGCAGCACAGTCTATCTCATGATCTTCCGGGTCTACCGGGGCACTTTGGATGGAAAGGAGGAGTACGTCTTTGCCAGCGGAGAGGGGGTCATAGAGGAGTTCATCGTGCAGTACTACTCAGAGAGGCTGCCGCCAGAGGAGCTGATACTGGACGGGACGCTGGAGGGCTCTTCGGAGGGCCATGCAAAGGGATCATCTGAAAACCCATCCGAAGATTCGTACGAGGATCATCCCGGTGCATCTTCCAAAGCCGCTCTGCAGGACTATCTCACCCGCATGCGGGGCAGAAAGGTGTGCATCACCATTCCGAGGCAGGGCCCAAAAAAGCAGCTCCTTGAGCTGGCCAGAAAGAACGTGGAGATGGGCTTCTTTGCAGACAAAAAGAAGATCGATGCCCTTGCCGATGCTCTGCGGCTTTCCCGCCGCCCGGAGGTCATCGAGTGTTTTGATATCTCCCACCTGGCTGGCAGCTTCTCAGTGGGCAGCATGGTGCAGTTCCGGGGGGGAAGGCCGGATAAAAGCCAGTACCGCCGCTTCCGGATCAGGAGCGTGCAGGGCATAGACGACTTCGCCTCCATAGCCGAGACGGTGCGGCGGAGGTACAGCCGGCTCAAGGAGGAGAAAGGGGAGATGCCGGACCTCATACTGATAGACGGAGGAAAGGGTCAGCTCTCCTCAGCCCTGAGAGAGCTGCAGAAGCTGAGGCTGAAGATCCCCGTCATCTCCCTGGCCAAGGGAGAGGAGGAGATATACGTGCCCGGACTGGATGAGCCGCTGGCCATCGGCAGGGACGAGAAGGCGTCTCTCTTCCTGCAGGAGATCAGGGATGAGGCGCACAGGTTCGCCATATCCTACAACCGGCTGCTGAGAAAAAAGGCCATAGCTGAGTGATTCACTTTTCCAGGATCTCGAAGAGGATCTTCATGCCCTTGTTGAAGGACGGCATTCCCGATGTCAGCAGGACTACCCTCAGCACATCCACGATCTCGTCCTTTGTGATGCCCAACTCCTTCATGCCGCTCATCATCTGCTTTCTGATGGCCCGGTCGTCTGATGCGGCTGCGTTGATGCCGATGGCAATCAGCTTTTGCGTCTTGTAGTCCAGGGCCTTGCCAGTGTAGGCGGCATCGTTCAGGCCCACGATGGCTTTGTAGAGATCAGGATACTCGTTCTTGACCCTGGCCATTCCCTCGCCAAAGAAGACTTCATCCTTCATGTTCAATTCACCTCGTTATGGTGAGAGCTGAAGGAAGTTATAGATTTCCGTGGCTTCATTGACGAAGCATGCGCGAAAAGTCCAGGGAAATAAAAATTTAAATAGAGGCGTACGCCGCCGCCTCGTCCAGCTCCTCCTGGATCCTGAGAAGCTGGTTGTACTTGGCAGTCCTCTCGGACCTGGCTGGCGCTCCCGTCTTGAGCATCTCGCAGCCCAGAGCCACAGCCACATCTGCGAGGGCCGAGTCCTCGGTCTCCGCCGACCGGTGGGAGGCCATGACCTTCCACCCAGCCCGGAAGGACATGCATGCGGCATCGAATGCCTCGGACAGCGTGCCGATCTGGTTGAGCTTGAGAAGCAGGGCATTTCCGGCCCTCATTCTGATGCCCTTCTCCAGCCGCTTGATGTTGGTCACATAGAGGTCGTCGCCGATGATGATGGTTCCCGGCAGCTTTGCCGCAATCCTGGCGAAGTCGTCGAAGGCCTCCTCCTGGAACGGGTCCTCCAGAGAGACGATGGGATAGGTTTTGACCAGGTCCACGTAGTAGTCCAAAAGCTCCCCAGGGGAGAGCCGGTTTCCGTCCACAGAGTAGCCGCCGTCAACATAGAAGCTCGAGGCTGCCGAGTCCAGGCCGATCCTGATCTCCTCTCCGTAGCCGCTAGCATCGAGGGCGCTCATGATGGCATCCAGGGCATCGCGGGTCTTGGCCAGGGGCGGGGCGTAGCCTCCCTCGTACCCCACATTTGTCGCTCCCACGCCGTATTTGCCCTTCAGGATCTTGCTCAGGGCGTGGTAGGTCTCCACAGCCATGCGCAGCCCCTCCGAGAAGGTCTTCGCTCCGGTGGGCAGGATCATGAACTCCTGAATGGAGAGCTCATTTCCGGCATGCTGGCCTCCGTTGAGCACATTGAAGGCGGGGATTGGAAGACGGGTGGTGTTCACTCCGCCCAGATACCTGTAGAGCGGCATTCCTGCCGACTGGGCAGCCGCCTTGGCTGCCGCCAGTGAGACGGCCAGGATCGCGTTGGCCCCCAGATTGGACTTGTTGGCAGTGCCGTCCATATCGATCATGAACTGGTCCAGCTCCCTCTGGGCGGAGGCATCCATGCCCAGCATCTCCGGGGCTATAACCTCATTTACATTCTTTACGGCCTTGAGTACGCCCTTGCCGCCGTATCTGTCGCCGCCATCGCGCAGCTCCAGGGCTTCATGGCTGCCCGTGGAGGCTCCGGATGGCACCGCCGCCCGGCCAAAGCCGCAGCATGTGTAAAGGTCGACCTCGATGGTGGGATTTCCCCTGGAATCCAGGATCTCCCGGGCATGAATCCTCTCGATCTCAAATGACATGATATACCACGTGAGCTGCAAGGATGCCTTCTTTAATAAGGTTGGCGTGTCTATATCTATGAGAGGGGATGAATCTGTGGCGAGAGATTTTGAAGGAGAGGTCGTTGATGGCGAAGTGAGATGGAAAGAAGCCCATCAGCCCTGCATATTCTGCGAGATTGCTGCGGGGCGGGCTAAAAGCCACCTGATCTGCGAGGACGGCCTATCTTTATGCATACTGGACATAAATCCATTCAGCCGCGGTCACTGTCTGGTCATCCCCAAGAGGCACGTCCCCTGGTGGCATGATCTGACGGAGGAGGAGAATGCAAGCCTCTTCAACCTGGCAGGAGTTGCAGCGAGAAAGATTATGAAGGCTCTTGAGCCGGACTTCGTCTGCATGTATGCCAGGGGCAGAAGAATCCCCCATACACATATCTTCCTGGTTCCAACCCGCAAAGGCGATGTCCTGGACAGATTCTTCAATGCCCTCGAGCAGTTCCAGGAGTCTCCACCGGCCCTTGCCGCCCTGCGTGATGAGAGGGCGATGCAGGAGACGGCAGACCTCATCAGAAGGGCAAATGAAAAAAGGTAATAAAAGAGATAGATTTGATTCAGGCTGAATACATATCATCGACCTTCAGTACTGCACAACTGTAGTCTCGCCCTGTGTGCCATCCATCTTGTGGATGGGCTTCATGCTGGTGTAGCTGTCGATAGGCTCAGCAGCCACGGTGGTGTTGACGGCCATCATGGGCAGCCACAATAATGATGCATTGGCGCCGAAGGTCTGGTTTATCTTGTCGTTGAACTGCTGAACTGCGATGTTATACTGCTCTGGATTGCTCATCAGTCTTCCAAGCTTCACGCCGTCGTTTACCCCATCCACATATGCCTGCTCAATAGGCGAGAGAGCCAGGCTGGGCAAAGCAAGCGACAGGAGCACGGCTAATGCAATAATCGATTTCATAGCAGCTATGGATGCACATTGACGATATAAGGCTATTGGGAAAAAGAAAAAGGGGATGAGCCTCCGGAGGGGGCAGGCCTGCCTGAGAGTTACAGCGGCATCCCCCACATGGGATACCAGCGGCTCTCGTCCTTCTCTATGGGCATCTCTCTGGACATGATTGCTTTCAGCCGCAGCTCCCGCGACGTGTCCCTCTCCCGGCCGCCTGCAGGCACAAAGGGATAGTAGTTTCCCTGCTTGAAGTTGTAGATCCAGTAGAGAGGGACTTCACCCCTGAAGCGGAAGACGGCCGCCAGAAGCTGAGTGCCGAAGCCATGCTCCGTCAGGATCTGGGAGACCATTTGGACCCCCGCCACCAGGTCCTCAAAGTCCGGATCGGCCAGGACCGCCCAGACGTAGTTGTACTCATCCTTCTGGATGGTGTAATTGGTGCCCGTATCCTTCATGCTCAACTTGAGAAGCTCCTCCACCTCCGCCCTCGCTGCATCATAGCGGGAGGAGTCCACCGGCCTGATGCAGACTGCGGCTGCTCCGTCCGGCCGGTAGCCGAGAGATGTCTCCAGGGTGACGGCTGCAGTGGCGATGGCGAAGAGCTTCTCCGTTTTGGCCTGCGGCAGCTTCGTCTTTCCGAGTAGCGAGTCCAGAAATCCCATCAGCCTTCCAGCTCCAGCTCAATTTTTTCGAGAGCTGCAACCCTCGCCTCCAGCGTGGGATGGGTGGAGAAGATCTGCATGATTGCCGATCCGGATATGGCCGGGGTGATGAAAAGGGCGCTCACCGGCCCATCCATCCTGCGCAGGTCCTCTCTGGGAATCTTCTGGCCGCTGATCTTCTTCAAGGCGGAGATGAGATTCGCCGGCCGGCCGGTTATGATGGCCGAGCCCCTGTCTGCTGCAAACTCCCTGTACCTGGAGAGGGTGCGGATGAGAATTATGCTCACAATCCAGACCACCAGGGATACCAGAAAGGCCAGGGCGGCGCCTCCCGAGTTGCCCTCTCGATCGTCGCCGCCGAAGCCGATAAAAGGCAGCCACTGCACAATTAACTGGGCAACCGAGGAGAGGAAGGTGGCGATGGTCATGACCATCATATCCCGGTTCTTGACGTGAGTCAGCTCGTGGGCCAGCACCGCCTCAAGCTCCTGCTCGTTGAGCCTTTCCATGATGCCTGTGGTCACGGCCACCACTGCATTATTCTGATTTCTGCCGGTGGCAAAGGCATTGGCCATACCCGTTCTTACGACTGCGATCCTGGGCATGGGCAGGTCTGCATTCTGGCAGAGCCTTCTTACCATATCATGCAGCCTTGGCGCTTCGCTCTCCGAGACGATCCGGGCTCCCATGGAGGAGAGGACCATCCTGTCGGAGTAGAAATATTGCAGAAACATAAAGCCGCCAATGAAGAGGATGATCCATATCTGGCTCACATTCATGCTCAACAGGAAGGCCAGGAAGGCCAGATAGAGCACTCCCAGGAGAAACATGGTGAGCAGCATTCTGGCCTCAAGACCTCGATCAGACTTCCATCTATTCATATCTCGATTTCACCTTACAGGACTTTTACCGTTTCGCATCTAGGCGTTCTATTTCCTCGATCCATCTTATCTCTTTTTCACCAGCGTTATAACTACTAGGATATTAGGCCTTCCGCAGAGATAGGCCGTCGCGCAGAGATAAGCAGCCTGCCGCCTGGCTCTTATCCCCCATCCGGGCCGCGAATGAAGCATCAATAATGCAAAGAAAGCAGCGCAATCCATATATGTACCATATATTTTTATAGATGACTGTAGAACCCTCAATGAGGAATGAAGGCAGGGTTTTAAGAACGATGAGATGGACCAAATGGACAGAACAAAAATTAGATATAGCATTGTATGAGAGAGGATGTCGAGGATAATGGCCACTGCCGTTCGAAGGGGATGGCAGTAATTATGAGATAAGGGTGGGAAGCAATTTTGACAGGCCGTGCAGCGGTATTTATAGATGGCGCTTATTTAACCAAGATTCTGGATGTTGATTTCGGCAAGCCCAAGATCGATCTTGCGGGATTTTCGGATATCGTCTGCGGCGATTATGAGCGGCTGAGAACATATTATTATAATTGCATGCCATATCAGAGCTGCCCACCCACTGAGGAGGAGCGACGCCGATTTGCCTCCATGGACAAGTTCGTCTACACTCTGAGAAAGCTTCCCAGATTTGAGGTCAAGCTGGGCCGTCTGGGATGCATCGGCGGGGAGTTCGTTCAAAAGAGGGTGGATATCGCCCTGGCTGTGGACCTGGTGCGGCTGAGCTGCGGGCGGATGATCCAGAAGGCGGTTATAGTCACAGGGGACAGCGACTTTCTGCCAGCCATTGAAGCTGCCAAGGAGTCGGGGGTCCTGGTGACCCTCTACTATTCGCAAAGCTCCATTCACGATGAGCTTTTGTCTGCGGTGGACGAGAGCTATGTAATAAACCAGAATCTGATCAGCCAGGTGGCGCGATAGAGACGCGCCAGCACAGCCTCCTTCATTCATTATTCGCAGTAGAGGCGGAGCGCTCTTTTCCGATCGACATAAGGATCTGCTGCAAAAGGAGTATCAGGCGATCCGGGCAGCGGTCGACATTTCCCGAGGGCTCACGCACCTGCATGAGAGGGGTTCGGCACGGTTGCTGATATTTATGCCTCCTTTTTGCTATCAGGCCGCTATTTTGGAGACGAGTCATGAGGCATCAAACTTTATCAGGAATCATGCTCAAATTAGTAGCCAGATGAAAACCCTAATCCAGATCCATAAAGAGGGAAAATATTTCGTGGCAATTGACCTGATCACAAATGTAGCAGATCAGGGATTGACAGAGGAAGAGGCAGTCTCCAATTTGAAGAAAGGCCTTGAAGGGCATTATCAGGTCATGCTGGAGATGGCACCCAAAGGGCGAAAGCTCTCATTTCTCGATATAGAGGTCTAGAGCGGTGTCGAGCGGTTTGCCCAGGCTTCCGGTAGTCTCCGCTAAGAAGGCCTTGGAGCATTTTGGCTTCAAGGTCTATCGTCAGACTGGCAGCCATATCCACCTGTGGAATGAGGAGAAAAGACTGGTTGTGACAGTTCCAAATCACCCAAGAGCTGGCAGTGTCTCGATCTTGATGGGCACTATCTAATAAATAAGTGATGTAGGCAGGACACATTTTATCACAAGTTATTAATATTATGATAACCATGTGCCCTGTGTGACCCTACAATGACTGAGATGCAATTA
>Ga0209506_1003780_pt1 | contig 11879 bp, 7 predicted proteins | sample AD_JPNHG2_MetaG_FD_184409 | JGI IMG/M metagenome (GOLD analysis project Ga0209506, IMG submission 184409) | Active sludge microbial communities of municipal wastewater-treating anaerobic digesters from Japan - AD_JPNHG2_MetaG (SPAdes) (version 2) | ecosystem: Engineered > Bioreactor > Anaerobic >...
TTGTACACTTCTATAAGCTGTTCTGCTCAAACAATAATAAATAATCATCTTATAGAAGATGTACAAATGGCTATAGTAATGAGAACTAACAATTATTTTACAACTGATATTGATTTACAGGATTATGTAACTTTTGACCCAGCATTGAAAACTATTACTTGCAATGATGTCGATTTCATAATAGAGGGTTTTATTAAAGGATTTGATATTTATGTCTATGGAAGTTATCTGAATGATGGATATTATACATTAAAAAATGTTACTAAGAATGTATTGGAGCTTGAAGACTGCACATTATATAATGAACCATCAGATAGACCAATACTTATATCTTTAGTAAAATGGCCTCAAGAATTAAGCAAAATAGCTTGCAAGATGATAGCATACGATTATGACATAAGACCTAAAAGAGTAGGGATTCGTTCTCATTCTTTGGGGCCTTTTAGTGAAACATATACAGAAACTGGGTTAGATGATTATGGATATCCTATAGAAATAACTGGTGCTTTAGAGAAATATACTATAGCGAGGTTCTATTAGTATGATTGATGATTTACTAACAATGAAAGATATACAGATAATAAGAAAATCACAAACATACGATGGAATGGGCGGGTTTACAGAAACTACAACCGCAACGACAGTAGTAGGAGTTATTTATCAATCTGGAACGGGTGGTAGAAAATATCTTTCTGATAAAATGGTGCAGGAAACCACTCATGTTTTAGTAATGAAACCTTCGAGTTATACTTTTACTTCTAATGATGTGCAAGTAACTCATGGAGGGAAAACATATACGATTATAGGTATTCCTGATGATGTTATGGGGTATGGAGAAATTACCGTGGTGGGATTGAGGCAAGCTATATGATGGATAACAAAGAATTTAATTTTGCAAGTATTCGTACAAACTGGAATGGTGATGAGATTAAATCTTTAGCCAGAAAGGTTGTTGAAGGCAGTGTGTGGGATTTAGCTATGGAAGTAAATTCCAGAGCAAAAGAATATTGCCCGAAACGATATGGATATCTTGCAGCTTCAATCAATGTACAGATGAGTAATAGAGGAACTGAACTTGAATCACCTGAAACCTACAGAAGAATGAATCCTCCAAAGGGATACAATGTAGAGCACTTTGAACCTATAACAGCACCAGAGAATGATATTGAAGCTGATATAGGAACTGCTGTGCCATACAGTTTTTATATGGAATATGGAACTTATAAAGATGCAGCGCAGCCGTTTTTACGACCAGCTTTTGATGAAACTTTTGGTAAATTTAGTGAGATTGTAGAAGTTAATGGCAAAAATGTTTTTGCTGATTATATGAGGAAATGAAAATGAAGGATTATCAGTTTATAGGTTATCTCATGAATCAGTGTACTGCAATAACAAATATTTGTAGCACAAGGATATATCATGGAGTAGCTCCACAAACTAGTTCTTTATCTTCATTATTACCTTTTATTACGTATTATCAGCTCCCTGGAGGAGCTAGAAGTAATGGATTGTGTCATCCAATTTATTCTGTAAACTGTAGGGCAGCTAATGCTGCAACAGCAAGGGATTTAGCGGATGAAGTATCAAAATTGTTTGGTGGAACATGTGGAACAGGATGTATAGGAATAGCATCAACTTTTGTTGCAGAGCGAATGTCTGTAGTACGAGATACTGGTATTATTCCTGAAACTGATTGTTTCAATGCTCCAGTTGATGTTCTACTGGTTTATTCAGTAGATACTGTTAGTTAATTATTTTATAAGGAGATTTATATGCCTATTTATCAAAATTCTAGTGTGAGTGTTGCAAACCTAATTATAGGTAACTGCAAAATTGAAGTAGCAACAACTGCTTCATCTTCAGCATGGACTAATCTTGGAGCTGGTATTATAAACAGTTTTAAGCATGTTCCTACAAAATATAGTGTACAGGCTGGTAATGCTCCTGACCCTATTGAAGGTGTTGCTACTGAAGTAGCACAGATTACTGGTGAACTTATCGAGTATAATGCTACGATTCTTTCTACTATTAACTGTGGTCTTATTTCTGCAACTGCTACTTCTTCTGTAAGCACTGTTGTTGCTGGTGGTAATAGCATTCTTACTCCTATGGCATTCAGAATTACTAATAAGAGAATTGTAAGTGGAACCACAAAGTATACAACGATTACTGTATTTAAGGCTACTCTTGATGGTGGTCCTGAAATTACTTTCAAATCTGACAATGATACAGACCCGATTGCTGTTATGCCGTTTGCTATTACTGCAAAACTCGATACTTCTCTCACTGCTGGAAGTCAGCTGTATACAATCACAAGAGACCTGTAATAAAGGAGTTTTCTAAATGGATAAAGAAACTGAAGGCATTGTTGATTTGGACATTTTGAAACCACCTAAAAAGATAATAAAGTTGGGTGGTGTTCAGATAGATGTTTCTTTCGTTCCTTGTGGAATAACATGGGAAATAGACTCATTAGTAAGGAAACTATCTGAATATGATGAAAACAAATTGAAGGATGAGAAATCATCTAAAGAAGCATTGGATATTATCATAAAATTGTGCAGTACCTTTGCTTCTTTCAAGAATCCAGAACTCAGTGAGAAGTGGTTCAGGGAAAATGTTGAAATGCCTCAAATAAACGCCTTTGTAAGTTTGATTAAAGAAGCACTCATCAGGTCTTATGCAGGTGTGGAGCAATATGGAAAAAACTGAAAGGGGGCCAAGGGGGAGACGGAAAAGTCCACCTTGGCCCACTTTTCATAGGAATGGCTCTTTTATATCCATGGGCAACAAAGGAATATCTATTGAATGAAATGTCCATAGGACAGATTATTATGTACTACAATTTGGGTATGGAAACAAAATATCCTACTCCAGATTCTACAGAAAGCAAATTAAGTAATATGTCATATGAACAGTTAAAAGCTTTACGTGATGAAATGAGGGAACAAGGGTTGTCTACTGTAAAAGAAGTTGAAGAGAAGAGAGAACAAGAAGCAGCAGAACTAAAACAGAAATTGATTGAGAAGTATGGAGATATAGAATGAGTGGTGCTTATTTAGGTCAAATGATTGTTCAGATACTTGGTCAGACTTCTCAATTTGATGAATCTATAAATAAAAGTGAAAAAGTATTTTCTGGTTTTCATGATTCTATTATAAAAGACATTGGTTCAATAGCTAATTCAACAAAAGAACTTAGTAAAAATGGAATGTCTTTATCTAAATCACTTGAAGACGCACAAAGTCGTTTATCAGAAGCCCAAAAAAGAATGCAGGAACTCATCAATAATGGTGTTTCTCCAATGTCTGCTGCATATGTAGGTGCTAAACATAATTTAGATTTATACACTAGACAAGTAGAAACAGCAAAAAGACAGATAGATGAGATTGGGAAGTCATATAAAGACACAAGTAATCCAATGAATGAATTTATTGGAGAGACTGAAAAGCAGGTTCATGCAATAACCCAATTAAGAAGTCAACATAGCGAATTAAAAAAACAGATACAAGATTTAATTATAGAATATGCAAATTCTGATAAAGTAATAAATGAAGTAATAAATGTTTATAATGAAGCAACTAAATCAGTAAATGATATGAAGGATAAAATTGCTGATTCAAAATCTGAAATCGCTTCATATAGAAAAACATGGGATGATTTAGGTGAATCATTTGGAAAAGGTGAATTATTAGCACGGGATTTACAGAGACAATCAATAGAATTAAGAAATGCTATTGCAACTACTTCAAAACAAGTTAATGGATATGAAAAAGCACTTTATGATTTAACTAATGCACAGGAAGCTGCAAAGGAGAATATAGCAGCAACTAAAGAAAAATATGCTGCAATGGTTCCTACTATTGATGAATTAAAAGCTAAGTATAAAGATTTAACAGAAGATATAAAACGTCTTGAAAGTTTAAGTAAGGATTATGATAATACTCTACAAGGATTAAATAATCATATAAAAGATAATAAAGATAGAATACTAGAATTGCTTAGTAGCGGAGTAAGTCCTTATAATGAAGAAATAATGAAACTAAAAGTTCAGAATGATGAACTTGCTGGTAAGGTTGCTTACTTAAAAGAAAATAGCAAAAGTCTCAATGAGATGCTGAATGAATTAGCTAAAACCTCTGCAAAATTTGGTGCTGTTTTATCTGCTTCTGTTACTGCTCCATTAGTGGCTGCTGGAAAAGCTGCTGTTGAGAGTGCAGAAAAATTGGAAGTATCAAGTAAAAAATATGAAGATTTGTTTAGTGAAATGATGCCAGCAGCTACAAAAGCATTGTATGATATGCAAGCTGCTTATGGATTGACAAGTAAACAAGCTACAACATTTTTAGCTGATGCTTCTAACGCTTTTGTTGCAATGGGGGCAACAAGAGAAAGAGCATTGGAAATGGCACAATCAGTAGTGCAGTTAACTGCTGCTATTTCTGCATATTCTGGTAAGCCAATGGTTGATGTAAGTAAAGCATTGGATTTGGCACTATTGGGCAACACAAGAAACTTAAGAAATTATGGATTAGCAATACGACAGAGTGCAGTAAATGATGAATTAGCAGCACGAGGTAAAGATAAACTTACTGGTTCAGCTTTACAATTAGCTACTTCTGAAGTTGCATTAAAACTAATACTTGAAGCTGCACAAGTTCCGTTAAAGACTTTTGCTGAAAATAGCACTTCTGCTGCATTTCAGAGTCAACAACTTAAAGCAAATATAGACCAACTTGCTTCAAGTCTCGGCACTGCAATGATGCCTACAATAAAAACAATAATTGGGGATTTGACTAAATTTGTAAAAAGTCTTGATGATATAAGTGATTCAACTAAAACAGGGGTTGTTGTATTTGGTGCATTTTTAGCACTGTTGGGGCCTATTGAATTGGGTATAGCTGCTCTAACAAAAGGTATTGTGGCATTACAAGCAGCGATGGCAGCAGGAAAACTTGCTTCATGGACTACTTTAATACCTCTTGTAACTGCTGCTGTTGTGGGATTAACAGGTGCTATAGTAGCTTTTAAGAAATCTGCTGATGTAAGAGAACAAGAAGCACAATGGGAAAATTTATCTGTTAAACTTGAAAAAAACAGGGATAAAGCTGATAGTTTGGCAGAAGAATATCAAAAATTGTATGAGAAGACTAATAGAACTGCTGCTGAAACAAAACGGATGAGCGAAATTGTATATGAACTACAGAGACTTTATCCAGACCTTACGGAAGAAATGATAGAATCAGGAGCAGCTAATCAAGCTTTAATTGATGAATACAATACTTTGAAGGATAAAACAAATTTAACAGCGAATGAACAGGATAGATTATCAAAAGTTACTGATGCATTAAATAAATTGTATCCAGACTTTACTAAAAGCACTAAAGATTTATCGGATGCCAATAATACTCTAAAGGATAGTATAAATGGTGTTGCTGAAGCTACGGATAAACAGGCAAAAGCTAATACATTAGCATCTCTTTCTAAGAAAATAAATTATTATGCAGAAAGTATTGTTGCTTTGGAGAATGAAATAGATAGAGCTACAAAAGGAAGGACAGAAAAAGAAATAAAACAAAATCCATATATAGAAGGTTGGAGGAATTCACTTGAGAAATTAAAAAAAGACCTAGCAGAAGTAATAGCACAATATAATAGTATAGTTTCGGGGGAAAAGAAGCCACCAATCACACTACCACCTTCTAAAGAACTTCCACCGCCAACTCAAGGACAAAGATTGAAAGACCTTGATACTGAAAGAGATGCTATGATTGAATTAGCAAAAAGTACTGGGCAAGATGTTGCTGCTGTAGAAAAGGAATATTATAATAAACGATTAAATTTATTGTATAGTTTTCTTGATGAAGATGTAAAGGCAAATAAATTTACTTGGGCTACTATTGGTGAAGATTTAGATACTACTTTAGCTGTTTTTGGTACAACGATAAGACAAGAAATATCTAAAACTGTAGCTAATATTGATAAAGCTGATATAAAAACCAGTATAGATGAAATCACAAAAGCACTTAATAATAATTTGGAAGCAGCTCAAAAAAATTTTGAAATTACTAATGGATCTGCTGATGCTGAAAATGAAGCGAACATAGCTAGAAAAAAAGCATATGATTCTGCTATAGATTCTTTAATAACATTGTTGGTTACTAATGATAAACTAGATAAAACACAAAGAGAATCCATAGAAAATTGGATAAATTCGTATAAAAAGCAATCTAATGCTTTAGGTGATATAATAAATAGATATGTTAATATAGATTCATTACTTAAGAATCTTGAGAACCAAATCAATTTATTTAATGAAGACACAAATAAAAGTATGGAAGATTTATATGAAGGAAATACTGCTATATATAAATCTATTGGTGTTACGATAAATAAAATTAAAAGTTATAAAGCAACATATGGTGATGCAAATGGTAGTATACAGAAAACTATTGATGATTTAATTGTAAAACAGAAAGAATATGGTTTATTACTACAAGAACAAGGTGAATCTGCTGCCTATACTGAATATCAAAAACAATTAGCTAATATAAATGACCAAGTTAAGAAAAATACAATCGATGAATCTGAAGCATATGAATTAAGAATAGATGCTGCAAAAGATTATGTAAAAGCACTGCAAAATATTATAGATAAATATGGAGACCAAGACCATAGACTAAGTGATTTAATAATAACTACTAATAGAGTAATAACAAGTAGAAGTGATTTGGTAAAAATTGATGAAGATGTTAAAAAAGTTACTGATAATTATGATGAATCTATTAGGAAATTAAATGAGGATTATAATAAAGGCAATATTATTGAAGAAGATGCAAATAAAAATAGATTGGAGGCAATGAGAAAAGCTAGGGAAGAACTAATTAAATATAAAGATGTTTCTAGTGAAGCTAGAGATGCAGATATAAGAATGGCTAAAGAAGAACAAGAATTATTAGAGAAAATGGTTAATAATACCCTTGCTGCTGTTAATAAATTAGATAAAGAGACAGGGGATATTCTGAAACAGTTTGTTGACATTTCAGTGAAGGAACATGGAGGGTATACTAGAGTATTATTAAATTCCATGACGGATGCTTACGCTAGTATGAAAAAGTTTTCAGAAGATTCCTCAAAAACTGCTTCTAAAAATGCTGATGCTGTTATAGCCATATCTATAAAACTTGCTGAGGAAGCTGCTAACACTTTAGATGATACTGTACGTCGTAAAATGTTAGAGTTGTCTGATAGTTTAATGAGTAAACTTCATGTAGATGCTAAAGAAGTTCAGACTATAGTAGATGAGCAAGTAGCAAAATTCAATATAGAATCAATACTTGAAAAGATAAAAAAAATAGATGAATCTGCTTTTAATTCGGCAAATGAGTATATCAATAATTTTATAAACACTGGTGGTAAATATGGAGCAGTGTTACAGAAAGAAATGCAATCAAGATTTAATGATATAAATAAAGCTGCTTCTGATAATACGAAAGCAATTTTGGCTATATCTGAAAAACTTACTAATGAAGCTGTTGGTACTTTAGATGATACTGTACGTCATAAGATGCTGAATTTAGCTAGTGATATATTGAACATGCTTGACGAAGATGCTGATAAAGTTCAAATTATGGTAAATGAACAGGTAGCTAAATTCAATATAGATGTGATACTTGAAAAAATAAATGGAGTAAGTAAAGAAGCATATGATTCTACTGTAAAATATATTGATGACTTCCTAAATACTGGTGGTAAGTATGGTAATGAATTAGTGAAATATGTAGAATCAGTATACAAAACTGTAAATACTGATTTATCTGACTTACTTGAAGATTTAGAAAAACAAAGAACAAATGCAAAAAGTAAATTTTTACAAGATGCAATAAATGGAATTATTGAACTTGTAAATGAATGGAGTAAGGGTGAAAAAGCTGTAGTAGATATAGTAAAAGATGCATATGCAGAACTTGATAGAGCTACTCAACAAGATATAGTTGAACAAATTAAAACTGTAGATTCAGGACTTGGTGAAATAGCACAAAAGTATCTTGATAATGCTAAAGTAATAACAGGTGTTGAGAAAGCTAAAATAGCAGAATTTAAGAATACTGCTGATGCAATGAAAAGAGCTAGTGATAATTATAAAAATGCAGTAACAAGTGCTAATACTGATTTTGAAAATACTACAAAAGGTATGGAAGAAACATCTGCTTCATATATTGCTGCACAAATAAAAAGAGATACTGCTATAAAAGATGCAACTTTAAGTGAGATAGAAGCATTATTGAAATTAAAGGGAACTGATACTGAAGTTAATAATATTCTTATTAAACATAGAGATGAATTGATAAAAAAAGGTATAGAACTCAATGAAACATTAAAACAGGAAAATCTTAATAAAGCTCTTGCAATATATAATGAAACTGTGGAAGAAAATAACAAAACAATTAGTGATAATATTGAATTAAATAAAGCAAATCAAAGAGCATTGGAAAAATATATATCCAGTCTAGGTGCGGTAAGAGATACTTTTGGTGATACTGATGGTACTGTTGAAAATCTTATTATATCACAATCTCAACTGCTGAATGAACAAAAAACTGAAGCTGAAATAATACAAGGAATTACGAAAGCTAATGAAAATTATAATAATACGTTAGCTGAAATAAATGCTTCAAATGATACTGATATAGAAAAGAAAAATAAAATACTTAATGCTACTATAAAATTAAGAAATTCTTTATTAGAGTTTATTGGTACATCTCAAGATGCTTCAGACCAAGTTAAAAAGTTGAATATAGATATAAATAATATGACTGCCGAGCAACTTAGGAATACTGAAGCCAATGAAAATAAACTTTCTACTTATATTTCAGAACAAATAAAGTTTCAGGGTTTAGCTAATGAAGCAACACTTGCAGGAAATGAAGCTTTAGCTAAATCATATCAAGAAATGGCAGATGCTTATGGTGAATATGTTGATAAAATAAATAAAAAGAGAGGAGAAACTATTGAACAAATAGAACTAGATTTATTAGAAAAGGTGATGAAGGCACAGGATAAAAGAACGGCTGAATTTTATTCATCACAAATAAAAATGGTTGAAGCTATGAAAACAGCAGGAGCTTCAGTAGAAGAAATAAATAAAAAGTTAGCTGAATCTCAACGCACTTTTGATATTGCTACAGTAGTAGAAGAAGCCTATGCTAAAATAAATGCTACTGCTAGTGCTTCTATTTATGAACAGATAAACTTATTCAAATTCTTACGAGATACTACAGTAGGATTAACTGAAGATGAAAAAAACAAGATAAATTCCATAATAAGTGTATTAGTGGGTCAAATACATGATTATACTAATGATATAACCAAATTGATTGGTTCAGAGTATGATAAACAGCTAGTAAATATTACTTCAAAACGAGATGCTGACCTAAAATCACTTAAAGATATGCAAAAAGATGAATTAGCTGCTATTGATGAAAGACAAAAAGATGAATTATCTGCTGAAGGATTGACTCAAGAAGAAAAAACAGAAATCACTAAAAAATATGGGGAATTGAAACAAGCTATTATAAAAAAATATGCAGATGCAGAAGTTGCTATTACTGAAGCATCAGAAAAAGATATAGCAGAATTAAAGAAAAAATATTTAACTGATTTTACTAGAATAAATAAAACAGAACTCAATAAAAGAATTGCTGATATAGAAAACGAAAGAGATACAGAATTAAAATCACTTGAAGAAATGTACAATAGTGCTGTAGCTGCTGCAAAAGATAATGCATCGGATTTGGAAAAAGTTGATAAGGCTTATGCTGCTAAAAAAGCAGAGATAAATAAAGATGCTACTGCAAAAATAATACAAGCCAACTTAGATATGGTAAGTCAGATAACAAGTGATATTTCTAGTTTGTCAAAAGCTTTTAGTGATTTGTTTTCTGGCATAGAAGAAGAACAAAAGAATTTTATAGGTGATTTAACACAGGGAATTGGTGGGATTGTATCTTTATTTGACCCAATAACAGGAGCTATAGTATCATCCATAGGAAAAGCATTTAATAGTATAATGGATACAATGAAAAGTGTAACAGATACTATTGCAAGTTCTTTAAGTAAACTTATTTATGGTAAAGACATGACCACTGCTGGAGTACAGAAAAGACTGAAATTAACTACACAGATACAAACTCTTGAACAGCAGATTATAGGTTATAGACAGCAAGGTGAAGAAATAATTTACAATCAAAAAGTAGATGATATAAACAAAGCAACACAAGAAGAACTTAAAGCATTAGATTATGTAGATGAATTTGGTAATAATTTATTAGATAAAAGACGTGATGATAAATTAAAAGAAATTGAAAAAGAAAAACAAGCACAACTTGAAGCATTGGGTTATGTAGACCAGTATGGTAGAGATTTACTAGATAAACAGCATCAGAAACAACTTGATGATATTGATGAAAGAGAAAAAGCTGAACTGGCTGTTTTAGGACTGCTTGATAAGACAGAATCACAGAATTTAGCTGAATCTATTACGAAGAAACAACGAGAAATAAATGCAGAAACTTCTTCAAGAAGGCGTGCTATACTTCAAGCTGAATTAGCTGAACTTACTTCTGAAAAGAAAAAAGCTGATATAAAGCAGAAATATGAAGATGAACGAGCTGCTGCTGAGAAAAAATATCAGGAAGAAAAAGCTATAAGAGACCAGATATTATTTGATGCTGAGACACAACGACTTGAAACAGAAAAACAGTATCAGATTGATAAAGAAAAAAGAGACAAAATAATGTATGAGAATCAGTTAGCTTTACAGGCTGCTGAAAAAGATTATCAGGACAAATCTAAAAAATTCATTCATGACAAAGCTGTAGCAGAACAAAAATTAGCATTAGCTGAAGCTGAAATAGCGAAACAGAAAGCTATTCATGATGCAAGCAAGGAAGATAAAGCAGCTGTAGAAGCAGAATATAATAAAGTTATTGCTGCAATAAAAGCATTACCAATACCAGAAGCACAATCTGGTATGGTTGTAATGCCTAAACGTGGTGGTACTATTGTAAAAGTAGCAGAAGCTAATATGGCTGAAGCTATTATCCCATTAGACAGATTAAATCAGGTGATTGCTAGTATCAACACAAAATCATTTCAAACAGCTTCAGCAGTTCCAACTGATTTAGGTGATATTCATTTAGTAGTGAATCTTGATGACAAGCCAATACTTGAAAAGATATTCCCTGCTACAAGGAATAGAACGGTTAAAATTGATGCAAGAAGCATCGTGGGTAATATATGAGAATAGCATATAATGATATAATCAGTAAATTGGATTCATCTAAACTTACTTGTGCAACAGTAAATCCTAATTATCCTATTTCAAATGTACAAGACCAACGGCTTGGTTTTTGTTCCATGATGGCCAGCACTTCATCCATTATTATAGATTTTACTGACCACGGATATAAAATAAATACTATAGCTTTACTTGGGCATAATTTAAGTCCTAGTGCTACAATATCAGTAGCTTTCAACTATATCAATGACTGGACAAGCCCTCCTGTAACACAGACATTATCATATAATAATGGTATTATACTGAAATTTCTTGATACTCCTGTCTATGTTGGTACAACTGAAATAGAAAATGCAAATGAATTAACAAGTAATGTAATAACTGTTGATTTTATTACTACAGAAAGTGGTGATTTATTAACTACAGAAAGTGATGATTTTATTGTAAGACAGGATAAATATGCTTATGCTAAAATTTCTATAACTAATACAAATACAATACAACTAGGTAGAATATGGATGGGGGATTATTTACAAATATCTCCATCTAGTTTATTGGATTTCAAAGTTACTAAAAAACG
>Ga0209506_1003781_pt1 | contig 11877 bp, 7 predicted proteins | sample AD_JPNHG2_MetaG_FD_184409 | JGI IMG/M metagenome (GOLD analysis project Ga0209506, IMG submission 184409) | Active sludge microbial communities of municipal wastewater-treating anaerobic digesters from Japan - AD_JPNHG2_MetaG (SPAdes) (version 2) | ecosystem: Engineered > Bioreactor > Anaerobic >...
CCTTCCGCTGAAGGCCTTGGGCGGCGTTTTACCGCCGGCGCTGTTCGCCATCGGGCGTCCCATGACCAATGTCGTCAATATGGCGATTAGTGTGCTGGTAATGAGCATGGCATTTCTCGTGGGTGCCCGGGCAGGCCTTATGGGAATATGCTTGGCGTGGATCATCGCTTATCCTGCTGTGTTTATCATTATCAGCATGAGAGCACTGAAGGCACTTACAGTGCCGTTCGAGAACATGCTTCGGGAGCTTATGTTTCCGGCTGCTGCGAGCATATTAATGGTCGGGGCCGTATTTGCAGCCCGTTATCTCTTTGCATACATCCCGCCGTTGCCGTCGCTGGCGATATATATCCTTGTCGGGATGGTGTCCTTCACAGCGGCAACAATGCTGCACAAGAGTGAGTATGGCCGAATCAAGAGCATCCTGTTCAAGTAGTTGTATGCAGAAAGGTTGGAGCAATGTGTGGGATTTTAGCTTATTATAACTTTTCCAAGGAACCGGTAAAAGAAGATCTGGTAATCCGGATGCGTGATACCATGCTTCATCGGGGTCCGGACGATGCGGGAATTTTTCTGGACAACTTCGTTGCGCTGGCCCACAGACGTCTGTCTATCATTGACCTTACCGATTCAGGTCACCAGCCCATGAAGAATGAAGACGGTTCTGTGGTGATCACGTATAACGGCGAGATCTACAACTATCAGGAGTTAAGAGAGGATCTTGTAAAGAGGGGTCATGTATTTACATCGAGCTCTGATACAGAAGTTATTGTCCATCAATATGAAGAAGACGGAGAAGCATGCGTCAAGATGCTCAATGGAATGTTTTCCTTCGTTATCTGGGACAGAACAAAGCGGAAGCTGTTTGCCGCCAGGGACCGGATGGGGATAAAACCTCTCTATTACTATTACGACAAGGACAAGGTGATCATCTCTTCCGAAATAAAAGCCATTGTGGAAGACCCTTCGATTCCCAGAAACCCCGATTACCAGGCTGTGGCTGATTATAACTTCGCCGGCAGGCCTTTGAACGGCAAGACCATGTATGAGGGCATCAAAGAGCTGGAACCCGGACATACGCTTGTCTTCGAGGCTGATCAGTACCATCCGGGTATCAGGAGGTATTGGGATCTGGTTTATGAATACAACTATACTCGTCGGATTGAGGACGTTGTGGAAGAGTTGTCCGGTCTCCTGGATGATGCCGTGCGGATCCACTGCCGGAAAAGCAGGCCGCCGCCGTTGCCGACCGTGAACGGCGGGGTGTCGAGCCAGGCGTGGCAGGCGTTGGGATAGGTACGCGAGGAGGGGTCGCCGCAGTACCAGACAGCGTCGCCGTTCCAAGTGCGGTTGGTGGTGACGCCCCAGGTGTCGTACGTGCCGCTGTGCGTCCAACCGCTGGTGACCGAGAAAGGCGCGGCGGCCACGGCCAGACGGGCGGTCCAGACCAGATCGGGACCGGCCAGATTGGCGACTGAAAGAAGAGGATTGGTGGGCGTCTCTGATAGCTCGAAGGTCTCAAATTTGTCCGGGGTGACCGAGAGCCAGGGATGCAGATAATCGCCGATTACGCTGTAGACGGGAGTGATCGAGGCGTGCTCAGGGAAACAACATCCGAGCAGATCGACGGCGTACACGCAGTAATCGATCCGCTGCGCACCGTGCGAGGGCGGCGTCAGCTCGGCTTGGAAGGTATCGAAATCGACCCAGGCCATAGGGGTGAAGATCCAGTCGGCGTCGTCCTTCTCACGCCAGACCAGATAGACCTCTTCTACGCTCAGGTTATCCGTCACGGTGGCCGTCACCGTCCAAGGGGGACGCACGGTTTGGAACGGGGCGAGCGGCATAAAGGTGATCTCCGGCGGCACGGGGACGCTCTGCGGGTCGTTCGGGTCGGTATTGTCCAGAAACTCCTTAAGGTTCGTCCAGTTGTCGTTGTCCGGATCATCGGAAGCAGCGTGGGTGCTGTTGGTGGCCGATCCGAAATAGCGTAGCTCCCACCAGTCGTTCAGACCGTCGTTGTCGGTATCCAACTGGTAGGGCAGGTAGTTGCCTTGGGCGAGACGCGGCGCGTGCATCGGGATGCCGGTGGCGGGATTTGGCGAGGTGGAGGTGGCGTCCGGCCAGCGGTCACCGTCGACGCTCCAGCCGCAGAATGCGTAGGTGATGTCGCCGACGATTTCGAGTTCCGGCGCGGTTTCGGTCGTTGCAAGGCTGTCGGCACGGTGCCAGGAGACGGTCTCGCTCAGCACCCGCCCGGTGTTGGCCAGACGGTAGCGGCTGGTCAGGGCGTATTCGGTGGCCCACTGCCAAGTGAGGGTACTGGGCTGACTGAGCGTGAGCGCGACCGAGTTTTCCGAGCCGTGTTCGGGGACGTCGCCATCGCCGACCCAGCCGTCGCAGGCGCGGCGGACGCCGGTAGACACCGGCACGGTCGCCGGTGCTGATGCGGTGAATGCGACCGAGGCGATCATGGTGTTGGTGCCGTAGGGCGGCGTCACCGTACCGTACCGGGCGGGCGCGCCTCCGACGATCAGATCAACTGTACGGTCCACGTAGAAGGTAAAGGTCGCATCCGGGGCCTGCGGCGGCAGGAACGCGGTTGCGTCCGTATGGTCGGCGCGCAGGTAATAGTGGACGTATGTCTCGGGAGGCACGGCCGGGATCTCGGCGCGATAGACGGCGTTGCTGAGCCAAACGGCCGTGACTTGTTGCCAGCCGCCGGTCGGGGCGCTGGCGTCGCCGGTGCTCCAGAAAAGATGGGTCGCGTCCGAGGCCAGCGGGGCCACGCTCTGAACGTGGAAAAGGACAGGATACGGCGTTGAGCCGGCCACCTGAGGCGGCAACGGCGTATGGACGATCACCGGGGCGGCCGCAATCACGCCGCGCACGTAAAGACCGGCCGCGCCCCCGCTGTAGGGAACAGACGTGCCGATCACCTGAATCTGGTAAACGCCAGCCTGCGCGGCGGGCACGCGTACGGTCTCGACCGTGTTAAGGCTGTCGCGCTCGTCGCCGCCGTTGGGATAGAGCGGGGTGCCGTCCGGTGCGATTACCAGCAGATCCAAGTCGTTGACGCGCGTGATGCCCGCGCCTGCGGTGGCCGGGTAGTCTGTCCAGCACAGGGCGATATCGAGCGGCGTGTCGGCGGTCGTCACGGTTACGTCGAAGGTGTTGGTGGCACCGCCCGCCGGTCCGACGCGGTCAAACAGGCGTATCATCCGTCCTTCGGGATGCACGGTGCCGGTGACATCCGGCTGGCCCCAGCCCTCGACCGCATTGGGCGATTCGAAGGGGATTTCCTGAGTGGTGTTGGTGCCGTACTGTCCGGGAGCCAGCGTGCGCGCACCACCCACAATCATGGCTTTGAGCAGCGCGGCCGAGGGATTGGTGATCGCGGCGCGCTCGGTAGCGTACTGGCGCATTAGCGCGGCCATGCCGGCAGCAAGGGGGGTCGCCATGCTGGTGCCCCCGCCGAAACAGTAACGATTGTTTGGCGCGTAGGCGGTCCAGACGTTCTTGCCGACCGCAGATTTTGTGGAGATCACGTCGGTACCGGGCGCCACCACATCGGGTTTGATGCGGCCGTCGTCGGTGGGGCCGCGGCTGGAAAAAGCGGCCATACCCTGACGGTAGACGGGTGTGGGGGTGGCGCTGTAGGAGATCAGGTCATTTCTGATCGGCAGGGCAGGATAGCGCGAATACCAGGCGCTGCCCCACGAGTAGGAAGAGTAGCCGCCGCTGCCGGCGGGACGGTCGCTTTCGGTCGCGCCGACGGCCAGTACGTTCTTGGCCGCAGCGGGCGAGCCGATGGCATCGCTATCGACCTTGCCATCCTTGTCGCTGTCACGTCCGTCGTTGCCGGCTGCGAAGACCGCCAGATGTTCGGGATGGTCCCAGGCGAAGAGGTCGGTGGAGCGGCAGTCGTAGTCATAGGCACCGTAGGTACTGGCACCCCAGCTATCGGAGTGGATGTAGGCCCCCAGCGCAAAGCTTTCGTCGTACAGATCGTAAAGGTCTATCGGCAAGCCCGTGAAATAACCGTAGGCGTCGATGACCGCTTGGTGTACCAATTCGGCCTCGTAGGCGATACCGCGAAACTGGCCCGCGCTCGCGGTGCCGTTGCCAAGGATTGAGCCGGCGGTGTGGGTGCCGTGGCCATCGAGATCGGAAGGGTCGCCGGGGCGGCCGCGCGCAATCAAGGCACGGATGCGGCCCGCGAAATCGGGATGCATCGTGGCCAGAACGCCAGTGTCGAGTCCGGTATCGGCATGGGCGACCACCTGTCCCTTGCCGGTGAGGCCCCAGGTGTCCCATGCCGGGGCGGCATGGAGACGCGCGGCGGCCACGGCCATGTCGTTGCGGTGCCGGATTTCGGGGCGCTCCTCAATCCACTGCACCTCGCCGCGCACGGTGAGATCGGCGACTGCACCGAGCGGCAGCACGGCCTGCACGACGCCCCAGCGCGTGCCGGCGCTGGCTGCTTCGACTTCGCCGTCCAGTTTGCGTACGACGGCGGCGAGCGGCGCGGCATCCTCGGGCGCCAATGTCTGAATCGAGACGCGCAACGTGCGTTCTTTGGGGAATGTGGCGATCAACGACGAGAGGAAGGGTTGCACCTTGTCGCTGGGCAGAAACTCAGCGGCACCCTGCACTTGGGCGATATCTTGCAGGGCGGCGAGTGCGGCCGGGCTCAGCTCCGCGAGGATCGCGTTGTTGGGGAAGAAGCCGCGTACCAGCGCGCCGGCTTCGGTCAGCAACTTACGCATGGCATCGGAGACCGGCGTGTTGAACTGCACGAGGAAGGGTGTGGTGCCGCGTGGCGTGGGGTTCTGGCGACCCGAGGCGGCTTCGGGGATCAAGCGCTTCTCGGGGCTGACGACCAGACGGTTGGAGAGCAGGGTCTGGCGCTCACGCGGCAGGGCGGGGTCTTCGCTGAAACGCGGCGCGACGAAGGCGCGGCGCAGCGGTTCGAGCGTTGCCTCATCCAGATGCGCCGAAGCGGCGGCCGGCGCATCGACCGGTGTATTCGTCGCGCTGCCCTGTTGCGCCGCCTCCGTTGCGGGTTGCGGCAGATCGGCGGGTGTCGGGTGCGGACGGGTAGCCAGCCGTGACGACAGGTTCTTATCGGCACTAGGGCCCGCGTCAGGCGCGGTACGGCGCGGCCACGCGACAAAGATCAGCGCGGCTATGAGGCACCCGGTCACCAACAGTCCAACAAAAGCTTTCCTCTTCATGGCTTTACGGGCGGGCATTATACAGTGAATAGCGAGCAAAGCGGAAGTAAGAAGTAATGGGTAAGCGTAATCGGTTAGTGACGGGGGATGCGAAGATCATGCGTTTCTGGTGAAAAGGGGAACAGAGAGTCGGGAGCAAGCTTGTGTTTATCCGTGGATAAAAAAATCCGAGCAATGTTCCCCTTGGCGTTCTTGGCGTCTTGGCGGTTCCAAAAAACCTCTGCGTTCTCTGCGGCTATTCAGTAGCTATATCGAAACTGCGGACAGAATTTATGCGGCGTCGCCAGAAGTTTACGAAGGCTTTCTGAAACCTCGGCATATCGATGTTTTCGAAAGCGGCTTCTGTGGCGGCGGCGGCGTCCTTTGCGGAGGCCAAACTCCTCAGGTATGCGTCAAGGATACCGGCGTAGGCCTCCAGTTTTTCCTCATGAACGCCTTGGCGCAAGAAGTAGATCAAAGCCCAGGCGGTGGTGTAGTTGAGCGCGCGCTGGTCCTTAGAACCGTTGTAGAATCCGTTGTAATCGTATTGAAGCAGTTTCGGCAGTAGCGCCGCTGCGGCGTCCAGATTGCGCCCCAGATGGCTGACTCGCGAGTTCTCGGTTATCCTGACACGCCCCCGGCTGCCGACCTGGGCGGTTTCGAAGAAGCAGGCATGCCCTTCGTTGTACCACACGGCGTTGGGGATCATGTTGCAAGCATAGAAGAGATATTGGTGAAAACTTTCGTGCGTGATGACGTGCATAATCTGTTCGCGTTCTCTGTCTTGCGCAAGGATCACCAATTCGCGCTGCATCGGCGACCAAAGCCCGACACTCCACTCGTGGCTTTCACCTACATATTGCTTGTAAGCATCCGGCTCTTGGTAGATACGCACGACGCTGACATCGGTGTTGTCGGTGAATGGCGGTATCAGACGCATGAAAGCGCTACGCAGTACCGGCATGTTCTTCTGCAGATCGCGCACCAGAGCCTTGCCGGCGGCGCTGCGTATGTCCGAAAGAAAGATGTATTCGGGCGTCTCGGCATACCACCACCCTTTCATGTTGGCGATGCTTTTACGCGCGGCTGTGCGGCTGGGATGCTCCGGGATGTTCGCCGTAGCCGACGACGTGGATGCCGGAACGGGCAGTTTATTCGATGTCCCCGTTGTGGTGACGGGCAGGCTTGACCTCGGCAAGGCCGCAACGTTTGCGAGGAACTGGGTTTCGAAATCTTTGCGGGTTTTGCTTTTCGGGGTGCCGTCATTGATCTTAACCACAACGCAAAACCATTCCGACGGCATGGTCTTGCCGCTCGGCAGGCGGGTCTTGGCGCGAAAGGCGTAAATCAGGGTGGAGGCTTCCTCCACCGGGAAAAACAGCGCATGGGTCAAGTTGAATCCGGTGCGCAGGTTCTCCGGCTGAAGCAGGGTGCAGCCGGAAAAATCTGTGACCCACGCCGTCAGGGATGCGTTGTTTTCAGGATCAAACTCCGTGGCGGGGTCGGCCATCGCCGTTTCGAACGCATCACGCGGGACATGCTTTGTATCCATTTCGATGCGCGGCAGCAGGCGCGAAGCCCGCCCGATGATCATCACGTTCTCCGCGCTGTCGCGCCATTGGCCGACGTTTTGCGTGGCGTACCAAAGCTCTTGCGCATCGAACCTGTCCTGTTTAAAGCTCTCGCCGTCGCGCGTGAACGTGTAGGTGTAGGTTTTGTGCGTGGATAGCGGCTCCGGCACCGATCCTCCGAGTACACGCATGCGCAGACCGATCTCAGGGTAGTTTTTGTCGGCACGGAATGAGGGTGCCGACAGTACCGGCAGCACCACTGACGATGCCGACAAGAACGTGCAGGCCAAGCATGTGAAAAACCGACGGCAAACAAGCATAATGCGTTCCTCGCCTTTTTATAATCCAGCGCGGGTGCCAAATTCAGTCTCACACAACTGCGCGGTCGCAACAAGAGAAGAGCGCCCGACTCAGAAGTATGAAACCCGAAACCAGCCTCCGCGCTGTGCGCGGAGGAATCACTTGGGCATTTGCGCGCCTTTGCCTTCCACCGCGCCGAAGAGCTTCAGGGCATCGGTGAGAGGATAGCGGTTGGCGAACATGTCCACGCGGGTCGTTCCCTCGGCCTGCAGGTTCATCCCGAACGCGCTGCGGAACTGGTTGACGGGCGAATTGCGATCCAACAGGACCGATTCGGAGTTGTTTGCGCTGATGAAACCGTTCAAGTAGGCCTCGTTGATCTTGCCCTTGAGGGCCTCGCCGGAAAGTTCCGTGTTCCCCTCGTACTTGTAGAGTTCCTCGCGGTCCTCGAAGTCCTTGGCCCGGATTAATAGCCATTTGGCGCCGCCCGGAAGCACGAGGTCGCCCTGTGTGTTCAGGAAGAAGGCGTTGTTTTCAGCACCGGTCTTCTTCATCTTCTCATGGTCTTTTGAGTTCTCAATGCGTGCCCTGTCCAAACCGCCGAGCGTGGAAGTGCCAATGATGCAGTGGTGGACATCGGAGTGGACGTTGTTCATGTAGCGGAACCCGTATCCCATGTCGCCCAGATCATTGGTCCGCGCCCAGTTAAAGAGCATCGTGTTGTAGGCGCAGTCGATGGTCAGGCTGAACTCGCCACTCTTGCCGCCGCCGGCCAGTTCAATAGCGGCGTAGGTGTTGTTGATGAACACGTTGTTCTCGATGACGACCTTGCCTTGGCTCCATGATCCGCGGATGGCGTAATTGCCACTGTTGGCGAACGTGCAGTTGCGGATCGTCACATTACCGAATCCGTTGCCGAAGTAGATGAGCGGCTGAACGATCGTCGCCACGTTCTTCGCATCACCGTTGATGCCCTGACCCGGGGGGTTGACGAGCATCCCCGTTTCGACATCTTTGGGCTTGCCCTTCGTCGGATGGTAGCCGTTTGAAAACCCGCGGTCGAAGACAATGCCGTCAACAGTGACGCCCCCGTCGCCGGCGTTGAATGAACGTGGCTTGGAGGGATCGCCGATGGACAGCAGGGCGAACGAGCGCGAGGTGCCGTTCTGCGCGGTGGTGGGCTGCACCATGGTGAGGTTCTTGAGCACGTCGCGGCTTGAGAAGTCGTCCGTATAACCGCCCATGATATTGACCGGGATGGTCATTTTCAGAAATCCTTGGTCACTGGTGCCAAGGTAGTTGCCTGCGGCGACAAGAATCGTGTCGCCCGCCTGCGCCCTGTCCAGCGCGGCCTGCAGGTCGCGCCACGGCTTCTCCTTGCTGCCGTCCGCCTTGCGCATGCTGCCGCCGGTTGCGGCGGAGACATGCAGGGTCGCGGCGTGAACAGCCGTGGACGCAGATAGAATGATTGCGGCGGCGGAAACAAAAAGACGAGAGGTCTTCATCATGTGATACTCCTTTTTTGGTTTTGATTTTGACGTTGTTTTGAACAGAAATGGGATGTGATCGGTTGGCGGCAGGAAGGCGCGCGCATTTTGCGGTGACAAGAGCCGCGCTACGCGCGGGTCGCGGCACTGCTTTCCGAACCATCCGCTCGAAAAGCGGCGTCGCGCGGGATACCGCTTGCCGCCGCACTCCAGATCCATTCGTCAGGCTTACGAAGCGGTTTCCACAGGTTCAGGCCCCTTCGTTTTAGTCTTTTTCTTGAGCCAGACAACGCAGCCGACTGACGCGACCAGCAGCGGGATGCCGATCAGCGGACGGTAGGCGAGCCAGGCGATCGAGATCCACAGAAACGACCAGGCCAATCCGACGAGGGTGCAGACCAAGCCGACACCCGCACCGACGATGTCGCCCAGAATCGGGATGACCTTGGCGACAGCCTCCAAGATGCCGAAGATCGACTTCAGGCCGAAGCACACGCACAGCACACCGACAAGCCGCAGGATCCACGTCAGCATGGCGTTCTCCTTAGCTGCACTGGCGAACATCTCCTCCGCGCTCCGGACCCCATCGTCCAGACGCGAGACGGATTTGCCGTTTTTCGCCACAAACTCCACGAACGTCTTGCCGAAGACCTTGCCGATGATGGAGACCTCATGCGGCAGCACCCAAGTGAACGACACGCGGACATCGCCGATCTCCGGCGCGCCGGACGAACGTCCGAAGTACACGGTGTTCCCGCCGACGTGAATCGGCGGCGGCGCATTCGTCACATTTTGGGAACGAGAGAAACGCGGATGCGCGAACATGTTCTTTGCCCATGCCTGAATCTGCTCGGGCGCGGGGTTGACATTCGCGTTCTCTGCCCAGCCGATGGACCTCACAAAGAACGGCGGCAGCGTGTACGCGCCGAATGAAACGTTCTTTGCGTATGACGTCTGCTCGTCAAACGTCATCCAGACGGTGTTGCGATTTTGGTAGTCGGGATCGCGGAACTCGCCTGAATTCACCGGTTGGGATTGCCACTCCTTCTTGTACGTGTAGGTGGTCACCCGCTCCTCGCCGCCGCCCATCCTGTCGCGGGTTTCGGTGCGGGACTCTTCAACCCACTGGTAATATTCCACGCGGCGGCGGAGTTGGATCGCCGTCTGTTTCACGCCGAATTCGGCATCTTCCAAAACGTCCTGCGTTTCCGCGCGGGCGCTGGCGTGGATCAGCTTGCCCTCGAGCGCGGGATCAAGGGTAGCGACCTGCTCGACCGGCACAACGGCCCCCTGCGCTTCATCGAGCGCTTTTTTGGTTTTGACGAAGTTCCCTTCATTCCAGAACAGCAGCGCCGTGCCTCCGATAAACACGACAAGCCCGCCGACCACGCCACCCAGCGCCTTCTTCAGCCGGTCTCCGTACCCAGTCCGCGTCACTTCTGTATAGGCCATTTACTACTCCTCGTTATTGTGCGATTCCAAACGTCATTCAACGGTCCTCATTTTGGCATATTACGGAAAGCCTGTCACTAACCGATTACCTGTCACGCGACATTTTTTCACACCATTTTTTTCACGCGCAAGCTTGCTTCGTGGTCCCGTTTATTGTAAAAAACACGCGTACTCACTTGGCTTCACGCCGTGACGGGTGTCAGGAGCGGTGCCGGGTCAGCACAACAATTCACAGAAAGGAAACACACATGACAAGAATCGTTCAAATGGCGATGGGTTTGGTGTTGGCGGTCGCGTTGACGGGCTGCCTGAACATCCCCGGCAAGGTTGACCTGACAAAGGCTGCTGCCGACGCGCAGGTGCTCAACGTGACGACCGGCGACGGAGAGTTCTCGGACTACAAGGCGACCGGCTACCACACGAGCACGGAAGTTGGTTTCGCTGTCGGTATTCCCTACCTCATGAAGCTGGTGGAAGTTTATCCGAAGCAGGATAACACCGCGCATATGACCCAGATCGCCAAAGACGCCAAGGCAAACGGTGCGAATGCGGTGATCAATGCGGTTCCGCCGAAAGAGACGTACCTCGGCTTCCCGTTCTTTTTCTTCGGCCTGTATGTTGACACGGCCTCTGGAACGGGCATCAAGACGAAGTAAGAAAAAAACGCTCAACATTTAAAGCGTTATTTTTCATCCGCAGATTACGCAAGATGGACGCAGATTTTTCAATTTAATCTGTGAGAATCTGTGTAATCTGTGGATGTTTACTGTGCCAACAAATTGAACGTTCATCACATCATCACATAAAACAGCACAGCAAAAAAATGGCAAAGCGTGCCGGCGAGCACACAGAGGTGCCATACCGCATGATGGAAAGGCATCAGGCGCCACAAATAGAAAACCGCGCCTAAGGTGTAGCACAAGCCGCCGATTAGCAGCCAGAGCAAACCAGCGGTCGGCAGCGTGACCATCAGAGGCTTGATCGCGAAGACGATGATCCAGCCCATGCCGATATAGGCAAGCGTCGAGACCAGTCGCAACCGTCCGGTAAAGAAGACTTTGAAGACGATGCCCATGGTCGTCAGTCCCCAGACGATGCCGAAGATCGTCCAGGCGATGACCGGATATTCAGGCCGCAGCGTGACCAGCATAAAGGGCGTGTAAGAACCAGCGATCAGGATGTAGATCGCCATGTGGTCGCACACCTTCAGGATCTGCTTGGTGCGCGGATGCGTGATCGCATGATAGGCCGACGAGACGGTGTAGAGCAGGATGATGGAGAAGCCGAACAGCGCGGCGCTAACCACTTTCCATGCCACCTGCTCGCCGCTCTGAACCCCGAACACCACCATCAGCGCCAGCATGGCCGCGCCCAGATGACTGCCCAGCGCGTGAATCGCGCTGTGCGCCACCTCTTCGGATATCGTGTAGCGTCTGGGGGTCAGGCGGGCCATGAAGGATCAGACAAATCAGACGGATTGGGCGGATCAGGCTTTGGCGGCCAGAAATGCGTTGATCGCGGCGGCGGCGCGGCGGCCTTCGCCCATGGCGAGGATTACGGTGGCCGCGCCGAGCACGATGTCGCCGCCGGCGTAGATGCCGTCGATCGAGCTTTTACCATTTTCGTCTACGATGATGTTGCCCCACTTGTTGACGGCCAGCCCCTCGGTGGTCTGGCTGATCAACGGGTTGGAGTCGTTGCCGATGGCCACGATCACGGTGTCCACCTCCATCTGAAATTCGCTGCCGGAGATCGGCACGGGACGGCGGCGACCGGAGGCGTCAGGCTCGCCCAGCTCATAGCGCAGGCATTCCATGCCGATGACGCGATCCTGCTCGTCACCGAGGATGC
>Ga0209506_1003788_pt1 | contig 11861 bp, 9 predicted proteins | sample AD_JPNHG2_MetaG_FD_184409 | JGI IMG/M metagenome (GOLD analysis project Ga0209506, IMG submission 184409) | Active sludge microbial communities of municipal wastewater-treating anaerobic digesters from Japan - AD_JPNHG2_MetaG (SPAdes) (version 2) | ecosystem: Engineered > Bioreactor > Anaerobic >...
TATCGGCTTCATTTGCTCGATGTGGGCTACCGATTTGTTGGGATTTCAAACTTCCGCCATGCAGTTTGTCGTGAGTGCATGTATAGGCGTTGTGCTGGCAATTTATGCTTTCACATTGCCCGAATGCAAAACCGGCACGGTTACCGAAAAGAAGTCGTTGATTGAGGCACTGGGATTGAACGCTTTCAGGTTGTTTCGACAAAAACAGATGGCTATATTTTTCATATTCTCGATGCTGTTGGGGGTTTCACTGCAAATCACGAACGGCTTCGCCAATCCTTTTATCGCCTCTTTCGAAGCTGTCCCGCAATTTGTAAACACATTTGGCGTCCGGCATTCCAATATGCTCATTTCGCTTTCACAAATTTCCGAAACGCTTTGCATTCTGCTCATCCCGTTTTTCCTCAAAAGATATGGGATCAAAACGGTAATGCTCATGTCGATGTGTGCCTGGGTGCTACGTTTCGGATTGTTCGGCGTAGGCGATCCCGGTAATGGTGTATGGCTGCTGATTCTTTCGATGATTGTTTACGGAATTGCATTCGATTTTTTCAACATTTCGGGATCGCTTTTCGTGGACAAGGAGACCGATCCTTCCATCCGGTCGAGTGCACAAGGACTCTTCATGCTGATGACCAATGGCATTGGCGCAACGGTAGGAACTTTGGGTGCTCAATGGGTAGTGAATCAATATTGTCGGTGGCAGGATGTGACGGTGGGAAGTCAAAGCAAATCGTTGCTTGTAGGTGATTGGGCAAGCGTTTGGTTTATTTTTGCAGGATATGCCCTCGTCGTAACCGTTTTGTTCGCATTTCTTTTCAAATACAAACATTCGCCCGAAAAAGTGTAGGAAGCAGATATTCTTCAAGCAGTCTTGTGATATTTCATCTTTGCGGCTGATAGTGCAGCGAATTTCCCTGCCGAAAGAAACCGATTTCGTGCCCGATTATTCGCAATTGGTTCTCGAGAAACCGCAATTCCTCTTCGTCGCTTTGTGATGAAAGCGGTTTGTTTTCGTACAGGAAATAGTCGTCGCGGAAGCGTTTCGGCGTAATGTTGGGCATCAATACATTAGCGCCAATCGCAATCGCCTTCATACGGGCATTTTTTTCGATAGATTGCAGCGCAGTGGTGGCTGCAATGTTGATATCGGGCATCAGCACTCGGAGTACAGCGATCATTTTCAAACTCAATGAGAGCCGATCGGACAAGGGCAAAAGCAAATTTCTGTAAGCATACAGGGGCGTTTCGTGATGCTCCACATAAGGGCCCATGCCACACATGGCGATATCCATCCGTTTCATGAAAAGCAAATCGTCCGCCAAATCTTCAACCGATTGAAAGGGAAGTCCGATCATGACGCCCGTTCCCAACTGATACCCGATTTTTTTCAACGATTCCAATGCCTCCAGCCGTGTAGCATGGCGGTGATCCTCATCATCGGGATGCAACTTGCGATACAGTTGTTCCGATGATGTTTCGATACGGAGCAGGTAGCGCCTCGCGCCGAGATCAAACCAATGCCGATAGACCTCTTCCGCTTGTTCCCCGCACGAAAGCGTTATGCCCAAACGTCCTTGAGTCATTTCGCTCGTTTTCGTCAAGATTCGGTCTATTTTTTCGATAAACGAGCGGCTTTGGAGTTCCCCCGACTGAATGGCAATCGATCCGAATCCTTTTTCGTAAGCAAAGCGGATGGCGTCCATCGTTTCGTCTTCTGAAAGTGAGTAGCGGTGAACCCGATGGTTTGATCGGCGAATGCCGCAATAGTAACAATCTTTTCGGCAAATATTCGACCATTCGATCAATCCCCGCAGATACACGCTATTGCCTACGTTGTCCAATTTGATGCGCGATGCAGCGTCAAACAGTTGTTGTTTTTCTTCTCCTTCGGATGACAGCAGTTCGACAATGTCGCTTTTCGAAAATTCGGTTTGCTGCAAGATGGATTGAACCGACATCGCTTTTTCGTTTTTTATTATAGAAATTTTGTAACTTGGTTCTGTTGCGAATGCGCAATCTTTTTTCTTTGCTCCGTAAAATTATGGAAAAACGGTGATTTTATTTTTTCCGCTCATGCTGTAAAAAATTTCTTTCCATCATACCTTTCGAAATAATAAATCGTTTCGATCTTTTAGCCAACGAAGCAGAAAAAATTACGGATCCTGAACGGGAACAACTCCCATTAAACTCCAACGTAACGCTGATGAAAATTCGATATAACTCCGACATAGCTCCGAGGCAACTCCGAGGCAACTCCGAGGCAACTCCAAGGCAACTCCAAGGCAACGTCCACTCAACTCCCATCCAAATTTCGGAATAAACCCGGCGGAAAATGACGATAAAATTCGAAGGGTAAAAATGAATGAAAACGTTTTATCTTGCTATTTCTACCGAAAAATGCGTGTTGCTCGTTCAAAAATTCCGTTAACCCAGGCCAATGTCATCCCGTAGTTGGTAACGGGAATTCCCTTTTCGATGGCCGGTTTCAGCCGATTTGCCAATTGCTTGCGCGTGATCATGCACCCGCCGCATTGAACCACGAGGGCATATTGGCTCATATCTCGGTCGGGCTCGGACAATCCGGAAAGAAACGAAAAATGCAGATCTTTTCCCGTAAAACTCCGAAGCAGTTTGGGAATTTTTATACGGCCAATATCGTCGCAACTCGTTTGGTGCGTGCAACTTTCCATGATCAAAATATAGTCACCGTCAGCAAGTTCCGAAATTTTTTGCGTTCCACGCATATAGGCTTCAAAATCTCCCTTCATCCTCGCCATGAGGATGCTGAAACTCGTCAACGGAATCTCATCGGGAATACTGCGCGCAACTCTGTCAAAAACCTGACTGTCCGTTACCACCAGCGTCGGACGGAGGTTAAATTTGAAAAAGTCGTCGATTTCGGTATCCTTTATCACCACAGCCATGCAATTTTCATCGAGAACACTGCGGATTGCCATATTCTGGGGCAAAATCATTCTCCCTTCGGGAGCTTCGCTGTCGATAGGTGTGATGAGCAGTACCAAATCTTTAGCCTCTACCAGCCCGCTGAGCAACGACGGCGTTCGAAAAGAATGTTCTACCGGTATGGCCTTCAGGCTTTCTATCAGTCGGACGGCACTTTCAGGAGCGAAGGTGTTGATATCGATTAGATTTGCTGAAGAAAACTTGCCCACGGTTTTCTTCGTTTCCTCGCTAAGTGATGCCAAGTCGTTTTTGGTATGGACAATGATATAGGGAATGTCGTACGCTTGGAAGCGATGGATGAAATCGATTTCGAACTCACCGAATTGGTTGTCGGTGAAAAGCAACAAGGCGGCATCAATGTGTTTCAGGGTATCCATCGTTTTTCGGAGACGTTTTTCTCCTAATGCACTATCGTCGTCCATTCCTGCAGTATCGATGAGTACGACAGGTCCTATACCGAAAATTTCTACCGATTTCTTTACCGGATCGGTTGTTGTTCCTGCCTGCTCCGAAACAATTGCAATGTCCTGGCCCGTAAGCAGATTAATGAGTGAACTTTTTCCGGTGTTTCGTCTGCCGAAAATGCCGATATGTGGACTGCTGTTGTTCATTTTGGCTAATAATGCAAATCGCGTTCGCCTTTTTTCACTCTGCCCAATTTTTCAGACACAGAGTTTCTCATCTTCTCATCCAAATCGTCGAGGTTTTTTTCGATCACCTGCCACCCTTTCCGGGCTGTTTCCACCGGAGCGTAATCCTCCAGATATTCGGCCAGCGTGAGCATGGCGTTGGGGGTGCAGTATCGCTTGATGAATCCCGGAACGGAAAATTCCATAAAGTGTTCGCCCGTTCGTCCCATCCTGTAGCACGACGTGCAAAACGAAGGTAACATGCCTTGCTGCAGCAGCTCATCCACCACCTCGTTGAGCGAACGATCGTCGTTGATGCGAAATTGGGCTTTGTTGAGTTCGTGATTGAAGTCCTTTTCCACATAGCCACCCAACTCGATTTTGGTGCCACCGTCGATTTGCGAAACACCATACTGTATCAGCTCGTTTCGAAGCGATTCGGGTTCGCGAGCTGTCAAAATCATGCCGGTATAGGGAACAGCCAATCGAAGAATGGCAATCAGTCGCGCAAAATCTTCGTCGGAAACAAAATAGCGATCATCTATATTCAATGTCGAAGCATCTTTGATGCGCGGGAAAGAAATGGTGTGAGGGCCTACATTGTAACAGGCTTCCAGATGATTGGCATGACGAACAAGACTCATCACTTCAAAACGCCAGTCGTAGAGTCCGAACAATGCACCGATGCCTACGTCGTCGATGCCTGCTTCCTGCGCTCTGTCGAGGGAAGTCAGCCGATAATCGTAATCCGATTTTCGTCCTGCCACATGATATTTTTTGTATGCTTCACGATGATATGTTTCCTGAAAAATCTGATATGTGCCGATGCCTGCCTGTTTTACGATGTGAAAACCTTCAATATCGAGCGGAGCTGCATTAATGTTTACACGACGTATTTCGCCATTTCCTTTTTTCACCCCATAAGCGATTCGCACTGTGTGGGCAATGTATTCGGCACTATATTCGGCATGTTCGCCAAAAACCAGGATCAACCGCTTTTGTCCGTTATCTTCGAGCGCTTCTATTTCGCGAATCAGCTCCTCATCCGATAACGTTTTTCGTATCTGCTCGATGTTCGACGAACGAAATCCGCAATACAGGCAATTATTGGAACATTTGTTGCCCACATACAACGGGGCAAAGAGGACAATGCGATTGCCATATATGGTATTTTTCAGCGCTCTTGCTCCATCTTTGATAGCCTGAATCGATTTCTCGTCATCCGCATTGATGAGTATGGCCACTTCTTCGAGCGAAAGGCGGTTTTTGGCGAGCGATTTTTTGATGACCTTTTCTACCGTTTCGGGAGATGAGGGCGTGTGGAGAAGGTAATTCCAAATCTCGTCGGCATCAATAAAAGGCTGCATGCGAACGTCAGGTATTCGGTAGTTTTGTGGGCAAAATTTCATATTTGTAGATAAAAATAACGACACAAACTTAGCAAAAAAAGATGAGCAACAATGATTTGAATGATACGAATTTGATGTTCGAATTTCAATTTTGCGTTATTCCTTCGACAAGAAGTTTAGTCAATTCTTTCACACCTTCAGATGCACCTTTTTTGATATGATGGATGTCGTAACGACGGGTATAGACGTCTTTGGGGTCGATCAGATAGACGGGTACGTTTTTGCGCACCACGTCGAGCAATCCCGCGGCGGGATAAACATTCATAGATGTGCCAATGATGACGAAAATATCGGCTTGTTTCGTGATTCGTTCCGCTTCGTTTATCATGGGTACGGGTTCGCCAAACCAAACTACATCGGGTCGCAACTGGAAGCCTTTTTCGCACAGATCGCCCGGTTTTATATCGGGATGGTCGGGCGATAATGTGTACACAAGCGAGGGGTCACCCGTCGATCGTGCATTCATCAATTCTCCATGCAGATGGATAACGTGGCTGCTGCCGGCACGTTCGTGCAGATTGTCGATGTTTTGAGTGATAATGCTCACATCGAAATATTTCTCGAGTTCGGCTAATCCCCGATGTCCCGGGTTGGGTTCGGCTGCAATCAATTCCCTGCGCCGGGCATTGTAGAAATCAAGAACGAGTTTAGGATTTCGGGCAAAGCCTTCGGGCGTTGCCACATCTTCCACGTTGTGCTGTTCCCACAGTCCTCCCGAATCGCGAAAGGTAGATATTCCGCTTTCGGCACTCATTCCGGCGCCGGTAAGAACGACCAATTTCTTTTTCATAAATTCCTTCCTCCAATTTATTAAAATAAAGAATTTTGTACTGCAACGAAAACAAAAATAGTTTTTTACGGTGGAAAAAGCTAAAGTTTCGTATTTTAATGCTAATTTTGTGCCAACGTTTTTCTGCTTCGTCACTATCGTGAAGAATGACAAAGCAATAGGGGCTAAAATGAAACAAAAAAAACAGATGGACAAATTAAGTTATGCACTGGGAATGAGTATGGCTTCGAGCCTTTTACAATCAGGACTCACGGATATCGATGTGGAATCGTTTGCACAGGGATTCAAAGAAATGATGATAAACGGGGCGTCGGCGATGTCGCCACAGGAGGCCGATCAAGTCATACGTGCATATTTTGAGAAGAAGCAGAAAGAAATGCTTACGAACAATTTGAAAGCCGGGCGCGAATTTCTTGCCGAGAACGCCAAACGCGAAAAGGTAATTTCTCTCTCGAGCGGATTGCAATACGAAATTCTGAAAGAAGGTTCGGGCGAAAAACCCAAAGCTACCGATAAAGTGAAATGTCACTATCACGGCACTCTTCTCGATGGAACTGTTTTCGACAGTTCGGTTCAGCGGGGACAACCGGCCATCTTCGGTGTCAATCAGGTGATACAGGGGTGGGTGGAAGCCTTGCAAATGATGCCGGTGGGGTCGAAATGGCGGCTGTATATTCCGTCGGAGCTCGCATACGGCGAACGCGGTGCCGGCAAAGATATCGAACCCAATTCCACCCTCATTTTCGATGTCGAGTTGCTAAGTATCGAAGCATAAACGAAAGAAAAACAATAGATTATTTATACATTTAAACAGACAAAAAATGAAAAAACAAAATTTATTTGCACTGAGTGTTATTGTCATTGCAGGCTCAATGGCGGTTTCTTGCAACTCGGGAGTTCCAAAGGCCTCTTTGAACAATCCGGTTGACAGCATCTCGTATGCTTATGGTGTTAGTCTTGCCGATCAGGGATTGATGCAATTTCTCGAACAAAGCGGAGTAATTGAGGGAACGTCAAATATCGAATACGAATACCAGATGAGGATTTCGGCTGCAACCGATTCTATTGAAAAACAAAATCTTCAGAAAGAAATGAATGCCAAAATCGATTCTCTCAATAAGGTAAATGCTCCCAAATTGCAGGAATTCGTAAAAGGATTGAAAGAAGCGCTGGAAAGCGGAAAAGAAAAATCGGCCTACATTCAGGGATTGGGAATCGGCCAGCAAATCTCTCAACAGATGTTGCCGCAGTTCAATCAAATGGTTTTTGCAGACGATACCACCAAAAAAATCAACACCGATCAACTCCTTGCCGGATTGGTCAACACGTTGAAAAACGAAAAACTTGCTATCTCGAAAATGGATGCAAATTCGTATGTACAGGCTGAAATAGAAAAAGCACAGAAAAAACAGGCTGAAAAACAAGAGGCTCAGTTGAAAGAGCAATACAAAGATTCGATTGCCGCAGGTGAAAAATATTTGGCCGAAAATAGCAAACGACCGGGTGTAGTAACACTTCCCAGTGGATTGCAATACGAAATTTTGAGAGCCGGAACCGGACAGATACCTACAGATACCGACCGTGTGAAGGTGAACTATCACGGAACGTTGATCAACGGAACCGTGTTTGACAGCAGTGTGCAGCGAGGCGAACCTGCCGTTTTCGGAGTTACTCAGGTAATCCCCGGATGGACAGAAGCTCTGAAGTTGATGCCTGTTGGTTCGAAATGGAGAATTTATGTTCCCTACAACCTTGCTTACGGTTCGCAAGATAGAGGCACTATCAAGCCTTTCTCTACACTCATTTTCGAAGTCGAATTGCTTGGCATTGAGAAGAAATAATGCGATCTTCGTTTCGTAAATTAATCAAAAAAGGATTTTGTAGCACACAAAATCCTTTTTTAATATCCTGTCGTTTTGATTTTCGATTGTCCTTCAAAACCTTTAATGGAAAATTGGAGCGCATGGATAACCTTTTTAAAGTGAGGCAACGAAAATACACTATTCTCCTTTGACTATTGGCATGTGCCAATGAAATTTCACGGCAAGCAGCCGGATTGCTATTACGGTAGCGGCGGTCATCGTTTCGGTGAGAAACATATTTGCATTCACAGAATACATCACGGTAAAGACTACCCCGCCGGCCACGCAGGCGAGTGCGTAAATGTCTTTTCGGAATACAAGCGGTATTTCGTTGATGAAGATATCGCGTAGTATGCCTCCCACTGTGCCGGTGATGACACCCATCGTTATTGCCACCCAGGGTTCGAAATCCATAAAAATGGTTTTTTCGACTCCAACCACAACGAAAAGGCCCAAACCGATACTGTCGAACAAGAAGAATGTGTTGTTGAGACTCACCAAATGCTTTCGAAAAATCATTACGAATATGAGTGCGGCCAACGAACACCACAGATATACGGTATTGAGCATCCAAAATGGCGTTACATCGAGAAAAATATCGCGCACCGTTCCTCCACCTATGGCCGTGACAAAACCTACCACAAAAGCTCCGAACAAATCGAATTGTTTGGCCGATGCCAATCGGATGCCGCTTATGGCAAAAGCGAATGTTCCCAATATTTCGATAATATCCACGAAACGTATGTTTTGTAATATTTCCATACCATGCAATGATAATCCTAAAACAAACGTATAATTCAAATTATTTGAGGCAAGTGCCTCAAATAATCATGCCACTGCCCAAGCAGAGATGTTGCGTCTCGTCATACACCACTCCGAACTGTCCTGAAGCAATTCCCTGTACGGGCTCTGCTGACTGTATGCGGTAGAGATCACCTGTCTTTGATATTTTGCCCCGCGTGAATTCGGGAGTGTGGCGAATCTTGAACGTAATATCCTTTTCACCCTCGAAATCGCCCCAAACATCTTTTGTGATGAAATCGAACCCTTGAAGATTAATAACGTCTCCATATTGATATTTCGTATCGTAACCCTTCGATACATACACAATATTCCGATTGACATCTTTTTTGATCACAAACCATGGCCCGCCACTCAGTCCGAGCCCTTTGCGCTGTCCGATGGTATGAAACCAGTACCCTTGATGTTTGCCCAGAATATTGCCGGTTTCGAATTCCACGATAAGTCCTTCCTTTTTCCCCAAATAGCGGGCGATAAAATCGTTGTAGTTGATCTTACCCAAGAAGCAAATTCCCTGACTGTCTTTGCGGTGTGCCGAAGGAAGTTTTTGCTCGGCAGCTATTTCGCGCACCTCCGACTTTAGCAGATCGCCAATCGGAAACATCAGTTTCGAAACTTGCATATAACTGATTTGTCCCAGAAAATAGGTTTGATCTTTCACATGATCCTTGGCCGTCGATAACCAGGTTAGCCCGTCCAGTTCGGTGGTAGTTGCATAATGTCCGGTAGCTATTTTGTCGAATTCATGTCCCCACTTCTGCTCAAAAACACCAAATTTGATAAGCTTGTTGCACATCATGTCGGGATTCGGAGTCAATCCCCGTTTGACCGAGTCGATGGTATATTTTACCACGCTGTTCCAATATTCTTCGTGTAGCGAAACTACTTCAAATCTGCATCCGTATTTTTTTGCGATGTACGAAACAATTTCGATATCTTCTTCCGAAGGGCAGTCGATGAACCCTTCCTCGTCCTGCATGCCTATTTGTATATAAAAAATGGTCGGGTCGTAGCCCATCTCTTTCAGTCGATAAACCACTACCGAGCTGTCCACTCCGCCGGACACCAATGCTGCAATTTCCATAAATACATGAATATTTTGTGCAAAGGTACAAATAAGTGGAAAAAAACAATGAATCCCTTCGTCTGGGGTATGGCTTATACAATCGCCGACAAGCGATACTGCGGTGGAGTTCGCGTTTATGGCTGTTGTCGGTAAACGAGATCGGCAAATGATGCCCTGATGTTGCATGAAAAAAGTTGCATGAAAAAAAATCGAAATAGATATTCACTGAAAAAATAGTATTACCTTTACATGTTGAATTGCCGAAAAGCGATTTTTCGGCGAAATATACCATAAATCGATGTCGGTCAGTAGCTTGAGCAAACGATCCGAGAAGTCGGTTTTTATATATCGGAATTTTTATTCCGTTGATGAGAGAAAAGAAAAAAAACGTTATAAATGATTTACAGATGGAATTACGTAACCCTTTCAAACGACCAAAAAACCAGGAAAAATGAAATAGCGCAAGAGTTAAATATAGATCCGGTACTAGCCGAGTTGCTCGTTCGCAGAGGCTTAACCACAAAAGAAAAAGCCGAGAAGTTTCTTCATCCGAGTCTCAGCGACTTGCACGATCCTTTCCTGATGCCCGATATGGAAATTGCCGTAAAGCGTATCGAGAAAGCGTTGGGTGACAAAGAGAGGATATTGATTTATGGCGATTATGATGTAGATGGCACCACGGCGGTATCGCTGGTTTATAAGTTCTTGCGAAAGATTACAAACAATATTGATTATTACATTCCTGACCGGTACGATGAAGGGTATGGCATATCGTTTCAAGGAATCGATTATGCAGTCTCGACGGGCGTGAAGCTCATCATTTCTCTCGATTGTGGCATCAAGGCCGTCTCAAAAGTGGCGTACGCCAAAGAAAAAGGCATCGATTTTATTATTTGCGATCATCACATGCCCGATGATCAACTTCCGGAGGCAGTGGCAGTTGTCGATGCCAAACGTCCCGATTCCACCTATCCCTACGACGAGTTGTCGGGATGTGGTGTGGGATTCAAGCTCGTGCAAGCGCTTGCCGCTCGCAACGGTTTCCCGTTTTCGGATTTAGAACCTTTGCTCGATCTGGTAGCGGTAAGTATTGCTTCAGACATTGTGCCCATTACGGGCGAAAATCGGGTGTTGATGTATTACGGTTTGAAGCAATTAAATTCCAATCCGAGCTACGGATTGCGGGGTATTATCGAAATTTGCGGGCTCAATCACAAAAGGCTTACCGTAAGCGATATCGTATTTAAAATTGGGCCGCGCATCAATGCATCGGGACGAATGATGAATGGCAAGGAGGCAGTTGATTTGCTCTTGGCCAACGATATTGAGTCGGCACGCATCAAAAGCAAGAACATCGACAAATACAACGAAGATCGTCGCGAGCTCGATAAAAAGATTACCGACGAAGCCGTCGAATTCATCGATTCGCAAATCGATTTGAAATACAACAACAGTATTGTTATTTATGATGAAAACTGGCACAAGGGAATTGTGGGAATTGTAGCCTCGCGGCTTACAGAGAAATATTTTCGCCCTGCCATCGTGCTTACCAAATCTAACGGAATGATTTCGGGATCGGCGCGTTCTGTGCCCGGATTCGACATGTATAAGGCTATTGAAGCATGCCGCGATTTGCTGTTAAACTTTGGCGGACATACATACGCTGCCGGTTTGACGCTGAAAGAAGAAAATCTGGAAGAATTCAAACGCCGTTTCAATGCCATTTCGTTTGACGAGGTAAAACCCGGGATGATGCAGCCACAGATCCTGATTGATGCCGAAATACAGTTGTGTAAAATCACTCCCAAGTTTGTGAGCGACCTGTCAATGTTTAGTCCTTTTGGTCCCGAAAACGAAAATCCGGTTTTTCTTACACGCAATGTGGTGGATGCCGGTGGGAGCAAACTTGTTGGGAAAGAACTGCATCATATCAAGATGGAGATTGTAGATTCATCTGTCACCCGACCGTTGCAGGGGATTGCTTTCGGACAAGATTTCTATTTCAGATTATTCAAAGAAAAGCATCCCATAGATATATGCTACAATATCGAGGAGAATACGCATGGTAACAATATCTTTACTCAGCTAATGGTGAAAGATATGCGCCTGTCGGAATAAACAAAATCGGAGAACACCTTATGCAGGCGGGTTTGTTTGATGAAATATTGAAAAAGTACTGGGGTTACGAATCGTTTCGTCCTCTTCAGAAAGAAATCATTCAATCGGTTTGGGAGCAAAGAGACACGCTCGGGCTGATGCCGACCGGTGGAGGCAAATCGCTTACCTTTCAGGTCCCTGCAATGGCAATGCCCGGCCTGTGTCTGGTGGTAACACCCC
>Ga0209506_1003789_pt1 | contig 11858 bp, 12 predicted proteins | sample AD_JPNHG2_MetaG_FD_184409 | JGI IMG/M metagenome (GOLD analysis project Ga0209506, IMG submission 184409) | Active sludge microbial communities of municipal wastewater-treating anaerobic digesters from Japan - AD_JPNHG2_MetaG (SPAdes) (version 2) | ecosystem: Engineered > Bioreactor > Anaerobic...
TATGGCTGAAAAAGAGGCTAAAGCTAGAATTAAATGAACTCCTTAAAGAAGCTGGCTGGCGTTTTGTCGATGATGAAAACGGCAGGGCAAATATTAGCTTTGAAGAAAATGTTAAAATATCAATTGAGGATTTTGATAATTTAGGCGATGATTTCCAGAAAACTTAAAATGGCTTTGTAGATTATTTACTTTTGGATAATAAAAATTTTCCGCTTGCTGTTCTGGAAGCTAAATCTTCTATTAAAAAATCCTTTATTTGGTAAAGAGCAGGCAAGAAATTATGCTAAATCTTTGAATTGTCGTTTTGTTATTCTTTCAAATGGGGATATTCATTATTTTTGGGACCTCCAATCTGGTAGTCCTCAGGCTATTACAAAATTTCCTTCTCAAGAGGCTTTACTAGGTTATTTATCTTTCAAACCAGATAGAAAAAGGTTGATACAAGAAATTGTTAATGAAGATTATATTTTCCTAACCCAGATGCCCGATTATAAAAGTAACCCTTCTTATCTTGACGAAAATACAAGAAAGCAATTTATTGAAAGTAATAAATTAAGATTATTAAGAAAGTATCAGGTGCTGGCGGTTAGATCAATACAGAAAGCAGTTGAAGAGGGGAAAAATCATTTTCTATTTGGAATGGCAACTAGTAGATGTAAAACACTAATCTCGGCTGCTGTTATCAAACTATTTTTGAGAACTGGCAATGCAAGAAGAGTTTTATTTTTAGTAGATCGTCTTGAATTAGAAGATCAGGCCGAAAAGGCTTTTAAAGAATACTTAAAAATGATTACAGAACTGTTATTTTCAAAGAAAATGTAGATGATTGGCATAAAGCTGAAATTGTTGTATCTACTATTCAAACTCTTTTGACCAAAAATAAATATAAAAGGATATTCAATCCGGAAGATTTCGATTTGGTTATATCCGATGAAGCACATCGAACTATTGGAGGTAACTCAAGTGCTGTTTTTGAATATTTCGTTGGTTATAAACTTGGGCTTACTGCTACTCCTAAAGATTATTTGAAAAATATTGATATTTCCAAATTTGGCGAAACCGACCCCCGTAGCGTTGAAAGGCGTATTCTACTCGATACTTATAAAACATTTGGTTGCGATAGTGGAGAGCCAACTTTTAGACATTCTCTTATCGATGGAGTAAAAGATGCTTTCCTTATCAATCCTATTGTTATTGATGCAAGAACGGATATCACAACGCAATTGATTTCTAAGCAAGGCTATGCTGTAACTCTTAAAGATGATAAAGGTAAAGATGTTGAAGAAGTTTTTTTACAAAAAGATTTTGAAAAAAAAATTCTTTTCCGAAAGTACAAATTATGTTTTCTGCGAAACTTTTCTTAATTGTGTTAAAAGATCCTATTAATGGAGTGATTGGTAAAACTATCATTTTTTTGTGTTTCACAAAATCACGCGGCTAAGATTACTCAAATACTTAACGAGCTTGCAGATAAATATTTTCCCGGTATGTATCAATCAGACTTTGCTGTTCAGGTGACTTCATCTATTCAAGAAGCTCAGCAATATACACAATTATTTTCGAATAATAAACTTAATGGTTATAGTAATGTTTCTGAGTATTACCGTACAAGTAAAACACGCGTTTGTGTTACCGTTGGATGATGACAACTGGCTACGATTGCCCAGATATCCTTAATTTATGTTTGATGAGACCTATTTTTTCTCCCCACAGATTTTATACAGATTAAAGGAAGGGGCACTCGCAAGTATAATTTTACTCAAGATATTACAGATCCCAAAACAAAAGAGAAAATTGGCGAAAAACCAAAGCAATATTTTAAAATTTTCGATTTTTTTGCTAATTGCGAGTATTTTGAAAAAGAATTTAATTATGACCAAGTATTAAAATTACCTACCTTTAGTGGTACTGGTAGTGAGGGAAAGCCACCTACAACTTCAATAACTTATGAGGTTAAAAAAGAAGATTATATCAATAAGTTAGAAGAAATTCAAGTTGGCCTTGATGGGATGGAAATTGACAGGATGTATTTCCAGAATTTTGAAAAGGTTATCCTTGATCACCCTATCATCAAACAACAAGCTGAAGCTAATCAGTGGGATGAATTGCTTGATTAAATCGATAAAATATTCTGGATAAGCCCGAGGAATATTTTACTCTCAAAAAACTTCGTAAAACAATCAATGGGATAGACGCATCTCTTTACGCGAAATTATCGAAAAAATTCTTGTCATCATACCAGAATTTAAAACTAAAGAAGAACTCTTAGAAGAAGAATTCGATAAATTTGATAGCCGATATATGTCCAAAGAGGAATATTTCGATTATGCTAAAACTGTCTTCAAAGCCTATATCTCAGATTTTGAATTTAGAAGTATGATTGATACAAAAAACTTTAGTATGTTAAATTTATCTCCATATGGCGAAGCTTATAAAAACTCTCGCCGGATTTGAGAGAATAAATTATTGAATATATCAGAGATTATGTGTCATTAAATAAATTTATAGCGTAATGGCAGGTACTTTTTCACAAATGTGCTATTAGAGTATCAGTTAAGATTTTAATGCCTTATGTATTTGAATTTTAAAAATTAATAAAAAAAATATTCGTGGAAATGGTGGAGCTGTTTTTGACTCAATCAGTAGAAAAGATATTGAAAACCTCCTCATCCCCCTCCCTACACTTTCCGTACAGGAGCGTATAGTTTCGTTAATAGAATTTGAGCGAAAAGTTATAGATGGCTGCAAGGAGCTGATGAAAACTTATGATGAAAAAATTAAACGCGTAAATGATAAGGTTTTTGGGGAATAATTTGAGAAAAATAACATTTGTTAATTATAAAAATTTTAATAAATTTACCTTAATTTAACAGTAATTAAGTAAATTTGTTAGAAAAAAGGTTTTTTTATGAAAATAATAAGCTCAATTATTACATTATTCTTAACATCTACTTTTATACTAGCACAGCTAAACATTTCAGATGAGCTTGATGCTAGATTGCGGGAAGGAATAAAAAATCTTGTAAATGCAAATTATACTCAAGCATATAAAATTTTTGATGAAATTGATAAAAAAAATCCGGGAATACCACTGGGTAAATTATATCTTGCCGCACTGGAAATAACAAAATGCGAAGATTATGGAATAAATTTCAATGTAAAATATATAGAAAGCCTTCTTAACGGAGCAATTGAACAATCAAATAAAATCCTAAAAGAAAAGCCAAATTCAATTGACGGATATTACTATCAAGCCCTTGCAAATGGATATTTTGGGTATTTCCACTCCATAGAAAAAAATTATTTTACTGCTTTTAAATATGGATTAAATTCCTTAAATCAATTTGAAGACTGCTTAAAAAGAGATAAAAAAATTTATGACTCTTATATAGCAATAGGTTCTTACAAATATTGGAAAAGTAGAAAAATGAGTTGGGTGCCTTTTGTAACTGATGAAACAGCTTACGGAATAGATATGTTAAAAAAATCATTATCTTCAAATGCATATAATAAACATTTAGCATTATATTCCTTGATATGGGTTTACATCGAAGAAGAAAAACCTAAAATTGCAATAAAATATGCAGAGGATTTTTTGAAAGATTATCCTGAAAATAGATTGGTAAAATTAGCATTAGCAAGGGCATATCAAGATGTCAATATTGATAAATCAATTGAGCTATTTAAAGAGCTATTATATTTTTATCAAAATAATGAATACTCTAAAAATAAATACAAAGAAATTGTAATAATGCATAAACTTGCACAACTTTATCAGAAAAAAGGGAAAACAAGCGAAGCTAAAAATCTTTGTAAAACAATATTAAATATCAAGTTAGATAAGCAGACAGAGAAACGATTGGAAAAAAGAATACAAAATGTTAAGGAATTATTAGAAGAATTAAGCTAAAAATATTTGCATTTAAATCAAATATTTATTATTTTTTATAAAAAATCGATAATATATGGAAACTGCTCTCACAAAAGAAAAAGTAGAAAAATTATTAGAATCATTATTAGATAAATGCCGTAAAAATCTTCCTAGATGCAATGAGGAATTGATTAAAAAAGCCTTTTATATGGCACTAGATGCCCATAAAAATGATAGGAGGCAATCGGGGGAACCTTATTTTTATCATCCTTACGCAGTAGCTGTAATATTAGCAACTCATATTCCATTAGATGATATTAGTATTGCAGCCGCTCTTTTGCACGATGTGGTTGAAGATACTAGTATATCATTAGAAACTATAAAAAAAGAATTTGGCAATGAATTAGCTGAAATTATCGATGGTGTAACAAAAATTAGTGGTTATTTCAAAGGTCAAGAAATTGAAAAATTTGAAAATTATCGAAAACTTTTGCTTTCATTGGTTAAGGATTTACGAGTTATCATTGTAAAATTTGCCGATAGATTGCACAATATGAGAACAATTGCTGGGGTTCATCCCGATAAGCAAAAAAGAATTGCAAGAGAAACACTCGAAATTTATGCACCACTTGCACACAGGTTTGGTTTATGGCAAGTAAAATGGGAATTGGAAGATTTATCTTTTAAAGTTATCAATCCTGAAGCCTATAAGGAATTAACAAAAAAGATTACAAGTAAAAGAAAAGAAAGAGAAGAATTTATTGAGAAATTTATTCAACCTATCAAAGAAAAACTTAAAGATTTCCCTTATCCATTTGAAATTTATGGCCGACCAAAGCACCTTTATAGTATCTATAGAAAAATGATTACAAGAAATAAACCATTTGAAGAAATTTATGATTTGTTTGCTATTAGAATTATTTTGCACACACAAGATAAAACTCAATGTTATTATGTAATGGGTATTATAAATCAACTTTATCCTTTTGTACCTGATAGATTTAAAGATTATATATCAATTCCTAAATCAAATAATTATCAATCAATACACACAACGGTTATTGGACCAGAGGGAAAATTTGTTGAAGTGCAAATTAGAACTCAAGAGATGCACGAAATTGCAGAATTAGGTATTGCGGCTCACTGGAAGTATGAAGAAGGTAAATCCGCAACTGATGATTTTGATCGTTATGTTAACTGGATAAGAGAAGTTTTTGAAAATGCTGGTAAAGATGAAACTGATACTATGGCTAATTTTAAGTTGAATCTCTTTCAGGATGAAATTTACTGTGTAACTCCTAAAGGTGATGTTGTAAAATTGCCAATTGGTGCTACTCCAATTGATTTTGCATTTGAAATTCATACTAAGGTAGGTTATAAATGTATTGGTGCTAAAGTAAATGGTAAAATAGTTCCATTGGATACTAAACTCCATAATGGGGATATGGTTGAAATTATTACATCTAAAAACCAGGTGCCTAATAAAAACTGGATAAATTTTGTTGTTACTCATAAAGCAAAAATGGCTATCAAAAAGTGGATGAATAAAGAAGACGAAAGATTGGTTAGTGAAGGCCGTGAAATTTGGGAAAAGAAATTAAAAAAATTGAAGATTACTTTTTCGCAGGATGAGTTTGAACGCTTTTTTAGAAATTTAAAGTTTGAAAACTCACGTAATTTATTCAAAGCAATAGCACTTGGAAAAATTAATATTGATGATTATTTAGCAAGAAGAGAATATACTACACAGGAAAATAAACTAAGTGATGAAGAAATTCTTAAAACTTTTGTAGATACTGCAAGAAAAGAAGTTGGCGATGTTAAATTTGAAGGGAATTTAAGAGATATAAAATACAGTTTTGCAAAATGTTGTAATCCAATCCCGGGTGAACAAATAATTGGTTATGTAACAGTTTTAGATGGCTTAAAAATTCATCGAAAAGATTGCAAAGAGTTATTGAATTTAGTAAAGGAACATCCAGAAAGATTAGTTAATGTTAATTGGCCTAAATCTGATAATTCTTACTTTCTTGTTGCTCTTGATGTTTTTGGGCAAGATAAACCTGGCATATTGAAGGAAATTTCTACAACAATAGCAAATGTAGAAAATACTAATATTAAATCTGTAAATATCAAAAGTGAAGGAGTGACATTTAAAGGAAATTTTGTATTTTATGTTAAAAGTTTATCACATCTTGAAAATATTATCCAAAAATTAAAGAGCCTTCCTTATGTTACAGTAGTTAATCGTGTTGATAATGTTGGTGCGGGTTAATTATGGAAAAATATTCAAGAATATTAGCAATAGATTATGGCGAAAAAAGAATTGGGCTTGCCCTTTCGGATCCGCTTAAGATAATAGCATCTCCTTACAAAAGCATTGAAAATAATAATAAAACATTTGATATTTTATTACAAATAATTAAAGAAAATGACGTAGATGAAATAATTTTAGGTTGTCCATTTCAGCATAGTGATAATGAAAAAGAAAATCCCTTAATAAATAAAATTTATGATTTCAAAGAAAAGTTAGAAAAACTATCTAATATTAAAATTATTCTATGGGACGAAACTTTAACATCAAAAGAGGCATCAAGAAGAATAATAGAAGTTGTACCTAAAAAGATGAAAAGAAGGGATAAATCTCTTATTGATATGCACTCTGCAGCAATAATATTAGAAGAATATATGAAAAGATAAAAAAAATTTTTTTTTTAATTATTTTGCGATTATATTACTAGCATAAATTAAACAAATTTACGGGAGTATTTCAATGAATATGGATGCATTAGGAATGATTGAAACAAAAGGCCTTGTAGGGGCTATTGAAGCAGCAGATGCAATGGTTAAAGCTGCTAAAGTAGAACTCATTGGGAAAGAAACTATTGGTGGCGGTTATGTTACTGTAATGGTAAGGGGTGATGTTGGTGCTGTTAAAGCTGCAACAGATGCAGGAGCAGCTGCAGCTCAAAGAGTAGGTGAATTAGTGAGTGTTCATGTAATACCAAGGCCACATCCTGATGTTGAATTAATTTTACCTAAAAGACCAAATAATTAAAAATTTTTATGGAAAAGGCATTAGGCTTAGTTGAAACAAAAGGGCTAATTGGTGCTATCGAAGCAGCTGATGCTATGGCTAAAGCTGCCGATGTTAAAATATTTTCGCGAGAAAAAACTGATCCTGCTATGATTACTATAAAATGCGTTGGAGAAGTAGCAGCCGTAAAAGCTGCTGTTGAAGCAGGAGCAGCCGCTGCTCAAAGAGTAGGGCAGTTAATCTCTGTTCTTGTTATTCCTAGACCAGATGAGCAACTCGATGATATTTTGGTTGCCAAAGCTCCTAAGAATATTGTAACTTTTAATATTAAAGATAATACCGAAAATAGTCCACAGATTAAAAAAAATGATTCTAATAAATCGGTAACTAAATCTACAAGCAAACAAAATTTAGTAAAAAATGCAGATAGAAAAAGCAAGGTTACAAATAATACTATAACTGAAATAGATGTCGAAAATCTTGATTTTTCATCTTTGAATAAAGATAAATTAGAAGTAATGAATATCAATTTATTAAGAAAAATTCTTAGAAAATTGGATAGTGAAATTTCCAGTAAGCAAATTTCAAATTATAATAAGGCTAAGCTTATCAGTTTAATTTTAGAAAAGATACCAAAGTGATAGTGTTATTTAGTTAGAAATTTTCAAGAAAAGTAGAGATGAAATGAAAAGTCTCTACTTTTTTTTTGTTTAGTTGGAAAGTTTTTCCCAAACTACCTTGCTTACATTTCTTTGCTCTGAATTGAAATTTATTCCGATTATGTAAATTTCTTTTCCTGCATTCATATATTTCTCATAATATTTCCTTTCTTTAATCTGCTGCAGCGGATCATCTTCCCCTAACCTAAACTCCATTATATAAATTTTATTCAGATGTTTTATTGTTAAATCTATTCTGCCTTTATTAGTTACATCTTCTCCTATTATTTCCATTCCTATTGCCAGTAAATAAGTATACAAAACTGATACATAGTAACCTTCATATATCGCTATATGAGTTAAATTATTATATGAATTTTACTATACATAGTACTAAGAACACTTTCCAATTTATCCAATTTTGCTGTTTTAATTACTTCTTTTAATCCTTGACTTATTGTATTTTGTTCATTTGAACTATGGCCACTTATATATTTTGAAATGTGGTCAAATAACGATAACTGTACTTCATAATTCGGTATCCTTAATCTATATCGCGGTAATTCTCCTTTTTCTATTATTTTCTCTTCTATTGTTAAATAGCCACACTGGAATAATAGTCCTTCTATATTGAGACCTTCTATTTCAGAAGTATCAAGCACATTATGGGTTACTACTGCATTTGGTAGTTGTGGTAAAAAATAATTCATATGTAGTAATGTTTTTATTAAAAATGTTGGAGTTCCACTCGCATTCCAATAGTTTAAAAATAGATATTTATTCCTTATAAATTGAAGCATAGTAAACGGATTATACAATCTATTCTTTAACCAATAATAGCCATTATACCAAAATTTAACATCTTCTAAATCTACATTTGCACGGTATTCGTTTAACAATTGTTCAACATATTATTGTGTTTAGCCGCATATATTACCAAAATCTGGATTTAATGTTATATCTTCCAGAATATTTAATTCGCTGAATATTCTGGTTTTGCCAAGTTTATTCACACCTGTTATAAATACAAAAAGGAATATATTTACCCAGACCTTTCATAACTGAATAAAAGGAGTTTAGTGTATCTCTAATTTCTTTTGCTTTTAGTATCTTAGCTATATTATCGAATATAGGTTTATCATAATCATATTCTTATGAAATGAAATTTGATAACATTACTTTAAATCCAAAATTAGGTGGTGCAATTTTGTTCTATAATAGAAGTTTATGAGTAGTTGAAAAATGGGATAAGCTTTTCCCCGAGTTGAATTATGAATACACTTATTCTTTTAATAACTTTTGTGATAAATCTTATAAAGGGAATCCGTTTTCAATGCAGGCATGTTTAGATTTTGGATACATTTATGAAGATAATATCAGATTAGGTTTTAGTGTAAACTATTTTTATGTTTTCAATACGGGCAACCACAATGGCTACCAACATTTTCCAATAAAAGATTTATTTTCTACAAAATTTCAAATATCATTTTTATACTAACAAATAAAAGAATAGAACTATGAAAAAGATATTGATGTTCGCAATTTTATTACTTCCAATTTTTGCACAAAATAATAATATAATATTTAGTTTAGAAGGCTCAAATTTAATTCCTTTATGAGAGTTTTCCAAAAGGTTTAAATCAACCTATGGCGGTGCTTTTTTAGTAGGTTATAATGAAAAAGATTGGGATTATTTTGCTAAATTTGAATACTTTAAATTTGATAAACCTAATTACTCACAATTATATTTAAAGAAAAAAGTTACTATATCTACAATTGATGAAAGAGTTTACAAAATTCCGTTACCAAATATTAAACATAATTTTGAAGCTTTTGGAATATCATTTAATCCAAGATATAATTTAGTAAAGAGTGATTTTGTAAATGCGAAAATAGAAATTAGTGCAGGCTTTATAAATTGGAAATATAATAGAGATGCATATGATACAATTAAAGTTGATACTTCGTCAGTTTCTGGAGTTAATAAATTTTTAATTTTAGAAAGCAAAGTTCCCAAAGCTTCACAAATGGATTGGAGTGGTTTTGCAAACATAGGATTTAATGCAGATTTTATCATCACCGAAAACATTTTATTTACAGTATCTACAACTTATAAGCTTATTGCAACGGAACTCTGGCCGGCACTATCATTAGGTATGGAAAATGTTTCCGCTTTGCAAATGTTTGAAATAAGGGCAGGGGTGAAGATTAAGTTAGAATAAAAGATAAAAAAGGACTTATTGAGAATATATTTAATTTGCATAATAAAAAAAGCGGTTTTTCAACCGCTTTTTTTTATTTTACATTAACAAGTTCAACATCGAAAATTAGAACTGCGTTAGGGCCAATTACCTTACCGGCGCCGCGTTTTCCATATGCTAATTCAGAAGGTATATAAAAACGATATTTGTCACCAACACTCATGAGTTGTAAGCCTTCGGTCCATCCTTTTATAACCTGATTTAATGGGAAACTAATTGTTTCGCCCCTATCGTAAGAACTATCGAATTGAGTTCCATCGAGTAAAGTGCCACGGTAGTGAACTTCAACTGTATCGGTTGCTTTAGGTGATACTGTAGATGTTCCTTTGTAAAGCACTTCGTATTGTAAACCACTTGGTGTTGTTGTAACTTTTGGGTTTAATTTATTTCTGCTTAAGAAACTTTGACCTTCTTCTAAGTTCTTTTTTGCTAAGGCTTTGTAACCAGGTTGTTGTTTTTCCATTTCATCCATTTCGTATTCATCAAAAGCAGCTTGTATTTCTGAATCTGTAAGAGCTAATTCTTTACCTTCTAATAAATCTTTCATACCTTGAATAAAATATTCTAAATTTGGTATTTCTATACCTTGCATTTGGAGGGAATTAGCCATGCTTAATCCCAATGCATAACTGATTTTTTCTTCATTTGTTTGCAATTTTGTTACCTTTTTGTTAGTTTTTGATGTTTTTGTCTTGCTTTGTTTTTTATCTACAGTTTGTGAAAAAACGATAGAAATTGTTAAGAGAACCAAAAGAGCTACTTTTTTCATTATGACAACCAAATTTTTTTTTATCAATACAAAATAACTAAAATATTTGGAAAAAAAAATAATTTTTTAATCAATCTTTATTTTATAATTATAGTTTAATTATTCAGGGGGACGGGGAAATGTTAAAAAAAATCATTTCAATAATATTTCTGTATTCAGTTCTATCTTTTTCACAGGAAAATTTTATAAGGGTAATAGTTCCTGAGCAGGATACCACAATATCATATTCATCTACCTACAGATTATCTGCATCAACACTACCAGGTTCAAAAATATTCGTAAATGATCAAGAATATAAAGTTTATAAATCCGGGGCCTTTTGTGGTGCATTGAAGCTAAATCCTGGTGAAAATAGTATTTTAATTAAATCAATCTCAACCAAAGGTGAAGTTGTAGAAAAGAATTTGATTATTAATTATAAAGTATCTGAAAAATTCATCCCACCAGATGAATTGAAAATTGTTTCTGTTGATATGCCATCACAAAATATAATTGCAATGATAGGCGATGAAGTAGATTTTAGAGTTAAAGCAACGGCTAAATGTAAAGTTTATGTCGGTGTCGATTATTTATTAAGCGAAGTAGTTGAAAATGGAAATCATACTGGTATCTACACAGGGACATACAGAGTAGAAAAGAATTTTAATAACAAAATTAAAATTATCAATGATGACGGTAAAAATTTAGAATTTGACTTACCTAAAAAGATTGAAATTATAACATCTCACATAATTGGTAAAGTAAAAATAAAAAATCCGTGGGATAGGCCATCTATTGCAATAGGATTAGGAACTGATAGACTTGGCGGGCAAAGATTTCAATATATTGTGCCGGATATAAAAGTTGTCATAATTGGTAAAGTTGGCAATATGTATAAGATAAAGCTCGATAATCTAGTTGGATGGATTGACCAGGAGTATATCGAAATTTTAAGTGAAAAACAAATTCCCAAATCTTTTACTGGAACTATTCGCGTTGCAGGAGGTGATAAATATGACTCTGTTGTTGTTCCATTATCTGTTAAATTACCTTACATAACTTATCAAGATCCAGAATTAAATAGAATAATAGTTGATGTGTTTGGTGCAATAGGTAATACAAACTGGATAACTCAATATCAAAATATCAAGGAAATAAAAAATATCTATGTAAATCAAGTTGGCATAGAAACATTTCGTATCACAATAGATTTAAAGCATCAGCAAAATTATGGATATGGTATCAAATATCAAAATAATAGTCTCATAATAAAAGTTAAACA
>Ga0209506_1003792_pt1 | contig 11845 bp, 14 predicted proteins | sample AD_JPNHG2_MetaG_FD_184409 | JGI IMG/M metagenome (GOLD analysis project Ga0209506, IMG submission 184409) | Active sludge microbial communities of municipal wastewater-treating anaerobic digesters from Japan - AD_JPNHG2_MetaG (SPAdes) (version 2) | ecosystem: Engineered > Bioreactor > Anaerobic...
AGGAGATCAAGATGACCAAACAAAACAAGAATCGCAAGAAGCAGGCAACGCTGGAGGAGATGGTAAAATCAGGCAGCCAGATAGTTCTGGTGCATGACGATGGCTCAGAGCAGCCAATTGAAGAGATTATCGAAGCCAATCAAGCATCCCAGGATGATCCATACGCTAACGAGTTTCACTACAAGAGCTGGTGGAACCAGTTCCGAGGACCCTGGCTGCAGTCGGAGAAGATGACTGAGGACGAGATCAAGAAAAGAGCCGATGATGCCTGGGAATGCGGTGACTACAAAGAAATGATCAACTTGATGGCGGAGCTAATCTGCCGGCTTGAAAAGAAGTAGCTGATCAGTATCGATTAACATTAACCCGGTTCTGCCGGGTTTCTCTCTTGGGCATCATTTAGCGAGGGCAAGCAGTTTATAGAATGGATCGGTGGCGGTATAGACCTGGCTGATCCCGATCAGGACGGTTACCAGGTTCCCTTCAATCTTGGCATCGGCTATGTAGAGAAAGGCATCGCACTGGTTGGTTAGGATGATATGCGGAAGCTCCTGATACTCCTTATCCAGTGTGTGGGTGATAATCTTATCCTCAGTCAGCTTGGCAGGGCTGGATTGACTGTTATCTCCCACTCCCTTATCCTGGTCCTGTACCTCGTATTGCAGTTTGGATAGTGATAATAGGCCATTTTGCAGGTGTTCTGTGCCAATGGCTTCATTGGCTATCTTGCTTCCGGTTACCACTCCATCAAGGATGTGATTACCATAGATGCAGTCGTTCTGCAGACCCCTGGCATCGAGCTTCCCGATCGTGCAGGTTTTACCACTGAACTGGCCTTGAGTATTGCCTACGTTGTCCCAGATCTCATAGAAACCACAGTCGGCTTCATCTTCGATGCCGATCTCATAGTATCCTGAGTTGGGCGTAGTCTCGATCAGATGCTTGCCTTCTGCCCAGGATTGACCGGGCCTGAGAAGTCGGATATCGACTCCCGATTGAGGCTTTCGTTCTGTGCCTTCCATAGTATAATAGCCGATGGCGAACTTGTACATGTATACTCCTGTTGAGATATTTTACTTAGGTTTGACCGATCACCGTCTCGTCAAAGTCGGTGATAATGATGATGCCGAAGTCGATGTAGCCGGGACTGCCTATGTATCTGGATTCCAGACTGAACTTGACCTTGGTGGGGTACTCATGCAGATCATCCGGACACTTTGGCAGTTGTGAGATGGTGACCGGGAACTGGCTGTTGATGCTGCTGTAAGCGGTGTATTCCAGATAGAGCCTGCCGGGACTGAGGAGGAAGCTCATCAGGCTATAGTATTCGGCTGGTTCAAGCACTACTTCCAGATCAAAGGAGTCCTCGCGGTAGGCTTCCCTTTTATGGGTGATGGTGGGATCATAAGCATTCTTCTTCTCGATGCGATACTTCTGATTGGGGGCATACTCGACCTGCCCATTGGGACAGAAGAAGTAATAGATGCCGTCATCAGCCCAGCGGATGAGCTTAAAGCCCTTTATAATAGCCATGCCTTCACCTTGTATTCATCTTCAATGTAGTTGCGCTCCAGTTCAGTTATAGCATAGATCTGATTCTGGATGCGTATCTTGGACTGGAGGGAGAGGTTGTATTTGCTGAGTTGATCGATGGTGGCTTCACAGCTCCACTTGGAGTCATGAAAGTCGATCAGGTAGTCTTTGATCAAGGTCTGGAGTTGAGTGGTATCCCCTGCCAGGATATCCAGAGAGGAGATCTGCGGCTTCTCTGGATTGCCCCGCTTGGTTACGAAGTCGACCACATCGTCAGCATCGATGTCTATTATGGCACTGGCATAGGCGTCCTTGTTCTTGAGCACGATCTGCCCTTGGGGATTGCTGAAGATGGTGGCATTGAAAAGCATGAGCATAGCCTGCAGAGCTTTGATGTTATCGGTTTGCTCATCGGTATAGTTCTCATAGGCCTTGCCTGGGAACAGCTTGGCCGGGAAGAGATTGCCATGAAAGTGGGCTTCGATCCAGTGGTTAACGTACTGGCTGCTGCCATAACTGCGACCATCGATAGAGCCTACTGAGACCAGTCCATTATAGAGGTTGGTCTCGGAGATGCCGTTCTCAAGAAAGAAGCCGATGAACTCATTGGCAGCGTTCTCAAGAGATGCAAGGTCTTCCACCCAATCGGTCTTCTCTTCATACTCGATCACTACCGGGCAGATGTTATTGAAGAACTTATAGATGCGTCCACGATAGCGGCCTTGATATCTGGTCGTGGCAGGACTGGGATAGGTAGCCTTGATTACCTTCTTATAGGCAAAGACGAAGCTCATGCGGTTGGCAATCGTATCTATCAAGTATCCCCACTGCGGACCCGGCCAACCAGAGTTGTCATAGCTGTAAGTCCAGCCTCCAGTGGGATTAGGGAACTCTATCAGATCGTCAAAGTCAATGTGGGCAATAGTCATGGCATTACCGGAACTGATGTTCAAGGTCGGCAAGTTGAACTGGTTACTATAGGGGATGTTGATGGGTATCCTCTGCTCGATGTCCTGAATGAAGTAGCCCAGTATCCAGATCGGCAGGTAACCAGAGGTAAGCGAATAGTAGTGTGTGAGATCAGAGAACAAAGAGAGCAGCTTGATCTTATCGTAGCAGGTGATCTTGAGGATGCCGGAGGATACGTCAAAGGATAGCTGCGAGGTATCGATAATGCCGGAGAAGAACAGGATGCTATCCCGATAGACTTTGACCTCAAAGTGGGAGATGTAGCGCTCATGCTCGTTTGAACCGGAGAGGATGTTGTCCTGTATCCAGGTAGTGGGAAAGCACTCGAAGACCAGTCGCTTGGGTTCTCTTGTATAGTTCGAGACCGACTGCAGCTTATCGGCTGAGACAGACAGGCTGATGATAGCTCTATTGGTAGTTGTATCAATCAGGCTGTGCTTGACCTGGTTATAGTCTGTGGCATCGGTCCTGCCTTGTATGAAGTCAAACCTAAACAAATTGTACATAGAAGACATCTCCAAAAAAATTCATTGACGGATTTTCAAACTTGCAGAAACTGACAATAGGATGATAGGAATCTAATCTATTAGATAAATACTTGAATCTGGAGGAAGAGATGAGATTCATGTTTGTTTTCGTAGGTGCTTGTTTATTGCTTTTTGCGTGCAGTGAGCAAAAGCCACAAAAGTCGGAGTACTCATATAATATTGATGGCACTAATGAATCTGTACCTGATTCTATGTTAGTTAGTAACGATGAGTACAAAGGATACTCATATGATGATGAAGATTTTACTACAGACCCAGTTGAGTACGGCAACAACAGCTTCTCAGGTTCTGCATCGAGAGTCGGTGATTTCTCATATTCTTCGGGTAGTGATAACCACGGCAACAGATACTCAGGAACTGCAACGCAGATAGGTGACTTCTCATATAGTACTGTTAGAGATAATAACGGCAATAGATACTCCGGCACAACTACACAAATCGGTGATTATTCATATACGACAGGCAGAGATAACAATGGCAACAGATACTCGAGTACCACAACAAAGATAGGTGATTTCTCATATACGACAGGCAGAGATAATAATGGCAACAGATATTCAGGAACAACCACACACATAGGAGACTTCTCATATACAAATGGTAGGGATAATAACGGAAATAGTTATTCAGGATCGAGTACACAAATCGGAAATACATCATATTCTACAATCAGAAAGCACTAAGTTAATGTGCTAAAATGTTTAATTATTATGTTAATATGACTTCGCATAAGTGATAACATAGGTGCATCCGATCAGATCTCGCTCCTGATCATCTTGCCGGTATCTGCTATCTCACTTACCTTAACGGGATGATTACTCAAGGGATCGACGTTCACTTCTATGATAGGCTTGGAGTCCATGACAGTCTGCTTGAGTGAGACGATCTCGTCTTTCAGTGCGACTATCAGGTCGATCAGGGTATTCATACCGCCTCCGGAAACGATACTGCCACCTGCGGCATAATATGAGCCCACGTTGGCCGGTAAGGGGACAGCCGGGACAGGAATACCGGAGAAAGCTAACTTAACCTGTTCCAGAGGTGCGAAGTTGAGGAAGTCAAAGAGGTTCCTGCCTAGGGCTTTGACCCTATCCTTAGCGGTGACGTATTCATCACCCTCGGCTTCGATCAGGATGCCTCCCTGATTGTGGGAGGGCCCGGTTAAGAGACCACCAGTGGCTTTCTTCTCGAACTTGGTGGCACTGATCCTGGCGATGTTGGCTATGCCCGCAGCCATCGCAGCTGCAGCAGCCGCCACTGCCAGCCCGGGTCCCACTACAGGAATACCCACCATAGACTTATAGGCACCGATAGCGGCTGAGAAGGTATCCACATAGCCTTGAGCCATAGCCGAGGCTTTCCAAAGTTTGAAACCACGCTCGGTGTCCTTATCCTGAGCTGCAGCGAGGTCCCCGAAGATCTTGGAGATGCCGCTGGAAACCTGAAGCTGGTGATTGGTTCTGACGGTGTTCAAAGTCTCCTGCTTCTGCCTTTCGATCTCAACCTCGGTCATCCCTGCGGCAAGAAGCTTCTCCTTCATCTTCTCATAGTATCTATCCACTTCCAGAAGCTGCTTGCTGTAGCTGTCACCTATATTAGCGAGGTCACGAGAATAAAACTCGTCCCGGATATCCTGCAGTTCCTGCAGCTTGGCTTTCTCTTCATCCTGACGTTCCTGGAGCAGTTTGATATGCCGGGCATCTATCTCTGCTATCTGAACCTGGATCAACTGCTGCTCCTGCTGAGGCAGGTTCTGCAGAGCCCAGGCATAATACTCTTCCATGCTGGCCCTGAGAGCGGCATAAGAATCGACTCCCAGGTTCTCCAGATTGGAGAAGTAATCGATCTCAGCCTTGTATCTGGCTTGGACTGCATCCTTCTCTTTAGTTGCAAGCTCATTATCCTGTTGGGTCTTCCAGGCATCCAGATTCTCAATGGCTTGACGTTCGGCTTCACTGCCATCCTGGGTAAACTCCCTGATCAGCGCTAACCTTCTCTGGTATTCGGCTTCAATGCGAGCAGTCTCTGTCTGTCGCAGTCTGGCTAAATCTTCCATCAAGCGTAATGCTTCTTTGCGTCTGGCTTCAGCATCGGCAGCGGCTGGATTGGGTGTGGTGCTGCCACCTCCACCGCCTGAACCACCTGAAGGTTGAAAGCTCAGATCGGGAGCATCGAGCATCGCTTGTCTATAGGCTGCCCCTATCTGTTGCAGATCATTCTTGGCAGCCTGCAGTTGTCCGGTTAATGCCCCAAAAGAGTTGAGCCGTCTTTCTAACTTGAGCCACTCGCCATCATTACCAAAATAGGTGGCAGGATTGAAGCCCATAGCGTTTTGATCACTGGTAAGGAACTCCCAATCCACAGATGCCTTCAATTGGTTCATCCGATCATTAGCTGCATTGTAGTCTGCTCTCTTCTCATCTAGTTCGATCTGGAGTTCAGCTACCTTCCTGATCTGGGCATTGTACTTCTCTCCATAAACTTCGGCTATCTTCTTTTGAACTAATGCTTCGGAAGCGGCACGCAAGGCGGTAGCAAGGTTATTATAGGCTACCGTCTCCAGATTGATATTGCCCAGATACTCGGAGTAGTTGTCATTCAAGGACTTGATGACATTCTTCATCTCCTTCTTATCTGCGGCTGTGAGAGAAGTAGCAGAACGCAGTTCCAATAGCCTGGAAGCCAGTAAACTGAACTTCTCAGCTTCCACAGATACCTGCCGTTCCGCGTCCTTGATCTCGTCTTTCATGCTCCTCTGAGCAACACTAACCTCATCAGTCTTAGTAGATACTGCAGCGAGTCCAAAGCCCAAGGCAGACAATGCACCCACAGCTATGCCGATGATGCCAGCAACCGGGTTCATGGCTACCTGTAGAGCATGATAGGCCGCTGTAAGAGCAGTCACCGCTGTGGTGACAGTGCCGATAACCGGTATAGCAATAACGATCCCTGCTACGAAGCCCTTCATCACCGGAGACAGGCTGTTATAGGCATCCATGAGCAGTTTCAATCCATTAAGGAGGGGATTGATCAAGGTGGTCAGCATATCACCCACCGTCTCCTGGATATCTCCCCAGGCATTGGCATTCTGCAGTCTCAGATCAGCCAGAGCCGTAGCTGTACCGCCATAGTCTTCGCCAAGCTTTTCGACCAGATAGGATACACCCTCTGTCTTTAAACGAGTATCATCAAGCTCAATGCCATATCTGCCAAGCATCTCGGTGTGCCCATTCAGGGCCCGCCCCATGAGATCAAAGGCGGACTCCACGCTCATCCCGGTAGCTTTATTGGCTTCGGTGAAGTCTAATAGAACTGGCACGAGCTGTTGAATCTCATCCTTGTTTAGCTTGAAGGTCTGAGAGAGTTTGGACATCAAAGACAGCAACTTGTCATCCTCGAAGTTGGTCACTTGCTGCATCGAGGATGCGAAGTTACCCATCTCACACGCAGCTTCGCCGAAAGCTATCGAAGCCAGTGTCATGGCCTGTCTCTGACCCAGGGAGGCATCGAGCAGACCATTCATAGATCTAACCAGACCGCCCACTACCTGCAGGACTCCATCCACAGCGATCTTTACGTCACGAATGGTAGCCAGAGCCTGTTCAGCAGTTATCTTAACAGCAGCAGGCTTCTCCACTGCGGACTGGGTGGACTCCGCCTCCTGCTTGACTTCAGCAAGCCTGAGACTGGCATCATTAGTGACGAGAACGAGTTTAAATGTTAGGTCTGGCATAAGAGAGTTGACAAGAATGCTGAAAACAAGTTGATGTCCTTGAAGGTTACAAAAAAGGAGAAATCAATGCTTTGGTTAACAGTGTCAGGATTATCCTTAAATTTTATAGGCTCATTCATCCTCATTTTTACAAACACTGGATTAATTGAGACGATCCAATCTACTGAACGAGCTAACGAAATCGCAGATAACATCAACGCGGATAGTCCATATAACAAAATCCAAGTAATTGGTAAAAGTAAAAGATTAGAACCTATCAAAAAGAGAAACAACTCGATTATTCGTATAGCAGCGATATTTCTTTCTGTAGGTTTCGCAGCGCAGCTAATAGGGTTGCTCATAGGAGTTTAGTAGTTCCGAATCAGTAGTTCGACTTCAGTTTGAAAAGCACCAGACACCGAATACTGTGTCTCGACTTCATCGATGATGCAGCCTTGGTATAGCTGTCTGATGTAAGGATCGTTGTTGTAGGAGAGCAGGAACTTGCCCTTGATCTGTTTCAAGGTATCTGCCAGCTCTTTATGCTGGTTGAAGGCGTCAGCATCTTCACGTTCGTAGAGGTACTCCTTGGTATAATAGGGAGGGTCCAGATAGAAGAACGTGTGGGGTTGGTCGAACCGGGCTACGATCTTTTCCCAGGGCTGTTTTTCGATGATCACATGGCGCAATCGTTCCGAGGCTTCTTTCACCTTGTCCAGATTCCTCAGGGGCATATACTTGTAGCCCTGGTTAACGCAGAAGTTCTTGGATCTTGAGCCATAACTGCAAGCAAGGTTATAGTAGAACTTGATTGCTCTCTCCAACTCGGTTCTGGGTTTATGCTTCATAAAGTTATCGAACATCTCTCTGGATACCAAGTACTGGTTCAACTCAGTCACAAACGCTTCAGGATGCTGTTTGATGTAGCGCCAGAAGTTGACCAGATCACCATTGATATCGTTATAGACCTCAGTATAGCGGCTCTTCTTGGACAGCTGCCAATCTTCTTTATCGGGTGACTTCCCGAAGAGTATCCAGGCGGCACCGCCAAAGACTTCGCAGTAGATGTCATGCTTGGGGATGAGCGGGAGTATCTTCTTACGGAGGATGCGCTTGCCGCCTACCCAGGAGATGATAGAGTTCATTGATCCTCCAGGGGGAAGTTGGCGATGATCACTTCATTGAACTCAGACTTCCCTTCCTTACGATTGATACCCTTAGTTCGGGTAACGTGCTTGATATCAAAGTCCTTGTATAGCTTCAGAACATCCGGATTATCATCATAGCTGAGGATGAAGCGTCCCTTGATACCCTTAAGCTTCTTGCAGAGTTCCTCATGACTGAACTGCTTGCTGTTCTCATAGGTATAGCCAAGCATATAAGGTGGATCGCAATAGAAGAAGTTGCTCTTGGTATCGTACTTATCAATCACCTTCTCATAAGAGAGGTTCTCGATGATCACCATATCCAGGCGTCTGTGGAGTTCTTTGATGCGTTCCAGTCGGTTATACATACTGGAGGTGCCACGCTTCTGAGAGGTACCGAAGCTGTCACCTTTGCTGCCAAATGATCTGGTTATTAGATACATGAACCTGGCAGCCCGCTGTATCTCAGTTAAGCCTTCCTGCCTGAGGATATCACCAAAAAGCTTGCGGCTGGCGACTAACCAGTCCAGTTCTTTGATCAGCTCATCAGGATGATACTTCACCTGCAGGAAGAGATTGACCAGGCGGTTATCCAGATCGTTATAGACTTCCAGCTCTCCCCACTTTTCTTTGTAGAGGAGCATCCAGGCAGCACCACCGAAGGGTTCGATATACCCGGTGATGTCCTTGGGAACGTAGGGAGCGATTACTTTCCGAAGCAGGCGTTTACCGCCTATCCAGCCGATGATGGCATCCATTATGCGTCTCCACTGTAGGCTTTTGGGTCGGTGATACAGAGCCGGAGGTATAGCTCTGGCAGAGTCATCTTGTTGAAATCATCATTGGTGAAGCCCAGTTTACGCAGGATCATTTCGAACCTCTCGAAGGGGTATTTGGAGACGCCGTTACCGCCAATCCGAAACTCCCGAGCCAACCTGCGAACCTCTCTTTGTTGGCTCTGATATAGACGAAAAAAGCGGAGATATACTCCAGTGCTTCGAGGGCATCCATTTCGTCGGGTTCTCTTCCTGAGATGATTTTTATCAGCTCTTTATCGGCTTCCGATTGGCTGATCAGTTCCAGCAATTCCACCTCACTGACCTTGGCTGCCTGGCCGGAGAGGAAGTCCTCCAGCTTGGCTTTCAGGGTCGCATTGGAGATAGTGAGGCAGAGTATTTGCCGCAGTTGGCTATAGCTGAGTTTGGGTTCTCGCTTCATAGAATAGTCCTTTTTCAGTTGCCGAAGAACATCTTGAGGGCAATGCCCAACAGCAGGAAGAACTGGGAGGTGGAGACGGACAGAAGTATCTTCATATTCGTCTCCACTCTCGCCATTCTGGTTACCAGTGACTTGCTGCTGTCACCATTGCCATAGATCTCCTCGTGCACTGAATCGATTTTCTCTTTAATTTCAGGTTTACACAGGCAATCCATCTTGGTTCCTTGTTTATTCAGAGTGTAGTTGCGAAGTGCTGTTAGATCAGACACCCGCAGGGATATCCTTGAGCAGGAAGATCTTGTTGGAGGTTACTCCGGAGAACTCGGTGGAGATGACTACGTTGAAGAGGCCATCCGCCTCTCCCGACCAGTCAACCGTCCAGCGGAGTCCGGTAAAGATCACAGCTCTGTCATACTCTTTGGAGACCACCACGATGGTGGTGTCCTTGCTCATGAACAGAGTGCTCTCCAGGAAGTTCTTCTGCTTGGTGGAGAGTCCGGAGATGTTAAGTTCGACCGTGCTGGTTCTCTTGCCCGGGATGGTATAATTGCGGGTCTTGAGCTTGGACAGCTTAGAGTCCGTCTTACCGGGCTTCTCTGCCAGTTCACCGAGCAGATCGAAGTTGGTGGTCAGTTCCGTCTTGGCCGCAGCTTGAGTGGCATACAGTGTATCGATGGTGGTCTGATCATAGGTGCCGATCCCGAAGTAAACGAAATCGGCGATCAGCACGTCCATCAACTTGGCGAAACTGAGGTCACCTTCGGTCATGTTGGCAGGATAGGTAGGTGCTTGAATGGGCTGAGGCATCAGAACACCCCTTTGATCGCCTTACCGATGCTAAAGAGCCATTTGCGGTTGTGGAACACGTATTCGATGGCTCCTCCGATGGTGCCGAAGACCTTGAGGATGACTTTAGTCTGCTTGGCTGGGAGGGACTTGGTAGCCCGCTCCACTGCCAATTGCTTCTTGGCATAATCGTCCAGGTCTTTGGTGGCAGGGTTGATCTTGATGTCCTGGATGATGTCCAGGATGATAGCCAGAGCCGAGTTGACCTTGGCCTTGTCGATTACACTTCCGGTGGTTCTGGAGATGATCCAGACCACCAGAGCCGAGATCAGACCCAGGATAAACTCCTGATTGGCGAAGATGAAGTCCATAGGTACTCCTTGTACTCGCTTAGGTGGTTAACTTGAACACTTTCACGAAGCCCGAGATATAGGTGATGCCGGGCCGGATACGGATGTACCAGTGGTACTTCCAATCGCTTCCGTGGTGTTCGACTTTGAGTTCGGCATCGGTGCGATAGCCGACGATAATGAACTTGGGCAGACCGCCGATAATGTAATCGGCATCCATGAGACGGGGCTTGACCGGGATACCCGCAAAGGAGACATTGCCGCCTTCAAGCAGCAAGCGATCTCCGGCTCCGGTCTCACGTTTGGCGAGTTCGGCCCGGATGCGGATCAGGTCTTTATGACTGACGTAGAACTTGAAGTTCTCCTGCTCTTCCAACATCTCATCTGAGAAAGCCAGCAGAGCGGCTTCGAAGCGCTTCGCCCAGTCGGTGTAGGTGGCCTTGGAGAGATTGGTAACATCAGTGGCAGTGGTAGCCAGTTTAATCACTCCATCAAGAGCCTTGATCTTGGCAGTGGCGGAGGCTCTATCACCCTTGAAGAGCAGCATGCGGATGGCTTTCTCGGTCTTCTTGGCGATGTGATTCTCTACATAGGCACCGAAGGCATCTTCACCGTACTTGTCCTTGTAGAACTCGACCACATCTCTGCCTAAGGTAAACTCGGCATTGAGTATCCCGGTGGGAACGGAGAGATCAGCAGTACTCACGTTCTGAGCTGTCAGTGCGCCATCGAGGGAGTTCTTGAAGACCAGGTCATCGATCAGACCGACGTCTATCTTCTCGTCTTTGAGTAGCGGTAGCACCGAGATATCCGAGAGGGTGTCTCCGGGCTGGCTGCTGATCACCTCATCGATAAACAGAGAAGTTGTATTGGCACTCAGGATGTTCATGGCCTTGCCGGAGTCCACATCGGAGATGCCCTTGTAGATCTCACGATGACTGGCTTTGACTATGATCTTGTTGCCATCGATGGTAACCTCTTTGTCCACATTGGACTGGTTAGCATCAGGCTCACCGGGAATACTCTTGGAGATCGCTCTGCTCATGGTGACGGAGAGGTCTTTGAGACTCTTCTCGATGCTGTGGATGGCATCACCAAGCTGGAGGCTGGGGTTGCCCTTCTCCAGTTCACTGATCTTCTCAGTGATGGCGGTGATGCCCTTCTGTAACTCGGAGTTGTTGTTGTGCTCTGCTACCTTACGCAGGTTGTTGAGCTCGTTCTTGATCTCAGATAAGCTGGCTTCGGTTCCGCTGTAGTCATCAGCTCTGCCATAGATGGATACCCCATTGAACTCGCCTTTCTCGACCTTCTGCCAGAGCTCAGAGTTGAGATCTTCACACTTGAGGACTTGCACCCAAGAGCCGACTTTAGCATCGGGAAAATGCTCTCTGTCACTGGTCTTGAGGATGTAGTTCTCGACCACGGTGAACTCAGGTACCGGCTGCATATTGTGGTTCACATCGCATTTACCGACTAAGCCGTGCTTGGCAAAGTGGTCACAGGCCTTTTGAATCTCTTCCCGGGTGTAATAGTCACCCTGGGAATCGTGGATGTTGGGCTCCATCAGAGTGACATAAAGCCGTC
>Ga0209506_1003799_pt1 | contig 11831 bp, 7 predicted proteins | sample AD_JPNHG2_MetaG_FD_184409 | JGI IMG/M metagenome (GOLD analysis project Ga0209506, IMG submission 184409) | Active sludge microbial communities of municipal wastewater-treating anaerobic digesters from Japan - AD_JPNHG2_MetaG (SPAdes) (version 2) | ecosystem: Engineered > Bioreactor > Anaerobic >...
ATGACTCTTCTGGCATCTCCGTTCGCCTCACTGTCTTCGCCCTTTGAGAACGAGTTCTACAAGGAGTTTCTCCTCGATGAGGGCAACGCCTCTGTGATCTCTCTCGACATGACTTCCGCACGGCAAGGAGCCGACCCCATCCTCGAGCTTCTGAAGATACAGCGCGACACCGAGCGACCCATCTACCTGCTTCCCCAGCGGATAGTGTATCGGAGGGCGCCTCTGAAGATCAAGGATGTCACCAGCGAAGAAAAGGCCTCCATCAAGGCCGCGGGAAAAATCATAACACTCCTGAAGGCGCAGGAACACGGATTTCTCGAGCACGGCGAGCCAATCAACCTCAAGGATGTGATCAAAAAGGAGCAGGGAGGGTCGAAGTTTTTCGAGGAAGTGGCCACCGAGGTCCGAAACGACCTGATGCAGCAGCTTGCCTCTCTGGGCAGGAATATATCCGGAGCGCCCATCAGAGAACGGGGCTTCCTTATCAGAAAGACCGCCAGAGACCCGGTTCTTCAGACATTCCTGCGGTCGTATTCCTCGGAGACGGGCCAGAGCATCGAGAAGCTGGAGGGCACGGTCTACCGGCATCTCGATCAGATCGCCTCCAACCTGAGTCCCAGGGTCATCGGTTTTCTCTACCGGTGCCTGAGCTGGGTGTTCAACAATATCTACGAAGGCCTCGATATCGACGAGTCTGGGGTCCAGACAGTCAAGGAGATGGCCAGAAACGGCTCGCTGGTGTACGTGCCGTGCCATAAGAGCCATATCGACTACCTCATCCTTTCCTACTGCCTCTTCCAGCACTGGATGAGCGTGCCGGTGATAGCGGCCGGCATCAATCTGTCCTTCTTCCCCATCGGGTCCATTCTGCGCAGGGGCGGAGCCTTTTTCATGAAACGCACCTTCAAGGACAACCCCCTGTACGCACATACGTTTGCCGCGTATGTACGGACAATACTCCAGGAGCGGATCCCGATGGAGTTCTTCATCGAAGGCGGGAGGAGCAGATCGGGCAAGCTCATGCTCCCCAAAAAAGGGCTCCTTTCCATGATCATCCAGGGGTGGGAATCAGGGGTGAGCAGAGACGTCATATTCGTTCCCGTCTACGTCGGATACGACATCGTGGTGGAGGAGAGCTCGTATATCCGCGAAATGAAGGGCGCTCCAAAAGAGAAAGAGAATTTCTGGCAGCTCCTCAAGGCGGGATCCATTCTGAAAAACCGCTACGGCAAGGTGTATATCCGCTTCGCCCGGCCCATCTCCCTGAACGAGTTCATGAAACACAGGACCTCCTACTCCAAGATGGACAGCGGACAGAAAGAGGAGCTCTACGACGCGGTAGCGGGAAGGATCATCTCGTCGATCTACCAGCAGACCGTGGCCACGCCGTTTGCCGTTCTCTCGTGCGTGATAACCAGCCATGCCTCGGCTGTCGAAGAGGATGCCCTTCGCGCAGGGTTCCACACCTTCCTGGACTACCTCTGCTTTCTCGGGTGCAATCTGTCGCCCAAGCTCGCAGACGAACGCGCCGCCTTCGACGAGGCATACGCTCTCCTGAGGAGCAAGAAACTCGTCACCCTCGACATGGCGGAGCAGGAAGACGACACGAATCTCCTGGTCGCGGAAGGAGAGGACCGGATTCACCTGGAATACTACAAGAACACTATCCTCAACTTCTTCGTTCCGGCTTCTCTTATCAGCAACGTGCTCCTCAAATATATCCAGGGCCTCGACGAGAAGATGTTCAGGCGGCAGGTGCAGAATCTGGCCGCACTACTGGAAAACGAATTCATCCTCGACATGGAGAGCCTGGAAAAGGCGCTCAAGTATATGATCGATTCGCGGATCGTCATTCACTCGAGGTCGGTGTACACGATCAACCCGGAGAAGAGGGACATAGCCGTCATGTTCGACGGCCTTCTGGAAAACTACCTCGAGTCGTACCTGTGCGCGGCCCGTTACCTTCTGAAGACCAAGGACCTCGGGAAGAAAGACCCCTTGAAGGCGATCAACAGATTTGCATCGCGTCTCTACAAGAAGGGCGAGATCCGGCGGTACGAGGCCCTGTGCCTGCCCGTGTACAAAGGCGCCCTTGACACCTTCCGGAAGAAGGGGCTCATCAACGACAAAAACCGACTGGCCGATGAACAAGAGCTGCAAAAACTCATCAGAGATGTGGAGACCTTCCTGGAGAATTAGCCGTTCGGCCATTGCGCTTCTGCTCGTCCTCCTGGCGTATGGATGCGCTTCATGGAGGCCCGGAACCAGCATCCGGCAGGAGGAAGGAATCGCATCCTGGTACGGTAAGGACTTTCACGGAAGGCCCACGGCTTCGGGCGAAATCTACGACATGTACGGCTTCAGCGCCGCTCACAAGACCATCCCCCTGGGAAGCACGGTGAGGGTCACACACCTCGGCAACGGCCGCTCCATCGTCGTGCCCATCAACGACAGAGGTCCGTTCGTAGGAGAAAGGATCATCGACCTGTCATACGGGGCTGCCAGACATCTGGGTATGGTGAAAGAAGGTATTGCAAAGGTGCGGGTTGAAGTGCTACAGATTTCACGCACATCAGAAGCCAGATACACCCTGCAGTTCGGTGCATTTACGGAAAGGCGGAACGCCGTGACAGTGGCGCAGAGACTCCGGACACTCGGTTACCCGTCAAACATAGAGGAGGCAACCGCCCAGGGAAAACGATTCTATCGGGTGCGGCACGGGGAGTTCACCTCGCTTGAGCAGGCCCGCAAGCAGGCGGAATCGTTCAATGCCCGCGGCATCACCTGCGTTGTCATCGGCCTTTAGGCAAATCGAGAAATAAAGACGAAGGAGGATAATCCATATGAGTGAAATTCTTGATGTCATCGCCAGGGAGATTCTTGATTCCCGGGGAAACCCCACTGTGGAAGTGGACGTCTATCTCTCCACCGGCGACATGGGCAGGGCATCCGTCCCTTCGGGAGCCTCCACTGGTCAGAACGAAGCCATAGAACTGCGGGACGGCGATCCCAAGAGATACAGGGGCAAGGGCGTGGAAAAGGCGGTGGACAACGTGAACACCAAGATCGCCCCTCAACTCGTGGGAATGGACGTCTTCGACCAGGCCGGGATCGACGCCCTGCTGCTCGAGATCGACGAGACCGAGAACAAGTCCAAGCTCGGAGCCAATGCCACTACGGGCGTGAGCGTGGCCGTCGCGCGTGCGGCGTCGGTGTTCCTGGGAATGCCCCTGTACCGCTATATCGGGGGGGCCTTCGCCCGCGAGATTCCAGTGCCCCTGCTGAACATCATCAACGGCGGCAAGCACGCCGACAACAACGTGGATCTCCAGGAGTTCATGATCGCCCCACTGGGCGCACCCAACTTCCGGGAGGCCTTGAGATACGCGGCCGAGACCTTCCATGCGCTGCGTGACATTCTCATCAAGCATGACTATGCCACGGGCGTGGGAGACGAGGGCGGGTTCGCCCCGAACCTGAAGTCAAACGAGGAGCCCTTCCAGCTCATCGTCCAGGCCATCGAGAAGGCCGGCTACAAGCCCGGTGTGGACGTGGCCATCGCCATCGACGCCGCAGCGAGCTCCTTCTTCAAGGACGGCAAGTATATCCTGGCATCCGAGAAAGACCCGGAGCGCACATCGGAGGAGATGATCGACTTCTACGAAGACCTGATCGGGAAGTACCCCATCGTCTCTATCGAAGACGGGCTCGACGAGAATGACTGGAGCGGCTGGAATCTTATGATGAAGCGCCTGGGATCGAGGATTCAGATCGTGGGCGACGATCTGTTCGTCACCAACTCGAAATTCCTCAAGAGGGGAATCGAAGAGCATTCCGCCAACTCGATCCTTATCAAGGTCAACCAGATCGGCACCCTGACCGAAACGGTCCAGACCATCGAGATGGCCCGGCGTGCGGGGTTCACCTATGTATTCTCACACCGCTCCGGCGAGACCGAGGACAACTGGCTCGCCGACGTGGCCGTGGGCTGCTTCGCAGGCCAGTTGAAAACCGGCTCTGCATCCAGGGGCGAGCGCCTCGCGAAGTACAACCAGCTCATCCGCATCGAGGAAGAGCTTGGATCCGCCTCGGTGTTCAGAGGCAAAGACGTGCTTTACAGCATTAAGAAATAGATGCCGAAGGGGGCGGATCTCCGCCCCCCTTCCCTTCTCTGCCGTGAAAAAGACCATCGCTGTCATCGCAATCCTTCTTGTGGCTCTGATCATCTCTCTGTTGCACCGCATGCCAGGAGAGGATACCCGATCCGCCAAGGTCTTTCTCATGGACACCTTCGTGGAGCTGCTGGCGGAGGGATCCCGGAACCAGACGGAAAAAGCCTTCAAGGAAGCGATCCGCGAGCTCAAGCGGCTCGACACTCGTCTGGGATACGAGAACTCGCTCATCGACGAGCTCAACCGCAGCCGCACCCTCAAGGACCGGGAAGTGCACCGTCTCGTCCGGATCTCAAAGGAGATTCACGCCTCCTCATCAGGAGGGTTTTCCATTACGCTGAGACCCATCCTGGACGCATGGGGATTCACGGGCCTTCATCCTCACCGCCTGCCCACCGAGAGCGAATTCGCCGCCTGGAAGAGCCTTCCTTCGGATGAAGCGGTCAGCCTGAGCCCGGACGGTGTGACGATAGAAATCCCCAAAGGCCTCCAGATCGATCTGGGGGGGATCGCCAAGGGCTACGCGGCTGACCGTGCTGCAGAGGCCATGAAGAAATCCGGCATAGAGAGCGGGCTTGTCAACGCAGGAGGCGACATCACGGCATTCGGCGAACGCACGTGGAAGGTCGGGATCAAGCACCCCAGAGGACCCGGCGTATTTACCACGATTCCCGTCAGGAACCGATCGGTGGCAACTTCCGGAGACTACGAGCGTTTCTTCGTCCAGAACGGAATCCGCTATTCCCATATTCTGGACCCGGCCACGGGGCAGCCCGCCCGCGTCCTCTCCAGCGCAACCATCATCGCCGACACCGGCACCGATGCGGATGCATGGGCTACGGCCCTGTTCGTAAAGGGCCCTCAAGCGCTCAAAGGCGAGCTCGAAAAGAGGGGCATGGACTGGATTGCCGTCGACCTCGAAGGCAACATCACCACAAGCGGGCCCATGCGTGAGTTCTGCCCGGAAAAGCTCCCCGAACCCCGAAAGAACTAGAGGGGCACTAGGGGTCAGGTCTTGACATGTGACATTTGGAGCCGTCCAAATGTCACATGTCAAGACCTGACCCCTCGAGATTTGTTGCAGAGTTTAGTCTTCGGATCCGCCGATCCAGCGCTGAAGGGTCTCGATGATTTTCTGAGCCTGCTGGATGCTCGAAATGGTGAATTTGGACTGCTGGCGGTATTCGTTGTTCACCTTGCGGTACCTGCGGATGGAATAGCGCTCGGGACCGTAGCCTTCGACCTTGGGATCCCACTGGCGATAGCGGAAGATGATCGTGGTCCATGCTCCCTTGGAAAGAATCTCCTTGTCGAGCTCCTCCACGATCACGCGGTCGTCTTCTTCATACTGGATTGTGATCTCGTCTATCTGTGATGCCATAAAGCCTCCCCCTTCACTTCACCCTTTTATCATGCCGTCTGACCGTCAAAAAAACAAGGTCTTTTCGCTTCGCCCAGACAGACGGCACCCTCGAGAGAACGAGCGACGGCAACGGCTCCACCAGATCTTGCTTTTTTTAGCCGTATGATTTACTTAAATGTTTCCTTGCCATGAATGTCTCTTTTTAAGCATATGGTATGGAGCCGAGAGCATGGATGCACGAATCCATGAGTGAATGTGCGGAGGATCCAATGAGACAGGCAGTCATAACGGGTGCGGTGAGAACACCGCTGGGCAGTTTCAATGGGAGTCTTGCCGGAATCGGAGCCACGAGGCTCGGCGCGCTGGTCATCGAAGAGGCGATCCGCCGCTCGCGGATCCGGAAGGAAGACGTGAATGAGGTCATCATGGGGATGGTGCTGCCCTGCGGATACGGCCAGAACCCCGCGAAACAGGCGGCTGTCCAGGCGGGCATGCCCTGGGAAACCGAGTGCATCACCGTCAACAAGGTGTGCGGGTCCGGCCTGAAGGCCGTCATGCTGGCCGCCCAGGCCATTGCCGTGGGCGACGCGGACGTGATCGTCGCGGGAGGTATGGAGAATATGAGCGCCGCCCCGTACTATTTGGAGAAAGGACGCTTCGGCTACCGTATGGGCCCGGGGGTCATCCAGGATCACATGGTACACGACGGCCTGTGGGACATCGTCAACGACTTTCACATGGGCATCTCCAACGAGCTGTGCTCGCAGAAGTATCACATAAGCAGAGAAGACCAGGACCGATACGCCGAGCTGAGCTACACCCGGGCGGTGAGCGCAGTCCGGCGGGGCACCTTCAAAGACGAGATCGTTCCGGTCGCCGTGCCGCAGAGGAAAGGCGACCCGATGATCTTCGATACCGACGAGTGCCCCCGGGACACCGGCTACGACACCCTCTCGAAGATGCCTGCCGCCTTTCAGAAAGGCGGCGTGACCACTGCCGGCAATTCCTCGTCCATTTCCGACGGAGCCTCGGCCGTGGTGGTCATGGCCAAGGAAAAGGCCGAAGAGCTGGGCTGCCCTGTGCTTGCCACCGTGGGGGCCCAGGCGAGCGCGGGACTGGACATGAAATACGTCCTCGTCGCCCCCATGCTCGCGGTGCCCAAGTGCCTGAAGAAAGAAGGCATCGGCATCGACGACGTCGACATCTTCGAGATCAACGAGGCCTTTGCCGGATCAACCGTTGCGGTCATGAGAGAGCTCGAGCTCGATCCTGAAAAAGTCAATGTCAACGGCGGCTCGATCGCCCTGGGGCACCCCATCGGCGCCAGCGGCGCACGGGTGCTTACCACCATGATCTACGAGATGATCAGACAGAACATGAAGATCGGGTGCGCATCCCTGTGCCTGGGGGGCGGAGAGGCCGTCGCCCTGGTGGTGAGAAGAGACTGAGAACGCGTTCTTTCGCTCGTGATTGCAGACAAGGAGGACAAAATGGAAATCAGGACCTTCGGCGTCGTAGGCGCCGGCCAGATGGGCGCAGGGATCGCGCAGGTAGCCGCCATGAGCGGCCTGAACGTGATCATGAACGATATCAATGAGCAGCTCGTGAACAAAGGGCTCGACGGCATCACCCGGCTTCTTGGAAAATCGGTGGAAAAGGGCAGGATGAGCTCGGGCGATAAGGACATGATCGTTTCGCGCATCAGAACCAGCGTCGATCTGAAGGATATGGAAGCCGCCGACTATGTCGTGGAGGCGGCATCCGAGAGGCCGGACATCAAGTTCAAGATATTCAGCGACCTGGACTCAATCTGCAGAGAGCAGGTGATCCTGGCATCCAATACCTCGTCCATCCCCATCGGCAGGATTGCGGCAAACACGAAGAGGCCGGACAGGGTGGCGGGCATGCACTTCATGAACCCGGTGCCGGTCATGAAGCTCGTGGAGGTCATCAGAGCGCTGGCTACCTCGGACGAGACGTTCAAGGTCACCTGGGATCTCGCGCTGAAATTCGGCAAAACCCCGGCAGAGGCGAACGACTATCCCGGCTTCATCTCCAACCGCATCCTCATGCCCATGATCAACGAGGCTGTATACTGCCTGTATCACGGCGTGGGATCACGGGAAGACATCGATACGGTCATGAAGCTCGGCATGAACCACCCCATGGGCCCGCTCGCTCTGGCAGACCTGATCGGGCTGGACACCTGCCTGGCCATTATGGAGACTCTGTATCACGGATTCAGCGATTCGAAATACCGCCCCTGTCCTCTCCTTCGCAGGTATGTCGAGGCCGGATGGCTCGGCCGCAAGACCGGCAAGGGCTTCTACGAATACGACTGAGGGCGCGTGCAAGGCCGGGGCATGAGGAATGCTCAGGCCCGTATGATCGCTTATTCCGCAGGAGTTGTCTGAGGAGTATGGCCCCCTGCCGCCTAAAACTCCTCGAACCCGCCCAAGTCTTCCTCTTTCACCGGTTTGGCCGAAAGCGGCGCTCCCTTCGGGGCCACGGGCTCCGGCCGACAGGGAATATTCCGCTTTTCCCTGGCTGCGGAGTGTATCTTTGCGGGCTCATCGCTCACTTTGAACCGTCCCACATATCCGGCAAGCTCCCGTGATTCCATGCTCAGGCTGTCCGAGGTGCTCGCCAGCTCCTCCACCGTGGATGCATTCTTCTGTGTGGTGGTGTCTATCTGGGATATGGCTCTGTTGAGCTCGTCGATGCCGCTCGCCTGCTCTTCGGATACGGATGCGATCTCTTCCATGCTCTGGGAGAGGCCTTTGATATAGTCGATGATCTCGTCCAGAGACTCGCGGGATTTCTTGACCATTTCATCGCCTGCACCGATCTTGTCCACGGTGTCTTCGATGAGCGTCTTGATCTGGCGCGCCGCATCCGCTGATCGCTGTGCGAGCGCCCGGACCTCCTGCGCTACCACGGCGAACCCCTTGCCGTGCTCGCCCGCCCGGGCCGCCTCCACCGCGGCATTGAGCGCCAGCAGATTGGTCTGGAACGCCACCTCGTTGACCGTTGTGATGATGTTCCCGATCTTTTTCGATGCCTCCGAGATCTCATTCATTCTGCATACGAGCTCACGGGACGCCTCCCCGGTGCTCTGCGCCATGTTCACCATGGACTTCACACGCTCCCTTCCCTCGGCCGCATTGGAGGCATTCTGCTTGATGGATGAGGTCATCTCCTCGATGGTTGCCGCAACCTCTTCGACGGCGGCGGCCTGCTCCTGCGTCGCCTGGGAGAGCTCCTGCGAACCTGCGGCGACCTCATGGGTGGCGTTGTTCACCTGCAGGGCCACGTTTCTGAGCGCCTTGATCATGGTTTCGAGTTTGTCCACGAATATGTTGAACTGCTCAGCCAGAAGGCCGGTTTCATCGCTGCTTTGAATCAGAAGACGTGATGAGAGGTCTCCCTCCCCTTCCGAAATGTCCTTGAGCTTGTTTACGGTATTCCGGATAGGCGCGATGATGCTCCTGAACAGGCTGAAGCCCGCAGCGGCGACGTTTGTCAGGCCCAAAAGGGCCAGCAGTCCGAAAATGGCCCAGAACTGATTGAAACGGTGCATGCGTTCGTGGAGCCCGGATACGATGCCGACGGCATATGTATCGTTTACCGGGCACAGCGAGATCACCTGTTCGTGAATGTTCTCGTAGATGCTCATGGCTTTGCCCGACCGGATCCCGTTTCTGATCGTCATATCGATGTCGTCCCATGTATTGTTGTAGATCTCTCTGTGCTGCGGGTTATAGAGAATATTTCCGCTTCTGTCCGACAGAAACGCACTGCCAAGCCCAGATTGGGTCATGGTGTCCACAAGGCTCCTCAGGGCCGCCTCATCATTCAGGTCTTCCTGTCCCCGGCCAAAAACCGCAACAGCTGTCTGCTGCAGAGCGAGGGCGTTCGACTTCAGCTCCTCCTGTATCCGGTAGACGCCTTCATAGAAGCACATCATTCCCAGCCAGAAGGTAAAACCTACGCAGAAGAGAATGAACACGACCCAGAGTTTTTTCTGAAGACTGAACGTCATGCCCTGATATTCCACGCCCCGCCTTGCGCATTCCTTCTTGAGAAAGTCGATCATCGGGTTGGTGACGAGGCTGATCGCCCCGAATATGAGGATATAAAATATCGAGCCCGATGCGACGGCCATGGGCCACAAGCCGTTGGCGGCGATGGGGCCGATGTCAAGGCGCAGGTAATTGATATAGAGTATTATATTGTCGACTATGGTCATCGCCACGAGGAGGAGCCCGACGAGTATCGGGAGCAGGGAATTTCTCCGGGTTACGGCCATGAGGTCCACACCGCTGATATTTCCCCGATCCACCTGCTCCAGCCCCCGGCTCACCGGCATGACGATCATACGCAGAATGCATATGCCGACTGCAAAGCAGATGAGCCAGGCAATGATGCCCTGTGTGCTGAAAACCTTCATCTGCCCCGGCGAGTTGCACATCAGGTAGAAAGTCGATATGATCCAGCCGAAATGAACGACACTGAAAAGACCGCTATAGATCAAAACGATTTTCTGCAGATAGCCCTTCATGTTAGAACCCTCTTTCTCTCAGGATGCAGAAAATCTGATCGGATGAGAGGAACAAAAAATTGAGCGATTTATCAGCGGATCGATGAAATCTCTACTGATTTTCTCTTATCTCGCAGGCAATGGAATGCCGAAATATGATCTTTTCTCTCGGGGCGGCCTGATGAGAACCGGTATGTCACGGTCTTCGGCCGTTCCGTCTCCCAGCTGCCCGTAGCCGTTGTAACCCCACCCCCACAGAGCTCCGCCGGTTCTGACTCCAAGGCTGTGGTGATCTCCGGCTGAAACGAACGACCAGTCTTCATCCAGCCCTACACGGGAAGGATGCCTGCGGTCGCGGGTGTTACCCATGCCCAGCTGGCCGAAGGCGTTCCACCCCCAGCACCAGAGAGACCCGTCCTTTTTCAGGGCAAGGCTGTGGTACTCCCCTGCAGCTATCATTTTCCAGTCACAATCATTTCCGATCTCGACCGGCGATACCTTGTAGGCCTTGGTCCCGTCACCGAGCTGGCCCCAGATGTTTCCTCCCCATGCCCAGAGCGTGCCGTCTGATTTGATGGCGAGGCTGTGCCACCTGCCGGCGGCGATGGCGGCCCACGTATCCCCGGAACCGATCCGCCTGGGCGAGGGGCTGTCTGTACGGCTTCCGTCACCGATCTGGCCCAGCTCGTTCGAGCCCCAAGCCCACAGGCTCCCGTCATTTTTCACGGCAATACTGTGCGCCTCTCCCGCAGCGATATATTTCCAATCCTTGTCGCCGCCGATGGGCACCGGCACATCACTCGGCGTCCTGGTGCCGTTTCCCAGCTGGCCTTCCGTATTCCTGCCCCATGCCCACAGACTGCCGTCAGCCTGTATGCCCAGAGAATGCGATTTCCCTGCTGCGATTTCCCTCCACCTGGCGGCAGCCATGATTTTCACGGGAGAGTAGGCGTGCTTCCGGCTCCGGTTGCCCAGCTGGCCCGTGCCGTTCGCCCCCCATGCCCACAATGTCCCGTCCTCCTTGATGGCAAGTGTATGAGCGCCGCCCGCCGCCGCCTTGAGCCAGTCCTTGTCGAGACCGATCATCACGGGCGCGTCGATGCCTGCGGAATTGCCGCTCCCCACCTGTCCGTAGGAGTTCAGCCCCCATGCCCAGAGCGAGCCGTCTGTCTTGATTCCTGCAGAATGCGACCATCCGCCGGATACGCATGCCCATGACGACTTGATCACCGTTACGCTCCGGGTTACGGAATCCGTGTCTCCGTCATGGTCTTTCACCGTGAAGGTCACCGGATAGACCCCCGCTTTTGCGAAGACTACCTCGCCCGGCGCCTGGTCATCGGAGTTTTTCGCTCCGCCGTGAAAATCCCATTTGAACCGCAGAGGCTCGTTGCCGTCCTTCGATGAGCCCCTGAAGACGACGGACTCGCCTTCGTAGATCTCCACATCGCCTTGAGGCAGCTCCACGATCGCGCTGGGCTGGGTATCCTCCACCACGACCACCTGGACGGACGCCGTTGCAGTGTCGCCGTCGGCATCCGTGACCGTGAGGCTCACGGGGAAGGTCCCCTCGGCATGAAAGGCGATCTCGCCCGCATCCCGGCTTTTCACTTCAGGAGACGCCCCTCCGAACCGCCAGAGGTACTCGAGAGGCTCCTCCCCTCCTGAAACCTCCCCCCGGAACAGCACCGTGCCATCTCTGGTGACGAAGACCTTTTCAGGAAGGTCGGGAATGGACACCGTGGGAACAGTGTCC
>Ga0209506_1003805_pt1 | contig 11814 bp, 7 predicted proteins | sample AD_JPNHG2_MetaG_FD_184409 | JGI IMG/M metagenome (GOLD analysis project Ga0209506, IMG submission 184409) | Active sludge microbial communities of municipal wastewater-treating anaerobic digesters from Japan - AD_JPNHG2_MetaG (SPAdes) (version 2) | ecosystem: Engineered > Bioreactor > Anaerobic >...
AATCTTCTGCGAACAACGCTGCACGATAATCTTCAGGCGGATGATCACGATGCGCCGGCCTTTCTGGAGTTGCCCGACGGCCGCCTGCTGGCGATGTACACCCGGCATTTATCCGACAGTCTGATTCACTGCCGCATCAGCACAAATCCGTATGATTCAACAGTGTGGGGGTCGGATGTCCGGCTGGTTCGGGGAGCCAGCACTTCCTATTCCAATCTGTTCCGGCTCAGCAGCGAAAACAGCGGCAGCGGACGAATCTATGATTTTTATCGCGGTGAAAACTACAACCCCAACTTTATTGTATCCGATGACAACGGCCAAACCTGGTCCTACGGTGGCTGGCTCGTGCGGAAAGACGGACAGCGGCCCTATGTCAAGTATGCCTCCAACAATACGGACAAGGTGTTTTTTGTCTGTTCCAATGCGCATCCGAGAGAATATTACAACGGCGGCTATGGCGGCACGAGTATCTTTGCCGGCTTTGTCTATCAGGGCGGTCTCTATCGAATGGACGCAGTCAAGGTCCGGGATATTACCACGACGAATGCAGCCGCCCCGGAAGAACTGACCCTCGTTTACGCCGGCGACTGGACACATCGCGCCTGGCCGACCGATATTCATCTGGATGCCGCGGGAAACCCCGTGATGATTTTTTCCGTTCAGGCGGCCTCCAGCGGAAGTTTTGACGGCAGCGATTTGCACTATTTTTATGCCCGCTGGGACGGCAGCCGAATGCTGGTCTATCCGCTGGCCTATGCAGGCAGTGCCCTGTATTCGGCGGAAAATGATTATTCCGGCCTGGCGGCCATTCACCCCGAATATCCGGAGGTGGTTTATATTTCAGCAAACGCCCATCCGGTTACCGGAACCCCGCTAATCAGCAGCTCGGATGGAAAACGCCATTACGAGATTCTGCGAGGCACCGCAAGCGAGGGCGGGGCGGCCTGGACATGGGAATATATTACCAAGAACTCCACAGTGGACAACATCCGCCCGATTATCCCTATCGGCGGAGAGGGAACCATTCTGCTCTGGATGCGGGGCACCTATTCGACTTATACCAGTTATAATATGCAGATTGTCGGGATGTTTGACCCGGAGCCGGTTTTGCCGGGTGAACCGGAGATTCTTAACCAGCCCGAACCGGCCGGTGTACCGGTAGGCGGAAAAGCCGTTTTCGCTGTGGAAGCCGTCGGCCTGGAGCCGCTCCACTATGCCTGGTATAAGCAGGATTCATCGGGTTCCGATTTTCTGATTGCGGAGGGCTCAGCCGTATTGGTCCTGGAAGATGTTCAACCTTCCGATCTCGGCTGGTATTATTGTGTGGTGTCCAATTCAGCGGGCTCTGCGGTTTCTTCCTCAGTTCCCCTGATGCTCGCCGATTTGCTGGCCTATTGGCCGATGGACGGCAATTATCAGGATGTCAGCGGCAACGGCTATGATGCAGTCGGGGTAGGGGCTCCTGTGTTCAATACGGGATACTCCGGACAATCTGTCAGTTTGAACGGCAGCAGTTATCTGTATTGTGCCAACAGTGCCGACTTGACCCTGAAGGACGGCGGGACGATTTCCGTCTGGGTAAAAACCGGCGGCTTGAGTACAGCGTGGGCTTCAATTGTCGGCAAAGGCCGTTATTCGTGGCGCCTGTGCCGCAACAATGAGACGAACGCTGTCTCTTTCCATTTCAATTCCCCCTCCTATGAATATCAGGCGAACGGCGATATACCGGTGGTGGACAATCAGTGGCATCATCTGGCCGCCGCCTATGACGGCAGGAGTATCAATTTGTATGTGGATGGGCAGCTGGATGCTTCGACGCTGACACCCGAGGCGGTAAATGTGAGGACCGATCCGGTTTATATCGGCAATCGCTCGGATGCGGCGCGGTACTGGACGGGACTGATTGACGAAGTTCAGATTTACAGTTTTGCAATGAACGAACAGGCGGTTCAGACGCTTTACGAAAAAGGGCTTGCCTGCTATCGGCTGGAGCCCTATGACTTCGATGGGAATTGTCGAGTGGATTTGGATGATATAGCGGTCCTCAGCAGCCAGTGGCTCGAAAACGGCTGGAATGAACAGGCCGGCCTGTGTCTGGATGGTCCTGCACTGGATTGGACGGGCCCCGACGGACAGCCGGATTGTACGGTCAACCTGTACGAGCTGGCCGAGCTGGCTGCGGCCTGGCAGGAGTGTACGCTTGTTCCCGCGTCCAATTGTCCATGAGGGTAAGGGTAAGAAAACGTGTGTGAAGTGTGTTTGCAGATAGAAGGGAAGTGGTTGGTTTTGAAACAGGTTTCGTAAAGATTATTTTGGAGGAAAGAATGATGAAAAAGGTTGGATTGGTACTGTGTTTAGTCGGCCTGCTCGCCGGGCAGGCCCCGGCGGTGATTTACGTGGATGCGGAAGGCGGCCCTTCCGGCAACACGGTCAACGCCCTCACCGGCAGCAATTCCGATTGGTGGACCACAGCCGCGGCGCAGGACGGCCTGTGGGGACGAAGGGCCTTCGGATATGATCAGGAAGGGGTGCTGAACGGCCCCACGAAGGATATCTTTGAAGCCAGCGGCACCGGCAGCGGCGTAGAAGACTGCATGGCGATTGTCACAACCATCTCAGGTCTGACACCGGGCCGGAAGTATCAGGTGGATGTGGTGTACTGGTCGGCTAATGGACAAAACTGGACTATACGCGTCGGTTTTTCATTGGACAGCATGATTCTGTATGACCGTGTGGGCAATGCAAACATCGGCGCAATAGCCGGCACGAGAATAGGAGACATTCAGGACGGAGATCGTTGGGTCTTCACCGGCACAGTCGGAACGATTGCGGCGGACGGCAACGGACAGATTCGGGTCTATATTGATGATTTGCCCGGAAGCGGCTGGAACGACCGGACCTGGTACGATGGACTGTTTGTCGAAATCCCTGAACCGATGAACTGTCTGCTTTTGGCGGCCGGTTCGCTGTGCTGTCTGCGCCGGAAAGGATAAGAACGTTTCCTAAACCTTTTCGCGCAAATGATGATTTTTTGAAAAGCCGTCTCTTCAAACGAGACGGCTTTTTTATTTTGAAAACTCAGGCAAAGACAAAAGACCGCCGTGTCTCTCTTGAACAGCGGTTAATCGTGAAAACGGAGATTTCGCTGCCGCTCCAGAAGTGAACGCTGGTCGCCGGTTGTCAGAAAGACCTTCACCGGTGCATCGGGAGTATTCTCCCAGCAAAACGTCATAATGGAGCGGCCGGTAATCATCCCCACCGTCCATTGTCCATTCCATTCAAGTTTCAGGGGAATTGGAAAAGCATTCGGATTGACGGCATACAAAACCACGCTTCCGTCCGCATTTCGGAAGGCCGCGGTCTGCACCTGACCGCTGCCGGAGGCAATTCGAACAGCCCCGGGACGCAGAAATTTCGCAGCGTGGCCGAGGGCGTAATACTGCGGCCGCGGCGACACTTGCCGTGTAGAGCGGTTAATCGTAATGACCCCATAGCAGGTATCGCAGCCGCCGGCAATTTTCGGCCCATTGTTCTCGTCGAGGGCCAGATTCCATTTAATAATCGTTCGGGCCCAGTTGCGAAGCGTCTGAACAACAAAGGTCCCGTTTCGTATCAGGTCTGCCTCAAATCCGCCGTCATTCCACGTGCCGTCCGAACCCTCCGTGAAATAAATTGCTTTGTCGGGATAGGCATCGTGCACTGCACTCTGAGCGGAGACATCGCCTCCGTAATGATGGAAGGCCGTGCCGGTGATGTATGACCTGGCTGTCGCGTCGCTGAGCACTGTAAGAGGATAATTCGGATTGTCCCAATTGTGGTCCCAGATAAGGATTTTTGCCGCAATCTGATTTTGCTGAAACGCAGGCCCCATTACTTTGACCAGTTTAATCTGGTCGGCCGGCTCCATCCGGCAGCCCGGATAACTCCACGGTTCATAGTAGGGCTCGTTTTGCAGCGTTACCGCATCAATGGGGATTCCATGGGCCTCATAGGCCTGAACAAAACGCACAAAATAATTGGCATAGGTTGAATACACATCATCTTTCAGCCGACCTCCCCCGATATGGCCGCTGGTTTTCATCCAGACCGGCGGGCTCCACGGGCTGCCCATGATTTTCACATTTGGATTGATGGAAAGAATTTCCTGAAGGGTCGGGATGATATAGGGTTCCTCATAAGCGATGGAAAAATACGCCAGGGAATAGTCGCTTGTCACGCCCGCCGGCAGGTCATCATAACTGTAATCCTTCAGCCGAAAATCAGAAGAACCCATCGGCTGACGAAGATAACATAAGCCGATTCCCTCCTCCGGATCAAACAAATCAGTCAGAACGGCCTGCCGTTCGGAAGCAGTGAGAAACTCATGAATCAGCCAGGCGGATGAATCCGTCAGGGAAGCGCCGAATCCGTCAATTTCCTGATAGGTTACCGCCGGGTTGACAGCAATAGACTCTGCTCCGGCCGGCTCCACCCATTCCATCCAATCCTGTGCAAACAAGGCCAGATCGTGAATGTCGATTCGGCTGTCGCTGTTTAAATCGTATTGCGGCGCCGCCTGCTGCCATCGGCTTGAAAGAAACTGATAATCCTCGTAGTTGACATAGAAGTCGTTATTATAATCAGCATGATTGCTTAGAGTAACCGAAACCTCATCAAAATAGATGGCCCCGCCGATGCCGCTTCGCCAGTTTCCCAGCCGAAGAACCACCCGTCCGTAGGCCGTCTCAGCCGGTGCGGTAATAGCCCCGCTGATTCGAACCCACGCATCATCCGGCTCAATCGAGGAGTCAAACACCGCAAGCACGGTTTTCACAATGGCCGAATGCCCTGCATCATAAAACTCCGCTTCAAGCTGCAGATTCCAGTTGATGGCCGAGGTATCTGCGCTGCAATCCATAACCTGCACACTGTAGAGATAGGTTGCCGAGGGAATCGCTGCATAATCCTGCCACAGTCCGCAGCTGTCCCACCAGAACTTCATCCCCTTGCTGCCGATCACCCGGCCGGCGTCATTGTGATGCCAGCCGGCATCCCCCCAACTGTGCCAGCCCGGAATCGAAACAGAGCCCAATTGGCCAAGGTCGCCCTCCTCAAACCCTCCGTTGGTAAGCAGATTGTTTCCGGCAAAAACCGTGCACACCCAGAAAACACTCAAAATGCCGATTGCCGACGCGGCCTGTAAATACTTTTTCATCATTCCAGTCCCCTGAATAAAACAGCGATAGACTATAATAGACCCCCGGTCTATGCCGGCCGGGGGTCTTGAAAACCAATCAGATACCCGCCTTCTCCTTTGCCTTATCTTCGGCGTCTGAAAAGCAAGCCGCCCAAAGCCAGAAGCGAAATGGCGGTCGGCTCCGGCACCAGCACCGCATTTTCAAACCAGACACTTCCAGCCGCAGGCCAGTTGCAGGCCAGTTCGACTTTAATCTGGGTTGTGCCGGCAGGGGTCATTGCCGTTAAAGAATAACTCTCCCACGGATGGGGGATGTCGTAGTTCTCTCCATACACAGCCGGGTCAACCGTGTTTCGGCTCACTTGGCCTATTTCCACGCCTTCGGCATCCAGAAAGAACATAATCATTTTCCCGGTGGGAAGCCACCAGGCATCGGCACCGCTGAGGACTGTCAGCGTGTAGGTAACCCCTTCCGTTGCCGGGACAATCTGATAAAATCCGCCTCCGCCGTCCCATTGACCGCCGCCGGCAACCGCATAATAGGAGCCGTCGTACGAGATTTCCGGCTTGTTTTCATGGTTGGCCCAACCCCAGCCCCACGCCCATGCAGTCCAGCCGGTCGGCGTTTCCTCGGAAGGGGGGTCATTGAAATCGCCATTGGTAAGCAGATTGGCACTTGTCATGCCGGCGATGGCGGCAAATGCCGATAATACAATCAGGCCTTTCTTCATCGTTCCATTCCTCCAAAATTGTTTCAAATTTAAAATTTCTCCCATTCAATGCTCTCTCTATACCGGAACGCCCGGTACAGCACACACTTCACAACCGCATAGTGCCTATGCTGTTCAGCTCTGTCTGCTATGCTGATTTTCAGCCGCTTACGGAGTGCAGCCGGCCTTAACCGTCATGCAATCCACCCAACTGAGAGCCAATAGAGCCAGATCCTCCAGGTCGGTTTTGCAGTCGCCGTTGATGTCGCCATGCCCGTTGGGCCAATTCGTCTCAATGGTATTATCTGCCGGGTCTTCCATCGCGGCCTCAAGACAGGTACCATACACGCCGGCATGGACACCGTCCGTTCCAACCCCGGCACCGTCTTCCACTTCAAGAATGAAACCATACCAGCCCGTCGCCGCCTGGCCGGGCACCGAATTGGTAACAGACACATTCACGGTTACCGTTCTTGCGGCAGGATCCCACGTTTGCGGGCCCATCGTCACCACTGTGGCTCCGGCTTTTTCATGGGTGCCCTCCACGTATTCCGCCCGGATGATGGGGCTCTTGCCGTCATCTGTGTAGGAGCCGGACAAGGTAAAGTGTCCTTCCCCGTTGACAAGCCAGACATACTCATTGGCTCCCGCATCCACTGCCGGCGGCACATCTCCAATCTGGAAGGTCCACACGGGGCCCTGAAAGACGATAGGAAAGCCGTTGTTGGGGTCGGTTGTGTCCACTCGCCATGTGTACAGGGTGTTGTCCATCAGCGTAACGCCGGCGTCCGCCAGGTTAACGCTGTTTTCGGTCAGGCCGACCGCGATCGGTGCCGAGTAGAAATTCGGATCGACCACAGGACCTTCGGCCTCCAGATAGACATCAAACGTAAAGACATCCTCCGGGTCATGACTTTGCCAGGACAGACTCGCCAGCGTCAGCTCAACCGTTGCCCCGTCAGGCGGATTCGGGCCGTACGCCTGACCATAGAGGGCTATATCATAGACACAGGCGTTATCATAATTGACAGCGCCGTCTCCCCTCGAGCCGTACATCCGGATCAGGTATCGCCCATAAGCCGTCCCGGGCGGAGCCGTAATATCCGCCGTATAGAGCAGCCAGGTGTCGGTCGGATCATTTTTCGTGATTTGACCGAAGGCATCTTCCCGCAGCATGGCACCCAGCGCATTGTACCATTCCACCCGAAAATCGCCTGTTTTGTCGCCCTCTGTCTGGGGGTTGCTGTCAGGGTTGCGCAGCGGATCGGCAGACGTATGCAGCATATAGCCGCTCAAACGGTACGTATGCCCCGCCTCCGCAGGAAAGTCCTGGTAAATCCCGCTGTCGCTCCACCAGAGTTTTACCGCTTTGGTGTCGATGACGGCCCCGGCATCATTATGATGCCAGCCGTTCGTATTCCACGTGAGCCAGCCGGGAATAGGAACCCGGCCGATTTGTCCGGTCTCGCCTTCCTCAAATCCTGGATTTTTCAGCAGATTGGCCCACGCAGCCCCTCCCGACGCTAACACGCATAAAATACTTACCCAAATCACGCCTCTTCTCATAAGACACCCCTTTCCTATAAAACCTTTCTTTTTTGGAAGGCCTGAGAGAATCCCAGTACCTTCAGAGTTCACTTCTCCGTCCGAATGTTTATCGAGGAACCAGTTCAAAGACCGGCTCCGCAAAACCGCAGGTGTCCAGATGATTGGCAGGCCAGCCCTCTGCCAGCACGTGCCCGCCATCCGTCACAAGCAGCGTCAGAAAGCGGTCTGAATCCGCAAGGGGCACATAAATCTCAAAGCCGTCTTCAGCCCGAAGCTGCTTTCGCGAAGCACGCAGCTGCCCGTCTATCAGTACCCACACATCCGCTTCGGCATAATCAGGCAGGTTCTTCCCTACGCGGAGAATCCCGGCAAAGGCGGAAAAAGAGGCAATGCGCAGCCCCGGCACCGTACGCCGCACGGCATCCAGATCGATCGTCATCCCAAGATTGCTGTGCAGGTAGAGAGCCCCGGAATCCGCATTCCTTTTCCGCGATTGTTCATATTTCTGCTGGAGGGGCTCAAAAAACCTCCAGTCCTTCAGACAGCAGGCATTGGAGTAATACAACCCGCTGGTTTCAGGGCACCCCGTGAACCGATGGCCCGCTGTGCTGACCTGAATTTCTCCGCCCCGGCTGTCCGGCACAAAAAGACTGTCTATGTACGGGCTTTCCTTGACGGCAGCAAGGGGAACAGGGCTTGGACGATACCCCACGACTCCGCTGTCGGTAATGGAGCCGTCCGCCGGATCATATTCTATGCTCTGCTTTTCGGCCGTGCCGAATCCGTTGCCGCCCAGCAGCAGGTCCGCCAGACAAAGAGTCCGCTGGCCCCGCCAGACAAATTTCGACTTCGAGTCAATATGTCTCGCCAGGGCCTGCTCATTCAGGGTGATTTCCCGGATCGCAGCGCTCAGCGAATCAACCCGTCGGGCGCTGCCGGCCGCAAGCAGTTCCGAGATTTTTCGTTTTTGTTTTTCGCCGGCAAATAAATTGGCCCGGCCGCGGTAAAGGTGAACATCCGTATTTCCGTCGAGATGACAGACAACGCCGAATTCCGTCCCAAGGTCCACAATTTTGGAATTGGGAGTCACCACGGAAAATCCGGAACCCTGTTCAGAAACGTGCGCAAACAGTTTTCCGTAATGAAGGACGATTTCCGAGGACGAGCGGAACAAAAATTCCGTCGGTGCCTCCAGAACGATATTGACCATCTCGTCGGTTTGAAGTTTCACCAGACCGCGAGTCAATCGAATCGGCTTGGCATCGGCGGCCAGCCGGCCGCCGGCATGGGCAGGAAGACCGGCCGACCACTCGGCATCGATGGAATCCAAAACAGCGGCGACTTCGCTGGCAGGCCCGGGAGCCAGATGAGCATAGATGATAATCATCAGAATGGCCGCCGCACTCAGAATAGCCGCTGCCAGAGAATATTTGTTCACTGTCCGCTCCTGCCGCCGGCAGGGGGCTTTTTCCGCAGCAGGCGGGGCGGCGGGCTTCGCCGGCGGCGCAATTTTCATAGCCGCCGCCCGCTTTTCATACTCCGCAAAATCCCCCAGCAGCGCCAATTGTTCCTGCGGGTCCAGTTCACACATGAAAAAGTCCGTTTCCGTCGGCCGGCTGCTTTCCGGCTGCGAGAGGGGAGTCTGAGCCAGACAGTGAAAATAATTCAAATCCATTAAGACGTCCACGCAGTACTCCAGCGCCTCCCGCTTTCCCTCCAGCAGCGATTCCAGTTCCGCCATCTCATCCGGTCCGGCTGAACCGTTGCAGCAGTAAAGCAGCAGTTCCGAAATGCGGAGAAATTCACGGTTAGTCATGGCAGCATCTCCTGTTCTCGCAGAGAGCGCTTTACGCAAAGAGCCAGCGTATGATGAATCCTTGATAAATGCTTATACACATATTGAACCGACCGATCCAGCTGAGCGGCCAGCGTCTTGACATCATAATTCAATTCATACCGGGCTTTCAGAAAACGCTGATCGGCGGTCTGAAGTTTTTCAATGCAGCGGCGCAGATGCTGAATCCGCAAATCCGTATGGCCTTCCTTTTGTTTGGCGATTTCCTGAATTTGCTCAAAAAGATTGTCGCTGAAAAGCACCTTGTCTTTGCTCTTGCTTCTTCGGTAATTCATAATGCAGTAATAGGCGACCTTCAGCCCCCAGCCGGCAAAGTCCGTTCCGATTTCAAAACGGTCAAATTTCCGCCACATCACCGTGATGGTTTCCTGCATAATGTCATCCGCGTCGTTAAAATTGGGCACAAGAGACAAAATATACGAATTAATCCGCCGCTGATTGGCCATCAGCAGCGTTAAAAATGCCTCTGTTTTTTGGCTGTTGGAATCCATCCAAAATCCCTGAATCAGCAGACTCCGCTTTCGAGATTCTTCCTATTAAATAACTTGCCGAAGGCCTTATTCTTCTACGAAAAATTTTAAAAAATGGCTGTTTTCTCAATCTCGAAGGCGCACAAGGGGTGTAGTGCTTTTTGTTCTACCCAAAAGAAGTTAGACAATATCCATTGTTTTCGTCATACTCCACCCCAACCCCTCCGGCAAGCCGCATCCCCCCGTTTTCTGCTTATTTTTTACACAACCCAAACCCCCAAAACCCCGCTTTCCCCCACTCTTCACTCTTCCCTTTTCACTCTTATCTCCCCTTTCATCAGTTTCGGCAGCAGGGTATCCCGCAACTTCGAGAGGGTTTGGATTTGGGAATTGTTTAAAACAATGTGTTCAAATACCGGCTTAATCTTGCTGTTGGCAAAAGTCATAAAATCATTATGAGGGATAGCAACCTTAGCTTCCGCTAAATGGTGTCTTTGTATATGCCCCATTGTTGTTGCCTTCGCTTCTGCGATAGATTTAAAAAAAGGTAGATGTTCCATAATCCAATAGTAATAAAACCATTTCGGATATTTCTTTGAAGTTACTTTGAAAAGATGCTGGTTCAATGCCCCTTTGCCATAAGACCACAGAACAACTTCGAGACTGCCAGACCACGAAAAAAGAACGTCCCCATTGTCAACGATATATTCAGGATTAATTCGTTTGCTCGCCTTATCAGTCTGGTCAGTTATGCCCGATTTAAGTTCCCGTATCTTAACTACTGGTAAAACATCTTCTTCATTTTCTGGCGGATACTTTTGCAGTGCTAAGCCGTTAAGAAAATCTGCAATTTCATCTAAACCCTTCTGTGTCCACCCTTCAGGCAGGCCGGTTTTAGGATTAAGTTTTAACTGTTCCCCCTTCACCTTAAACTTAACAAACCATTCCTTAAAGATCGCCTGGGCGATGGCCTCAAGGGTCTTATTCTGCCGCCGCAGCAGTTCAATCTTATCATCAAAACTCGACAAAACCGCCGCAATGGCCCTCTGCTCAGATAGAGGAGGAAATAACCATTTAGACCTTTTTAAAAAATCCCAATCTGCTCTCGGCATTTTTGTGCCTATACTTGCACCAGTTGATTTATCTATAAAGACAGGATTTGCCATAAAATAAAATAAATAGTTTTGGTCATACCCTTCCTTGGCTCTTAATACCCAAATGTCCGTTGAACACACACCATCAAATCTTGCTTTCCAAACCTTACGAAAATATGGCCTCAGTTTCCCAAATAGAATATCACCCTGTTTGAAGTAAAATTTATTGCTTTGTAAAGACGATGAACAGCCAAAACCGTTAATTTGTAAATCGCCCTGATTGATATGTTCTAAGCCAATATACTTCTGATCTGCATCACCGGGAAGCCACTGGTCCTTTACAATCTCGGCCACTTCTCCTAGCGTTGTTTCTTTCCAGCCCTCTATCATAGGCATAACTCGCCGCCCGTCCCTTTTCCCTCGATTTTTCGCATCACACCGCCGGCCCGTTCAATCACACACAATAGCCCCAAAACCTGACCGCCGATGTCAGCAATATATTTTCAGATCGTCGCTGCCGTCATACCCCTTTCTGAGAGCCGTATAAAATCATCCTCAGCCCCGGAAACTCCGGTGTCCTTCCAAAACCCAGCAGACCCCTTGTTTATTTCCTTCCGATTTTTCGATGTCTTTTCAAAGCAGCCGTTTCGCGCCCATTATATCCCGCACCAACCCCCTCCGGCAAGCCGTTCCCCCATTTTCCGCTTATTTTTCACCCAAAACCTCAAACCAGACCCGCTTCCTCGACTATTTCACTTTTCCCTTTTCACTCTTCCCCTTCATTCACTCTCGACCCAGGCAGTCGAACTCAGCCAATTTCCGCAACACCCCTGACCCCTCAAATCCCCCCGCATCAAAAAATTCTTACTCCCTCTCGTTCCAGCACTTCCAGCCGCCGCCGCCTCCCAAAACCCCCGCATTTTCAGCCCATTCCCGCACCCCCGCCCCAAAGTAGAGAGCC
>Ga0209506_1003806_pt1 | contig 11813 bp, 7 predicted proteins | sample AD_JPNHG2_MetaG_FD_184409 | JGI IMG/M metagenome (GOLD analysis project Ga0209506, IMG submission 184409) | Active sludge microbial communities of municipal wastewater-treating anaerobic digesters from Japan - AD_JPNHG2_MetaG (SPAdes) (version 2) | ecosystem: Engineered > Bioreactor > Anaerobic >...
CGTGGCACCCAGTTTCGCCAGTGGGCTACACAGCGTTTAAAAGATTATCTGGTGCAGGGCTACGCCATCAACGAAAAGCTGCTTGCCGAAAAACAGATGCAGGTAGAAGTACTCCAAACCGGCATCCGCATGCTGCACCGTGCTATAGAAGAACAACAAAACGAAAACGCCCTGAAAATTTTTACGGAGGCGCTCGATCTGCTCGACCACTACGACCACCAAACCCTTGATGTAAAAGGAAACACTGTCCGAAAAACCGTCTATCCAACATTGAACGAATATTACCAAATTATCAACCGTCTGAAACCCGAATTTGCCTCCGATGTATTTGCCGTTGCCAAAGACCAAAGCTTTGAAAGTGCTGTTGCCCAAATCGCTCAAACCTTCGATGGCAAAGACTTGTATCCATCCATTGAAGAAAAAGCGGCTACACTGCTTTACCTCATTACAAAAAACCACGCCTTTGCCGATGGCAACAAACGCATCGCTGCAGCCTGTTTCTTACATTTTTTAAACCAAAACGGAATTTTGTTCAAGTCTGATGGGCAACCTGTAATCAGCAATGAAGCACTGGCCGCATTAACCCTTTTTGTTGCAGTAAGCAAACCCGAAGAAAAAGACAGCGTGGTAAAACTGATAATCAGCGTGCTTAATAAAAAATCATAATCGGACAATGAACAATTACGAATCATCAATTACGAATTATCAATTACGAATTATCAATTACGAATTATCAATTACGAATCGTCAATTACGAATCAGCAATAATGAATAATCTGTTATAAATAAATGAAAGGGAAAAGAAATGAAACAAAATAATGTCATTCAGCAAAAATCGTTTGAGTTTGCCATCAAAATGGTGAATGTGTATAAGCATTTAACCATAGAAAAAAAAGAATTTATACTGGCAAAGCAGCTACTACGGTCCGGAACTTCTATCGGTGCTAATATTGAAGAATCTATCGGAGGACAATCGGAAAGAGATTTTCTTTCAAAAATCAGCATTGCATATAAGGAAGCAAGGGAAAGTAAATACTGGTTAAAGTTGCTGAAAGCTACCGGATATCTGACCGAACCAGTTGCTGACACCCTTTTAAATGACATTGAAGAAATATGTAAAATAATCGGAAAAATACAAACCACCATCAAAAACCGCAATTGAAAATTGACAATTCGTAATTGAAAATTGAAGATTCGTAATTGAAAATTGAAAACTCGTAATTGAAAATTGAAAACTCGTAATTGAAAATTGAAGATTCGTAATTGAAAATTGAAAACTATGACAGAAAACAACACTTCCAGCATCATCAGCAAAGTATGGAGTTTTGCCACCGTATTGCGTGACGATGGAGTAGGCTATGGCGATTATCTCGAACAAATCACCTACCTGCTGTTCCTGAAAATGGCAGATGAATTCAGCAGACCGCCCTATAACCGAAAACTACCCATTCCAAAAGAATACAACTGGGAAAGCCTTACGGCTAAACGTGGTGCGGAGTTAGAAAATCATTATACCAATTTGTTGAGAGAATTATCACAATCAAAAGGCATTCTGGGGCAAATCTTTATCAAGAGCCAAAACAAAATACAGGACCCCGCCAAGCTCTCCAAACTTATTGATATGATTGACAAAGAGCAATGGAGCACCATGGGAGCCGATGTAAAAGGCAAAATTTACGAAGGTTTGCTGGAGAAAAACGCAGAAGACACCAAAAGCGGTGCAGGTCAGTATTTCACCCCCAGAGCTTTAATCCGTGCCATGGTGGAATGTGTACGCCCTGAACCCATGAAAACCATAGCCGACCCTGCTTGCGGAACGGGCGGTTTCTTTCTGGCCGCTTACGATTTTATTGCCAACCCGGCCAACTACTCACTCACCCGCGAAGAAAAGGAATTTCTCAAGCTCAACACTTTTTTCGGAAACGAAATTGTCCAGAATACCCGCAGGTTGGCGCTGATGAACCTATTCCTGCACAACATTGGCGATTTCGACAGCGACAATTTTATCTCTCCGGCCGATGCCCTGATTTCCGACACCGGTTTGAGGGTGGATTATGTGCTGACCAATCCGCCTTTCGGCAAAAAAAGCAGCATGACTTTCACTAACGAGGAAGGCGAGCAGGACAGCGAAGATCTCACCTACAACCGACAGGATTTTTGGGTAACCACCAGCAACAAGCAGCTGAACTTTTTGCAGCACATCCGCACCATGCTAAAATCAGACGGACGAGCCGCAGTGGTTTTACCCGACAACGTATTGTTTGAAGGTGGTGCAGGCGAAACCATCCGAAAGAAATTGCTGGAAACCACCAACCTGCATACCATACTCCGCTTACCGACAGGAATTTTTTACAAGCAAGGTGTAAAAGCCAATGTCTTGTTTTTCGACAATAAGCCTGCAGCCAAAGAACCCTGGACTAAAGAAATTTGGTTTTACGATTTCAGAACCAACATCAAATTTTCGTTGAAGAAGAACCCTTTGCGGTACGAAGATTTGCAGGATTTCATTAAATGCTATCATCCATCCAACATACACCAGCGCAAAGAAACCTACCATCCCGAAACCAATCCCGAAGGCCGTTGGCGGAAATTCACCTATAATGAAATTATTGAACGGGACAAAACCAGCCTCGACATTACCTGGATAAAAGACAAGAGCCTCACCGACCTTGACAATTTACCCGACCCGGATGTATTAGCCAGCGACATCATCGAAAACCTGAGAGCAGGCATAGAAAGTTTTGAAGAAATAATGGGAACAATAAACGGGAAATAGCCCACGCATTTGCAAGCACATGTAAAAGCCGCACACTTGTCCGGAACTTGTCGAAGGAAGCCAACGCTTAAACCAATATTATTAAAAGAAATTGCAAAGCCAAACCAAGAGAAAAGAAATTTTAAAAAATGCCCGACTCACGACAAAAGACAATGAAGATGACTGCAAAAAATAGACAGACTATCCCCGCAGACAAGGAAGCACCGGTGGTAACAGGCGTTTGGCATAAGTGAAGTGGTTAATTGAGTACCTGTTCCTGTCCATGCCTGAGATATGGAAGAATTCCGCCTTGGATAACAAAAATTTTTTTTAATTGTATAAAACTTTGTTGCTTTTGTATCTGAACAAAAACATTAATTTTGCCTTCAGAATTTAAGTCTAAAATGATTTTTATGGCTAAGGCATATTCAAGTAAAGTAAAAATATACGCAATATTGCGTATATCCAATCGTTATGGGCAAGGCAAATAAAACAACAATATGAACATTTTAACTAAATCACAATTCTCAACTGTAGCACAACAAAAAGCTGGAAATAAAGGCTTAAGTGGTGTATTAAATGAGAACAAACAATTCTCTAGAGCAACGCAATTGACAAGCATCTTTCTTTCTCATTCACATACAGATAAAGATGTTGTGGAACAAGCAGTCTCATTTTTTAGAAATTTTGGAATAACAGTTTATGTTGATTGGGCTGATAAAACAATGCCAGAAAGTCCAAATGGTGAAACTGCAAAAAAAATTAAGGATCAAATTATCCTTAATGATAAATTTGTTTTACTAGGTACAAATGCTGCAATTGCTTCGAAATGGTGTAATTGGGAAGTAGGTATTGGTGATACTTACAAATTATCAAATAAGAAAATAGCAATACTTCCCCTAGCTGATAATAGTGGTACGTGGAATGGAAATGAGTATCTTCAGATTTACCCAAGAATTGAGCAAGGTAACACTAACAAAAGTGATTATTTTGTCTGGTATCCTGATGGCACTATAGAAAATATTACAGAATGGCTAAAAAGGAAATAACAATGGAAGCGAAATTAAAACATCTTGAATTTATTCAAAATGTCATTACTAGAATGAATTCAAACTCCTTTTTAATAAAAGGATGGACAATTACTCTTGTGTCAGCATTATTTGCCTTGGCTGCAAAAGATTCAAATTTGAATTTTGTATTTGTGTCATATATTGCAATTCCCGTCTTTTGGATTTTAGACGGTTTCTTTATTGCAGTTGAAAGGAGATTTAGAGATCTTTATTCGGAGGTGGCCGAAAAGGCTGAAGAAAACATTGATTTTAAAATGGACACATCAAAGTATAATAAGGGTAATCGAACTTGGTTGGCAGGTATCTTTTCCAAAACCCTTATTCCATTTTATGGTATATCTGTGATAACTACTTTAATTGTAATGTTTTTAATAAAATAGACATGGGAAAGAAAATTTTTATTTCATATAAATATAGTGATCGTAACGTTCGTCCACTGCCAGGAATTAACCCAACAACTGTTAGGGATTATGTTGATATCTTACAATCAAAAATAGACAGGACAGACCATATAAACAAGGGGGAAGATGATGGAGAAGATATAAGTACTTTGGCTGATTCGACTATTGCTTCAAAACTTGGTGATAAAATTTATGATAGTACGGTAACTATAGTCTTAATATCAAAGGGGATGAAAGAAAATATTCCAGAAAAGGATCAATGGATTCCATGGGAAATTTCATACTCATTAAGAGAGCAGTCTCGTAATGGAATTAATAGTAAAACGAATGCAATGCTTGGTGTTGTTTTACCTGACCAACTTGGCTCTTATGACTGGTATTACAAATATAATCCTGAATGTAATAGCATTACACACATGACAAATCAATTATTCACAATTCTTAAAGAGAATATGTTCAATATCAAAAATCCACAAACCAGAGTATGTAACGGAAAAATAATTTACGAAGGCGAACATTCATATATAAAAACTGTTAAGTGGGATGACTTTATTGTAAATATTAATTTATATATAGAAAAAGCACTTGAAATTTGGAGAATAAGAGACCAATACAATATAAGAAAATCAGTATGACAAAAGCCCTGCCCATAACACGCGGTAAAAAAATTGCCAAAAAAGTAGGTTATTCAAGGGTTTTAGCCCGCTTCGACTTTTCGTGTAACTTGTAAGGATTTCGCCCGCAATCCCTTACTTACCATACCGCAAACCGTTTCCACCACTCCTAAAAAAACCACACCTCAGCCAACATACCACTTAAAAGACAGAAAAGAAAAATGAAAATTGTCAACGCTTATTTTGGTATAATTTCCCTGTTGCCGCTCCCTCCTCAAAATAAGGATTAAAATATCCGTACCGGATGGAAGGATATTTTTCATGAATCATATTCAGCAGGTTTTTAATGCCATAGTGTTTCATGTCATCCGGGGGCTGGATTTTTTCAAGGTACCAGTCAGGGTCGATGTTGAAATTTCGCCATTGTATCATATTGATCTGAAAGCGGTTAAGTAATGTGGTAAAGGCTTCATATTCAGGACAGGAATCAGTCAGCCCGGGAAATACAAAATAATTGACTGATATCCAGAGATGATAGTCGCTGGCAACTCTGAAACTGTCGAGAACATCCTGAAAACCATAGTTTCGTGGGTTGAAATAACGGATATACCAATCCTCAATCGCACTGTTGAGGCTGATGCGGATACTTTGGAGGCCTGCCCGGCAAAGTTTTTCAAGTACTTCAGGCTTTCCTGCATTGGTATTCAGGTTGATAACACCTTTTTTGGTCTTTTTACGGATTTCAGCAATGGCATTTTCGATAAGTTCCCCTTCCAGCAGGGGCTCACCTTCGCAACCCTGTCCGAAACTGACTACCGGATTTTCCACAGTTTCCAGGTGTCCGGTGGCCACTTCCACAATTTCCTCTACTGTCGGCTTAAAACCAAGCCTGTACTGAGCGGGATTGATATTATTCTCTTCAGGCTGAAACGACAGGCACCCAAGGCAGGAAGCATTGCAAACCCTTGCTGTGGGCAGCGGACATTCCCACCTGCCTAAAAAATAGTTTTGAGCAGCACGGCAATGATAGTTCAGGGCACAATTCTCCGCCAGATGTTCCACCAGCCTGTTCCGGGGATATTTTTTCCTGAACTCAATGACTTTTTTTTCCACTTCATGAATATCAAAACATGCAGGGTCCTGCCTTTTTTCTTTATCCACACGCAGAGCAGTAGTGTAATATTTTCCTTTGTACCAGCCCACGGCAGCATATGCATAGAGAGGCAGCAGACAGGCATCATCCTGTTTTTCATAGGCTGCCAGCCATGTTTGTGTATAGGCAGGAGCCACAAAAGCTGCCACTGCAAGCTGATTTTCCACTACCTCAAAACACTGCTTTTTCCGATGGAAACCAACCGGATTTCTCCCCGGCAGGTAAAACAACTCGCTCCCATGTGGTAATTCAATAAAATCACTTTCATCAAGACGGCTGACACCATAACCTGCCCTTCCGGTTACTTCGTATTCCTTTAATTCAAAAATATTCCCTTTTTCATCAGAAACAAGCAGGTACGGAACTGGCATGGTTTTCAGAAACGATTAAAAATTTTTCTGCGAAGATAAAAACTAATCACTCAGCAAGTCCATCACGCCAAATTTAACATCGGCACCAATCAAAAAATATGTCTGCGGAAAAGACTCAGTTTAATAAATCACCAGTTTTTCGATAAACCAGTTCTTCCCGACATTGATTTTGATGAAATAAATTCCCTTTGCATAATGGTTTACATCAACTTCATGCCGCAACTGACCGGAATAGGAATTCAGGCTGATATTATCTGTTTCTTTTCCGTTAACGTCTGTAATGCTGATATTAACCAGATCATCATTTAAGCCGTCAATATCAATATTTACCTGGTCACGTGCCGGATTGGGATAAATCTTATAGCTGACTAAACCATTTTCCCTGATTCCGGAAGGCCACACATGCAACCAGATGGTGTCGGAATTTTTGCAGCCCGAAGCATCAGTTACAATAACCCAAACCAGATGGTCGCCTTTGCCAAGGTCCTGCGTATTGATGTTAATCAGCCTTGTTTTTGTTCCATCAAACCACTGATAGGCCACATAGCCCGGGCCTGCATCAAGGGTATAAATCAGGCCGGGTTTGGTAAACCTGTCGGGCCCCAGCGAATAAGGCGGACTCGGACGCAGATAGACATCTTTATAAAAGGTATCGGGACAGGCCTTATCGGAATTGGCTACCAGCATCACCTGAAAGGTATCTATGGTTTTGTAGCTGTGTCTGATGGTATCAGCGGCATTTGATGTGGTACCATCTCCCAGATTCCAGTAATAGCTCATTGTGCCTGAGCCGATGGTGGATTTATTGGTAAATTTAAAGCTATTGAGAAAGAAACACTGGGAAGGATTATCGACATCAAAAGTGGCTGACGGGGAAGGATAAACCGTTGTTTGCCTGACAATGGAGTCTTTACATCCTTTGTCGGTAGTTACCACAAGCTTGGCATTAAAGTTCCCGTAAGTCAGGTAAATATGGCTGCTATTGGTGTCGGTAGATTTGTGAATGTCTCCGAAATCCCACAAATAACTCATGGTTCCACTGCTGACAGTTGACTGATTCAGGAAAACAAAATGATTGTTTTTAAAGCATTGCGGATTTTTGTTGATATTGAAAGCAGCAACAGGCGAAGGATTGATGACCACCTGTTTGACCAATGAATCCTTGCAACCCATATTGGATGTTACCACCATTTTCACATCAAATGTTTTTGAAGTGAGGTAATGATGTTGCGGGTCTTTCAGTCCTGAATTTCCACCGTCTCCAAAATTCCAGAGATAGGTAAGTGTTCCTGATTTTATCGTAGAAGTATTGGTAAACAATACATTATTATCATTCTGACAGGGGTTGCTGTTGGTGATGTTAAAACCAGCCACCGGTTGCGGATAGACATAAACCTTACCGGTCAGCGAATCTTTACATCCTTTTGAACTGGTAACCACCAGCTTAACGTTGTAGGTTCCATCATTTGCATACGAATGATTGACGGCAGGGCCTGAAACAGATGTGCCTCCATCTCCGAAATACCATTTTCTGGTATTGCCTGAACCGGCTGTCAGGTCTGTAAATGTAAAGTAATTACCGGACTTACATTGGGTGGTATCATTCACGCTAAAGCTGACGACCGGACTTGGGTCAACAATCATCACCCGTAAAACAGAGTCGCGGCATCCCTTATCTGAAACAACAGTAAGTCTGACACTGTAATTGCCGGATTTTGAATAAATGTACTGTGGGTTCTGTAACAGAGAACTGCCTCCGTCTCCGAAATTCCAGTTATAACTTATGGTCCCTGAAGGAATTGAACTGCTGTTGGTAAAGATAAAGCGGTTGCCTGTCAGACACTGATCCGAATCATTGACCGTAAATGCTGCCTTTGGCTGAGGATAAACATATATAGTCCGGGAGAAAGTATCCGTACAACCGGAATCAGGAACCACAACCAGTTTTACGTTGAATGTGCCGTAATTCTGATAGGTATGATTTGGATTTGTCAGTGTGGAAGTGTCCCCGTCTCCAAACTGCCAGAGGTATTTGGGATTGGTTCCGCCCGAAGATGAGGTATTGGTAAAACTGAAAAGATTGTTCTTCAGACAGAGGTCGGTATCGTTCACGGTGAATCCTGCTTTGGGCCCGGGTTTGACAACAACATTTTTGGTCATACTGTCCGAACATCCTTTATCACTGATGGTCAATAGCTTCAGCGTGTAATTCCCCGACTGGGTATAGCTGTGAACTGGATCTTTCAACGATGAGGTAGTGCCATCTCCAAAATCCCACAGATAAGTCAGGGTACCGGAAGAAACAGATGAGTTATTGACAGGTTTCAGATTGTTGGTACCGAAACATTGTATGCTGTCGTTGATGGTAAAGTCAGCAACAGGTGAGGGATAAACATAAACCGGAAGGGTAAGGCTGTCGGAACATCCTGAAGAGGCCGTTACGACCAGTTTTACCAGAAATGTATCATCAGAAGTATAGGAGTTTTGCGGATTCTGTGCGGTGGAATAGCTGCCATTGCCAAAAGTCCAGTAATAGCTCAGTGTGCCTGACGAAACTGTGGATTTATCAGTAAAGACAAAACTGTTCCCTTTCAGGCACTGGTCGGTGTCGTTAACGGTAAAACCTGCAGTGGGATCCGGCAATACATATACATTCATCAGCACCGAATCGCTGCAGCCTTTATCAGAGTTGACATACATTCTGACGATATAATTTCCTGCAGAGGCATAAATATGCTGCGGGGATGAGGAAGTGGAGGTGTCGCCATCTCCGAATTTCCACAGATAGGTCAGTGAACCGGAACTGATGCTTGTGGAATTGCTGAAAACGAATTTGTTCTGTTTCAGGCACTGGGTACTGTCGTTCACGCTGACTGAAATCTGTGGTGAAGGATAGACATAGACCTGCCGTGCTGAACTGTCAACACAGTTTTTATCGCTTGTTACCAGCAGTTTTATCTGATAACTGCCTGAACCTGCATACGTATGAACCGGGTGTTGCTGTGACGACTGTGTGTTGTCACCAAAATTCCACAAATAACTCATTGTTCCTGAGGCTATTGTCGAATTGTTGGTCATTGAGAAACTGTTTCCTGTCAGGCATTGGTCTGTATCATTGACGGCAAAAGCAGGTTGAGGTGTCGGGTAAACATATATCTGCTTCATGGCTGAGTCTTGACAGCCTTTGTCGGTAACAGCCGTCAGTTTTGCCTGATAGGTGCCGGGCATTACGTATGAATGTGTATCGTGCTGGCTGGAAGATGAATTCCCGTCTCCGAAAGTCCACAGATAGGTTAATGTCCCCGAACTGACTGTTGTAGAATTGGTAAAGATAAAGGAATTCTGCCTGCTGCACTGGTCGGTATCGTTCACCGAAAATCCAACATTGGCAGAAGGATAAACCGTTATGGTTTTTGATACACTGTCAGCACAGCTTTTATCACTTGTTGCAATGAGTTTCACACTATAAGTCCCTGCGTTTGAATAAGCATGAGAAGGATGTTGTGCCGAAGAGGTATTACCGTCTCCGAAATTCCAGAGATAGCTTATCGTACCTGCTGCAAGTGTCGAATTGTTTGTAAAGGAAAAGTTATTGCCGTTTTTACATTGATCCGTGTCGTTAACAGCAAATGCAACAACCGGGCTGGGCTCTACCCTGACCGGTTTTATTACCGAGTCCACACAACCTTGATCAGAGGTAACCAGCAGTTTTATGTTGAAATTCCCATAAGTGGTGTATGATATCGAAGCGTTTGTGGTATTTGTGCCATTTCCATCTCCGAACGACCACTGGTAATTCAGGCTCCCGGATGAGATGGATGAAGTATTGGTCAGCACAAATGTATTTCCTTTAAAGCATTGTGTATCATTATTAATGGTAAATGAAGCAACAGGTTCCGGATAAACCGTCATCTGAGCAGAGGCTGAATCCTTGCAGCCTTTGTCGGTCGTTACTATCAGTTTCACGGAAAAACTTCCTGAAGTCGTGAAGGTATGAGACGGATGGGTCTGAACGGAGGTAGTATTATCGCCAAAACTCCACAGACTGCTGATGTTTCCTGAAGATACTGACGAAGCATTTGTAAAGGAAAAACTGTTTCCGTCAAGGCACTGCGTTGAATCGTTGACGCTGAAGTCCACCTTTGGCATTGGGTTAACGCTGATACTTGCAGTAGTTGAATCTTTACAGCCATATCCTGAGGTAACTACCAGTTTTACTGAGTATGTTCCCGGGTTCAGATAGGAATGTACGGGGTTTTGAGAGGTTGAAGTTGAGTCATCTCCAAAGCTCCATAAATAATTCATGGTTCCTGAGCTGATGGAGGAGGTGTTGGTAAAGGAGAAACTATTGCCTGTGTGGCACTGACTGCTGTTGTTAACTGAGAATCCGGCAAGCGGAGCTGGATAAACAGTAATGATTTTTGAGGCAGAATCCTGACATCCATCGCCCGACTGTGCAATAAGCTTCACTGAAAATGAACCTGCTGCTGAATAAGTGTGTACCGGGCTTGTCTGTGATGAAGAGGTATTGTCGCCAAACTGCCAGAAATAGCTTAAGGTTCCGCTGCTGATGCTGCTCTGGTTGGTAAAGCTGAATGAGTTACCATTAAAACATTGATCGGAATCATTGACACTGAAAGCTACCGAAGGCACCGGATAGACGACTACTGTTTTGGTCAGCGAATCTTTACATCCTTTATCCGTGATGACCACTAGTTTAACCTGATAAGTTCCGTGTGATGAATAGGAATGAGAAGGATTCTGCTGTGAACTTGTGGTATTGTCGCCAAAATTCCAGAGATAGCTTAAACTTCCTGAACTGACTGAAGAGTTGTTAGTAAAATTAAACTGATTACCGCTCAGGCATTGTGTAGTGTCATTAATGCTGAAATCAACTACAGGCACGGGATATACAATGACTGATTTTAACATGGAATCTTTACAGCCATATCCGGAGGTAACCACCAGCTTGACAGAATAGGTACCGGCACTTGTATAGCTATGTGAAGGATTTGTTGCTGTCGATGAGGTATTGTCGCCAAATGTCCAGTAATTGCTGAAAGAACCACCGGAAATGGAGGATTGGTTGGTGAAAATAAATTCATTTCCCTGCCTGCACTGGTCGGTATCATTCACCGTAAACAGGGCATCCGGATCCGGCCTCACGGTAACGGTTTTCACGAGTGAGTCGCTGCAATTCTGATTGCTGACAGCCATCAGCCTGACCTGGTAGGTACCCGGAGAAGTATAACTGTGTGACGGACTTGCCGAGGTGGAGGTCTGTCCATCTCCAAAACTCCATGAATAAGAGAGCGTTCCTGAGGCAATGGCTGAATTGTTGGTAAAGCTGAATGAATTTCCATTCAGGCACTGATCATCATCATTGATGCTGAATGCAGGATTGGGTGAAGGATGAATGGTTACCACTGTCTGGGTAGTATCGTCACAA
>Ga0209506_1003808_pt1 | contig 11811 bp, 7 predicted proteins | sample AD_JPNHG2_MetaG_FD_184409 | JGI IMG/M metagenome (GOLD analysis project Ga0209506, IMG submission 184409) | Active sludge microbial communities of municipal wastewater-treating anaerobic digesters from Japan - AD_JPNHG2_MetaG (SPAdes) (version 2) | ecosystem: Engineered > Bioreactor > Anaerobic >...
TGGTCAATAAAAAAAGAGATCCGAAGAAATTTTTTGCTTGAAAAACTGAGGATCGCCGCCCCGCCCGCTCCTAATCGCGCTATCCAGCAGCCTCGCAACTCGAAGAATTCTTGATTTGGAACCGCTGCAGGGTGCGATTCAGTTTTTTGGAACTGAATCGCACCCGGAACCCCCTGCTATCGACACATTTCTTCGGCGGCCCAAACGTTGAGTCATCTGGGCACGCCGTTTTGGAGACTCCGCCACAAATCAGCCGACATCCACGATGCCAAGCGGCGCGGCATTCTTCCATCCGCCTCTCGTGAAGTCCGGCACATCGACGGACGCCCCGCGCCGCAGTACAGAACGCTCCGACAGTTCCACGACGCTACTCCAGAGTGCCGTGTCGTAAACACTGATATCCAGCGGCAGCCCCTTGTTCAAGCAGTGGCAGAGTCGCAGCAGCAACAGATAATCCATACCGCCGTGGCCGCCGGATTGGCGCGCGGCCTCGCCCTTCTTGTCCCACAGCGGGTGCACATATTTGGCTTTGAGCGCGGCCAGTTCGGCGGCGCTCATCCAGTTGTGCGCCTTGTCACCCAGCGCCACGCGCAACGGATAATCCGACAACGTGCCTTTCGTGCCGGTGATCGTGTTGATCCGGCTGTACGGACGCGGGTTGGTGGTGTTGTGCTGCACCATGATCGTGCGGCCGCGGCGCGTCCGAATCATCGTGGTGTTCATGTCACCCAGCCGATAGGTCTCCTTCGCTTCGGGACTCCCCTTACCGAAGTGATCAACCGCATACTGCGTCAGACCGCGTTGATCCGAGCTGACCGAGGTCAGGAAGTCGAAGGTGTCACCGCGATTGATATCCATGTACTGACAGATCGGCCCCATGCCGTGCATTGGATACGGGTTACCGGTGTGTTGTTTACTGAAGTTCAATCGCCACATGCCCTGGTAACCGGTTTTGCTAAACTTGTAGGAGGCCAGGTCGTGCAGATACGCACCCTCGCCGTGAATCAGATCGCCGAGCACACCCATGCGGCACAGCATGAACGCGAACATCTCGTTCTCGCCGTAGCAGCAGTTCTCCAGCATCATGCAGTGGCGGCGTGTCTTTTCAGAGGTCTCAACCAGATCCCAACACTCGTCCACCGTGACGGCCGCCGGCACTTCAACGGCCACATGCTTGCCGCGCCGCATGGCGTAAAGCGCCATCGGCGCGTGTAGCAGCCACGGCGTGGTCACGTGCACCAGATCCACTTTGTCGGACTCACACAGCCGCTTCCAGGCATCTTCCGTCCCGCCGTAGACGTCAGCGTCGGGCTTCCCCTGCTCCTTCAGCCACTTCTGCTGGTTTTCGGCACGTTCCTGATAGAGATCGCAAAGGGCGGTCACCTGTGCGCCAGGCAGACCGGCGTAGATATGAACCGCGCCCGGCCCGCGCGCCCCCAGACCAATCACGCCCACCCGCACCGTCTCGATGGGGGCACACGTCAATCCCGTCACGGCCATCGAAGGCGCATTTGCCCCCACCGTGCGGCAACCGGTCGTTTTCCCTGCCGCTGCCAAGGCGACGCTCATCCACGCCGCCTGCTTGATAAATCCCCTGCGACCCAACGTTCCCGACATACGCCCCTCCCCGATTGATTTGGAATCACACTGTGGCGGTACTCTAGCATCTGGATTTTCACAGCGTCAACAGGCAATCAGCGGCACGCGACGTGCAGGTCAACAGGCCGGGGCAGTCCGGTCAAGGGCACAAGCGAACGCGCCATCCGTGTCCGACCGTGTGGGGATGCGTTCGATCACGCCTGAACAGACGAGCTCGGGATGTGCGCGGCGCAAGACCGTGATCTGACGGCGGTTCTCCTCGTGCTCAAGGCTACAGGTGGAGTAGACCAGACGGCCACCGGGCGCCAACAGGGCCAACGCGTTTTCCAGCAGGAGGGCCTGGGTTGCGGCCAACTGCTTCATGCGACGGGTCGTCCAACGCCAGCGGGCATCAGGCCGTCGCCGCAACACGCCGCTGTTTGAGCAGGGAGCGTCCACAAGAATACGGTCAAAAGGGCCGAGCGCCGCCAGTTCCTGAGACGTCGGCATCGTCAGGTCGCCTTGAAGGACAGTGACCCAGTCCTGACGTGTCCGCGCGAGATTGGCATGGATCAGGTCGATCCGGTCATCGTGCAGGTCAAGCGCGACCAAGCGATGACGCGGATCGTTCGCTGCCGGGGCCCCCATGCGCCAGGCGATTTGAATGGTTTTGCCGCCCGGTGCCGCGCAGGCGTCTAACACGCTCAGACCGGGGCGCACAGCAAGCAGGTCGATGGCCGCTGCGGTACCGGGGTCCTGCACGATAAATGCGCCCTCGGCATATCCGGGAACCTCTTCGACACGCATGCCATGGGGCAGTTTCTCAAAAACGCCGCCGTTCTCGCGCCGTTCAGCGGTCTCCGGCCCCTGACGCGGCGGATAGGCCAGCCAAGTGTCGGCCGGCTCATTGTTCCGCTCGCAGAGCGCCAGTGTCTCTTCCGGGCCGAAGCGGTGGAGCCAGCGGGTGATCAGCGCATCGGGATGGGAGGTCCGGATGCCGATGGGCTGACATGCCAATTCAGCCAGCACCTGATCACGCTGGCGCTGCAAATGACGCAAAACACCGTTGACGAGTCCCGCCGTCTGCCGCGAAGTCATCTTTGCGGCCTCCACCGTCTCATTGACGGCGGCATAATCGGCCACATCGGTCATAAAGAGCAACTGACAGGCTCCGACCAACAGGGCCGCTTCCGTCTCCCCTTTCGGCATCTTCCTAAGGAACCTCTCAAGCACCCACCCGAGCGAACGTTTGCGGCGGACCGTGGTGTAGACAAGATCGGTGATGAACGCGCGGTCCGGGCCGTCGGGGATCATTCTGTCCGGAAACTCCTGGGTGGCCAACCAGCGCGCAATAATAAAAATCGCCTCACGTCGTGAACTCATGGGCGTGAATCATAGAGGAGGGGAGTTTGAAAAGCAAGCTGGGGCATTTCGCCAATAACCGCTTGCCGCATATCTGTCTTTAACATATATTGAAGTTCTCTTCGACAATGACGTGGAGGTGCAGCATGATTTCTCGGCATGATTGCGGCTGGATGATTCTTGCGGCGTTTTCGTTTTTTGGTGTTGCCGCGATGGAATGGCCGGGCGGCAATACGGTGTTCATCCCGGCTGGCGAGAGTGTGACGGCCTCTCAGCCGCTAGGAAATGTCTGGGCGATCACCAACAATGGGACGCTCACCTTCCAGAGCGGCGCGAGTCTCTCCCTTATCAGCAACGTCATCTCCGTGGTGGCCTCCGGCGAAGGCGTGACCAGCTCGTTCAACCTGGAGTCCGGCAGTTCCCTCGCCCACCGCAGCAAAGACAGCAGCGGATATTCGTTCTACATCGGGCACCTCGGCGGCCATGGTGAGATGTCAATCGGCGCCGGCGCGTCCGTCGGCATCGCCGGCGTTTTGGGCATCGCTTTCAATCTGAACAACCAACGGGACTTCCCATCCTTCGGCGAGGTCTTCGTGGCGGGCTCCTTGTGTGTCACCGGCGGGGTGCAACTCACGGGCTTTTTCCCGAATGACATTGCGGTCTCGCCACCGCCCTACGACGTGTCGGCCCGCCTGACGCTCCAACCCGGCGGCGAGCTTGCGATCCCGAGCATCGCCGCGAACGACTGCGCGGCGTCGGAGTTCATCTTCGCGGGCGGCACCTTGCGCGCACTCGCGGACTCAACGTCCACGACGACCTTTCTCTTCGGTAACGGCGTCATTGATCTCATCATCGCCGACGGGCAGAATGCGATCTTCGACACCAACGGCAAGAGTGTACGGATCATCCCGAACGCCGCTCCGCGTGACACGTTTCGTGTCCTGCGCGGCGAGATGGGCGAGGGCAAACTCGGCAACGGCGGCCTGGTCAAGACGGGCGCAGGCAGCCTCACCTTCCGCCTGCCCGCTGCCTGCAACACGTTTACCGGCGCAGTCACGGTATTGCAAGGTATCCTCGACCTCGGTCGTCCGCTGGCGGACAACCAGACCGTCATCGTGCATGAGGGCGCGTCGTTCGTACCCTTCGGCGCGTCCGACTTCCCCAAGATTGCCTGGCTCGGCACGGAGAAACGCGCCTATGTCATCGGACGCGACCATCCCGACGGTATCGACCTCGTCAGTCTCGCGGATGTGTTCCACACCGACCGGCTGCAAGGCCCCGTGGACGGCGACACCCTCTGGTGGGTCAGCAACACCGTCACGCGCACAGCCGGCGACGGGCCCGAAAATCCCTTCCGCCTCATCGGCAACAAAGGCAGCGTCATGTTCACCAACACGGGCCTCGAAACGGTCTACCTCGCCATCGAGGGGGATGGTTACTTTCGGTTCCGGGGCGACCGCATCATGACGGCGGACAACGACGACCGCATCGCGCTCGTCGGCAATGGTTGCTACCAACAGTCCGCCGGCAGATTCCTGCTGAACGGGGTGAGTGCGGAGGTGCCCGCTGTGATGGCGTACACGAACGGACGCCTTCAGGTCAAAGACTATGGGGCGTTCGGCGCGGGTTACGGCACCAATGTCTTCGGGCACTTTGCAGCGGACGGCGTGACCGTGGATGCCGACAAGCTGGTCGTCGGCCACGGCCCCGGCAGCTACGGAACCTTCTCGCAGTCAACCGGCACCGTGACGTTCTCTCAGGCCTCTACCGTCGGCGGCAACTCGGGCCGCGCCGAGCTCACGGTCACGGGCGGCCAGTTCATCGTCAACAGCGACCTGCGCATCGCGGGCAACAACATGTGGGACACTGAGTGGCTACTTCCCTCCGCCGACCGCACGAACTCCTTCGCGGCCGTCACGGTCAGCAACGGCCTCCTTCGGTGTACGCTCTTGCATGTCACGCCGTGGTGGACCACGGATGGTTCGGGCAAGAATATCGAGGCGGCTGTGATACGGCTTCAGGCCGGCGGCACGCTGGAGGTTAACACGATCAACAAGAACGACGATCCCACCGTACCGATCCATTTTGAAGGCGGTATCCTCCGCGCCCGGCAGAACAACGAGGCTTTCATCCAGAATGGACAGCCCAACGGGCTGCTCCTATTGACGGCCACAGACGGCCATCCGATCACACTCGACACGCAGGGATATACCGTCGCCTACACCAACCATGTGATGACCCTCGCCTTCACCGGCGACGGCGGTTTCCGCAAGCTCGGCGCAGGTACGGCGCGGCATCTGCCCGACATTGCCGACTACACAGGCGACACGATGATTGAAGGCGGCACACTCCAGCTCTTCGCCAACAACCGTGTTCCTAGTGGCGTTGGTAAGGGCAACGTGGTCATCGCGGCCGGCGCGAGACTCGACCTCAACGGCAAGACCGTGACCCTCAACCGGCTCATCGGCTCAGGCCAGGTGGTCAACACCAACGCCCCTGTCGTGCTCGGCGTCCTCGCCGATGGATCATCCGACACGTGGATGCGGTCATGGCTCACCGGTGCCATCACGCTGGAAAAACTCGGCGCGGGTGAGTTGACCCTCGCCGCCGCTCACACCGTACCGTCGCACCTGACCATTTCCGCCGGTTCCGTACGTTTGGCCGCCTCGGAAGGTTACCCATATTACCGCTTCAAGATTGAAGGCATCAAGGAATCAACGGCGAACGCCATGCAGTTCTCTGAACTCGCGCTCTACAACGGCGATGTGAACGTCGTGCCTCTGCGTACCGGCATTGCCTACGATCCGACCGGCGGGGTCGGCAACAACACCGCGATCAGCGCCTGGCCCGCCGCCGAACCTCCCGAGAAAGCCGTGGACGGTATCTTCGAGAGCGGCAAATGGCTCGACTTTCGTGCTCAGACCACACGCTCTGCCGAGGATCGCGAGCGCGTCTGGTTGCGTATCGATTTCGCGCAGCCCCAGCCCATCACCTCCTACAACTGGGCGACCGGCAACGACGCGCCGGGACGTGACCCCGCCGCATGGCGGTTACAGGGCAGCTATGACGGCGCGGCCTGGGTCGACATCGACGTGAAGACCGGCTACGTCGCGACCGCCACCCGTAATGCCTGGGTGGAACCAGGAAATGGGTTCCTCATCTCTTCGCGCAACGCTGGTGACGCCATCGCCGACTCCTCCATCGTCACTCTCAGAGCCGGCTCGTCGCTGGTTCTGGACGACGTGCCGGAAACCATCGCAGGACTAGTCGGTGGAGGAACCGTAACGCTCAACAACGGTGACCTTACGATCGCTGCGCCCGACGGTAGAGAATCCGTCTTCTACGGCAAACTTTCCGGAACCGGCGGTATCGTCAAAGAGGGCGCGGGCGTCCAATATCTGAGCGGCACAAACACCTATACCGGCGCGACGGTCGTAAGGGACGGTATCCTGCGTGTGCAAGGTCTCGCCGCGCACCGCTGGTTCCGCTTCTCGATCAAGCAGAACAAAGGAGGCGTCAACGTCCTGCAGCTCTCCGAGTTCGGACTCTACAGCGCCGACGGCGTGCGGTGTAACCTCGGTCTGACGTTGGGGACTGACGTCTCCTCGCTTTTACCCGGCGAATTCGCCACGCCGGCCGCTTATTCTGTGGGAAATACCCTTTCAGAGACCCCGGACAAGCTCTTCGACAACCAGCCTTCGACCAAGTGGTGCCTGATCAACAACACGCCCAATCCGGCCACGCCCTCCACCTGGCGCACGGTGGTCATGCGGCTCGCGGACGATACGCCGGAAATCACCGGCTACAATCTGTGCACCGCAAACGACGCACCGGATCGCGATCCCGTGACCTGGGTGCTGGAAGGCAGTGCCGACGGGCAGACATGGACGGTCATTGACGAACGCGCGGGCGTCGTCCCCCCCTCGACCGGGGGCGGCGGCACAGGCAGTTATGTGAACACGGGCCGTCTCCTGTGGTACAATGACGGGGTGGCGTTCGACCTCACCAGCCGCGCGATCGCACCCGGCGCGGCGGACGGCGCGACGGACGCGATCCCCGCCGGTTCAGTGGTCGAGGTCAAAGCTGGTGCGACGCTGGACGTGCAGATGGCCGAGGGTATCGGGGCCCTGCGCGTGGACATGCTGGACGCCGGAACGCTCACGCAATTTATTGTGGAGCCGAATGGCACGCTCGACATCGTGAACGCGAACGGTCAGATCGCCGGGCTTACACTGCCCCTAATGATCGGTGAAATCGTGGACCGCACGAATCTGGCCTCGTGGACGGTGTATGTCGACGGCGTGCTTCAGAGCGGCAAGACCCTGAGCGTGGATGCCGATGGCCGTCTGTGTCTATTGGCCAAGGGGACGCTGGTCATTGTGCAATAACGGGTGCTGCCTCACTTGCGTGGCGGTCAGCGCCGGCTTGCCCCTTCCGACGGGCCCCGTTCCTGACCGGCACGCTGATGCCTGCGGTCTCCGCGGGAAACGGGGTCTGCTGCTTGCGGAAGTCCTCTCCTTGCGGGAGACGGCCAATTGGTGTAAAGTCGGCACCTGTTCAATGTCTTAAGGAGATGTGCGATGAAACCAAGGCAAATCCGAGGTGATGTTTTTTGGATGGGAGCGGTCGATTGGAACCGGCGGCTGTTTGATTCCCTGATTCCGCTGCCCGACGGCACCAGTTACAACGCATACCTCGTGAAAGGCAGCGAAAAGACGGTGTTGATCGACGCGGTTGAACCTGCCCTCTTCGAGACCACCTTGAAGCGGCAGTTGGCCGATGTGCCGCGTATCGATTACCTGGTGGCGCAGCATGCCGAGCAGGATCATGCGGGCTCCATTCCTGCCGTGCTGGCGATGTATCCCGAGGCGATCGTGCTCTGCACGCCGAAAGCCAAGCCGCTGCTGATCGACCACCTCGGCCTTGACGAGGCGCGCATCCAGACGGTCGCGGACGGCGAAACGCTCGCGCTGGGCGGCAAGACCTTGCAGTTTTTCCACACGCCATGGGTCCACTGGCCCGAGACGATGGTCACGCACCTGCCCGAGGACAAGATCCTGTTTTCGTGTGACTTCCTGGGGTCGCATCTCGCCACGTCCCGCCTGTACGCGGGTGACGATCCGATGGTGATCACGGCCGCCAAGCGCTACTATGCCGAGATCATGATGCCGTTCCGCAGCAGCGTGCAGAACAATCTCAAAAAAATCCGGCCGCTGTCGTTCGACCTGATCGCGCCCAGTCACGGCCCGATCTATGACCATGTGGAGAGTATCCTTGCGGCCTATGAAGAATGGGTATCTGACCGGCTCGCGAATGTCGTGGTGATTCCCTATGTCTCGATGCACGGCAGCACCGAACTGATGGTCGAACACCTGACCTCCGCGTTGGCGGCGCGCGGCGTGGTTGTCGAGAAGTTCGAGCTGTCGACCACCGACATCGGCAAGCTGGCGATGGCGCTGGTGGACGCGGCGACGATCGTGATCGGCACGCCGACCGTGCATGTCGGGCCGCACCCCAGCGTGTTCAACGCCACGCACCTCGCCAACGCGCTGCGCCCCAAACTCAAATACGCCGGCATCATCGGCTCCTACGGCTGGGGCACTAAGGCCGTTGAACAGCTTGCGGGCCTGATCCCCAATCTCAAGGTCGAGGTGCTCGGCACCGTGATGTGCAAGGGGCTGCCGAAGGCCGAAGATTTCGCCGCGCTGGATAAGCTGGCCGACGCGATCCGCGACAAACACGCGGCCTTGTAACAGGCGTGGCCCGCATCGCGCCCACCCGTGCCAACCCGCGCTTGCGCGAGCCGGGACGGTTGGGTAAACTGTCGCCCTTTTCTACAAGGAGAATCAGGCATGTCGAAGACGTACAAGATCGCGGTGATCCCGGGCGACGGGACTGGGCCAGAGGTGATCGGCGAGGGTTGCAAGGTGCTGGACGCGGCTGCGGCGCGGTTCGGGTTCAAGCTGGAGACAGTCACCTATGATCTGGGCGGAACCCGCTATCTCCGGACGGGCGAGACGCTGACCGATGCGACGCTCGACGAGTTGCGCGGCTTCGACGCCATCTATCTCGGTGCGATCGGACACACCGACATCAAGCCGGGTATCCTTGAAAAGGGGGTGCTGCTGAAATTGCGTTTCGGGCTGGACCAATACATCAACCTGCGACCGGTCAAACTTTATCCCGGCGTGGAGTGCCCGCTCAAAGGCAAAGGCCCGAAGGAGATCGATTACTGCGTCATCCGTGAAAACTCCGGAGGCCTGTACACCGGCATCGGCGGCCTCTCGCGTCAGGGCACCCGCGACGAAGTGGCGGTGCAGCAGATGGTGTACACCTATGACCAGGTTGCGCGTTGTCTGCGCTATGCCTTCGAGTACGCGCGCAAGTACGGCAAAAAGGCACGCGGGATCGGCGAGCACAACACGCTTGCGCTGGTCGGCAAGTCGAACGTTTTGACCTACATGTACGAGCTGTGGAACCGCGTTTTCGCCGAGATCGGCGCCGAGTATCCCGATGTCAAACGCGAGTACTATCACGTGGACGCGACCTGCCTCTACATGGTGGCCAGTCCCGAGATGTTCGACGTGATCGTGACCGAAAACATGTTCGGCGACATCATCACCGACCTCGCCGCCATCACGCAGGGCGGTCTCGGCGTGGCGGCCGGCGGCAACATCAATCCGCAGGGCGTCAGCATGTTCGAGCCGATCGGCGGTACCGCACCGATGTGGACAGGCAAGAACGCGATCAACCCGATTGCCGCGATCGGCGCCGGCGCAATGATGCTGACCGCGCTGGGTGAGGAGACCGCAGGCCGCGCCATCGAAGAGGCCATCGCGCAGACCACGCCGACGATGAAGAGCCAGATGGCCAACCAGATGGGCTTCACCACCACGCAGATCGGCGACCGGATCGCGTCGCTGGTCGCAGGCTGAAGAGACTGTGACCGCCGTTCGCGCGCATCGCGCGCTTTGACACGAGGTGAGTGATGGACGCGCTGCCGGTGCGACTGATACGCGAGATCCCGCCACGCCTGTTGTGGCGGTTCCTGGTCGGCGCAGGACTCGGCAACCTGTGCGCAATCAACCGGTTCGAGCGTCGGCGTCAGCGGGGCGTTTATTTTCCGCCGTTTGTCTTCGTGAGCGTCACGCAGCGATGCACCCTCACCTGCAAAGGGTGCTGGGCGACTGGCGTGCATGAGCCGGTTGACATGTCCCCCGAGTTGCTGCACGCGATCATCACCGAGAGCCGCGCGCAGGGATGCCGCTTCTTCGGCATCTTGGGTGGCGAACCGCTGCTGTTACCGTGGCTGCCAGATTTTTTCGGCCAACACCGCGACGCCTACTTCCAGCTTTTCACGAACGGGCAATTGCTGGACAGTAAGATGGCCGCGCGGCTGCGGTGCGCCGGCAACGTGTCTCCGCTCATCAGCGTGGAAGGCGGGGCGGATGCGTACGCCGACCGACGCGGTGACGGACTTGCTTACGGGCGCGCCTTGACAGCGTTGGCGCACTGCAAGGAGCAGGGGTTGGTGACGGGTGTCGCGACCAGCGTGTCGGCCTCCACCTATGCGGATGTCGTGTCGGAACGCTTCGTCGACGACATGGCCGCACGCGGCACACACTATCTCTGGTATTATATCTACCGCCCTTCAGGCCCGATGCCGGGGTTCGGGGAAGCGCTCGGTGACGATCAGGTGCGCGCCTTGCGCCGTTTCCTGCTGGAACAGAGAACGCGCTGCAAGAGTCTGGCAATCATCGACGCCTACTGGGATCATGACGGGAACGCGCTCTGTCCGGCAGCGACCGGCATCAGCCATCACATCAACGCATGCGGCGAGGTGGAACCGTGTCCGCCGATCCAGTGCGCCGACTGCCGGGTCGGGCCCGGGCAGGTGGCGGCGCGCATCATGGGCTCTCCCCTGCTCGCCTCTTTCCGCGCGGAGGTGCCGCGTCTCACGCGCGGCTGCGTGCTGATGGGCCATCCGCGTGAACTGGCCGAGCTAGCCGCACGCTGCGGCGCGCGGGACAGCAGCGGACGCGGGACATTCTTCAAGGAATTGGCAGAACGTCCGGTGATGCGTTGCCACGACCACGGCGGCGAGCCGCTGCCGGAACGCGCCTGGGTCTATCGCTTCGCTAAAAAGCACTGGTTCTTCGGCTTCGGCGCGTACGGTTGAAGACGGCATCGGCGGGATACGCGAGTGGAGCGCGTGTTTTGAAATCTCAAGCGGATTCAAGGATCAGGTTGGCATACTGAATCGTATCGCCAGTCCGGATCAGTCCGATCGCGTGCGGAACGCGTTTCTTGAAGGTCACGTGCGGCTCGTAGTCGATGTGGATACCGTCGAGTGCCTGCCGGAAACGTGCTTGGGTCTCCTCGGTGTTGTTCTTGAGGAACTCCTCCGCCATGGCCGCGCGTCCGATCACGAAGTTTGGGCGGATAGCAAGCAGTACATCCAGCACGCTCGGGATGTCGTCAATCAGCGAGATATCGACGGTTTCGATCATCGGCCAGAAGGGGAACCCGCGGTCAGCGATGACCAGCGTGTTGGTGTGGCGCACACGGCTGAGCAGACTGTTCAGCGCCGGATTGAGAATGCCAGTCTTGAGCATAATACAGGGCGTTCCTTTTTTTAGAGTCAGTCTACACGAAACGGGTGATTCTTTTCCACCCCAAACAGCAGGGCGTTTTTATTTGAACTGGGCTCGCGCGTTGTTTATCAGGGAAACACTTCGGGGTAGACGGAATCCGGCTTTTTTGCTTACATAGACTGCGGATGGAAGCATCAGCAGAGCAACCGGTCGGATATCTTGCGGAAAGGAGCGGGAGGGATGTTGACGATCAGAAAGATCAGGGGCAGTGAGCTGA
>Ga0209506_1003809_pt1 | contig 11807 bp, 4 predicted proteins | sample AD_JPNHG2_MetaG_FD_184409 | JGI IMG/M metagenome (GOLD analysis project Ga0209506, IMG submission 184409) | Active sludge microbial communities of municipal wastewater-treating anaerobic digesters from Japan - AD_JPNHG2_MetaG (SPAdes) (version 2) | ecosystem: Engineered > Bioreactor > Anaerobic >...
AGCTCGATTTTTCAATTTCTTTTCTATAATAAAGATGCAATGATTGTGATTGAATTTGAGCTTCCCATGATTGTCTCCACAGCATTTCTTCCTGTGATGTTGTTTCGACTTGGTTTGGGAAATTCAAAGGGCTCTTGCCTGCAAAAATTGCCTGGCGAGAAATAGTGGTCAATGTCGGAACCCAAGCGAACAAGGTTGTCTCTCGAAATTTCAGTGGAGCTTTGCGAGTCTCAAGATGATGGCGAATGCTGATCCATTGCGAAAGTGAAAGTCCATCGATTACGATAAGCGCAACATTATTGCTGGTTTTAGATTTTTCAAAGTGCCGCTCGAGCATCCGATGCACATGATGCACCATTATGGGCGGAGCTGGTGAAAGATTGATAAGCCATTTGAATGACTGGGTAAGCCATTCTGCAAATTGCTTATTAATAGCTGCTCTCATTTCAGATAAATCCTGCATCTCCTTTGAGGTTCCTTCTGTTTCTACAAGCATTGATAATTCAGCCCACGGCCAGATAAAGTCCTGCCATTGACGGTAGTTTGATGCCTCCATTGGAATGTGCGCTTCAACGTGTTGAAATAGTTTTGTGATGCGCGAATGTACCGCCGCTTCTTTTCTTACAAGAATGCCACACTGTTCCCAAGATCCTAAAAATGCCTCTGGTGCTTCAACTACAACAGGCTTTAGCATGCCCTCAGTAAAAAGGTTATCGATAAAAGGACGTATTGTATCTTCTGCAAATTGAAGAATCTTTGGACCTGGTATTTTTAGTGTCTGTTCTATTGTGATGGAATCTAGTAGCTCGTCATTCTGCTTGTGGGCAAGATACAATGGCCAGCGTTCTTGCAAAAATTCATAAAAAGTGTTGCTGTCGCGTAGCAATATATCTATCGGCCACTTTTTTAATTGTGGCTTTTCTTTTAGCACAGAGGCAAAGCGCATTGCAGAGAACTCATCAAGGGTAAGATGTTGATAATGTATCCTCAGCAATTCTCTAAGGAGCTCTTCATTAGTATCGATTAATTCTGATTGCAGACCATAGACAAGCTTCAAGATTATATCGATTGTAGCGGTATCTCCAACAGGGAATGAAGGGAGCACATGCTTTTTAGCGTACAAGGTATCGATCAAAGCAATATCTATCTTCTGCAAAACTGGATAGCTCAGCGTAAGAAAGATGCCCCCTAGGCTATAGAACAAGGTCCTTGCTCTTTTTATGATATCATAAGGCAGTGTGATTACCTCTTTTTCTCGCTCTTCAGGTATAACAATAAGGTTTAGAGATTTTCCAGCATCCCATACGGATCGATACTCTTTTTCATATTCATAACGAAATACAATAGGGTCGCCGAATTTTACTATTTCATAGCCCCTGCAATTAAGTTCCTGAACCAGCAATGCTTCTTCAAACAGCCTATCGGGATCTCGCACAATAGTGAGTTTACAAATGCCTGAAGGAAAATCCTTCAAAATTTCGTCGCGCCAGCTAGCCATATTAGCTATCTTCCTCTTCTATCTTCATAATCAAGAGAGGTTTCATCTCTGGAATCGCCTGAGCAGCTCTTTCAAATTCTCTGCGCCACTGTGTCATTTCCTCTTCGAGCCGTGCAAGGCGGTATTTACGTACCTCAGGAAGCCCTAACGCTTCTATCGCTTTTTTCCTGGCAGAAAATGCAATGTTTGCGCGCTTTTCTTCCTGCTCCATTGATTCTTTATGGGCGCGAATTAACATTTGGTAGTGATCATTGCCTGATTTCTCAAGTGCATTCCAGGTGCTTTGCCAGAGATCTTCTGCATCATGTCCTTCGATATATCCATGAATCTGTGGTGGTTCGGAAAGGAGTACATCCCAGATGTGCTGTGCGGTAGGCAGAAATATCGTTCCTTCGTTGCTCAAAAAAATAGTAAAGAAATCCCGTCGTACCGCAGGAATACGCAAATAGCTCGTCTTGTGTATGGCTGCTATGTGGAGCTGGACTTCACATAAGGCCCATAAGCCTTGAATATTCGATGGGAGGCTCTTAAGCCATATCCGAGGAATTGGGCTTGTTGGTGCAAAAAATACTCCTTGGGAAAGCATTTGGCGAATTCGCGCATCTTCCGGGGAGAGTAGAACACAATGAGTGTCAGTTTTTTGTTGATTCTGATAAAAGGTACAGGGATAGTCCTTTTTGCCATCTGGCCAGATGATTTGCCAATAATCATCCTTTTTCTGTGCCGCTCCGCCATGTAGCTGCAGCCATGAGAGAGTCATTTGTTCGATCCAAAAAGGAAGGGGAGCTGCTTTTATATTCTTGCTTATTTGAGGATCGGGCGTTGCAGACAAACCATAGAGTGGAGAATTCACTATTGTTTCATGAGCAATTTTTCTGAAGTCTGCAATAGCCTGTTGCGCTGCGCTATCCGCCTTTTGCGGTTCGATAATCGCATTTGTGAATGCTTTTTGAAAGAGCGCTCCCGCTTTAGAAGAATCGAGCACATCGCTCACCTTATCGACGCCAAATTCTTGTAAAATTGTTGCAAGTTTTTGCTCGAGCACACGACGAACTCTAAATTCTACTGAGTTTTCAAAAATGAAATTGAATGCCCTAACCGGATTCGATTGACCAATACGATCGACACGCCCAATACGCTGCTCAATGCGCATTGGATTCCACGGTAGATCATAATTGATCACGATATGACAGAATTGAAGATTGAGTCCTTCTCCGCCTGCATCAGTGGAGACCATAATAGGCACTTCGTTTGCAAATGCGCCCTGCACTTCAAGTCGCTCATCCATATTCATTGCACCGTTGAGCACGACTACCGAAAAACCTCGCGCTTCTAAAAATTCCTTGAGCATGAGCTGAGTCTGTATGAATTCCGTAAATATGAGGAATTTTGTGTCAGGATTATGCTCTTCAGCCTGAATACGGTGCAAATATTCAAGCAATACTTCAGCTTTTGCATCGGGATTAGCAGCCTCTGCCGAGGCAGCAAGTGTCCTTAAGCGCTCCACTTGTTCTATCTCGTTATCGAGCGCATCCAGATCGATATCGAGCAAGATTTCAAGCAGCTCTTCACCATCCATTTCATAGAATGTCTCTGCCGTTTCCTCCTCATTTTCTAATTCCAATGCATTAGTATGCGCCATGGTAAGGCGCTCTTGTGCATTCTTTAATAGCAAATAGCGTGTATCAAGCGTTTTTCGTATCGCTCGGGTACTTGATGAAATTAGTCGTTGCAAGAGGAGCATGAGAAAACCAAAATAACGTTTCTTTGTCTTGAGGGCCTGATTGTAGCCAAACCGTACATATGCTGATACTTCATCATAGAGCTGATGCTGCAGTGTATGGCGCTCCTGCCATTGGATTGGAACAAGCTGTGTCGTTCGTGGCATAAATAAAGGATTGCCCTGCTCATCAATTGCCTTTCGCTTCTCAGTTCGAATTACAAAAGGCGCAATTTTCTCCCTGCGTATGGTCATTTTCTCTGCAAAGGTAAGTGGATCAAGTAAGAACATGAGCCGGTAAAATGCATCGCTTTTCCCTTGATGCGGTGTAGCGCTCAGAAGTAAAAGCAATGGCGCTGCATCTGAAAGCGCTTTCCCAAGTTTAAAACGTGCGACACCTTCATCGGATCCACTCAGCTTGTGCGCTTCATCGACAATGATAAGATCCCAGCCTGCAGCACACAACTCTTCAAAGCGATTTTTGTTGTAAACTTGTATTCGTTCGCGAGACCAGTTGCCTCGGTGGCGAATAGGTTTTACCGAGTCTAAAGAAACAATAACCTGATCGAAAAGTTCCCATGGGCTTGGATCGCTGGCATCGGTACGAGCAATGTGCTCGAGGGAATCGATATCGTCTCCCAACACAATACGGAAATTCTCATGGAATCGGTTTTTCATTTCCGCCTGCCATTGCACCACGAGGCTTTTTGGAACAACAATGAGCGTCCTTTTTACAAGCCCCCGGATTTTGAATTCCCGCATGATAAGACCTGCTTCAATGGTTTTTCCAAGGCCTACTTCATCTGCAAGGAGATAACGCACATAATCGCCACGAGTGGCGCGACTCAATGCTTGTAATTGGTGTGGCAATGGAATCATCTCAGCGGAGAGCGGTGCCAAGAGCATCACGCTTCCTCCCGGACGAGTGCGTTCCATGGCATCGGCAACTTTTGCAGCAGCGGCAGTGTAGATTATTTTGTCTGTAGTTACCTTACCTACAGTTTGCGCTGGCCTGAGATCTCTCGCAGGAAGTCGCACAACCATATTCGATTGGCTAAGCCACACACGACAGATATCTTCGCCCCAGAGAGTAAGACGTTCGATAACCTGGCAGAGCTCACCATGTTCTGAGCTAAAATACCAGCCTCCTTGCTGCACATCCATACTGCTTAGTTTCCTTGGATTCTCGTAACCGCAAGATCATAATACATGAGCAGTTTAGGATCTTCCTCGAGCACATTTTCTGGTATCTTTTTTGCGATATCGACAATGGTTTGGTAGTCGAGCTCCTGCCAGGCTTTTTTAAAGCCAGCACGAATAGCTTCGAGGCGAAGTACCCTGAGCCTGCGAGCGGCGGTCTTATAGGATTCAAATTCCTTAAGAAGCGCACGCTCACGTATCCTCTCGAGATCCGCCGCTTTATTTGGATCGGGCACATACCAGCGGTCTTTGGCTTTTGCGCGCAATTCAGGGGCGTCTTTGGAAAGATTTCTCAGTTCCTTGTAGTTTGTTGAAAGATAACTATGAATCTGGCTTGGTACTTCGTCTTTGCCATCGTAGCAGAGAAAGTTTTCTTCTAGGAGTTCGGATAATTCAAGTTCGACTTCGTGCTTGCTCCATCCAGTGAGTTTTTCTATAAATTTGGGATGAAGGTCTTGGAATGTTTGCGGCTTATTACGCAGTTCGTTGCGGAGCCATGCAATAGCGCTCGCCTCATCGACCACGAAAAGTTCTTCCTGTAGAGTCTGACCAAGTGCGAGCTTCTTTTTATCGTACTCAGCTGCTTGCTCGGGGAGAAAGTACATCCCTTCGCGCATTGGAAAGCGCTCGGCAAGACCCTGCTGAAACTCGCCTGAATCTAGGGGCACCATTACGTTTTTTCGCACATAGTAGGCCACAAGCTGATCGTAGAGTACGCGCGGATCGCGCTCAGGAATCGATACGAGCTTATTATCGGAAATCTTAATCACTGCAAGATAGCCTAAGTGGGTCCGTACAAAATCCCATACGCCTTCTTGGGTGCCTGCTTCCTTTTTGAAGCGCTCCTCAAATCCGCCGTTGGGCTTGTATGCAGAAATGATAAGGTCTTGCTTCACCGCTGTAGGAGTAGTTACTGCGTTGAAGGTGTGCTGCTGTTTATCCATCATGGAGACATTTGCAATGATAAAACCTGCTTCCCCAAGTGCTGTCTGGATGCTATTCCACACTGAAGCCTTAGTATTGGAAAACTCTACAGTCATCCAATGGCCAGGTTTGAGAACACGGTATGCCTCTCTGAAACAGTCGGTCATAAGCCTGTGGTATTCTTGAGGTCCTTTCTCTTGGACTTCGTTTTCAATAGCTTCAGGTTTACTGTTTGTCCATACTCTTAGCCAGGATTCCCATAAGAAGTTCATTTCAGAGTATTTCAAATTAGCTCCAAATGGAGGATCCAGAAAGATATAGTCAAAACAAGCGCTTGCTCCGCTACATTTTGTTTCTGACAAGGATGATGTTTGAATATAATTCAGACTTGAGGAGAAGAAATGTGCCAGTACAAGGTCATGAATCTTCCCTTCAAGCAACTGGACAATATTTCTTTCCGCGATTGAAGACGGAATATATAAGGAGTTTGGTAACGCTCCAGCTAGATTCAGAGAGCCATGTTTTAGTCCAACATTATGAAGTTTGCTCGCTGTCTTAAATAATATCGAAGTCAGACAAAAGAGCGCAAAAGGACGACTGTAAAATCGAGAGTATAATTTGGCCAATACCCATAAATTCCTCTTCGTATAGAAATGATGCACGTGAGTAATGCCAATTCTCAATGGTTCGCCTGTTTTGTCGCCTTTTGGGATCGGATTAGTCGGAAACCAATAGGGGATTTCACTCTCTTCTATTTTTTCAATGAGGGCAAGGTCGGAGGCGTCTGGTTTCTTTTCTGCGCGCGTTTTGCCTAATGTGTAGTTGATCAAAACAGGAACCTGTTTTGCTTGCCGCACCGTTTCTTTGATGGCGCTATCGTATTTGTTCACCCATGCACGCTGCATACGGCGTTTGTTGAGAATTGCACCACAATGTGGGCAAGGAAATTCGTGCTTAACGACACCTGCTTCCTTATCGACTGCGACATCCCAAAAAATCACTTCCTGCATACAGTCGGGACATACAAACACATCGGACCATACTGTGTAATTGATTTTTCCTTTGGTTTTTCCATCAGTATGGGTAGTTTCGTACATCCAACCGCACTCATCTTCAACCTCTTTAAGAATGCGCTTTGCCTCTCGCTCAAAAGCTTGCACGTCTACAGGAGTATTGTAGTTGTAGGCAATAAACGTAGCTGCCGGCGATAGGTCGTTCAGCACTGCTTTGCGAGCTCCAAGTTTGGAGAATGGCTGCCAAACTTTTTCACCATTCTCTTGTACAACCTGTTCGGAAATGGTGCCATCGTCCTCGACCTTGTAGCCGAGCGATTCTACAGTTGCTTTGTCGCCACACAACTGTGCAGCGACGCCCGTCATACCGGTACCACAGAATCCATCAAAGACAATATCGCCTGGCTCGGTGTAATACAGGATATAGCGCATAATCGCTTTATGCGGCACTTTTGTATGATACGAATGCGCATTGTAAATAGGGTCGTTTTTGCCTTCGCTCACGTCTGCGGCAAAAGGCTCGCGATGGTAGATGTACCTCTCCGGTTTTGGCGGTTTTTCTGCTTCCCATGCTTTTACAAACTCATCGATCCATGGATTAGGACAGGCCGTATAATACGGAGGATCTGAGAGCGCCAGGATATCCTCGTCAGAACCAAGCGGAAAACCTTCAATCTTACGAAATTCGGGGTCTTTGAGTTTTTTGCGCAATTCCTCGATAAAATAGTCTCGCCGCGCTTCGTCGTTCGGAAACGATTTGCCAAGGCATGTCACTGGCGCGTACGAGGATGCATACTGCGAATTCGATTCTGTTTCGGACTTTGAAAAAAGCTCTCCTTCGACGATAGGATCGGATTGGTCGCTCATTCTATTTTTCCTTTCTTTGCTCAATTATTCAATCACAATTCGCACTTTATTTGGGTCGTTACCTCTTATAAGCTCTTCAAGAAAAGCCTCGAAGCGGACACGCAATTCCTCAGGCGTCGCAGGGCCTTCTGAGAGCTTGAGCGCTCCTGCAAGCTCAGAAAGGCGCAAAGGTATGCGAATCAAGCCTGACAGGGCTTGCTGCAATGCGTTGACAAAATTGCTATCGACAACTTCAGGAAGCTCCTTGTTCGCCATAAAATTATTGATGATTGTGCGCTCATCAGGTTTCAGAAGCTCGAGATTTCGTTGAATTATTGGATCTGAAAGATTTGTTATCAGCGTATGAGTGACAGCCTCTAGAATTTCATCAAGCTTTGTATCGAGGTCTGCCAATTGGTGCTTCGCAGAAGGGCGTATATCTGGTTCAGACATTGGTCTAAAATTGCAATCGGGGCAATATGGAATCTTATCGAGCTGCTCTAGGCTAAGCGTAAAACAAGTCTTTAGATTTGCAAGTTTTTCGCGCCACGCGACAAACTGATTATTCTGAAGGATTTCTATATTGTTGAGCTTTTGAAGGGCATAAAATCGTCGGTCGGTCGTCAGATTCCGCTTTTTTTCGTCTTCAGCGCGATCTAAGCGATTCTTGGAGTGCAATTCGATATAAGCTTTTTTGTACTCATTTTTGAGCTCTCGCAGGCGCATGTTCAATTCTCTCGATTTCGCATTCAATTCACTGACAGGCAATGTGCGATAGAGCTGCAGAATTTCTTCTTTTTCTTTTTCATATTTTTTGCACCAAGGGTTATCTATCGGCAGGATTTCTGCAGCCTGAGAAAGATAATTGGTGAATGTATACTGATCGGTGATAAGGCTTATAAGGGTTTCCAGCTTTTTAAGCGCGGCAATCACTGACTCATGGCGCTTTACTTCTTCGGAGGTCGATCGGAAGTTCTTTAGTTTGCCTGGCGTGGTAAATCCTTGAAGGGAATCCAAGAATTCTTGCGTTGCTTTGATGCTTTTTTTCAATGGCTCAAATTCTTCTTTTTCAATGAGGTCAGCTCCCCAGAATTCTAATCCTTCATCAACTATTTTTTTGGCTTGTGCAAGCCTTGCTACAAGCTGTAGCAGCTGATCTTGCATTTGACGGACGGGCTCTTCTTTTCCTTCTATGATGAGATTGACATTCCCGGGGGCTATTTGCAAAAGCTCGAACAATGCCTGCAGGCCAAGCTTGTTCCATTCTTTGGGTGGCTCGATATGTTTGAATGCAGTAAGATCCTCGAGCGAAGTCGCAGCAAGCGACTGTAAGTTTGCTGCATCGAATTTTTGGCTACCAACAACAAGGACTATTTGACCTGAATAGACAAGGCTTGCAAGAACAACCACAACCCATTCGGGTTCTAGTCTAGACTGTGAAGGATCCATGAAGTCAACGCCATGGACGCTTTCAATAATTTCGTTTCTATTGATCACCTGGCCAGGATTCCTATTCTTAAATTTATCGAGGATATAGGCCGCATAGGCTGATTTTGATGTATCGATGCGATCAGTATCGATCAGCCTAAGCGCTTCAAGCACAGCTCGCGCTTGGCGAGTGAGCGATTGTTGTGGGGTTTGCGCAATTGCGCGGAGCGCTTCTTGTGCTGCTTGTGCACGGTTTTTCTGGGTAATCTTGATAGTAAAATGAGGATAATGCGGCGCTTGATCTTCAAAATAGGGCGATAAGCACACAGAAGCAATGGTATTCACATAATCTCTAAAGTTGATTGTCTGATCAGCTCCGAGTCCTGCAAGATCGCGAATTGATTTACCCTTTGCCCATTCTTTCATCGGATTTGATTGACCACGATACGTAACCTCAAATGCAGCGTCTATATTCTTTGTAAGCCATTCATGCAGATTTTTGCGAAAAGCTTCAGCCTTGCTTGTATATATTTGCTTTGATTGAGCAGAGGATATGAGAGCGAGTTCGCTTGATCCTGCAAAGAGCTTAAGGTTTTCCAGAAAAGTGTGGTCAGGCTTCTTGAGGCGGAAGAAGACTTCATCGGGCTTTTTTTCATCGTGGAAGAAAGTAGGATCGTACGGCTGCAGAAAATAGATGTAAAAATCGCGCTGTGGGACAGCAGTTGAGCGCTCATTAGGAGCACCAAAAAAGAGATAGCCAAGTCGAGTCACATTACGATCGAGCCATGGAAGTTCATGCTGCCAAATAAGATAATGAGGAACCCATGTTTCTATATCTTGACATTCCATGGCTATTCTTAAAACTTGATAATAATAACGATCCAAAATATCGCTATCGAGGGCTTCCGCCCTTTCCCTTATATTTTCATCAAAGTCTTCGGTTTTTTTGAGGTCGAGATAATACTGCCGATTTGAAGGGTTATACGAAATAAATTGCCCATTGACTGCCTTGATAATTTCTCGAAGCACGGTTTCCACATGAGTGAGAAGGTCTTTATCGGGTTCTTTTCCTCCAAGCTCTGCAATATTCTTATCATAGAGGCAAAGGCGATCGCGCAATTCTTCGGGCGTACAACCGATCTCTGCATTGATAGTTCCAGTAGTAAGTCTTTCCACAGACAGTGCATGGATAATTCTCAATGCGCTTTCCTTATACAGTTGCTTAATAGAGCCCAATAATATCCGGTCTTCAATTCTCTTACTCGTATCAATAACATGGCGCACATCTGGATTCCCGCGGAAAGACGCATCCTCGCATATATTCTTCCAATACGAATCAAAAGCAATTATTCCAGGCTCATCTTCGGGAACGTCTTGCTCAAGAAGCTCTCTCATACTTAGAGAAAGTGTTTTGAGCACTTCGCGCTTTTCAGCAATTCTTACGCGCTCGAATGTATCGATGTAGTCCGGATGTACCGGGAAAAGGCTTACAAATTCTTCCATTCGTTCGTTCAACGAAGCAAAAAAGGGGCTAAATTTTTGCAGATGTTCACGGACAAGGTTTTGCTGCTCTGCATTTTTCTTTAAGAGACGCTCAGCAACGACAAATTTGACATCGTTGCGCGCAATAATTACCTGCTCAAATCTATCTTTGACTCTATGAAGACTATCAGCAGCAAAACTAAAGCGTGGCGATTCAAAAATTGCTTCTTGAACCCCTGCAATAAACCGGAATCGAAGATTCTCGCAGACTTCGCCAATTTCGCGAAGAAAATTGAGGTCGAGGATAAGATCATGATCTTTACGGGTTCGCAGATAATCAAGAAGCTCATCCACTACAAGGAGATAGCCTCTATCTGGATAGGCCTTTTCAAATGCTGCCATCATATCTTCAAATGCATCCTTATTGTTGGATGCTGCCGACATTTCGGGAAATCTGAAAGAAATACCAATTTTTTCGAGGTGGTCCGAAATCGCATTGCAGACAATATCATGCAAATTCATCGTCGTTGCGCCTATTTCAAGGCGGCATACTTGAAAACGGCCTGCAATGGATCTTGCCTTTTCTCTAAGCTCATCGTGATGTAAATCCTCAAGATACGAAGCGTCCTCCGCAATAGAAGAAATAACGGATAAAAGGTGAGATTTACCCGTTCCATAATTACCAACAACTAGAATGCCTTTGTTATCGCGTGGCTCTTCATATTGTAGGTGGGGAATTGCAATATCAGAAATGCGTTCCGCCATTTGTTTGGATACCACGTAGGTATGCACAAGATTGTGGGCTACCGCAGTCTTATTCGCATCCCGAAGCTGGATGATTGTTTCAATTGGATCAAATTGAATTAACTCTTTGTATTTCATGTTTGTATCCTTTCATAATTAGCGAGTGGGATTATTTCAGCGTCAATAGTCGAATAGCTCCGATATTCTGGATGATCAGGCTCTGCGTATACTAAGCGGCCACCAATCATAGAGCCTTGCCAGGAAGCAATTACAGTTCTATTGCGGGATAGGTTTTCAAGGAGGCGAAGAGGGTCAAGCTTGAGCGCAGGATCGAAGAGTATCTCGATATTATCCAGCAATGTTGGCTCCGAACTCGATTCAACTAGATCGGCTAGTATTGGAGCGACCTGAAAAGGTCTCAAACGCGGAGAAAAAGCAAGTAACTCGCTAGAAAGTTGGAGGTTTACATTCACGATAGATGATCCAAGACATTCTGCAAGCTTTTTTATCAGTGGCGTTTTGCCAGATCCTAAGGGACCAACCAGCAATGCAAGGCGGTAGAAGCGCGCAGGAGCTCTCTCTATAAAATTCATAAGGTCTGCGATCACTTGCTCATTCATGGAAACTCCGAATGGAATTGTTTTCAGCCTTATTTTTTGATTATAACACAAAATGAGCGAGATGGTAGCTTTTAGATTGAATAAACAGGCTTTCTGATGGGATGACTAGTTTTTTGATGATTAGCAGGATGATGTATGAGTAATTAGTCAGAATATAATTAGAAAAAAGAGCAAACTTAACAGAAATGGCTATCAGATAATGTGAGCAGCCAAGAAATCTAGGGACCGAGGATTAGCTTTGATTGGCCGATCCTCTTTTTCCTCTATATTTTCTCCCTTAAAAATAAATTATCCTGTTTATCCCGCCCCATCCTGTCATCCAGTCAAAGAAT
>Ga0209506_1003811_pt1 | contig 11803 bp, 8 predicted proteins | sample AD_JPNHG2_MetaG_FD_184409 | JGI IMG/M metagenome (GOLD analysis project Ga0209506, IMG submission 184409) | Active sludge microbial communities of municipal wastewater-treating anaerobic digesters from Japan - AD_JPNHG2_MetaG (SPAdes) (version 2) | ecosystem: Engineered > Bioreactor > Anaerobic >...
GGACCCGCGAATCCCACTCAGGCCAGGGCGTTGCCCCAATCTTTGCCCACATCTTCCGGGGGCTGGGGTCTAGGGTCTGTGCGGGAATCCACGCGGGACTGCGACGCCGCGAATTCTGGCCGCGAGCAAGGAGCGAGGAGGAGGCGATGCAGGGGAGAGCATCGTTGACGACGAGCGACACAGCTCGAGGCCATAAGTCGCGGCTTCCCTTCGGGTTGCGGCGTCAGCGAGGCGTCTGCCGCGTTGCGGCTCCTCCGCGATGCGCTCCGTGGCATCGGCTGCGTCGCCGCGCCTTGCATCCGCCCCGCTGACGCCGGCAACGCAGCCCGCGTGGATTTCCGCACAGACCCTAGCCCCCGAAGGGGGCGTTTGAGGGTAGCCCAGGGCGACCGAAGGGAGCCCTGGGTAGAGGCGGCCCCATGAGGGAGCCCCCGAAGGGGGGCGATTCAAGGCGTGAAACGCCCCCTTCGGGGGCTTGGCCGGGCGCGGACGTGCGTCCTCCCAGGGCTCCCTTCGGTCGCCCTGGGCTACGGCCCGGTCGCCCGCGTTCGCGGGCTACAAGGCCCTGACGTGTGGGAGAAGATGAGGGCGTTGCCCTGGGCTACCCTATGCGAGCCCTTCCGGCGCCAGAGAGAACCACCGTGCCTGCAATCCCGGCCCACACCCCCGCAAGAAGGCTTGCGCCGGGCGGGTGGACGGCTACAATCGCGGGAGCGCCAACCCGACAGGAGTGTGCCATGCGATGCCTTTGTCGCGCAGCGAGCCTTCTGGTGTTCGTCACGGCCCCCGGCCTCGGGGCGGTGTTCCAGTATGCCGTGCCCGTGGCGACGGCGAAGGGCGAGAGCATGGCGTTCCTGTGGGTTCCGCCCCAGGCCAGGCGGGTGCGCGGCGTGGTGATGGGCGGGATGACGCTCATGGAACGGGAATGCGTGAAGGACGCCCGCATCCGCCAGGCCTGCGCCGCCGAGCAGTTGGCCATTGTCTTCCTCCAGTGCGGCCTCGGCGCGGCGGACTTGCAGAAGGTCCTCGACGATCTGGCCAGGGCGTCGGGCTACGGCGAGCTTGCGGTTGCCCCCCTCTTCTTCATCGGCCACTCGGCGGGCGGTCCGCAGGCCAAGGCGTGCGCGGTAAGGATGGCGGAGCGCTGCTTCGGCCTCGTGCAGTATCGAGGCGGCGTCCCAAGCGGCGACGGCGCCGTGCCGCCCGGCCTGCCCGCGCTGATGATGCTCGGGCAGTTCGACGAGTTCGGCGGCACGATGCGCGACGAGGCGGGCCGCGAGAGCTGGGAGGGCGGACGCGACGCCCTCGCCGCCTACCGCGCGCAGAACGAGCGCCATCTGGCCAGCCTCGTGGTCGAGCCGGGCGCGGGACACTTCGCCTGGTCCGACCGCAACGCCGCCTACCTCGCCCTTTTCCTCCGTAAGGCGGCGCAGGCCCGCATCCCCGACTGGCCCCTCGACGCAAAGCACCCCGTGAAGTGCCGCGAGATCGACCCCCGGGCAGGCTGGCTCACCGACCTGGCGATCCAGGCCAAGGGGGAGGCCGATCCCGCACCCTTTGACGCGTACCGGGGCGACAAGGCCCGAGCGGCGTGGCACTTCGACAAGGAGATGGCCGAGGCCACCGTGGCCTACCACGCCGGCGGCTTCGGCAAGAAAGACCAGTTCATCCGGTGGAGCGACCCGGTCTGGGTGGACGCGGGAGCGCGCTTTTTCTTCACCCAACTCCAGTGGGTGGGCGACGGGCAGACATTCGAGGTGCACCCCGTCTACGCCGAGGTCTACCCCTCGCAACATGACGGCAAGGGGCCGAAGTGGCCGCGGGCCGGGCAGCCCGTCGGCCACTCCTCCGCGCCCATTCGCGTCAAGCAGGTCAGCGGCCCGGTGACGATTGCGGGGCCGAGCAGCTTTCGGATTCAGTTCGACGCCCTGGCCCCGGCGACAGAAGCCGCCCGGGTGACGTTCATGGCCTTCAGCGAGGGCGACGCTGAGTTCCGCTACACCGAGCAGGTGGGCATGATGCCCCGCGGCTTCTCCGGGTTGAGGAGTGGCAGGGACCAGACCATCACGTTCCCGCCGCCGGGCGACCTGAAGGCTGACGGTGCGCCGCTGGAGCTCAAAGCCAGCAGCGACTCGGGGCTGCCGGTGGAGTACTACGTCGCGTACGGCCCGGCCGCGATCGCACACGGCAAGCTGCGGGTCGCCGAACTCCCCGCCCGCGCGACCTTCCCCGTCGCCGTGAGGGTCGTGGCATACCAGTTCGGTAGTGGCGTCGAGCCGCTGGTGAAGACGGCGACGCCGGTCGAGCAGGCCCTCGCCATCCCGAAGCCATAGGGTCGTTCCGCCGGGACCGGAACAGCGGAAGGGTGCCAGGCAGAGCCTACGCATAGAGATGTAAGTGAATCGGAATATTGTGGTTATGAGGTATGCGACAATCCTATGGGTGCGCTCTCTGCGTCCCTTCCATATGTAGCCATTCGCACCTTCCATGAGTACGTATGTATCTATTTAGTAGTCCGTGCTTGCTGGGCGCGACGGTGGGCGACTCTGGGGAGTCTATGCAAGACTGAGCCGGAAGGCCGAGAATCGCCGATCCGAGAGTCCGAGGAGCGGCGAGTCTGGATTTCTCTTGTCCGGACGGCCGAGACCCGCCAAACGGGGGATCAGATGTGCCAGGGCTCGCGGAGGGCGCGGTGTCGCATGCGGTTGGCCGCGTCGTCGCCGACGAACTCCTCCTTGGCGGGGTCGAAGGCGAGCTTGCGGCCGAGCATCCAGGCGGTGGCCGCGGCATGGCAGGCGATGTGGCTCGACCGCATCACGCGGCTGTTGGCCGCGGGGAGTGCGCGGCTCTTCACACAATCGAGGAAGTTCCGCGTGTGGGGCGAGGCGTCGAGGCCGGAGGCCCGCGCCCAGAGCGCGAACTCGGCCTTGAGCGCCTCCACGCGGGCTGCGGATGCGCCGCCCACAACCATGCCGCCGCTGTCGCCGACCTCGATCCAGGCTTCCTCGCCGATGAAGCGCACGGGGCAGGTGCCCAGTTCGGTGCGGTAGTGGGGCGAGCGGTCGCCGAAGGGCTGCCGCAGGAAGTCAATCACCAGCTTCACGCCGTTGGCGTAGCGGCAGGTGATGTTGTGCTCGGAGGGGACGAATTCGACGGGCGTGGTGCCGTCGGCGTCGTTGGCCCACTGGCAGAGGTCCACGGTGTGGGCGCACCAGTCGAGCAGCGTGGCGCCGGAGTCGAAGTCGTCGTGGCCGCGCCAGCCGCCGCGCACGTATTCCTGGTTGTAGGGCCGCCAGGGCGAGGGGCCGAGCCAGCGGTCCCAGTCGCACTCGTCCTTCGGCGGCTCGGGCTGGGCGGGCAGGAAGTCGTGGCGATTGCGGGGGTAGTAAGACGAGGCGTGCAGGGTGTGCAGCTTGCCCAGCTTGCCGCTGCGGGCGAGGTGGACGGCGAACTGGAAGTTGGGCACGCTGCGGCGCTGGGTGCCGGCCTGGAAGATGCGGCCCGTGCGGCGGATGGTGTCGTCGAGGGCCTGGCACAGGCCGATGGTGATACCGCAGGGCTTCTCGCTGTAGACATCCTTGCCCGCTTTGGCCGCGAGGATCGAGGCCAGCGCGTGCCAGTGGTCGCCCGTGGCGATGAGCACGCAGTCAATGTCGGGGCGGGCCAGAAGCTCGAACAGGTCGCGGTAGGCCGCGCAGTCCGTGTTGCCGTACTTGGCGTCCGCCATCTTCTTGACGGCTTCGCGGCGCGAGCGCTGCACGTCGCAGATGGCGACGAACCGCACGTCCTTCTCGGCGATCATGCAGGAGAGGACGTGGGTTCCGCGCGGCCCGATGCCGATGGCGCCGAGCACGAGGCGGTCGCTGGGGGCGGTCTCGCCGTCCTTGCCCAGCGCCGCGGCGGGGAGGATGTGTGGCGCGGCCAGCGCTGAGGCGGCCGCCAGAAACCGTCTGCGGGGGACTGGGTTCACGGTGGTTCTCCTGGGCGGCATCCTGCCGTGCTGCCGTGAGTGGGTCAAGCGCTCCTCCACCGGGCCGTGCAAGCCGCGCTCCCCTGCCCTGTCGGCGGCGTCAGGGCTGGCCCTGCTTGTGCGACTTCTCGATGGCCGCGCGGTAGTAGCTGTCGTCGTGCGGCTGTTTCCAGCCGTCGGTCGGGGCCGCCAGGGTGGGACGGTGCTTCGTCCACATCTCCTTGACGAATGCCTCCTTCTCCTGCCAGGCCCAGCCGTGGCGCGACCACTCGTGGTCGTAGTCCTTGCCCGTGGCCGCCTTGATGGTCTTGATGTGTTCCGAGTCGTCCTCGAACATCCAGCGGTCCATGTAGTCGAAGAAGGCGTCGTGGCCCCAGGCTTTCTCGGCGCGGAGCAGCCGGAGGGCGAGGGCCTCGGCCACCCAGCCGCCGCCCGTGCACGTGCGGCGGTAGGCCTCGCTGGTGTTCTGGCCCGCTTTCCACTGCGACGGGGGGGTGTGCTCGTAGGGCCCCCAGTCGTTGCCGCGGCTGCGGCCCACGCCGGTGGCCGCGTCAATGCCCGAGTGGCCGGTGAAGACCACCTTGGCCCCCGTCCAGCAGTCGCCGTAGGCGGTCTGCTCATCCTCGCCGAAGCTCGCCTTGGGGAACGACTGGTTGATGTTCGCGAGTTCGTCGTCGCCCAGGAGCAGGCCGGCGAAGACGATGGGGAGCTTGCGCCCGCTGCCGTGGCCGCCCCAGCCGGACCAGCCGGGGTGGCCGGCGCGGATCATGCCCCCGAGGTCAATGCCGACCTGCACGTAGTTGACGAGCAGCGGCTCCTTCTGGTCGGGGGGGAACGCGGTGCACAGGAGGAGCGCGCACGTGCCGGCGACGCGGCCGTACTCCATTCCGTATTGGGGCATGTTCTCGACGGGCTCCTCGAAGCCGAAGAAGCAGGTGCCGACCCAGGGCCGTTGGGTGAAGCGGATGAAGAGGTCGAGCGTCTTCGGCACGCTCGGGGTCGGGGCGGCGTTGGGCAGCAGTTCGCGTTTGAGGTTCCGGGCGAGGTAGACCCTTGCGGTGCGGTCGCAGAAGGCGGGGCGGAAGGCGTCGGGCGGCTGCGGCTCGGCCACGCAGGTGAGCACGGCGGCGGTGCGAATGGGGCTGCTGTCGCCCTCGCCGCGCTGAATCTTGTTGCGCAGGGGGGCGTGGAGCACCAGGTTCTTGGGCATGCTGATGGTCGCGACGAGCGAGTCGCCGGGCTTCATGGCCACGGGCAGCCTGCGGAGGAGCGAAGGGTCGAACCAGTTCCGCACGCCGCTGTCGTAGGCCACCTTCATCGCGGCGGGCGGGTTGAGCATGAAGCCGTTGCGGACCCGCTGGGCCTCGGGGCGCTCTTTGTCCATGTGGTCGAGCTGGTTCTTCGGAATCTCGCTGCCGTAGAGCGGCCTCGGGTCGAGGGCCGCAATCGTCACCGGCCCCACCACGTACCAGTCGCCGTTGACGAACTGCCCCACGCGGGCGGGCTTGTCGAAGGTCCACGTGATGCCGTACTGCGACACGCTCTCCTTGAGCGGCAGGTCCTCAAGCCTGGGGGTCGCGGGGGGGTTCGCCTTGGTGTAGATGGGCATGGTGCGCCGAAGGCTTGGGTCGGCGGCGATGGTCTTCTCATCGTAGGGGTTGGCTTCGGTGATGGGGATGGACTTGACCGGGCCGCCGAGGGTCACGGCGATGTCGTCCACCCAGATGGTCTGCTCGTTGCCCTTGCCGCTGTCGCCCCAGAGGGCGATGGCGCGGAAGCCGTTCAGCCTGGCCTTGCCCGCGTCGAGTGTGCGGTTGATGTCCTTGTCGTTGTGGCTGAACGCAATGCCCGCCTCGGCGTCGAACTCGATGGTCCACTTGTGCCAGCCGGCGGGTGCGCGGTTGACGCCGAGCCACAGAAGCTGGTCGAACCAGTCCTTGCCGTCGCAGGCTGTGGCAGTGTAGCCTTCGCTGCCGCCCAGGTAGTTGGCGTAGAGGATGCCTACGGCGAGGAGCCTGCCGTCGCCCTGGACGACGCCCCATCGCGGCCCGACGCGGTGGGCCTTGGGGTTCTCGGGCTTGCTGCCGTCGTCGTAGGCCCACAGCTCGACCTTGCCGGCTCCGTCGGTGTCGCGAAGTTTGAGCATGGCCACGCCGCCCGGGCCGACCTTGAGCGCGCCGCCCTTGCCGTCGCGGCCCTTGGTGGCGTCCACTGTCACATCGCCGGTCACGGTCCAGCCGGCGAGGGCGTCGTCGCCGTCGAAGGTCAACGTTCTGGCCTCCTGGCCCCGAACGATGCCCCACAGGCCAACCATCATCAACGCGAGGACAGGCGTCAGCTTGGACATGGGCAATCCCCCCTTCGCCGTGTTACTGCGCGCGCACGAGAGAGACGGAGCGCAGGTTGATGGCCTTCCAGGACTTCGCGTCGCGGGCCTTGACGCTGATCGTGCAGTCACCCGGCTGCTTGAGCTCGAGCTGGCCGAGGTCGGAGTCGCGGAACTCGGCCCAGTTCCCCGTGCGTGGGGGCTTGCCGACGAGCTGTTGGCCGGCGGCCTCGAGGACGAACTCGGCGTCGGCGTGGATCGTGGCGACGGAGGCTCGAACGCGGAACGTGCCGGGCTTGTCGAGCTTCACCTTCCAGGAGGCCCACTCGTCGGACCTGTCCCAGAAGCCGATGTTGGGCTGGCCGCCCTGCGCCTCGGTCTTGATCTGGTCGCCGTGCAGTTCGGCGGCCTCGGCCAGGAGGGCGAAGTTGCCCTGGGCGTCGGGGCGGACCGGCTCGATGACCACGGGGATCTCGATTGCCTTGAGGTTGCCGCCGGCGATCTTGAGGGTGACGGCGAAGTCGCACGGCTTCTCGGCGGGCAGCGTCACCACGAGCGCTTCGGGCGTTTGCTTCCACGGCAACTGGGCGTTGGAGCCGAGAAGGCTGATGCTGGTGATGGCGTTGGCGTTCTCGCCCTCGGGCCGGGCGAGCGAGCGGATGGCGAGCTGCCGGTCGGCTGGCCAGCCGAGGGCGATGGCGTAGAGCGTCTCGCCCTTGGTCGTGAAGCGGATGTCCTTCGCAGAGTAGGCGAAGTCCTCGCCGAAGTGGCCGCCCTTGGCCTTCACGGCGCCCTCGCCGTAGACGAGCCAGGGCCGCGTGCCGTAGATGGCCTCGCCGTTGATGGCGATCCAGGCGGCGATCTGCTCGAGCGACTGCTCGGCCTCGGGGTCCAGCGACCCATCGGGCCGCTGGACGACGTTGAGCAGGAGGTTGCCGTTCTTGCTCACGATGTCCACGAGCATGTGGACGACCCAGCTCGTGGGGCGGAACTTCCAGTTCTTGTTGTAGTACCAGTCGCCGATCGAGGTGTCGGTCTGCCAGGGGTGGGGGTTGATCTTGGGCATGACGCCGCGTTCGAGGTCCTCGACCCATCTGCCCTCGGAGCGCTGCTTGCAGGTGTAGACCGCCTCGAGGCGGCCGCCGCGGTGCTTCAGGTCGGCATTGTAGAAGTGGGCGATCAGGCTCAGGCCCACCTCGTTGCCGAAGGGCACGCCGCCGTCCGTGTAGAGCAGGTCGGGCCGGTAGCTGTCCACAAGGTCCCGCACGCGCGCGAACCACTCGCGCTGCCAGTCGGGGTTCTTGCTGTACCAGCCCGTGTCGCCGGGCGCGGCGGCGGGATGATAGAGGTCGGCGAGCTTGGGGTCGGCGCCGTCGTAGGGCACCCCGGCCTTCGGGCCGGTCTTGTCGGCGCCGTGGCTGGGCTGCCACCAGGTGAAGCTGGCGCCCATGTGCTCAGAGACGCCGAAGCGAAGGCCCAGCTTGGCGGCCGCCTTCTGCCAGTCGCCCACCACGTCGCGCTTCGGCCCCAGGTTGACGGCGTTCCACCGGTGGTATCGGGACCTCCACAGGTCGAAGTTGTCGTGGTGGCAGGCCATGCTGACGAAGTAGCGCGCGCCGGCCCGCTTGTAGAGCGCCATCAGGCGGTCGGGGTCCCACTTCTCCGCCTTCCACAGCCCGATGATCTCCGTGTAGCCGTGCTCGGAGGGGTGGCCGTAGTTCTGAAGGTGGTGCTCGTACTGGCGGTGGCCCTGCACGTACATGTGCTTGGCATACCAGTCGCCGGCCATCGGCACGGCCTGCGGCCCCCAGTGGGCCCAGATGCCGAACTTGGCGTCGCGGAACCACTCGGGGCACTGGTACTTCGTCAGCGACTCCATCGTCGGCTGGAAGGGGCCTTCGGCGATCTCGATCTTCGCGGGGATCGGCTCGGCCGGCGGCGGCATCTCCCCGCCCAGCGCTCCGCCGCCCGCCAGGGCGGCCCAACACAGCAGCGTCCACATTCCACGCCAGAGGTCATGCGCTTCCATGCCGTTCGGCCTCCGAGTAGTAGGGCGGCAGTTCGCGGGGGTCCTCACACCATCGGCGTTCGGCGCCGAAGTAGACGGTGAGGCCCGGCCAATGGTCCCAGTTCTCGATGCTCTTGCCCGCGTGCTGGCCGAAGAGGCGATTCGTGGGCACCCAGGCCAGGCAGGCGTAGCAGGTGAAGCTGCGCTCGTCAATCTGAGTCCAGCCATAGTTCGGGTACTTTCGCAGACGGAACGGGAAGTCGGCCTTGGTGACAACCTGCCGCCGCGGCCCCAGGATCACCTGGAGCCCTTCGGCCTCCCGGGTGAACCACTGGCGCGCCGCCTCATAGGCGCTCACCGGCTCCCCCCCGATCGCCACGCAGCCGCCGTAGGTCGGCTCGAAGCAGAGCCACCGCTGCCGCTCCCTCGACCACACCTCGACGATGTTGTGGTTGCTGAGGCGGTAGTTCTCCTCGGCTTGCCGCACGCTGATCGGGCGAGCCACCCACCCCAGGGCGGTGGCGGCGGCGCAGAACACGATGGCGTAGTGGGCGCAGTAGAAGGTATGCCCCGCCGCGCACGCATCGAGGATCTCCAGGGCGTTCTCCGTCTCGACCGACGGCCGCCCGAACAGATAGAAGCGTCCATAGCTCCACTCCGCCAGGCGCAGCAGCTTGTCCAGCTCGCCGCCCGAGGCCATCAGAGCGTCCAGCTTGTACTCCCGCCGGAGACGCGTCGGCCCCTCGCCGCGCGGATCCTCGAACTCGAAACGGCTCACGAACTGCTCGTGCAGAGGCGTCATGGGGCTCACCTTGGGACTTCGTGCCGACGGCGGATGGCGTCCGCACTCTTGTCACGGCCGGCATGATAGTGCATGCCAGGCTGGTTGTCAACGAATGGCGAGAAGGGGGCGGGGCCGAGTGGCGGCAACTGCGAATGGCCGCCCGCGCACGCCCAAACCACTTGCGGCGCGGCCGCCGCCGGGGAGCACGGGACGGGGTGCAGCCGCGCCAGCGATGCCCGCCCCATAACCCTATATGCCGCGACGCCTTACGCTCTCCGGCCACGCCCCTTCCATACTTGCTCATCCCGCAGATGAGCGAGCATGGCCGGAGCCGCGAGAATGACCCATTCTCGCCCATCCACCCATGCTGAATCACTTTCCTCCTCACAGGGTTGATACAGCATGGGCGCGGCGGTTGCGATGTGAACTTCGGCCTTCGCCAGGGGCACGGACTGCGCTTGAGACCGACCCGCGAGCTCCCCTCCCCCCCGAACGTTCCAATACGTTCGGGAGGGCAAGACCCCCAGCGCTCGCCTTTCCTGTTACCCTCCCGAAGGTGTTGGAACCTTCGGGAGGCAGGCCCTCCTCCTTCTTCTCGACCCCGCGCTCCCCTCCTTCTTCTCATCCCTACGCTCCCCTCCTTCTTCTCGTCCCTGCGCTCCCCTCCTTCTTCTCGTCCCTGCGCTCCCCTCCTTCTTCTCGTCCCTACGCTCTGCGTGGGGACCGGACTCTTGGCCGCTCCGCGGCCTCTTCTCTTTCGCGCGCGCCGGAGCGGGAACCTCCCGCGGGTTGCGAACCCGCGGGAGGTTCGGGTCAGGAGGCCGGGGTTGGACGCGGGAGCGTCCGCATCACCGCCCCCACGCAGAGCGTAGGGGCGAGCATAACTTCCGACTTTTCCTCTCGACCCCGCGCTCCCCTCCTTCTTCTCGTCCCTACGCTCTGCGTGGGGACCGGACTCTTGGCCGCTCTTCTCGTCCCTACGCTCTGCGTGGGGACGGGCCTCTTGGCCGCTCCGCGGCCTCTTCTCTTTCGCGCGCGCCGGAGCGGGAACCTCCCGCGGGTTGCGAACCCGCGGGAGGTTGGGGTCAGGAGGCCGGGGTTGGACGCGGGAGCGTCCGCATCACCGCCCCCACGCAGAGCGTAGGGGCGAGCATGAGAGCCACCCCTCCCATGCTCGCTCATCCCTCAGGTGAGCTGGAGTGGCCGGAGCCCGCAAGGGTCGAAGCCCCTCTCAGGGGTTCAGGCGCCAGATTGCCACGTTGAGCACCGCGGCGAAGCTGACCCAAGCGAGGTAGGGAGCCAGGAGAACGCCCGCAGGCATCGAGATACGCCAGAAGGCCACGAGCGAGGCGACGATGGCAAGCCAGAGCGCCACGATGTCCGCGAGCGCCCCGCCGAAGCTCCTCAGGCCGAAGAAGATCGGCGACCAGGCGGCATTGAGCGCGAGCTGAACCCCAAAGAGCACCAGCGCTGCTGCGCGCCCCGGCGCGTCCGCCTTCCGCCACACCAGCCAGGCCGCCACCGCCATCATCGTGTAGAGAACCGTCCACACGGGGCCGAAAACCCAGTCGGGCGGCGAGAACGCCGGCCTGCGTATCTCCTGATACCAGGTTCTCACAGCCGGCCCGGTGAACAGGGCGCCGAGGGCCGCCGCCCCGAAGCAGGCCGCCAGGCATATCCCAAGGGCTACGGCACTTCTTGTGCCAAGTCTCACGTCTCGTTCTCCGCCGCCGCACAGAGCGGGCGTCCTCTTCACCACACTGCGACAGCAACTCCCAGCGCGCCGATAACCCAGACCCATCGTGGCACGCCACCGACCTCGTGGAATCGCCTCACCTTCGCAATCCAGCCAGGCAGCCGCAACCAGTCCCCAAGGCCATACGCCTCCTTATGCCCGAAGGCGAGCCAGAACTTCCCCTCGCCGCGGTCGGGCAGATACCCCACAAGGTAGTAGCGTCCCGCCTCGGGCAGAACCAGCTTCTGCTTCGCAAACAACCAGGAATTCGTGCCAGTGAACGGCTCGTGGAAAGTCGTGGGCTCCGGGCCTCCGGCGGTGCCGAACGCCACACCGCCCAGGCCGGCCGGGGCGTCGAACTCCCCCTTCCACTGCGGCAACCCTGGCCCGATGACGGCGGCAGCGGGCCTGACGCCCTTGAGCCGCTCTATTCGCGGCACGCCGAGCTGAAGCTCGATCTCCTTGCCCCTCTGTCCCTCGAAGGCAATCCACACCCGTGGCGAGTGCTGCGTGGCAGCGTGGTAGGTCACCATGGAGACATCAACGTCGTTCACCGGCACCGCGTTGGCCGCATCGGTGGCTGCGCCATCAGCGAAGATCGGCTTGTGTGCCCAGGCAACGCCCGCGTCAAGGAACACCCAGGCAACAAGGAGTAGCGAAGAACGGATTGGCAGGCGCTTCATGCTGGTGCGTCCCAGATCGCTCAGTCGCCAACCAGGGGGCGAACCCGGTCAACATGGAAGATGACCAGATATCGGGCTTCTCCCTCACCTGGCTCGCAGGCGATGGGGGCCTTGCGGCGGCGGAGGGCCTGGATCGCCTCCGCATCCGTCGTCTCGCTCACCTTGGTCAGGTGAAGGCGTTTGCCCACGTAGCCGCTTGCCCCTTCACGGAAGAGGTAGCTAGCCCAAGTTCGTCAGTGAGGACGATTTTCGGGCGATTTTTCGGGGGGCACCCCCCACGGATGGGCGTGGATCGCC
>Ga0209506_1003822_pt1 | contig 11787 bp, 9 predicted proteins | sample AD_JPNHG2_MetaG_FD_184409 | JGI IMG/M metagenome (GOLD analysis project Ga0209506, IMG submission 184409) | Active sludge microbial communities of municipal wastewater-treating anaerobic digesters from Japan - AD_JPNHG2_MetaG (SPAdes) (version 2) | ecosystem: Engineered > Bioreactor > Anaerobic >...
TACAGCCGGATACGAGGAGAATGGGGATGGTTTTGGCAGAAAAATGAGCCATTAGACTTGATATTATGATGAAGAAATACCAGACAGACCCAGATAAACGCTTTTTGCCGGATTACGCAAAGGTCTCCAGGGATGGTTCTGACAGGGAGAAGAATGACTTTATTTGGTATTTTGATGAATAAATACCTGCCAGTTCAAGATAAATGTTTTATGCTGTGTTACGCAAAGGCCTAAGAGGAGTCTGAATAATTGGGGGTTTATCCATGGATTTTGTCAGATGCGAAGCTGTAGGCTATGAGGGGTATTAAAATGTCTATACGTAGAATTGCGATAATATCTCCATATGCACGATCTATTTCCACATTTCGGGGGCACTTAATCCGCAAACTTGTCGATCACAATATCCATGTGTTCGTACTAGCACCGGACTATACGGCTGAGCTCAGGGAAGAGGTGCGGTACCTGGGCGCTGAGCCAATTGATTATACTATGGATCGCGTAGGGATGAATCCCATTAGAGAAATCAGCGCAGTATTTTCAATAATTAAGCTTATGCGCACAATAAAGCCGGATGCTATTTTTGGATACAATCATAAGCCGGTTATATACGGTGTATTATCAGGAATGTTAGCACATGTACCTTTGCGCTATGGCATGATAGAAGGTCTTGGTTTTGCTTTTACGCCAAGCGATGAATTCATGCTTAAGAGAAAGCTTTTGCGTACCATAATGTTGTTTCTTTATCGGATAGTCATGCCCCGCGCATCGAAAATATTCTTTCTGAACAAAGATGACCTGGCGGACTTCCAGAGAATGGGTATCGTTAATGCAGAAAAAGCATTTGTTATAGGGGGCATAGGGGTTGATCTTGGCGAGTGGGTGCCCCTCCCTCCACAATCGCGGCAAATAACTTTTTCCTTAGTTGCCCGCTTGCTGAAGGAAAAAGGTGTGTTCGAGTTCGTGGAGGCAGCCAGGTTGATAAAGAGCAAAGATACGAATATCCGATTTTTTCTTTTGGGAGGGCTGGATACCAATCCAGGTGCCATCCCCGAGCAGACAGTCAGGCAATGGGTAAGGGATGGCATTCTGGAGTGGCCTGGCCATGTTAAGGATATCAAGAGCTACCTGGCAGAGACCAGCGTATTTGTTCTTCCTTCTTATTATCGCGAAGGAGTACCGAGAAGCACTCAGGAAGCAATGGCGGTTGCCCGCCCGATCATCAGCACAGACGTACCGGGGTGCCGGGACACTGTGATTCACGGAGTAAATGGTTTTCTAGTGCCTCCCCGTGACCCCCGTGCCTTAATTGAAGCAATGGAGCGGTTTATTCTTGAACCCGAATTGATTGAACGCATGGGTCATGAAAGCAGACGGCTCGCTGAGGAACGGTTTGACGTCGAGAAAATAAACACCAGATTGATTGAAGAAATGCTTTTGGCATCTAAAAATGTATTCATAGCAAAACGGTTCAATCACCACGATTGAAAGATATTATTTTCATCGGACGTCATTGCACCAGATAATAAATCGTTACTGGCATAGTTACTAGGCATATGAAAGATAAAACACAGCATTGTGTTGCCTGTAAGCGCGTATTCGATCTACTCTTGTCGATTCCGGTATTAATTCTGGTGTCACCAGTCATTATTGTCGTTACTTTATTGGTTCGTATGCGATTAGGGAGTCCGGTCTTTTTCAGTCAACTACGTCCGGGCTTGCACGCAAGACCGTTTTACATGTTGAAATTCCGTACGATGACTAATGCAAAGGGTTCTGATGGGCGGTTGCTTTTAGATGATAAGAGGATGACTCGTTTGGGCAATTTCATGCGCAAGACGAGCATCGACGAATTGCCAGAGTTCGTTAATGTTTTCAAGGGCGATATGAGCCTGGTCGGACCGCGGCCCCTGCTGATGCAGTATCTTGACAGGTATACGCCGGAACAGGCAAGGCGGCATGAAGTGAAACCGGGGATTACTGGGTGGGCGCAGATTCATGGGCGGAATGCACTGACGTGGGAAGAGAAGTTTAAACTGGACGTCTGGTATGTGGACAATTGGTCCTTGTGGCTGGATATCAAGATCATTGCGATGACCATCTGGAAAATCCTGCAACGTGAAGGGATCAGTCAGCCGGGCCAGGCGACGATGGAGGAGTTCAAGGGAATCGGCAAACCTTAATCTGATGGATTATCTTGACAATCATATCATTATGCTGTAAATAATACGACAATGAGCGATAATATACAGCTATATAGAATGATAAACGACAGGATTCCCGAATCCGGCAAGAGACGCTTGCTGCTTTTGACCGGCGCGCGCCAGACCGGAAAGACAACCCTTGCCAAAAGTAAATATCCGGATTTGCGTTATATTAATCTGGATGCTCCGGAAAATCGCGAGGCGATTCGTCAAGTCTCCTCATCCCTGTGGGCAAAGGACATCGGGCGCGCCGTGCTCGATGAAGCTCAAAAAGAACCTGTCATCTTTGATAAAATAAAATACGCGTTTGATGAGGGGGCGCTTACTTTTTCTGTTTTACTGGGGTCCAGCCAGATTCTTCTTTTAAAAAAGATACGGGAAACATTGGCCGGCCGCGTTTCAATCTTTGAGCTTTGGCCGCTCATGATGTGCGAGATCTTTAATAATAAGGCCACAGCCCCCGAGACAATGCCTCTGGTTGATGATATTTTTTCTCCGATGGCCTTCGACGATATTTTCGGAAATCAACCTTCTGTTTTGTTGGCCGAGGAAGATGCGTGGCGCAGAAACGCGCAGGACTACCTCCTGCAGTGGGGTGGGATGCCTGCTTTGCTGCCGTTGGATGCATCGGAGCGGTTTCAGTGGCTCAAAGATTATGAATATACCTATCTCGAACGGGATGTCGCCGATCTTGTCCGGTTGGATGATCTGTTACCGTTTAGAAAGTTTCAGCGCCTGGCCGCGCTTCGCTCCGGCTGTTTATTAAACTATGCGGAATTGGCCAGGGATGCTGCAGTCAGCATTGATACGGCGCGGCGCTATCTGGAATACCTTCGGCTTTCTTATCAAACCTGGCTCTTGCCGCCTTATCATGTCAATCTGACCAGCGCGGTGATCAAGACGCCCAAGACCTACTGGCTTGATGTCGGTCTGATCCGGCATTTGACCGGTGTAAAGGAAGTTGTGACAGGCGAGCTCTACGAATCCATGGTTGTCGGTGAACTTGTCAAGTGGATGAAAACGATGGCCCGCGATGGCGATTTATATTTCTATCGGACACGCTCCGGCCTGGAAGTGGACATTCTTTTTGAATCACCGGCGGGCGTTGTCGGTATGGAAATTAAATCCCGGTCGGTCCTGGCTGCCAAAGACACCAGAGGGCTCAGGGAAGTCGCCTCTGCACTTGGTGAGCGGTGGCGCGGCGGGTTGGTGATTTACGCAGGCAATGAACTCAAGCGCATAGACGAGCCCCGCATATGGGCGGTTCCGTCACACAGATTATTTACGGGAAAAATGACAAAATAGGCGATGGGTGACAGAATGTTTTCACACCTGCCTGAAACATGGAAACGCGGCTGTTTAGTGCCGTCAAAGATGCTTCGGAAAAAATATCCGTTTTTTGAGTTTTAAAAAATAATGAAAAAAAGCTTTTATCTTTCCTTCGGCAAACGCCTGCTTGACCTGGTCTTGACGGTTCCGGCGCTTATTATTCTTTCTCCTCTTCTTATAGTTTTGGGGTTCTTGGTGCGCCTGAAGCTGGGAAGTCCCGTTTTGTTCAGGCAAATGCGTCCGGGACTAAACGAAAAACCTTTTGTGATGTTGAAATTCCGAACTATGTCGGATGCTCGGGATGAGCATGGCGAATTGCTTCCCGATGCTCAAAGGCTGACACGCTTTGGTGTTTTCCTGCGTAAATCAAGCATTGACGAGCTGCCGGAGATTATCAATGTGCTGAAGGGCGACATGAGCCTGGTCGGACCGCGGCCCCTGCTGATGCAATATCTTGACAGGTACACGCCGGAGCAGGCAAGGCGTCACGAGGTAAAGCCGGGGATCACTGGGTGGGCGCAGATTCACGGCAGGAATGCGCTGACGTGGGAAGAGAAGTTCAAACTGGATGTATGGTATGTCGATAATTGGGGTATCTGGCTGGACATCAAGATCATCATAATTACTTTATGGAAAGTTCTCAAAAGAGAAGGGATCAATCATCCTGGTATGACAACGATGAGTGAGTTCAAGGGCGAGTCAACCATAGGAAGGGATTAGGATTGATACGGGTAGGGATATATGGAGCAGGAGGTTTTGGCAAAGAAGTTGCTTGGTTGCTCGATTCTTGCAATCAGAGAGGGCGTCATTACGAAATACTTTGTTTTATCGATGACAACCCATCTTTGCATGGCAAAATATTGAACGGCATACGAGTAATGGGATTCGATGAGGCAAGGCAAAAGTATCCATCCATTCATCTCGTACGTGGCACTGGGAGTGTTCGAGCTAGCGTGGAGGTGATAAAGAAGTCCCAAAATGCTGGTCTGGATTTCTTGACGGTTATCCATCCTAATACAGAATATTCAAAGTATGTTACATTTGGAAAAGGCACGGTCGTATGCTCAGGAAGTATTTTTACCACAAATGTCACCGTAGGCGATTATGTCCAGGTAAACCTGAATTGTACCATAGGTCATGATGTAAGACTGGGAGATTACACAACAATAGCGCCGGGAGTGCATATTTCGGGGTATGTTCATGTCGGGAAAAGGGTTTACATAGGTACCGGTGCGGTAATAGTAAATGGAACAGAAGAAAGCCCCGTTATTATTGGAGATGATGTTACCATTGGTGCAGGAGCGTGCGTAACAAAATCCATACCGAGCAACTCAAAGGTGGTCGGTGTCCCGGCAAAACCCATCTAGCGCGATGGGCCTGATTGCCTGAGAAGCTGTTTCCTGTGGAAAAATATAAGATGAAATCCATCAGACCGTTTTCAATTCATGGGAAAAACAACTTTCCTTCATGGCCATCGTTCGAACCGGACGAGCTAGGCGCCGTTCTAAATGTCCTCAAATCCGGCAAGGTAAACCAGTGGACCGGCGCTGAAGTGGTCTCATTCGAAAAGGAGTTCGCTGAGTATCTCGGTGTCAGATATGCGATCGCGGTTGCGAACGGCAGTGTGGCGCTGGACATTGCGCTGTCTGTTCTTGGAATCGGGCCTGGCGATGAGGTTATTGTCACACCGCGGTCCTTTGTTGCCTCCGCCAGCTGCATTGTTTTGCGTGGTGCGACACCGGTGTTTGTGGATGTCGATCGAGATTCTCAGAATATAACCGTTGAAGCGGTTGATAGTGCGATTTCGTCCAGAACAAAGGCGGTCATCGCCGTTCACCTGGCTGGCTGGCCGTGCGAAATGGAAGCGATCAAAGCCTTGTGCAGCAGGCAGGGTTTATATCTCGTCGAAGACTGCGCTCAGGCCCATGGCGCGAAGATCGGGAGCAAGCCTGCGGGCAGCTTCGGCGATTTCGCCGCTTTCTCATTCTGCCAGGACAAGATCATGACAACCGGCGGCGAAGGGGGGATGCTGGTCACCGATAACGAGGAGTTGTGGAAGCGTGCCTGGAGTTTCAAGGATCATGGAAAGAATTATGATGCTGTTTTTCATGACGGGCACGATCCCGGATTCCGGTGGCTGGTGAACTCATTCGGAACCAACTACCGGATGACCGAGATGCAGGCTGCCATCGGCAGGATACAGCTCAAGAAGCTCGACGCCTGGGTTGAAAAAAGAAGGCGCCTGGCCTCCATCCTGACTGAGGGCTTCAAGCGGTTCGATGCCCTCAGGGTCACCAGTCCTCCTGAACATCTGTATCATTCCTATTATAAATACTACGTGTTCGTGAATCCTGAGCAATTGAGCAAAGGGTGGTCAAGGGACAGGATTCTGAAGTCGCTGGCTGAAAAGGGGATCCCCTGCGGCACAGGAGTATGCCCTGAGATATACTTGGAAAAGGCCTTTGATTCCTGTGAATGGAAAACAGGCGAGGGCGGCAGACAACGGCTGGAAGTCGCCAGACAACTGGGCGAGACCTCCCTGATGTTTCTGGTTCATCCCACGCTCGGGGATGAGGACATGCATTTCCTTGTTGAACAGATGGCCGGCATCATGAAAAATATCGCTTGATATCGCTCTTATTATCTTGAACAATACAGTGGTTTAGGTATACTAGGGCAGTGATTCAAACAGAAGCCTGATTTGCCGCTGTGAACATGCCTTGGAGGTTAATGGGGATAATGCAGTTCTTTTTCAAGAAGAACTTCTGGATTATTTTCCTGTTTGACCTGCTCCTGCTCTCGTTTTGCTACTACCTGGCGCATTGGCTGAGGTTCGACGGCGCCTTGAACCCCGCTATAAAGAATAAGATCTTGGCCACCATCATCCCCATGTTGGGAATAAAGATAAGCTGTTTCGTGTTCTTTGATCTGTACAGGGGCATGTGGAGATATGCCGGTATAAAAGACCTCGTCAATGTCATCATGGCCTCGGTCTGCGGGTCTTCATTGTTCGTAGTCTACCTTGCGATTTTCCACCATTTCACAGGAATCTCCCGGGGTGTTTTGCTTGCGGATGCAGTGTTGACAATAGTATTCATCGGAGGGTTGAGGCTGCTGATAAGGCTGTATTATCAGCGTCATCAGGATTTCCTTGATGAGATAATCTTTTGGCGCAAGGTCCAAAAAGAGTCTACCAAGGTTCTTATAGCGGGAACGGGCCATCTTGCGGAAAGCCTGCTGCGGGAAATCCGCGATCAGAGAAAGCTGAACTACCGGGTGGTAGGCTTTGTGGATGTGAGGTCAAAGAACAAGGGTATGAAGATCCACGGAATTCCGATCCTGGGCGCCCTGGAAAATATTCCCGAACTGGTCGGCTATTACGATATCGAGAACATATTTATTGCCGATGCGGGGTTGAAGCCTAAAGAGATCGCGGAGATCGTCGAGTCCTGTGACGGCCTGGGGACTCGTTTCAAGGTCGTGCCGTCGCTGTCTGAAATGATCGTGAACAATGTGGCCGACAAGCTCAGAGACATCAAGGTAGAAGATCTTCTCGAAAGAGAGCAGGTCTGTCTTGACATGCGGCTCGTCAGGGAAGAGATCAAGAACAGCACTGTCTTGATAACCGGAGCAGGCGGGTCAATCGGGTCAGAGCTTGCCAGGCAGATTCACGCCTTCGATCCTAAGCGGCTCATCCTTGTGGACAATGCGGAAACACCGCTCTATCAGATAGATATGGAGCTTCGGTCAAGAAATGGCAAGGCTGAAGTCATTCCCTGCATCGGGGATATACGGAGCAGGCGCGGGCTCGACCGCATATTCAATAAGTACAAGCCGCAGTTCGTATACCACGCTGCCGCCTATAAGCATGTGCCTATGATGGAGCGGGCCCCGCTCGATGCGGTGAACAACAACATCATCGGCACGTTCAAGCTGGCAGGTGTGGCTTGCAAGCATCATGTCGATAAGTTCGTTCTTATATCCACCGATAAGGCGGTACGGCCCACCTCGGTCATGGGCACAACCAAAAGGATTGCGGAAATGGTGGTGCAGTCTCTTGGGGGAAACGGGACACGATTTGTGGTGGTTCGTTTCGGGAACGTTCTGGGAAGCAACGGCAGCGTCGTGCCCCTGTTCCAGAGGCAGATCGCTTCCGGAGGCCCGGTCACGGTCACCCATCCCGAGGTCACCCGCTATTTCATGACCATCCCTGAGGCGGTCATGCTGGTGCTGCAGGCCGGATCCATAGGCAGGGGCGGGGAGTTGTTCCTGCTCGATATGGGCGAGCCGGTCAAGATTCTCGACCTGGCGAGGAACATGATACGCCTGGCAGGGCTCGTGCCCGATCGAGACATCAAGATCGAATTCATCGGGCTGCGCCCGGGAGAAAAACTGTATGAAGAGCTCCTCATAGATGGTGAGGACATCCTCGACACCGTATACGACAAGATCAAGGTGTGTAACAATGCAAATGGATTCAATGAAAAAATGCTCTTTGAAGCTATTGAGCAATTCAATCTGTTGCTGAAAGATTCCCGTAATAACGAAGCCGCTGTGGAAGTTCTGAGAAAGCTTGTGCCTGCTTTTCAGTACGATACGGTTGTGCAGGAAGCAAAAGAGCAGAGAATAAGCTTTGCCATGGCCGAACATGCCGCGGCCGAAGCCGAGGACACAGTCCATTAGAGGGACAGGCGACTCCTCAATATACATGAGGTCGCGATCACGGTAAAAGGATAAGGGGAACTACCTTCCTGATTTTTGTCGTAAGATACCAATCAGCCTTGGACAGATGTTTTTTGCCAAATTACACATGGGTCTATTTTCGTCAGATTATATAAGGGTTCAAAAGTAATAAGATTTGTCAAAGAAAATCATTATTACTAATTTCGGTGCGCTCACAGTCATGCAGGCGGTGCAATATATTGTGCCGCTGATTGTGCTCCCCTATCTGGTAAGGGTTGTCGGGCCTGCAAAATTCGGGATTATTTCATTTGCGCAAGCAATTGCATACTATTTTGCTCTGTTGCCGGATATTGGTACAAACCTCTATGCACCGAGAGAAATCGCTTTAATAAAAGAGAGCAAGAAAGGTTTATCTGTTTTTGTTTCAGGCATCCTGATGGTGAAAATACTGGTTCTCATATTAACGCTGCTCTTGTATATGGCTATGATATCCTTCGTGCCCCAATTCAAAAAAGAATTTCTCGTGTTTCTCTTCAGCACCGGGTATATAATCGGAGAAAGTTTTATCCCGGTGTGGTTTTTCCAAGGGATTGAAAAGATGGTGAATATCACTGTCGGCATTTTCATTATCCGTATTCTTGGGCTGATATCGATATTTGCCTTTATAAGACAAGCCAGTGATTATGTTTATGTGCCCTTGGTGAATTCTATCGCATTAATTATAGGTGTATTCTTTATGTATTCACGAATTTTCTTCCGAGAGGGAATCAGGCCCAAGATGACGAGCTTAAAAATACTCGGCAAGATTATTAGTGAATCGTTGCCGCTTTTCGCCTCAAATGTTTTTAGGAACCTTCACATTGGTATGAACGTTGTAGTCCTGGGTTTTTTCACTTCAAACACTGTCGTTGGTTATTATTCCGCCGCTGAGAGGCTCGTAAAAGTGGGCATGGGAATTCTGGTACAGGTGAGCCATGTGTTTTATCCCTACACATCAAGAATGCTCAAAATATCGCGGGAAGAGGGTGTGATTTCCATGCGAAAAGGTTTTATTGCCGGGATGCTTTTATCAGTGCCGGCAACAATATTCGTTATCACCTATGCAGATGTTATCGTTTCAGTGATGTTCGGGGGAGATTTTACTCAGAGTATTACACTGCTGAGAATACTGGGTATGTTGTTTTTGATAACAGGCCTGAGCAATATCCTAGGGATGCAGGTACTCCTCCCGCTTGGTAAACGGAAGATGTTTATGCAACCGGTCATATGGGGTTTCATCCTGCACCTCGTCCTGGTATCTTTTCTCGTTCCATGGATGCAGTCTGTGGGAGCCGCCATAGCATTTGTTTCGGCTCAGGTTGCAGTGGCCCTGTGGATGAGTTATCTTGTTCAGAAACTTTCACTGGGAATAGTTACAGGGGCAACAGGAATGAAAGTGACCGGCCTCGCTCTAGGGCTTGGTGTTTTCTCTTTGGTTTCCTGGATGATTGGGCTTAACTCTTTAATGAGCATGGGTATCTTTTGTACATTGTACATATTTCTGGTTCTGGTATTGCGCATAGTAGACTTGAAAACATGCTCAATAGTCACATAGCTTCTGTGAGAAGAGACGCAAAGACATCTTAATCTAAAAATCGACTTGTAGAATCGCTGTGTCCGGGCAGCGCAACCCTCACTAAAGAGAGAATGAAATGAATAAAGAATATGTTATAGAAGGGAAGCTCAAACAGCTGAGTAACTGGATGGCTGCCGGTTTTCTTGTAATTTATCTGGCAGCTCTGATTATACTCTTCCCTCCTTATCAGCTTCTGAGTGTGATGTTGTGGATATATTGCGGAATTTTTGCACTTCTCATTATCCGTTCTCCGAAATGGTGGCTCTGGGGTGCAGTCATTACCATATGCACATTGGGATTTGTGCCTAGTTTATTCGGGGTTTTCAATAAACATATTATAGATGGATCTATTCTCAGCACGACTTATATACCGCAAATACAGGCTTCAGAACTGAGAGGCCGTGTCATTTCACTGCCCCTTCTTGGACTGCCTCCAAGCCTGTTTATATGGTGGATCAAGGAGAAGAAAGTTTTTGTTCCAAGATCGCTTATTCCGATTGCCGTCTTTGGCGCCCTGATGATTGGGTCTTCTCTACATGCCTGCATGGAATACATCCGTCTCTCATTCATGCCCTTTAACTATACAATCATGGTTCCCGAGATCTTGGAAAGGTCTCCTTATGCCCGCCAATGGTGGAAAGCCGGCATGCCCCATGTCTTGATGGCTTTTAGCCTGCTGCTGACCTTCGCCAGCCTGATAAGCAGCATGCTACTTCTAGTAACATATAATCTCAAGGGTAAGGTAGATATCCTGAAAAGTGTTTTCTCGGCACTGACTTTTGCTGCTGTGATTTGTGTTGGTTATGGTATTGCACAGTACAAAGGCATCGTTCCCACATTAACTCCATTTGGTAATTTTGAGTCGACCTTCCAAAGCCAAGGCAGCTATGGGGTCTTTGTTGGAATAAGCTGTGTTTTCCTCTTTGGCAGACTAGCTCTTTCCGAGAAAAGGGTGAGTATGTACTTCCTGCTGTTCCTTTTCTCTCTCTTTGGTCTGTTTATAAATCAGACCAGGACTGCCTTGGTTGCCCTGGCGCTGACCCCCTTTTTTATCTATGCCGGGCACATGATTCTTCGTCATCAAAGCGTGTTCATACTCAATAGCTGGAAGAGAAAGGCCATGTTATTGCTGATAACCGTCATACTGATATCAGGTTTTGCCTTGAGCATCCCTGAGGTCAATAAGTATATTCTGCAGATCTGCAGAAATAATTTTGTTATGCGAACTGTTGAGTCTTTTGATTTAGACGGGGATCTTGACAGAATCCTTTCAGGGAGGCTGGATATCTGGGCTCAATGCATAGATATCTGGGGTGAAACTCCGATTTTTGGCTGTGGTCAGGGGCAGCTTTACTGGAAATTGAAAATCAGAGGAACACCAGATACGGCGGCGAACCAGTTTATCCTTGTGCTTGCAGAAATGGGGATAGTAGGTTTGGGCATCTTTCTGTGGGTGATATTTTCAATTTTCAGGGAGCTCGCCAAGCCTGTCTTTTCGAAAAGAAGTGGTTATGATTACGCCTCCTGGCTCATATGCTGTTCTCTGGTGGTATGTATTCTTGTGCAATCATTCACTATTCATGTGCTTCATTTCCTGAATTTGCCCCTTCTGATCGGAGTATTAGTGGCTATAGCGCTTGCCAGCTCAAAACCACGCTATGAGATCTCTGAAAGTGATCTTTTGCATACTAATTCCTCAGCGTGTGATGAGCGACAATCAAACTTCCCGACCGTGTTGCCTCACTTATTGATGTTACCAATAATTTACCTTTTAAAGAAGTAGTTTTAACGGCAAGACCAGCTTTTCTTTATGGGATTCATTGTATATTTATGGCTCATCCCACCAAAGCGTACCTGGACTCGTGCAGGGCATAGATTTTAAGTTTGAAGAACTCCTTGTCTCTGAACCCGTAGGCCTGTTTTTGGAGCGTTTTGATTTTGTTGTTTGTGCCCTCCAAA
>Ga0209506_1003829_pt1 | contig 11773 bp, 11 predicted proteins | sample AD_JPNHG2_MetaG_FD_184409 | JGI IMG/M metagenome (GOLD analysis project Ga0209506, IMG submission 184409) | Active sludge microbial communities of municipal wastewater-treating anaerobic digesters from Japan - AD_JPNHG2_MetaG (SPAdes) (version 2) | ecosystem: Engineered > Bioreactor > Anaerobic...
CACATGCCCGATAATGGGCTGCAGCTCGTCATGTTCACCCATCAGGATGCCGGTGTCTGGGCGGACCTCGGCATGATCCTCTGGGCGGCAGGGCTGCGGGTCACCACTGCGTGGACCATCGGCACGGAAACTTCCGGCGGCCTCAAGCAGGGTAACTATGTCCAGGGCACTGTCTGCCTCGTGCTCCGCAAGCGGGGAGCTTCGCGCCGTGTCTGGCTCGACGAGCTCTATCCCGAAGTCGATGACGAAGTCCGCCGCCAGCTCGATGTCATGCAGCGCATCGATGACACGGAACAGCCTCAGTTTGGCGATACGGATTACCAGCTGGCTGCGTACGCCGCCGCCCTTCGGGTGCTCACCTCCTACGACCGCATCGAGGATATGGACATCGAGCACGAGCTGTTTCGGGTTCGCGCCAAACACGAAGTGAGCGCCTTTGAGCAGATTATCGACCGTGCCGTACACATCGCCACAAACTATCGAGTGCCGAACGGGATCCCCGCCTATACGTGGCGCAATCTGGACGCGCTGGAGCGCCTGTACTGCGCAGGAGTGGAGCTGGAGCGCCATGGCGAAAGCCGGCAGGGAGCCTACCAGGAGCTGGCGCGCGGCTTTGGAGTAAAAGAATACCGGTTCATGCTTGCTGAAAGCCTGGCAAACAGCGCACGTTTCAAAACCGCCACTGAATTCAAGAACCTCGGCCTCTACGCCACCAATAATAATGATGGCGGCATGGGCAGCTTTGCGAGGAGCCTTGTACGGCATCTGCTGTTTGCGATCCATGAAACAGTCCGCACCGAAAACCCCAAGGAGGGGCTCAATTTCCTTAAGGCTGAACTTCCTGATTACTGGGGCAGACGCGAAGATATGCTCAACCTGCTGGAATACTTTGCTATGGCTCGTTCTTATGGCCCCCTGCCGCACTGGAGGCGCGATGCGGAAGCGGCATCGCTGCTGGCAGGGCTTGTGCGAAGTGATTATGTGGGGGCGCAATGACCCCGCAGCGGCTGGAACAACTCCTCGCCACCCATGAGCGTGAGACGGTGGAATTCAAGACGGCACGCGGAGGCGTGCCATCCTCTGTGTATAAGACCATCGTACCGTTCCAGAAAAACCCGCTCATTTCGAAAATGTTCCTGCAGCTCGGCTGGGTAGAAGAGATTGGCTCGGGGCTCATGAATGTCAAAAAATATCTGCCGCTCTACACGCAGGAAGGGAGTTTCGCGGTCCGCGAGGCAGACATCTTCTCGGTGACGGTTTACCTTGCACAGGCGTCAGTTGCTCCACCAGTTGCTCCACCAGTTACCGCGCAAGTTACCGCGCAAGTTACCGCGCAAGTTACCGCGCAAGTTACCGCGCAAGTGCGCGAAGTGTACGTTCAAAAAATTATTGAATTTTGCCAAATTCCCCGATCCCTCAAAGAGATACAGGATCATCTGCAGCTAAAGCATCGTGAACACTTAAGGAAAGACATCATAGAACCTTTGCTGCAATCTGGGATGCTTGAACGCACTTTGCCCGACAAACCCAGAAGTTCCCGTCAGAAATATGTTGCGAGAGGCACGCAGCCATGATCCAGCGCCACGTCTTCCAGCGCAGCCGAAGTCAGCCCGGCACACAGTTCCTCACATCGCGGCTTCAGGGCGCGGTGCGGTATGACCGCATTGCAGGCTATTTTGACAGCTCTCTGTTCGAATTGGCTGGCGAAGCCTTCGAACAGGTCAAAGGCACCATCCGCGTCGTCTGCAATTCGGATATCAGGCAGCAGGATATCGAGGCAGCTTCAGCGGCTGCCCGCGAACAGGCGCAGCGGCTGTCGTTTTTCAAGCATGACCCACAGGAGCTGGCCCGAAGTGGCACTGAGCGGCTCGAGCGGCTGGTGCGTCTTTTAAAAGGTGAAGGGACCGCGCGGCTCGAAGTACGCGTTCTTCCTGATGATATCTTCGGCCTCATCCACGGCAAGGCGGGTGTCATCACCTATGCCGACGGCAGGCGCACGAGCTTTTTAGGCAGCGCCAACGAGACGCTGGCTGCCTGGACACTCAACTATGAACTGGTGTGGGAGGATGACAGCCCTGAAGCCTGCGATTGGGTGCAAGCGGAGTTTGATCGCCTCTGGCAGCATCCGCTTGCCATGCCGCTGTCTGAAGCCGTTGCCAAAGAGATGGCGCGCCTTGCGCATCGCACGGAAGTAGCGATTGGAGAGTGGAGAGAAAAGCCGGAAGCAGCCTCTGCAGTGATTGAATCGCCCGTCTATCGCGAGCAGTTCGGGCTCTGGCCGCATCAGCAGTATTTTGTGAGCCTGGCCTGGCGCGCGCATCAAGCCCATGGAGCGCGTTTCATCCTGGCTGACCAGGTCGGGCTCGGCAAAACCGTCCAGCTTGGCATGCTTGCCCAGCTCATCGCTCTTACTTCCGATGAGCCCGTGCTGGCAATTCTTCCCAAGACACTGATGGAACAATGGCAAGTAGAACTGTGGGATCTGCTGCAGGTGCCCAGTGCGCGCTGGAATGGCTCCCTCTGGATCGATGAGAAAGGCTATGAGCATCCAGCAAAGGGCTCAGAACCGCTCCTCTCCTGTCCGAGAAAGATCGGTTTGATATCACAGGGTCTTGTGATTCACAGCCCGGAATCGCTCAGCTGCCTGCTTGAGCGGGAATGGTCCTGCGTCATCGTGGACGAGGCGCATCGCGCGCGCAGGCGGAAACTCCCTGCGCCCGACGAATATGGACCTGCCATTCACCATCCAGACACCGAGTGCAACAGACTCTACGCATTCCTCTATAGGCTCGCCTCCTGTACGAAAAGCATGCTGCTCGCTACCGCGACACCGGTACAGCTCCATCCCATCGAAGCCTGGGACCTCCTTTTCATCCTTGCCCAAAACAATCCCCATGTGTTGGGAGAAATGGGCAGCTTCTGGCTCAATCCCGAACAGGCCATCCCTGTGATGTTGGGAATTCAGGAACCGCCTCATGAGCCTTCGGAAGTATGGCCCTGGGTCAAGAACCCCTTCCCGCCTTCGTGGGAAAGTCCCCATGCAAAAGCTCTGCGCGTGGACACCCATATGACGGAACAGGATGCCGTGTGCAAGGTTTCATTCCAAGAGTTGCGGCCTGCGGCACGAACCAGGGCTTCGAGCTTGTGTACGGTGTTCTTTGATCAGCATCTTCCCTTTGTGCGCAGTATTGTGCGCCGCACCAGGAACTACCTGGAGACAACGATCAACCCAGCGACACGTGAACCTTATCTTACACCGATCGGTGTCGAGCTCTATGGTGAAGAGGGGCCCATTGCGCTCAGTGGCTACATTGCTGAAGCATATAAGCAAGCCGAACAGTTTTGCCAGCTGCTTTCACGACGGATTCGCAGCGCAGGCTTTCTCAAGACGCTGCTGTTGCGGCGCATCGGCAGCTCCATTGAAGCAGGCAAGCGTACGGTAAATTCCATGCTTGCTAAAACCTTGGGACAGAGCCAAGAGGAAGAAGATCAGGAGAACATGCAGGGAGCCGACACCAGGCCGGATACCCTTTCAGAACTCTATCCGCTGACCAATGACGAGCAGGAAATCCTTGTGCGTTGCGCCAGCTTGCTTGAGACAAGCACCGAAGAGGATCCCAAGTGGAATGTAGTATTGCAGTATCTCAGGGACGAGGGCTGGGGCAAAGAAGGCTGTGTCGTGTTCTCGCAATACTACGACACGGCATATTGGGTAGCCAAAAAAATAGCCGCAAGCTTTCCCGGCCAGCCTGTAGGTCTGTACGCAGGTGCGGGAAAATCCTTGCTCCTTCAGGACGAGCTTGAGCTTAAACGAGAACGCGAGGAACTCAAGAACATGGTCAAGCGCCATGAGATCACCATCCTCGTGGGCACGGACGCTGCGAGCGAAGGCCTGAACCTCCAGACGCTTGGTACGCTCATCAATATCGACCTTCCGTGGAATCCGACCAAGCTCGAGCAGCGCAAAGGGCGCATCCAGCGTATAGGACAGAAGCGATCATCGGTTAAGATTCTCAATCTGCGATATAAGGACTCGGTGGAGGACCGGGTACATCAGGTACTGGCTGGCCGCCTGGAAGAAATCTATCGAATATTCGGTCAAATCCCCGACGTGCTGGAAAATGTCTGGATCGACATCGCTCTCGGCGAAATGGAAATGGCGCGCCAGGACCTCGACCGCTTGCCTCTTCGCAATCCCTTCGACGAACGCTACAGTAAGATTCAGAGCGTCACTGACTGGGAAACCTGCACTCAGGTGCTCAACCGCCACGAGAAGCTGGAGCTGCTGCTAAAGGGGTGGTAGCAGGGGGGCTGAGATCCAGAGGAGCTTGTCTGGCAAAGAGCATTTGTTTCATTTGACGACGGGTATACTGCCATTGCAGACTTGATACGGCATTATAACGAAACACGGCCTCACATGGCCTTGGGGTATTTGACGCCAGCAGAAGTCTGGCTACAAGTAAGTGCATACGTGGTCTGAAAAGTGGGGGAGCACTTCATGCGTACGCACGAATAAGTCGCACATCAACGTCTGTGTGTATGACAGCACCTGGGAGGCCTCCGATGCCTTTGTCCTAGACAACAGTGATGCGGAGGCTGCTTGGGCGAAGAATGATCACCTCGGCTTCCAGATTGCCTATCTCTACCAGGGCGTAGGACGCAAATATCGCCCCGACTTTCTCGTGCGGCTGACCAACTGGCATTGTACAGTGTGCAGTATAATAGGTCACCTATAAGAACACTGTAACTAATTCTTATATAATCAAATAGCGTGAAATGTGTTGTACAAAAACCTTACGCATCGTGCGGTATAATAATATTCGTTATTTGTTTGTTATTATCTTTACATATTTGGTATTATGAAGTATACTTCATGGTATAATGAACGTACGGCGATGTACCTTAAAGAATGCCAAAGGCGGCACCTTTACCTACCTCCAGCTCGTCCACAACTACCGCGTCAAGGAAACAGGAAAAACAAAAACCAATGTCCTTATGAAGCTCGGACGCGAAGACCAGATCGATCCTGCGTACGTCCGATCCATCATCACGGCATTGTCCAAGGTTATCGGTGCATCACCGTCCGAAGGTGCACCAGGATTTGAGTTCCATGCGAGTCGAGAGCTTGGAGGCCCCTGGCTTCTCGATGCACTCTGGAATCGCCTTGGGGTTGGGAAGGCACTCAAGGACCTCATCAAGGCGCGACAGTTCGATATCCCCATTGAGCGGCTTCTGTTTGCCATGGTGGCAGGAAGGATCCTTGCTCCCGGCTCGAAGCTCTCCCTGGAACACTGGGTTGCCAAGAAGGCGTATATCAATGATCTTCCCGAGGTTGAGGTGCACAACCTCTACCGGGCGATGGATCTTCTTGTGGAGTCAAGCGAAGAACTCCAGAGGCAGGTGTTCACTGCGGTCGCCAAGCATGCAAGCCTCGATCTTGATCTTATCTTCCTCGACACGACGAACACCTACTTCGAGACGGACGAGGATCCTTCCGACTCAGGGCTTTTAAAGCGTGGCCACAGCAAGGATGGAAAATCAGAACTGCCCTTGGTGTCGATTGCCTTTGCGGTGACGAAAGCAGGCATTCCCATTCGCTCGTGGGTGTTCCCCGGCAACACGAGCGACCAGACCATCGTGGCGCAGGTGAAGCAGGACCTTGGGCAATGGAATCTCGGGCACCTGGTCATGGTGCAGGATGCCGGCTTCAACAGTGCCGACAACCGAAGGATTCTCTTACGGGAATGTGGCGACTACATCATCGGCGAGAAGCTTAGAGTCGGTACGGATGGTGCTGCGGTCGAGGCACTCCACCGCAAAGGACGATTCAGGGTTCTCGAGAATGGGCTCGCGATAAAGGATGTCATCATCGACGCAGGGAAAGCGACGGAACGGCGGTTCATCATCGTCAAGAATCCGGAAGCGGAAGCACGCGACAGGCTCATCCGCGAGCAGATTGTTGAGGCTGCCACACGGAAGCTTGAAGAACTGTCGCAGTACACGGGCAAGGCACACACGAAAGCGGCCTGCGCGCTGCGATCCCATCCCGCCTATGGCAGATACATTACCCAGGATACGCACGGAGTACTTCGTATCGACACTGCGAAGATTGCCTCAGAGGCGCTGCTTGATGGCAAATTCCTTGTGTCGACCTCCAGCATGAAGATGGACGCGGCCGATGTCGTCGCAGGCTACAAGCAGCTCTGGGCGATAGAGCGGGTGTTTCGGGACATGAAGCACATTTTGGATATCCGGCCTGTCTACCACCGTCTGGACGATCGGATCCGAAGTCACATTCTCATTTGCTGGTTTGCCATGGTGCTGGTGCGGTACGCAGAAAATATGGCAAATACGTCGTGGTACCAGATTGAGACGGCGTTGGCTGATCTCACCGCAGGACTCATTGAGAGCGACAAGGTGAACCTCTGGTATTGCTCCGATATTTCCGAAGCGGCAAAGGATATTTTCACGCGTCTGAATATCGCGTTACCCAAGAAAGTTCTTTCGACGGTCGAGAGGAACGCTGCTGCGGTATAAGAGATTTTCTGTCTGCTTTTTATAATTCTATTCAGGATAGAGTATTAGCTGATTTTCCTGTACCGCGGACTGTACAACGCCAGACCAATGGCGAAATGCTCATCCTGGAGACCAAAGGCGAAGAGGATGAGCAGGATCGAGTCAAACACCGCTATCTCGAAAAGTGGGTGCAGGCGGTCAATGCTCACGGCGGCTTTGGAGCGTAGCGGAATTGCCGTCCGGTGCAGCGCCTTGTTAGCCGCTATTGTTGCCCCATGTACTTTGCGTGAGCCTTTTCACCATCGTCGGTGTTGATCAACAGGTAATCATAACCCGGGAAACCTGATGTTGATTCTGTGACAGTTATGTCAGAAGTTGGCAACCACAACATCGCATCAATCTGATCACGAGGGTCTATCTGCCAAAGAGATCCATCCTCCAAGATAATGTATGTTCCGCAATCGCGGTTCTCTATTATCCAGTGCCCGCCGCCTACACCCGCATAGACGCTACCTCCATAGCCTCTTCTTTTCGCCGTCTCCGGGGATTTGATTGAAGCAATGAGCGTCACGAGGAGTCCTTCGACATGAGCCCGCAGTGCTTCCTTTTCGGTCTCACTGAGCTTGTGCAGTCCCATTTGGCGTTGCTGGGACTTGGGGAAGAGCTGCTCAAAGGAGAAAAGTTGATTTCCAGACTGAGCGAGACACACGCTGATACCGGCGATGCCTAGGGCGGCAAATATGACAATCGATAATTTCTTCATCTTGAAACTCCGGCTAACATTTGCTTAACCTGCAATCTTCACTGGCGTGATTCCTGCATCATTATTTCAGCAGGAATCATGACAGGACAGATTGTCAGGTTGAAGCATTTGTTCGGCGATTTATTATCTAATGTTCTTCCTTTTCAATTTCGCGAGAATTATTGATTGCCAATTAGGCTATTTACTTCCGTTGATCCCTCTAGCAAACAAAATTCAAGAATTTTTCCGGTACTCTTTCCGATATATTCCTTCATCGCTGTCAACATATACGGTATCACTAAGCGAATATCAATGCTTGAACCGGTACTTACCGCACTAGTGACCCAAATTTGTTTTTCTTCTTTTGTTGCTAAATATTTTTGGAGATCATATGCAGTCATCTTAATATAGCGTGTATAAGTTCCATATTGGGGTGTATAAGTAGTTATCGAATTTCCTGTGACCATATTGCCGCTAACAAATGCGCTATTAGCTATTCCGTAGTCAAGCAGTATGACTAATGAAGCCTTGTTTCCGTTTTCAATATATCTATATCCTTTTTCTCCCATAATTTTAATGACATAGGATTTAACCTCATCGAAAAGTAGCTGATTCTCTGCGACAGCATTTGATGGCCAAAGTTGGTAAGTTTTTTCCGCAATACTTGCATCATTGCCAAAGCCATTCACCTCGATGAAGAAACGCCTAGTTGTTACACATGAAGTAAGTGTTATTGTAATACAAATAGCGAAAACCATTTTTCGCAGCATATTAGCCTCCCCGCATTATGCTAAATATCTACTCCTGAATCTGACTTAATCCTTCCCACTGTCTATTCATCTTTAGGCTTGTCTTTTCGTGGCATTTCGGACAAAAGAATTCAAAATTGGTATTGCAGGATCATAACCTAGATATTAAATATCAACCTGCTCTTTGCATTTTGAACAGAGAATCCAGAAGTAATCAACGCGTTTTTCACCATAAATGTTCAGCATTTCCTTCCTCATTTAAACAATGTTAGTAGAAATAATAGTTCGCATATTCCTTACGTAATTCATTGTACTACTCATTGCGTATAGTGGGCCCTTGTGTCAAGACCACCTATAGAGCTTTTTAAAGTGGATCCTATGCCCTTCATGCTGCTTTTTCCTGTTCCCCAACGGAGAACTTGCTTGCATAGATGCTGTCGGGTGTCACATAGCCCAGAGACTGGTGGAACCGTTCCGAGTTGTAGAAGTGCACATAGCGGGAGATGCCTTCTCTGAGCTCTTTAAGGTCGTTATAGTCCTTGAGATATATGTCTTCATACTTAAGTGTCCTCCAGAATCGTTCAATGTAGATGTTATCCAAAGCCCTGTTCTTGGCATCCATGCTGATCTGAATGCCGTAGTGCTCCAAAACTCCAAGAAAGCCTTCAGACGTGAACTGGCTGCCTTGGTCAGTATTGAAGATTGCGGGAATGCCAAAACGGGCAATCGCTTCCTCCAATGCCGATATGCAGAAAGGTGCGTCCATCGTGTTTGAGATACTCCACGAGAGAATCTTGCGCGAATACAAATCGATGATCATCACGAGATACACGTACCCGTGCTCGAGCTTGACATACGTGATATCGGCTGCCCAGACCTGATTCGGAAGCCATATGGCCTTGTCGTTCAATAGATAGGGGTTCCTGAAGAACTCACTTCTTGTTTTTCAAGCAGCCAAAGATAGCCAAATCCGCGCGCTACAAGCGCTTCTGACCATCTCGAATAAGGTATCGAACAACGACACAAAAAAGGCTTTCGCCTTTCTGCGGTACAGCACACTCAGGTTCATCACCAAGAAGACCAGCATGATGGCGCTTTCACTCGTCTCTTTGAGCTTGGTGGCGATCCGATCCAGGGAATATCGCCGCTTGCCTTCTCCAAACTTCCCTTCAACTGCAATCCGGGTGCTCTCATCCTTTCGTTCTATTCTTCGCCGTTCTCGCAGTATCGCGGTATTCTTCTCACTCTCCTTGAATGGCCGTCCAAGCTTTGGTCCCGAGAGCCGTATCCCATGCTCCTGACAAAACCTCAGGTTTTCTCGTGTCCGATATAATTTGTCGGCACACACCACTACAGGATACCTGCCGTATCTCTGTCGATAGGTTTCTATCTGTCCTTTCAAATCCTGACTCTCGTTATACGGCTCCCATGACAACCGGTACACCTCCGCAATCCCATCTACCAACGATACCGACACCTTCGCCCCGAACTCATACATCCCGCGCGCCTTGCCGCGCGCGATCGGCCGCACATGCGGCTTGGCAATACTCAAGATTCTCCCTTCGATCGAATGGCTCTTCCGTGTGTACAATTCCCGCTGCTGCCGCACAAGCGCAGCGATCACCGTTAGGTCTCGATATTGTTTCCTTGTCAGACCTTCGAACCCTACTATCTTTTGGTAATCACTGATGATTCTCACGTTCCGCTCAACATACTGTAGTTGCTTCTTTAACGCTTTCCGTATCGTGTTCTCGCGCGGCTTGCGGTTCCGTATAAACGTTAAAAACTCTTTTCTCGCCTTCTTCCGATACGTCCTCGGCTTTGCGTATCCCTCGGGAGCTCCTTCATGCAACGTGTCGATAATCTTCTCGGTCTTCCGTCTCGCCTCGTCCAAGAGGGTTACATCGTGCGGAAACCGCATGTCTTCCGGTGCACAGGTCGCATCGACAATCAGTGTCCCCTTAGTACCTTCTCCTGTAGCTCCTCCAGGAGGATCATGATCATCATATTCTTTCTTGTCCTCTTCTTGCTTCCGCTCGATGATGAGCGCATTTACTTCTCTCAGGATATTCCCCGACAACCGCTTTCGGAAATGCACCATCATACTGGGGTCAAAGGGAAGCTCATCCTTATACCCTTCATACCCTAAGAAGTACTGAAGGTACGGGCTCTCCCGGATATACTCCACCAACTCTTCATCCGGCAACTTCGATTTTTCTTTGATAATGAGTGCGCCTAACGCCACGCGCACCGGCAGCGCTGGTCGTCCATTATTCGTCGCGAAGAGTTGTGAATATTTTTCTTCGACTTTGTCCCAGGGGATCAATTCAGCCAAGAGAACCCATCGATTCTGACGGTTGAGCGTCCCTCCGAACACCATATCGAATTTCTCAAATTCAGGCACTTTTTCTGGTAATCGGTACATTCGTTCCCTTTCAAGTGCATGGGTTTTACGGTATTTTCAGTGTTTTCTATGCACTTTTCAGGGTCATTTTATCATTTATTCTTATATTGAGCAATATTTTATCGGTTTTTCAGGAGCCCCTAAATAGGGGTATTTCTTCGCTCCTTGCTTCGGTTTCGACAGATTCTTTCCAGGATAGAGCGCCTTTAATCCCGCACGGTGCATGATCCGTCGCACCTGCTTTCGCGTCGCTCCCAGATGCTGCACGGCATAGGCGATCTTGCGATAGCCATAGAAAGGTCGTTCACGCAAGACCGCAAGGATTTCCATGAGGAGCGCAAGCTCGCGATCTTCTTGTCCCTGATCGGACTTGGGCTCGTAATAGTAGGTGCCGCGCGATATCCCCAGAAGCGCGCATTGCCGGCGAATGGATAGTTCAGGATGCTCAGGCTCTACCATTTCGGTTCGGTCCCGTACAGTTGTTTGAATTTTTTTTTAAGAAATTCATTCTCAACCTGCAGCTGCCCGATCTGGCGATAGAGCTCTTCTTCTTTGCGTGCCGTTTCTTCTTTGTCGTGCTCCTTCCCTTCTTTTTCAAAGAGCACCGCAGCATGCTCTTGAAGCTGCTTTTTCCACAGCGCCACGAGATTCGGATGCACCTGATAGAGCATCGCAATCTCCTGAATCGTCTTTTCTCCCTTGACCGCTTCCAAGGCAACCTTGGCCTTGAATTCCTTGTCGTACCGTTTGCGCATAGCGAATCCTATGCCTCCTTGCGCTTCTTTCGCAAGAAGGGATTCGGATCCACTGTATTTCGCCTTAAAAGTGGCTCAGTTTTCGGGGCTCATTATACAAGTCGACTGGAAAGAATTCGGGAAACAGACCGTTGATGGCATAGAGACAAAGTTATACGCCTTCGTGATGGTTTTAGGGTATTCGAGAAAGGCCTTCGTGCGATTCACGACGCGAATGGATCAGGCTACCCTGCTCGCCTGCCACAATCTTGCTTTTGAATACTTTGGCGGAGTCCCCCATGAAATCCTCTACGACAATATGCGAACTGCCTTCACTTGGGACGAAGAAGGGGTTTTCAAGCCTACGCTGCGACTTCTGGCATTGGCAATCCACTACGGTTTCTCGCCGAAACGCTGTCGTGTCAGGAGACCAGAAACCAAGGGCAAGGTTGAGCGCACGATCGGCTACCTTGGCAATAATTTCTGGCCGCGTATGGACGGCACTAGGTTATCGCTTGAAGAACTCAATACTGACGTCATGTCTTGGCTCTCTCACATTGACGTAAAACCGCTTTCTGACTTCAATGAAAGCCGTTCAGAACGCTTTGCGAGGGAGAAGCCGCTCCTG
>Ga0209506_1003832_pt1 | contig 11770 bp, 13 predicted proteins | sample AD_JPNHG2_MetaG_FD_184409 | JGI IMG/M metagenome (GOLD analysis project Ga0209506, IMG submission 184409) | Active sludge microbial communities of municipal wastewater-treating anaerobic digesters from Japan - AD_JPNHG2_MetaG (SPAdes) (version 2) | ecosystem: Engineered > Bioreactor > Anaerobic...
AGCGTCTCCAATATGTCAATCAGCAATTTTCTACCAATCAAGTCCCCGGTTGGAAATCGGATTTTGGACGGGTTTTTATGATTTACGGAATGCCCTCTGAAATTGAACGCTTTCCCAGTGCGCTTGAAAGTAAACCCTATCAGATCTGGCATTATAATGAAATCGAAGGCGGCGTGAAATTTTATTTCGTTGATAAAAATGGATTTGGTACTTATGAACTGGTTCATTCGACTGCTCGCAATGAATTGCAGGATATAAACTGGCAACGCTGGATATCGCCTTATTCCACTAGTCCAGATTTAACTTATTAGGAAGGTAGGTAAAGGGATGAGAATTGGAATAGACCTCGGCGGCACAAAAGTTTCGATTGGATTGGTTGATCAAAATCGGCTTATTGGTCAACCGGTTCGTTTTATGATTGCCGAATGTAAAGACGCCGACGATTTAGTTAAACATATGAAAGACGCTATTGACCAAAGTCTTAAATCTAACGGGATCGTCTGGCAGAATCTGGAAATGATCGGAATCGGTAGTCCCGGACCGCTCGATTATAAAACTGGGATAATTTTACACACCCCTAATCTGGTGATGTTGCGCAATTATCCACTCGGGCCAAAGCTGGAGGCTTTGACCGGTTTACCGGTGCTGGTGAATAATGATGCCAATTGTTTTGCGCTCGGAGAACAACGCGCCGGAGGTGGTCGCGATCTCGAATATGTTCTCGGTGTAACTCTGGGTACCGGATTTGGGTTGGGATTCGTTTATCGTAGCGAAATTTTCAATGGAGCTACCGGAACGGCTTTAGAGTTTGCGATGACTCCTTATCTTGATGGTGTTTACGAGGATTATATTTCCGGCCGAGGCTTAGTGCGCATCTATAAATCCTTAGTTGGGAAGGAAATCAAACCGGCTGAAGTTACCGCTTTAGCTAAAAAAGGTGATGCAGATGCTCTGGAAACTTGGCGAATATTCGGCCATCATCTTGCCCAAGCGATGATAGTTCTGGTTATGGTGCTCGATCCGGATATTATCGTGATTGGCGGATCAGTGTCACAAGGCTGGGATTTTTTCTATCAAACGCTGGAAACCGAACTGCGGGCAGGAATTCATGCCGGTCCAGCCGGTCATCTGAAAATTACCCGCAGTCAATTAGGCGAACTGGCAGCTATTATCGGCGCGGCTAGTCTTTAAAAAAAAAGTTGGTCGTTCAAATTATGCACTTTTTTAAAACTCTCGCCAGTGGTGTTAATTCTCTTTTATTTCCACCGATCTGCAAAGGTTGTGAAAAAAGGATGGATCCAAATGAAGGGCTGATTTGTGCTGATTGCTGGCAAAAGTTACAATTATTTCCGGCGGAAGAGATAAAAAATAAAATTATTCCGGAAAGTCTTGATCAGGTCTGGCCGGTTTTTCTATTTGATGAATTGTTTCAGAAAATAATTCACGCTTTGAAATATCAGGGAAATGTTTCGATTGGTTACAAGATTGGGCAACAAATGGCGCTTTATCTACCGCCCGAGATAAAAACGCTCCAATCGTCAATATTTGTCCCCATTCCTTTACACCCGATAAAATTGCGGGAACGCGGATATAATCAATCCGAAGCGATTACACACGGATTGGCGTCGAACTCAGGCATTAGAGTTGAAACCAAATTACTTAAGCGAATCAAAAACACAGCAACTCAAACCAAATTAAACGCAGAGGAACGCCAGGCTAATATGGAAATGGCTTTCGCGATTAATCAAAAATCTTCTGTCTCTTCGGGCAACACGCTTATTTTAGTTGATGATGTTTTTACTACCGGTGCTACCCTAAATTCAGCCGCTGGAGTACTACGCCAGTCCGGTTTTCATAAAGTTATAGCGGTAACTGCCGCCGCTCCACTTTAGAAAGGATCAATATTTTTCCTTGGAATAATTGCTCTAAGAAATTAAAATTGAAAGTTATTTTAAACAATTAATAAAGCAAAGGTGAAATATGTCAAGATTGATTATTGATGATTTAAAAGTAAAGGGTAAAAGAGTCATTATGCGGGTTGATTTCAATGTCCCGCTTGATGAAAATTTGAATGTTCGAGATGATTTTCGCATTCGGGCGGCTTTACCGACTATTCAAAAGTTACTGAATGACGGCGCCCGTTTGATATTGATGTCGCATCTCGGTCGTCCAAAAGGTAAACCCGTGCCGGAATTGAGTCTCAAGCCAGTTGCCGAAAGTCTTCAGAAATATTTGAAGAACAAAGTATATTTTGCGCCTGATTGTGTTGGGATCGAAGTGAAAAACTTAGCCAATTCGCTTCAGGACGGTGAAGTTCTTCTGCTGGAGAATCTGCGTTTTCATCCGGAAGAAGAGAAAAATGATCCCGAATTTTCTGCCAAGTTAGCTGAGTTGGGCGAGATTTACGTCAACGATGCTTTCGGTACAAGTCATCGAGCTCATGCCTCCACCGCCGGTATCACGAACTATATCCCAGTGCGGGCGGCTGGTTATTTGCTTGAAAAGGAGTTGCATTATTTGCAGGATATGCTTGAGAATCCGGAGAGACCGTTCACGGCTATTTTCGGCGGAGCGAAAGTCAGTGATAAAATTGATATTATCGAGCGTTTGTTTGGTAAAGTTGATAATATTTTGATTGGTGGCGGGATGGCATTTACCTTTTTAAAAGCCAAAAATTATGAAGTCGGTAAATCGTTGCTTGAGGCTGATAAAATCGATTTTGCATTGGCGACTTTGAAGAAAGCCGAACAGATGGGATGTAAAATAGTTTTGCCGACCGATATAGTCGTTGCATCTGAAATCAGTGATACGGCGGCGCCGGAAATCGTCTCCGTGGATCAAATTCCACCAGATAAAATTGGTGTCGATATCGGTCCTGAGGCCACGATGATTTTCTGCGATATAATTGAAAAAAGCAAAACAGTCCTGTGGAATGGCCCGATGGGCGTCTTCGAAGTCAAACAGTTTTCTACCGGTACAGAATCAATCGCGCGTAAATTGGCGGAAGTAACGGCTAAAGGCGTTATTACCGTCGTCGGTGGTGGTGATTCGGCTTCCGCAATGAAAAAATTCGGCCTAATGGACAAGGTTTCCCACGTTTCGACAGGCGGTGGTGCTTCGCTGGAATTGTTGAGCGGAAAGGAACTAATTCCGATTAATCTTATATCAAAGAAGTAGTTGATTATGAAACAATATATTGTAGCCGGTAACTGGAAAATGCATAAGGACATTCAGGAGTCTCGCATTTTCGTGTCGAATATTCTAAATAAATTGCTGAAACACGAAAGAGCAACGGTTATTTTATGTCCTCCTTTTACGGCGCTTTTTGATGTTTATAACTTAATAAAAAACACTTCCATCGCGCTGGGTGGTCAAAATATGCACAGCGAACCCAAGGGTGCATTTACCGGCGAAATTTCCGGTGGGATGCTGATTTCGGCCGGCTGTCAATATGTCATTTTAGGGCATTCGGAGCGGCGACATATTTTCGGCGAAACGGATGACTTTATTCGGGATAAAGTCAAACAAGCCTTGCAGGTTGGTTTGAAACCGATTATCTGCGTTGGAGAGAAATTGGACGAGCGTCAATCCGGCGAAACTCTGGAGGTTGTCCGCCGACAATGTGATTCAGCCCTGAGCGTCGTCAATGAACAGGAAATAAAGCGATGTGTGATTGCTTATGAACCGGTCTGGGCGATTGGAACTGGTGTTGTCGCTACACCCGAGCAAGCTTCGGAATCGCATTCTATGATTCGGCAACTTTTAGCCGCAAAATATGGGCAGGAGAGCGCGGCTGAGACTTCGATTCTGTACGGCGGTAGCGTTAAATCTTCGAATGCCGCGAGTTTGATTCAAGCGCATGATATTGATGGATTTCTGGTCGGTGGCGCCAGTCTAATTGAAGACGAATTCGCCCGGATGGCCGAAATCGTTGACGAATACGTAAAACATAAGGAGTCATAGTGTATACCTTCTTAATAATAATTCATGTAATTGTGTCAGCCTTATTAATGCTGGTAATTTTAATGCAATCCAGCAAGGGAGGCGGATTGTCAGGTTCGTTTGGTGGCGCCGGAGGCAGTTCTTTATTCGGAGGACGCGGCGCGGCTACTTTTCTTTCGAAGTTAACAACCGGCTTGGCGATTGCCTTTATACTTATTTCTCTTTTAATTGGATTAATTTCGGCTCCGCGCGGCGAACCCACCAGTATTATCCGTCAGGAGGCTAATCGTCGTACCTCACCTTCAGCTGAATTGCCGATTCCGCAAGGTAGTAGCGAACAGGGAACTCCCGTCCTGCCTGGTAATTAAATTAATTGCCAATTTATCCAGATAGCTTTTTGAAATAGTTTATAATTGCCGAGGTGGTGGAACTGGTAGACACGCATGTTTGAGGGGCATGTGGGCGGATTTGCTTGTACGGGTTCAAGTCCCGTCCTCGGCACGAAAATGAAAACCAATAAAATGGGGTAAATGATGAAATATGTAAAACAAATCAGTGTAATCATTTTATTGACTTTGGTTGTGTTGAGTAGCCTGATTGGACAAGATCCTCTCTCAGAAGCTTATACTCTCTTTCAGAATGGAGAATATCAGAAAGCATTTGAAAAATGTAAACCTATTGTTGAGAAAGATCCCAATTATGCTGGGGCAGTTTTCCTTTTGGGGCGGATTTATTTTGCACTTGGAGAACTGGATAGCTCCAAGGTTTACCTTGACAAAGCGATTGATTTAGATCGTGCCAATACCGAGTTTCGAGAGATTAGAACCCAGATTGCAGCCTTTACTACCCAGCTAACAGAAGCTTCTCGACTAGTAAATAATGGTGATTACGAAGGCGCTAAAAATTTATACCTCGAAATTATTAAAACTAATCCCAATTTTGCGGATGCTTATTTCAATCTGGCTCAAGTATATATTCGTCTAAATGATTTGACGAATGCCTCACTGTACTTGAGAAAAGTTATCGAAATGAAACCGAACGAAGAACGGTATATAAAACTATTAAAGAACTTGGTTCAGCAGTACTTACAGGAAGGTGAAAACCTGCGTCAGAGACGTAATAATGAAGGAGCGCTTGAGAAATACAAACAAGCACTCGAACTCGATCCGAACGAGTTTTTGGCTTATTATTTCAGTGGGCTGGCTTATTATGACATGAAGAATTATGATGAAGCCATCAAAGCTATCAATAAAGGCTTGGAAATCAATCCCGAACATGCCAAGTCCTACTTATTGCTTGGTCAAATCTACGAGAAGACCAACAAAAAGGCTGAAGCCCTAAAAGCTTACGAACAAGCAGTTAAAATTGATCCACTTTTTGAAGCCGGTTGGGATCGAATCGGGGTATTGAATTACAATATGAAAAATTATGAGCAGTCCATTAATGCCTATAAAAAATTGATTGAAATCAATCCCGAGAATCCGCGCTACTATGAAAAACTGGGGCAGATTTATCTGGATACCAATAATCCCAAGGAAGCGATTATCAATTTGGAAAAGGTTACTCAGAAAGACCCCAAAAATTTAAAAGCCTGGTTGAGAATTGCTCAAGCCTATAATAATCAGGGGGAATGTGCTCAGGCTAAAACGGCGGCTGAAACCGCTTTGAAAATTAAAGCCGGTGATGCACTAGCTCTAATCGAATTGGGAATTGCGGAACGTTGTCTCGGAAATACAGCCGCGGCTCGTCAGGCTTTTCAATTAGCCGCCAAAGATCCACAATATCGGCGCTACGCAGAAGAGCATCTGAAAACGGTTCAATAAAATTTTCTAGTCAGAATAACCAAGGGTGAGTCAGTCTCACCCTTTTTTATTCGGATAACTCTTTTATGAAAAATTCTATGGCTTAAAGATGTTTTTGAGTAATTTTAAAAGCGAAATATGAAAACAATCATTAGTAAAAGAACCGACTACTATGCCTGAATTCATCCTTTCAAATGCTGAAGCCGCGGCGGTTGATCGCTATGCAATCGAGGAGTTGCAAATTCCCGGCACTGAATTAATGTCCAAAGCCGGCAATTTCGTTGCCCTGAAAGCCAAGAAATTAATTCAGGATATACCCAACAGTCGTATTGATATTTTTTGTGGAACTGGAAACAATGGCGGAGACGGGTTTGTTGCGGCTGTGTTATTAAGTGAATGGGGTGCTAATTGCATTATTTGGCTAATTGGTGATCCGCAAAATATCAAAGGCGATGCACGTCATTTTTATCAGAAATGGGTGGAGAGCAAGCAGACTATCCGTTGTATAAAAACAGCGGAAGACTTTGAAAAATATTCCGACTTGCCGGAATCCGATTTGATAATTGATGCGATGCTCGGAACCGGTTTCCATGGTGAGGTTCAGGGAATTATAGCCGATGTGATACGACTGATTAATGATACCAATTTACCGGTAATTGCGGTGGATATTCCCTCCGGGGTAAACGGAGATACGGGGGAGGTTAAAGGAGAAGCCGTCAAAGCCGATTATACCGTGACGATGGGTTTTTTAAAACGCGGTTTGCTTTTTTATCCGGGCAAAAGATTCGCCGGTGAAATTGTCGTAGTAGATCTTGGTTATCCGCGTAAAGCTTTTGACATTTTAAAAGAAAAAACTTTCCTAATTGGTAAGCAGGATGTCAAGAAGGTTATTCCCCCGATTGCCGAAGATACTTACAAACATCGTCAGGGAAAAGTCTTGATAATTGCCGGTTCGCCCGGAATGACCGGAGCGGCGACTCTTTGCGCATTAGGCGCTATGCGTAGTGGCGCCGGGCTGGTGGTGAATGCCATTCCCAAGAGTCTGAATCCGATAATGGAAGTCAAACTAACTGAAGCGCTAACCGCACCACTTCCGGAATCGTCTCAGCAGACTTTTTGTCTGGAATCTTTGACGGCAATCCAATCCAGACTGGAATGGAGTGATGTGGTTGTCTTTGGTCCGGGGGTTTCCGATAGTTTCGAAGTTCAGGAATTCGGGCGACAGTTGATCGAAAGTTGTCATAAACCATTGGTAATTGATGCTGATGGTCTGCGTATTTTCCATAATAATTTAGAATTGATTGGTACGATTGAGGATTTAACTATAACTCCTCATCGTGGCGAATTTGCAATGATGACTGGGATTGCAGTGGCAGAAGTGAATAGAAATGTAATTGAAGTTGCTCGCGATTTCGTACGAAAGTATCCTTGTACTTTGGTGTTAAAGGGCGCACCGTCTGTGATTGTTTCTTCTACGGGAGTGGTGGCGGTCAATTCGACTGGTAATCCAGCTTTGGCGACTGGCGGCACGGGGGATGTTCTCACCGGCATAATTGCGGCTTTTCGGGCTCAGGGCTTAAATTCTTTCGATGCGGCTATGGCAGGAACTTCCATTCATGGATTAGCCGGTGATTGGGGACGTAAAAAATTAGGAGTCAGGGCATTTATCGCCAGTGATTTGCTGGATTATTTACCGCTGATATTGCGTCGGCTGGATAAGGTGATTTAATGAATCGCTTCTGGCTGAAAGTCCCGGCAATTTTATATGCCGTCCTTATTTTTAGTTTATCATCTTTAACAAAAACTCCGCTGGTTGAGATTCCAATCTGGAACGTTGATAAGCTGGTTCATATGCTGGAATATACAATATTTGGGATTTTACTAGTGTTGGCTTTTAGAAGCGATCAGATTGGTAAACCGATGCGGCGCGCTAACTTTCAGAGCATTATTCTGGGTATTTTATATGGCTTAACCGATGAAATTCACCAGTACTTTGTCCCCGGTCGCACCAGTTCACTGGCTGATCTTGGAGCCGATGCGCTGGGAATTTTACTAGGCGTATGGATTTTCAACCGCTTGAATGTTTTTCAGAAATTTAGAGAAGCATGAGTCTGACTAAATTAAAAATTGATAATTTTGCGATCATTGATCATATTGAAATTGCCTTCGGGCCGGGATTGACGATTCTAACAGGAGAAACCGGTGCCGGTAAGTCAATTATTATTGATGCCTTGAATCTAGCGCTGGGGGAAAAAGCCAGTCCGAATGTTATTCGAGCCGGTGCAGATGTCGCAACAGTAGAATGCACCTTTGATCTCACCGATTTGAATCCAGCCACTAAAAATATTCTGAAATCTCATAATTTTTACCAGGAAAATAATCCTTTGACCTTGAAACGCGAGGTAAATATTAACGGTCGCAGTCGTGCCTGGCTTAATGGCGAAACCTGCCTGGTGAGTGTTCTTAAAGAGGTTGGCAATTTGCTGGTTGATATGCACGGTCAGCATGATCACCAGTCGCTTTTGAATCCGGATACCCATATTGAATTTTTGGATGCATTTGGGGATTACGCCGAATGGCGCGAACAGGTTGCGAGGCAATTTGACGATCTCAAACTACTTTTTGAGCGCCAAAATTTACTCCAGGAACAATTACGACTCAATCGCGAGAAGCGCGAACTCTGGGAATTTCAATTGCAGGAAATCCAAAAGGTTGCTCCTCAGGAAAATGAATATGAGACCCTCCTCCAGGAAAAAACTATACTCGAAAATACCGCTAAAATCCAGCAACTTAGTTCCGATCTGACTTATCAATTACTGGAGTCAGGTGACTCACTTTATAACCAATTACAGAGCGTTGTGAAGCAACTTTCCAATTTGCAAAAAATTACCGGCTCATTTGCAGAGCAACTTTCCCGATTGGAGGAGAGTCAATATCTATTCCAGGAAATCGCCCGACAAATCGCCCATTTTGGCGATGATCTGCAATTTAATCCCGCGCGGTTAGAGATCATCAATCAGCGTTTGTATAGTTTTCAACAATTGATGAAAAAGTATGGACGCTCACTGAGCGATGTTCTCGCCTATCGGCAAAAGCTAGAGACCGATCTGACCGAAAGCGATGATCTCGAGGTTCAAATTGACAAAAACAGGGAACTTATTAAAGAACATCTGGAAAAATTCACTCGATTTGCCTTTGAATTGTCCGAAAAACGTAAACGGAGTGCCGAATTATTTAAAATCGAAATAGAAAAAATTCTGGAACGTCTCGGAATCAGCGGAGCCGACTTCGCCGTACGCCTGGAATTGATGCCAGACCAAAACGGCTGGATTATAATTGATGGTCAGAAATACAAAGCGGAATCGACGGGCATTGATAAAGTAACCTTTGAAATAAGTACTAATCGCGGTGAACCGCGTCGACCACTGGCAGAAATTGTTTCCGGCGGCGAAGTTTCTCGCATTATGCTGGCTATCAAGACGATTTTAGCCGGACGCGATCATATTCCGGTATTGATTTTCGATGAAATAGATACCGGTATCTCGGGGAAAATTGCGCGAAAAGTCGGTGAGGAGTTACATGAACTTGCTAAGGTTCATCAGGTCATTTGTATAACTCATTTGCCTCAAATTGCCGGTCTGGCTGACGAACATTTTAGCGTGGAGAAAGTTACTACGAACAGCCGCAGTCAGACTCAAATTCGTAAATTACTTCCCGAGGAAAGAGTAGCCGAAATCGCTAAATTGATTGGCGGTCGTTCAGTCAGCGAAATTACCTTAAAACAGGCTCGCGAATTGATGGAGTGAAGATGGATTTTTCAGAATTAATATTAAAGAGGCGCAGTGTTCGCAAATATTTGCCGCAACCGGTAGAGCGTGAACTGATTGACAAATGTTTGGATGCCGCGCGTTTAGCACCTTCGGCTTGCAACGCTCAACCCTGGTACTTTATTGTAATTGATAATGAGGAAGTAAAAGACCGGTTGTGTAACGCCGCTTTTAGCGGGATTTATTCTTCGAATAAATTTGTGAAAAATGCACCGGTGATAATCGTAGTTATTACCGATCAAAAATCTTATCAGGTTAAAGTTGGTGGATTTTTTCGCCATCTCAAGTATGCTTTGGTGGATATTGGTATTGCTGGTGAACATCTTGCCTTGCAAGCGGCTGAACTGGGGCTCGGAACTTGCTGGCTGGGTTGGTTCAGTGAAAATGGTGTACGTAAAGCTCTTGATCTTCCCAAATCTACTAAAATTGATATAATGTTTAGTCTCGGTTACCCAGCGGATTCCGACCGCCCGAAAAAGCGTCAACCGCTGGATGAAATCCGGCGATATTATAGGTAAATTACAAAGCGCTTGACAGCCTAGAAAGGCTGTTCTACGGTTAGGTAATGTTATAAATCGTAGGACAGGCATTCTTGCCTGTCGGTTTAAGGTGAGTGGTGACAGCCTGGAAAGGCTGTCCTACGGATGTGGGATGTTATAAATCGTGGGGCAGGCATTCTTGCCTGTCGGTCTGAGGTTAGCGGGTGACAGCCTAGAAAGGCTGTCCTACGGATGTGGGATGTTATAAATCGTGGGACAGGCGGTCTTGCCTGTTGGTCTGAGGTTAGCGGTGACAGCCTGGAAAGGCTGTTCTACGGTTGTGGTAATGTTATAAATCGTAGGACAGGCGGCGGTCTTGCCTGTTGGTTTAAGGTGAGCGGTGACAGCCTGGAAAGGCTGTCCTACGGATGTGGGATGTTATAAATCGTGGGACGGGGATTTTTGCCTGTCGGTCTGAGGTTAGCGGGTGACAGCCTGGAAAGGCTGTCCTACGGTTGGGTAATGTTATAAATCGTGGGGCAGGTATTCTTGCCTGTCGGTGAAAAGTAGTGTTCTATCTTTTTACAAATTATATTAGATTATATAGCAGGAGGAAATTGAATTATGGCTAATAGAAAAACCTCGTTTTCAAAAAGACATTTACCGCATATTTATATTCCTAACAGCTCATATTTTATCACTTTTCGGTTGGCTGGTTCTTTACCAGAAGCTGTCTTACACAAATATAAAGTAATGAATAGATTAGCTATCCAACAAATAAAAATTAGTATTGCTGATGAAAAAGAACGAGAACGACTTATAAATATTCAAAACGATAGATATTTTACGAAAATTGACAAAATCTTGGATAAGTGTGGATTTGGAGATAAGTATCTTATGATAGAGGAAATAGCTAACATAGCTGCATCCGCATTAAAGTTCTATGATAAGAAGGAGTATAAACTACTTTGCTATACTATTATGCCAAATCATATTCACACGGTATTTACTCTGGAAGAATGCTCTAGACCTTTATCGAAAATAATGCAATCACTGAAGGGATTTACAGCATATAAAGCGAATATAATTTTGAAAAGGAAAGGTGTATTTTGGCAAGATGAAAGCTATGATCATATTATTCGCGATGTGCGTGATTTGAGGAAGAAAATTTATTATGTTATCAACAATCCAGTAAAAGCCGGATTGTGCGGATGTTCCGAAGATTGGCCGTGGACATATACAGCAGAAATTCCATTAGATTGAGTTAAAATAAGCAAATTTTTGTGTTGGTTTAAAGCTAGATTTGACAGCCTTGAAAGGCTGTCCTACGGTTGGGTAATGTTATAAATCGTAGGACAGGCATTCTTGCCTGTCGGTCTGAGGTGAGCGATGACAGCCTGGAAAGGCTGTCCTACGGATGTGGGATGTTATAAATCGTGGGACGGGGATTTTTGCCTGTCGGTCTGAGGTGAGCGATGACAGCCTGGAAAGGCTGTCCTACGGATGTGGGATGTTATAAATCGTGGGACAGGGATTCTTGCCTGTTGGTTTAAGGTTAGCGGTGACAGCCTGGAAAGGCTGTTCTACGGTTGTGGTAATGTTATAAATCGTGGGACAGGCGGTCTTGCCTGTCGGTCTGAGGTGAGCGATGACAGCCTGGAAAGGCTGTCCTACGGATTAATGGTAAAAATATCTACACTGTAACCGGCTAAACTAACCT
>Ga0209506_1003833_pt1 | contig 11769 bp, 8 predicted proteins | sample AD_JPNHG2_MetaG_FD_184409 | JGI IMG/M metagenome (GOLD analysis project Ga0209506, IMG submission 184409) | Active sludge microbial communities of municipal wastewater-treating anaerobic digesters from Japan - AD_JPNHG2_MetaG (SPAdes) (version 2) | ecosystem: Engineered > Bioreactor > Anaerobic >...
AAAAACAACCCCCTGAAAAGATGAGTTCATCTGACGCTTACCCTAAAAACAGGATGCTTAAATCCCGGGCAACCTCCTCTTCGTACTGCTTGCTCCGAGGGATGACCGAGGTCTTGAATTCACCGTTCCGATCCCGGGGAACGTCTACATGGACCTCCCCAACCCCCTTAAGCGTAAACCCGCGACCATAGGACCCATTGCGATGATTGGCCGTCCCGGAAACCCGAAGATAAGGCTCTCTTCCCAAATAATGGGTCAGCTCCGCCATGATCTGGTCGCCTTTCTTAAAAGTATCCCTCGCCCCCTGGGGTGCCATACCACATAGCGGTAACTTGATTGCAGTAACTTAAGATCGTTTTCGTGGAAACGGAGGTTCCGGGAAGGCTGGAGGGAACATGGGAAAGCCCCCTGCGACTGCCAGGGGGCTTTCCCGGGGTTGAAAAGGAGGACTTAAAACAGGGGAAGTCTCCCCGTATTGCTAAATTCCTAAATCATCTCCAGGACGGTGGCCATGGAGACACCGCCGCCGCCGCAGAGGGTGGCCATGCCCAGGGTCTTGCCCCGTTTCTTCATGGCATGGAGGAGGGTTACCATGATCCGGCAGCCCGTGGCCCCCACGGGGTGGCCCAGGCCGCAACCCGAACCGTTGACGTTGGTGATCTCGCGGTTCAGGCCGATCTCCCGCTCGCAGCCGATATACTGGGCGGCGAAGGCTTCGTTGAGTTCCACGAGTTCGAAATCGCTGATCTTGTAGCCCGTTCTCTTGAGGAGGTCCGCCACCGCCGGTACGGGCGAGAGGCCCATCACGGAGGGATGGCAGCCGCCGCCGCCCACGGCCTTGATCCGGGCGATGGGTTTCACCCCCAGTTCCTTCGCCTTGTCCGCCGACATGATCACCATGGCCGCGGCGCCGTCGTTGACGCCCGAGGAGTTCCCCGCCGTCACCTTGCCGATCTTCCCGATGAACGCCGGGGGCAGCTTCGCCAGGTCGTCCATGGTCAAACCGGGGCGGAAATGCTCATCCTTGTCGAAGATCTTGGGCGGCTTGCCCTTCTTCTGGGGCAGCTCGATGGGAACGATCTCCTCTTTGAAATCGCCTTCCACCGTGGCCCGCTCGGCGTTGTTGTGGCTCCGCAGGGCCACCTCGTCGATCTCCTCCCGGGTGAGGCCGTGCTTGTAGGCGATGAGTTCCGCCGTCACTCCCATGATGTAGGGTTTGCCGCGGAAGCGCTCCACGATCTCCCCCTCCTTGATGGGGCCCTGTTCCAGCCCGGGCAGGATGTGGGAGCCGGCGTGGAGGGCGTGGACGATGTCGTCCACGAACACCTGATCCTGGAAGCGGCAGCCCCAGCGGGCCGTGGGCACGGAATAGGTGATCCCCGACATGTGCTCCATCCCCCCGCAGAGGGCGACGTCGTACAGGCCGGCCTGGATCATGGCCATGCCGGAGATGACCGCCTCCATGCCGGAGATGCAGACCCGGTTGATCGTCGCCGCCATGGAGTTTTCCGGGATCCCCGCCATGAGCGCCGAGATTCGGGTGGTATTCAGGCTGTCCACCGGCTCCCGGCAGCAGCCGAAGCGGACATCGGCGATCAGTTCCGGCGAGATCCCCGCCCTTTTTACCGCCTCTTTCATAACGACACTGCCCAGGGTCGCCAGGTTCATGTCTCTCAAGGTGCCGCCGAAGGCCCCGATGGCCGTCCGGCAGGCCGATACGATAACGACTTCTTTCATAAATTTCTAAAACCTCCTTATTTAATCGGGGACACTTCCCGTATTTCCCGTATCAATCCCGTTCTTCTTTAAATACGGGAAGCGTCCCCATATTTTTATTTGTCCTTGAAGGATACCCGCATCTCGCGCTTGAGGATCTTGCCCGTGGGCGTCTTGGGGAGGGCGTCCACGAAGAAGACCTTCTTGGGGCACTTGAAGGCCGCCAGTTCCTTGCGGCAGTGGGCGATGAGTTCTTCCGCCGTCATGGTCTCGCCGGGCTTCAGGACCACCACCGCCGTTACCAGCTCCACCCACTTGGGATCGGGCAGACCGATGACCGCCACCTCCTGGACCCGCTTGTCCAGATAGATCGCCTCTTCCACCTCCCGGGTCGGGACGTTCTCGCCGCCGGTCTTGATCATGTCCTTCTTCCGGTCCACCACGGTGATGTAGCGGTCGGCGTCCATGACCCCCACGTCGCCGGAATGGAACCAGCCGCCCTTCATGGCCTCTTCCGTCTTTTCCGGCTCCTTGAAGTACATGATCAGGGCGTGGGCGCCCTTGCCGCAGATCTCCCCGGGGATTTCCGGCTTGTCGATGGGATTGCCGTCGTCGTCCTCCAGGCGGGTTTCCATGTTCAGGCCGCCCATCCCCGCCGAGCCCAGCTTCGTCAGGGCGTCCTTGGCCTTGAGGATGGTGTGGTAGGGTGCCAGTTCCGTCTGGCCGTAGTAGTTGTAGATCTTCACGCCCGGCAGGCGCTCCATCATCTCCTTGAGGATCTCCACGGGCATGATGGAAGCTCCGTAGTAGGCCTTCTTGAGGGAAGAAAGATCCTGCTTGGCGAATTCCGGATGGCGGAGCATCCCGATCCAGACCGTGGGCGGCGCGAAGAACATCGTGGCCTTGTAGGCGGCGATGTTCTTGAGGATCTGACCGATGTCGGGCATCATGAGGATGTTCGTGCCCCCCACCCAAAAGACGGGGTTCATGAAGACGTCCCGCTGGGCGCAGTGGTAGATGGGCAGGGCGTTGACGTTGATGTCGTCCTCGTCGTACTGGCCGTCCACGATGGTTCCCATGTACTGGGCCATGAGGGCCTGGTTGCTGATGATGACCCCTTTGGGCAGGGATTCCGTGCCGCTGGTGTAGGTCATCTGGCAGGGGTCCTCGATGTGGAGGATCACGTCGGGTTCCGTATCGTCGTACTTGCCGTACCAGGTATCGAAGTTCTGGAACCGGTCGCTTGCCGGGGGCTGGCCCGCCACCTGGTCGGACCAGATGAAGGTCTTGACCGTGGGCATGTCGTCCATGACGTCCTTCACCAGGTCATAGAGGGCGTCTTCGACGATGAGGACCTTGCTTTCCGAATGGTTGACGCAGTAGGAGAGGTCCTTGCCCCGGAGCAGATAGTTCAGCGCCAGGTAGATGGCGCCGATCTTCGCGCAACCGAACCAGGTAAGAACGTGGTGGATGGTGTTGTGGGCCAGGATGGCGACCCGGTCGTATTTTTGCACCCCCAGGGCCGTCAGGGCGTTGGCGGTCCGGTTGCATTCCCGCTCCAGTTCGGCGTAGGTCAGGGTCTTGTCCCCGTAAACCAGGGCGGGTTTGTCGGGATAATGGTAGGCGCTCCGGCGGATCATGTCGGCGATTACCCACCGGTTCACCTTGTTGTAACGGTTCATCAAAAATTCCAGATTTTCCTTGTTGATAGTCATGTAGCGTGACTTTTCCGCTTCCGTGAGCGGTGCCTGGTTCGCAGCCATAGTTCCCTCCTGTTTTCAGTAAAGCATTAAATTAAACATCTGTATCTTTCTGCCTACCATCTTTTGGAGCGCCGGCGCTGTTCCGTGCTTACCCCCTTTTTATCGAAGCCCTATCCCATGCCTCCTGGTCGGAGTCATATTTAAAACGGGGACGGTGCTCTTTCCCCTGTTTTTTCCCGCCCCTTTCAGGGGGGAGATGAGGAGGGGGACGGGTTGACGTCTTTCCGGAAGGCGCCAAGCCCATCCCCACCCCCTCCCTCCCCTTGCCGGGGAGGGGGTGGGAGACTTTTGGGGAGACTCCCCGTGTTTGTTTTCCCGGCCGGATCCGCGTGGGGGCGCCGGGGGAAAGCGCCGCCACGCAAAACCCGGCTGCGGCGGTTTATCCGAACTTCGCCATGAGATAGCGGCCGATGGTGAGGATCTCCGCTTCCTTGGTCCCTTCGTAGAGCTCGAGGATCTTGGCGTCGCGGTACCACTTCTGGACGCTGTACTCGTCGATGTAGCCGTAGCCCCCGTGGAGTTCCACGGCGTTGTTGGCGCAGAAGACCGCCGTCTGGCCGCTGTAGAACTTCGCCATCGCCGCCAGGGTGTAGTCGGGCGTGCCGTTGTCCACGAGCCAGCCGGACTTGTAAACCAGGCCGCGGAGGGCCTCGATCATGATGGCCATCTCGGTGAGCTTCTTCTGGGTGAGCTGATAGTTCCCCAGGGCCGTCCCGAAGGCCGTCCGCTCTTTACAGTACTTTACGCTCGTCTCCAGGCACGCCTCGGCGAGGCCCAGCCCCTGGGCGGCGACCATGATGCGGGTCGTGTCGAAGAAGTGCATGAGCTGGTAGAAACCCCGGCCTTCCTTGCCCACCAGGTTGCTCTGGGGAACCCGGACGTCCTCGAAGGCGATTTCCGCCGTGTCGGAGGAGCGGATGCCCATCTTCCCCTTGATCTTGTTCCGCGTCACCCCCTTGGCGTCGGCGGGGATGATGATGAGGCTGAAGCTGTTGTGCTTCTTCTCTTCGGGATTGGTGATGCACTGGGTGACGAAGAAGTCGCTCACCGTCCCGTTGGTGATGAACATCTTGTTGCCGTTGATGACGTAGTCGTTCCCGTCTTTCACGGCCCGGGTCTTGTAACCCGCCACGTCGGTGCCGGCGTTGGGTTCCGTGAAGGCCCCGGCGCTCACCCACTCCCCGCGGCAGACCGGGGGCAGATACTTCTGCTTGAGTTCCTCCGAGCCGTACTGGAAGATCGACTCGCAGCCGAAGCAGGCGGCCACGACGTTCAGGCCGATCCCCATGTCCACCTTGGAGAGTTCCTCGGTGATGATGGCGTTGCCCAGGATGCCCGCGCCGGCGCCGCCGTACTCCTCGGGGATCCAGGCGGCCACCAGACCGTTGGCCGCCGCTTTCTTGCGGATCTCGGGGGTGTACTTCTCGTGTTCGTCGCACTCCTTGCTGAGCGGTGTAAACTCCGTGACGGCGAACTTGTAGGCCATGTCCTTCAACATCTTGAGTTCTTCGGTCAATTCAAAATCCATAGTTGCTTCTCCTTTTCAATAAATCGATTAATAGGTTGTTGATCTAAAAAAACGCTAAAAAACAAGACCTGACCCCCTTAGTAGTCGTACACGCCCTTGCCGGTCTTGCGGCCGTAGCGGCCCGCCCGGACGAGTTTCCGGAGGAGCGGCGCGGGGCGGTACTTGTCCCCGAGCTCCCGGTGGAGGCCTTCGATGACCCGCAGCAGCGTCTCGTTCCCCACGAGGTCCGAGAGGGCCAGGGGGCCGATGGGATGATTGCAGCCCAGCACCATGGCCTTGTCGATGTCCGCCGCCGAGGCGATCCCCTCATCCAGGACGAAGAAGGCCTCGTTGAGCATCGTGCAGAGGATCCGGTTCACCGCGAAGGCCGGGGCCTCCTTCACTACCACGACCTCCTTGCCGATCTTCTTGCCCCAGGCCTTGGCGATCTCCACCGTCTCGTCCGAGGTTTCGTGGCCGCGGATGACCTCCAGAAGCTTCATCACCGGGACGGGATTGAAGAAGTGGGTGCCGATGAACTTGTCGGGACGGTCCGTGGTGGCCGCCATCTCCGTGATGCTCAGGCCGGAGGTGTTGGTGAAGAACAGGCAGTCCTTGGAGACGATTTCCATGAGTTCCTTGTAAACCTGCTTCTTGACGTCCATGACCTCGATGACCACTTCCACCACCAGATCGGCCCCGGCCGCCGCCTCTTTCAGATCCAGCGTCGGCTTGATCCGCCCGAGGATGGCGTCCATGTCCTCCTTGGTCCGCTTCCCCTTCTCCACGTCCTTGGAGAGATTCTTGGTAATGGTCTTCATCCCCCCGTCGATGAACCGCTGTTCGATGTCCCGCATGGCTACCTCGTAGCCCGCCTGGGCGCATACCTGGGTGATGCCGTTACCCATGAGGCCCGCCCCCAAAACGCAAATCTTCTTGATTTCCATACCGTCTTTTTCCTCCTTTATGATTTGAAAAGAACCTTTTTTGATCTCTCAGGGTCTGATTCCCTGAATCTTCTTTCCTAAATTCCCTTCCCCCTCGAGGTGCTGATAGGGAGTTCCATCTCTCCCCTCCTTTCCCTACCTCTTAATCACTCTCTGACAACCCTTTCATATCCTCCTACCTATGGTTTCATGAAACTTTTGACACTATCCTTCAAAGGGGAAGTTGGGAAGGGAAGGCGCTGCCAGGAACGTTTCCTGCCGCCGCCCTCAAATCGCTCCCAGGAACCACTGTTTGTTGAGCCAGTGCAGCTTTTTCGCCTCCTCCAGCAGCCCGTCCCGGAAATCGGGATGGGCGAGCTTTGTGATCGCCAGCACCCGCTCGGGGATGGAGAGCCCCTTCAGATAGGCGACGCCGTACTCCGTGACCAGATAGGACACATCCACCCGGGGCACCGTGACGATCTCCCCCGGCGGCAGGGTCGGCATGATCTTCGATTTCAGCTGGCCGTTCTTGTCCGTGTAGGTGGACTGGAAGGCCAGGATGGATTTGTTCTCCGGATAACCCAGGGGCGGTTGCCCTTTGGTGGCCCGGTAGTAGGCCCCGCGGACGAAGGCCAACTGCCCCCCCGTCCCCGAATACTGGGCGGGGCCGATGGATTCGGAGCTCACCTGTCCCTGGAGATCCACGCCCAGGCAGGCGTTGATGGAGATCAGGTCCTTGTTCATGGCGATGACGTAGGGATCGTTGGTGAATTCCACGGGATACATGGCCAGGGCCGGGTTGTGGTCGATCCAGTCGTAAAGCCGGCGGCTCCCGATAGCGAAGGCCCAGACGATCTTGCCGGGGAGGAGGGTCTTCTTCTTCCCCGTGATGAGGCCCGCATCGTGAAGATCGGCGATCCCCTCGGTTACCATCTCCGTGTGGATGCCGATGTCCCGGGCGCCGCTGTCGGCCAGGAGCCGCAACACCGTGTCCGGCAGGCCGCCGATGCCCACCTGGAGGGTCGGGCCGTCCTTGGGGATCAGCTCGGCGATATAGCCGGCGATCTTCTTTTCCACCTCCGTCGGCTGGGGGGTGGGGATGGTGATCAACTTGTCGGTCTTGTTTTCGATGACGTAATCGACTTCGGAGATATGAATGCATTCGTCGTAGCCGCCGTAACACCAGGGCATATCCTCCACGACCTCGACGACGATGATCTTGGCCCGTTCGAAAACGGCCTTCTTGAAGTTGCACAGGGGACCGAAGTTGAAGTACCCGTGCTTGTCCATGGGGGTGACGGTCTGGACGGCGATGTCCACATCGAGGCCGTCCCGGTAGTAGCGCGCCGCCTCCCCGAAGTTGTAGGGGATGTGGGTCCCCCGGTTTTCCGCGATGTACTTCCGCGTCCAGCCCAGGATATGCCAGTTGCCGAGCCAGAAGCTCTTTGCCTCCGGGTCCTTCTCCATGACCTCCAGGGGCGTCAGATGGCCCAGGGCGCGGATCTTGACGTTCTTCACCTCGCCGACCCGCTGCGCCAGGGCCCGGTCGAAGGCCCGGGGCGCCTGCACCGTGCCGTAGTCCACCCACATGCCGTCCCGCACCAGCGATGCCGCCTGCTCGGGCGTGGCTAACTTGTTTCCGTACTTTGACATCGTCCACCTCCTTTATTCAAGGGGGTCAGGTCTTGCTTTTTAGCGTTTTGCTGCAAAAGTTCTCAGTAACGGAATTCAGCGAAGCTGAATAGTGTTCACAATTCAGCGAAGCTGAATAGTGTTCACAATTCAGCGAAGCTGAATAGTGTTCACAATTCAGCGAAGCTGAATCATGTTTACAATTCAGCGAAGCTGAATCATGTTTACAATTCAGCGAAGCTGATTAATGTTCATAATTCAGCGAAGCTGAATCATGGTCATAAATCCGGCTTGTTGCCGGCCGGGGAAGCGATGGGACGTCGGCCGTGACCAGCCAGTATCTATGCCACATAAAAAACTAATTGCAAACGTTTTATTGCGAAAACCGACCCCGGGTTAGCATGCCAATGATGACAACACCGGAAAAGCGATTTTCCCTCCTCTTCGAGGGAGAGGTTGGGAGGGGAATGGGATAGTATTTTGTAACAATACGAAGATGGCCCATCTCCAACCCATCCTTCCCCCTTTAAGGGGAGAAGGGTACGCATCCTTTCCGCGATGTCGCCAATGCCGGCGGGGGCTCCTCGGGATAGCGCAAGTATCGTGCCACCGATTGGCCCTGGGGGAAAGCCATGGAAAACGGGTGATTACGAATAGTAAGGGGAGGGGATGTGCATAATTGCCCTATGCAGGACTGCGCATGTATGCAGCTTTGCACAGGGTGGTGAACGGAAATGTCGCCGGTTCTGCTTTTGAGTTTAGGGGGGAAATTTATCGGGTCGATTTCAGGAGGATTTTATTTCGCGTTTCCACAGGAATGGAAATAGGAGCAAAATAATCGGCAGGATAAAGATAATCTTTTCCCGATTCGTCGATAATGCGAACCTGCTGATAAGAAGCGGCTTCCTTATCGGGAATTTGCTCATACAACTTGAGCAATTCCAAGGATACTTCGTATCCGATATTATTTACACATAACAAAGATTTTTGTTTCATTATGCTTATAAGTATCTTTAGATCTTGACTTCTATCCTGCCCTAGCCATGGCCTTCATACCAATGAAGCTCTGCAAGCTTTACAACTCCATCGGATAGTCTTATGCTTGCCACACCTTTGCGCTTTCTCCACGAGGTCTTGCCGTAAGTCTTGTTCAATCTGCGAAGCTCACGAATACCACGACCACTGGATATCGTTTCTGTTGAAAAAGGTTCCTCCAGGAGCTCAAAGTTTGCCATCGCCATTTTCCGCCTTGTGCGGAGTGTGACCGCCGGTACTACTTCTTCTTATGACGGTTGGCCTTGAGTCTCTTTTTGTACTTGTGCTTGCTGATCTTCTTTTTTCTCTTCTTTACGACGCTGCCCACTATGGCTTCCTTTCCTTGGTTTTTCCCTTGTTTTCGTTCATGTCTTGTGGCGCGTTGCGGCATACCGCCGCCGCACCGGCCCCTTTTCCGAATGGTGGGACGTGCGGGAATCGAACCCGCGACCAACGGATTAAAAGTCCGCTGCTCTACCGCCTGAGCTAACGTCCCGGCTCCTCACGGAAAGTCTGTTCCCTTATCAACAACCGGCGGGTATTGTCAAGAATTGTTTGGCAGAGCAACAGGGAAAATGTACACAACGGCCGATGTTACAGCCCCGCAAACGTTTGAAATTTTCACTCGCAAATGCGCTCATATGTTATTGATCTACAAATGTTTATCATTAACGGTGCCGCTGCGGACACTGCGGAGCGCGTCCACAATTTTCATCCTGCTTTGTGACGGCACGTCGTCATGTGGGTTTCATGCGGAAAAGGGGTTCTTCAACACGATGGTCTCGTTCCGCGCCGCCCCTACGGAAACGAGGGCCAGGGGAATATCCGCCAGGGTCTCGATCCTTTCCAGGTATTTCCGGACATTCTTCGGCAGCTCCTCGACGCGCCGTGCCTGGCTGATGTCCTCCGTCCAGCCTTCGAGCTCCTCGTAAACGGGGGTGCAGCCCGCCAGGAGCTTCAGGTCCGCGGGCACGGCGAGGGAGATCCTTTCCCCCCCGGGTGTGTCATAGCCCACGCAGATCCTGATCTTGTCGAGGCCCGTCAGGACGTCCAGTTTCGTCAGGGCGATGCCCGTCACACCGCTAACCCGGACGGCGTGGCGCACCAGGACCATGTCCAGCCAGCCGCACCGCCGGGGCCGCCCCGTCGTGGCCCCGAATTCCTTTCCCACCTCCTGGAGGCGCCGGCCGGTTTCGTCGTGCAACTCGGTGACGAACGGTCCGCCCCCGACGCGGGTCGTATAGGCCTTGCAGATCCCGATGACGGCGAAGGCCGCAGCCGCCGGGCCCACCCCCGTGCCGGCAAAGGCGTTGGCGGACACGGTGTTGGAGGAGGTCACATAGGGGTAGGTGCCGTGATCGATGTCCAGATGGCAGCCCTGGGCCCCCTCGAAGAGGATCTTCTTCCCCCGCCGCTGCTCCCGGCTGAGGATGAGCGAGGCATCAGCCGCGTACTCCCGGAGGCGCTCCCCGTAGGCCCGGTATTCGGTGAAAACCGCTTCGGGGTCCACCGGCTCCTCGCCGAAATATTTCGTCAGGAGAAAGTTCTTCTCTTCCAGGTTGCGCACCAGCTTTTCCCGGAAAGCGTCGCCGTCGAACAGGTCGCCCACCCGGATGCCTGTCCGGGCGACCTTGTCTTCGTAAGCGGGGCCGATGCCCCGGCCGGTGGTGCCGATCTTGCCGCCGCCGCGCTTCCCCTCCCGGGCCAGATCGAGGCGCTTGTGGTAGGGCATGATGAGGTGGGCCTTTTCGCTCACGTACAGTTTGGTGTTGGCGGGAAAGAGGCCCCGGCTGTTGAGCTCGTCGATCTCCGCCAGCAGGACCTGGGGGTCCACGACGACGCCGTTGCCGATGACGCAGGTCTTCTGATCGTGGAGGATGCCCGACGGGATGAGATGGAGGATCGTCTGCACCCCCTTGACGACCAGGGTATGGCCGGCGTTGTTCCCGCCCTGAAAGCGGGCGATGACGTCGGCGTTCTCGGCGTACAGATCCACCACCTTGCCCTTGCCTTCATCCCCCCACTGTGTCCCCACCACAATCACGTTCGCCATAATTCATCTCCTCAAGTTATACGGGCATCAAATCGGCCGCGAAATATATCAGCATTTCCTCGCCTTGACAAGCATCTTTATTTAAGCTATGGGGGTCATTGGGGGTCAGGTCTTGTTTTTTAGCGTTTTTTGGTTTCTGCAACGTTTGTGCTTCGCCGGTGTCCTGCCCGTCTTGACACCCGTCTTGAAAGTAATAGACGTTAATGCCAATTCATGATATTATCCACCCAAGAAAATATCAGCTTAAGGAGTTAAAAGGAAAAGTTAAGAGGTAAAAGGCCGTTATCATGGCTCGACCGTTACGCATCGAATATCCCGGCGCCGTGTATCACATCACCGCCCGCGGCAATGGACGGCAGGCGATATTTCATGATGATCGCGACTATCTTAAATTCCTCGAGATATTTGTCAAAACGCAAGAGCGCTACAACTGGCTGTGCCATGCCTATTGCCTCATGGGCAATCATTACCACCTCATGATCGAAACGCCGGATGCCAACATTTCCAAGGGGATGCATCGCCTCAATGCGGCATTCAGCCAGGCTCATCACAAACGGCATGAAACGGTGGGCCATCTGTTTCAGGGGCGCTTCAAGGGCATTGTGGTGGATCGTGAGTCCTACCTGCTGGAACTGGCGCGCTATGTCGTACTGAATCCGGTGCGGGCGGGGCTGGTCGCCCGGCCTGAGGATTGGCCTTGGAGCAGTTATCGGGCGACGGTCGGGTTGCCGCCCCTGATGCCGACGACACTCCAGGACGCAATCGGTGGCGCACTCGAAGGAGCACGCCAGGGAGCGGCATCTGATATGGGCACCCGAAAGGCTGCGTTGCCGGCGGAGAGGGCGGAAACGGAGCAAAAGACGGAATCCACATCGTCAACGTCAATGACTATGTCCGCACCGGCGCAAGAGGCCCAAAAGAGACAAAAGATGCAATCGCCGCGGCCTGTGCAGTCTCCGCAATCGCCACCGCCTGTACAGAAAACTGTGTCGTCATCGCCCTCTGCCTCTGCCGTAATCCCGGTATCCACATGGCTTTTAGGGCAGTTTGGGCCTGATCTCGCCACCGCCCGCCAGCGCTATTGTGAATTCGTCGTGGCCGGCATTGGCAGGGAATCGCCTTGGCGGAAATTGA
>Ga0209506_1003837_pt1 | contig 11760 bp, 11 predicted proteins | sample AD_JPNHG2_MetaG_FD_184409 | JGI IMG/M metagenome (GOLD analysis project Ga0209506, IMG submission 184409) | Active sludge microbial communities of municipal wastewater-treating anaerobic digesters from Japan - AD_JPNHG2_MetaG (SPAdes) (version 2) | ecosystem: Engineered > Bioreactor > Anaerobic...
CGAGAAACTGGAGCTCCCTGCCGGGGAACTCCGTTTTGAACCCCAGATCCCTTTCAGCTTTCGTTAATTCTCCCCTTACTAAAAGCCTTACAACATCGTTTATCGGTGATTGGGAATAAGGAAGGGATCTTTCGACAGGAATAACCGCGTTTATATCGCAGACGGCATCGCCATTGATCGCCTTGTCCAAAAGTTCATTGTAATAGTAAAGGCTGATCTTCATCGTCTTTTGCGTACCGGTTACGGCACTGAATTCTAGTTCAAGGGCGGCGTACTTCTTTTCAAGAGCCTGAAGAGTCTTCTCAAGCCTTCCGGTCTTCAGTAAAAGCATCAGAAACAGCACAAGGAGGACTAAAGAGACTGCCAGACTGGAAATTAAGATGATCCTGAAGACCGGAAAGGATTGCTGCTTTCTAACCCTCATTAAACTCACCTCTCAATCAATGACACTTCAATTATACATTTTATGTCGATGATGGAGGCCCCGGTACTCAACTTATGTGTTTCAAGCCTCTTAAGAGCCGTGGTTAGTAGGTGGTGTGTTATGTGGGTCGCGGGTAAGATCGAGATGCCGGATCGGGGTCCGGCATGACGTGAAGGAGGAAAGACCGCGAAAAACAGGGACTGACAAATCTCTTCATGTCTGTCCCGTTTTTCGCGAAGACCGGGATCCTGACTAGGAGCACGTCAGGATGACCTGAAGGGAGCAAAGACCGGGATGCCGTATCGGGGTCCGGCATGACGTGAAGGGGCTGTCATCCCGGGCTCCGCCCCTCTCCTACTCGATGGTTTTCCAAGAAGTCCCGGTCTTGAAAAACGGGGACAGACGTCAGGAGCCCGTCAGTCACCATTTTCGCGGTCTTCCTCCTTCCCGTCATGCCGGACACCGATCCTGCATCTCCGCTCCCTCGAAAGAGCAAGAACGAGATCCCGTATATAAAGAGCGGGGTCCCGTATAGGATCATTACGGGATGACACGGGATGACAGTCTTACTCCATTCACGTCATTCTGAGCTTGACTCAGAATCACGGTTTTCCAAGAAGTGGATCCCGGTCTTCGCGAAAAACGGGACAGACGTCAGGAGCCCGTCAGTCCCCATTTTCGCGGCCTTTCCTCCTTCCCGTCATGCCGACTCACTTGACGTCATTCTGAGCTTGACTCAGAATCATGGTTTTCCAAGAAGTCCCGGTCTTGAAAAACGGGGACAGACGTCAGGAGCCCGTCAGTCACCATTTTCGCGGTCTTCCTCCTTCCCGTCATGCCGGACACCGATCCGGTATCTCCGCTCCCTCGAAAGAGCAAGAGCGAGATCCCGTATAAGAGCATTACGGGATGACAGTCCTTTCACGTCATCCTGACATGCTCCTGGTCAGGATCCCGGTCTTCGCGAAAAACGGGGACAGACGTCAGGAGCCCGTCAGTCACCATTTTCGCGGTCTTCCTCCTTCCCGTCATGCCGGACACCGATCCGGCATCCCGGTCTTTCCTCACTTCAGGTCATTCTCGTCATCTTCAGAGCATACTTTTTTACAGAATAGAATGAACAATATAGAGCGGCATAGAACCTCTTCAACGACTCTGTAAGAGTATAGTCGGAATTGAGGCCCGTTTCTTTTGAATGTACAATACTAAACACGGATCGCAATCTTGGAGGTGCTTAATGCAGGAATCGCTAATGAAATACAACGGGAAAATCGATTTCATCGATCTGAAGGTTGTGGATATAAACGGAAGACTTCGACATGTAATGCTTCCGGGAGACCGCCTTGACGACAGCCTCTTTGCAGAGGGAATCGGTTTCGACGCTTCGAACTTCGGTTATGCCACAGTGGAAGACAGCGATATGATAATGGTCCCCGATCCCGATACCGCTTTCGTCGATCCATTTTACGAAGCCACCACGCTCTCGTTTCTCTGTGATGTGATCAAAACAAGCGATGGGAAGCCCTTTATGCAGTATCCAAGGAATGTTCTCAAAAGCGCCGTCGGCAAACTCAGGACGGTAGGCGCAGCCGAGGCTCTCTTTGGACCCGAGCTCGAATTTCACATCTTTGAAGGCGTTTCTTACGACGTATCTGCCAGCGGCGCCGGATATAGAGTCGAGGTATCTGAAGGTTACTGGAATAGCGGGACTCTTTCTAAGGAGACGAGAGTCGATCAAAAATCCGGTTACCACCGGTGCCCTCCGGCCGACTCGATGGCGGAGTTCCGCAACGAGGTTGTCTTGACTCTGAAAAAGCTGGGCATTCCCGTAAAGTACCACCACCACGAAGTCAGCAGCGCGCAGCACGAGATAGAGTTTCTCTTCCAGAAAGCAGTAAGCAGCGCAGATTCTATCGTGATTTCCAAGTATGTTTTGCAGAATCTCGCGTATCGCCATGGACTTACCGTGACATTTATGCCCAAACCCCTCTTTGCTGAGGCCGGCAACGGTATGCACGTACACCAGTTTCTCAAAGATAGTTCTGGAAGGAATCTGTTCAGCGGGGATGAATACTGTGGACTGAGTTCAATGGCCCTTTCCTACACGGCCGGAATACTGTTTCATTCTCTTTCCGGTTCTCTTCTGGCTTTCGGAAACCCTTCCACGAATTCGTACAGGCGACTCGTTCCAGGTTTTGAAGCGCCGATATGTTCCGTCTTCGCCAGGGGCAACAGGAGTGCCGCCGTCAGGATACCCGGATACGTCAAGGACCCCGCCAAGGCAAGGATCGAATACAGAACTCTTGATGCCAGCTGCAACGCCTATTATGGAATAGCTGCCATGCTTTGCGCAGGCATAGACGGCGTGAAAGAGAAGATGAATCCCTCGGAAATGGGCTTCGGTCCGATCGAATCGAATATCTACAATCTCTCCGAAGAGGAAAAGAAGGGCATAAGGTTCTTCCCGTCTGATTTGAAGGCGGCGATTAACGGGTTAGCCGAGGACAATGATTATCTTAAGGGTACTTTCCCGGAGGATCTGATCAGCAGATGGACGTCCCTGAAGGAAAAGGAGATCAAATACGTTAACAGTGTTCCCTCGCCAGCCGAGTTCAAGCTTTACTACGACCTTTAGGAATATAAGGAACATATAAGAAGAGCCGCCCCAAGAGCGGCTCCTTTTTCTTACTTAATCAAACCGAGGCCCTTCAGAAAGTTTCGGGCGACTTCATCGGGTTCAAGACCTTCGGCATCGACAAGGTAGTTAAGCCTTATCATTATGGATTCAGTTAAATAGACTGAAAGTGGTCTCAGTATATCCGCGATTCCTGGATCGGATCGCTAGTTATGTGTTTCGCATAGTAATACTGCCCAAGATCTCGCTCTTCTCACTCTTTCGAAGGATCGTAGATGCCGGATCGGGTCCGGCATGACGTGAAGGGAAGAAAGGCCGCGAAAAACCGGGACTGACGGGCTCCTGACGTCTGTCCCCGTTTTTCGCGAAGACCGGGATCCTGACTGGGAGCACGTCAGGATGACCCGAAGGGACTGTCATCCCGCAGTGCACCAATCCTGTCATTCCGTAATGCTCCTATACGGGATCTCGCTCTTACCAGGAACCAACAACGAATAACCAACAACCGCTCCTATCATCCCACTGAGGTTAGTGGAAAAAGAGTTTGTCTCAATAATAATTTATAGGCTGTAAACAATAGTCTTGAGATATCTTGAATCAATATTTGAGATTGCTCATCACCGACTGTTAGAAGATGTCTTTTATCGAAGAGTAGAGAGCTTCATATTTTTGTGACAGAACCCTGTATTTCGAGTGCAGTTCTTGGTCTGGTACAATCTTGGTGGAGTTATTCCTCTGCTCTTTAATTGAATCCAATTCAGTTATGTCAGAATAGGCATGATAAGCTGTCATCGCCATTATCGCGTCCCCATATGATGCGTCTATGTCCCTATAGACGTATAGCTCTCTTCCGGTGATGTTTGCAACAATCTGAAGAAGAAGCCTGCTTGCAGTCATTCCTCCAAGCACATGTATCTTATTTGGAACATGTGACACTGTTTTCAGTCTCCTGAGAAGAAGATCAATCTCATACCCAAGACTTTCCAGAGAAGCCTTGAAGAGCTTATTTCTGTCGTCGGTCTTCTGTAGTCCAAAAATGACACCCCTGGCGGAAGGATTATCGTATGGAGCCCTGGCGCCATCAATGTATGGCAGAATTATGATTCCCGTCGGACCTTCATCTCTATCTCCACCGATTTCCGAATGGAGCAGTTCCTTAATCCATCCAACGAAACGACCTCCAGAGGAAGTGGCTGCACCAAGCCTATATGTGCCTTCCAGAATCGACGCTCCAGGAGTAAAGCCATCAAGAAGATGAAGTTCGCCGGTAGTAAGTAGCATGCTCGTAGTAGATCCGAAAACAACGACCAAATCACCGGGATTTATACCGCCGCATGCCATCGCCTCTCCATTGATGTCGCAGGCACCGGTAACGACCGGGATTCCATTACTCAAACCAGTTTCCTCTGATGATGAAGCGTCTACCCTGCCAATAATACTGAGGGGCCACGAAAGTCCTGGAAACTTGTTCTCATCGAGACCCGCCTTTCTAATGATTTCCTTGGGTAATTCACGGCTTTCAAAATCAAGCAATCTTGTTCCCGCAGCAGTCGGAAAATCCCACGTTGTCTTCCCTGTCAAACGTCCAGAGACAAAGTTGTTGCTTTCAACGAATCGAAAAGTCTTTTCGTAGGTTTCAGGTCTATTCTCTTTTAACCAAAGGATTTTTGGAATTACTGAGTGAGTTGTGAATTCTCCTCCAAGATGATTCTTGAGATATTCATTTCCGAAAAACCTGTTTAGCCTTTCAATCTGATTTGTCGCTCTTGTATCTATACCGTAAAGGATAGCATTGTATAAAGGCTTCAGTTCATTATCTACAGGGACAAATGTTCCGCACACTGAACTAATGCAGAGAGCTTCGATTCTCTTCACATCGATGTCTCGACAGATAGATCCTAGAACCTTCCTGAAACCTAACCACCAGTTCTTTTCTGCCTCTACTTCAAAGAAGCCCTCTTCTGGGCTTATAACAGTACTCTCAACCCTAGATCTTTCTACAATAGCTCCCCTTTCATCCAGCAAAGTCGCCTTTATTGAAGAAGTCCCCATGTCCACGCCAAGATACAAAATACTCACCTCATTCTAGAAACAGACGCCCGTTTGCACGGGCGTCTACGATCATAATTACTCTGGAAGATTCGACTTGTCAATTAATGGCGCATCTGCGTATATTATCTTTCTTCCAGCAGCTTCTGCAGGATCGACTCCCTGAAGAATCTTGTCTATAATCTCTGCTGCCGTGGAAGCCATTCCCTCGAAGGGCTGCGCCACTGTTGCCGTCATGTTGCCACTAGCAATCCTTCTGAATGTTTCCTCATTGCCATCCGCACCAACGATCAAAGCGTTAGTAATTCCGTACTCAGCAAGAACGTCTGCCGCTGCGTAAGCCAACTGGTCAAATGCACACCAGACCGCGTCAATTTTATTTCCATACTTGAGTGCGAAGGTCTCCATAGCCGATCTAGTATCGTCCATGAATCTCGCAGATGCAACGACACTGTATTCAGCCAGAACATTTATTCCCGGATACTCTTTAAGGACTACATCAAGAACGGAGCCTCTTCTTCTTGTTCCGTAATGCTTGACGAACTTGATGACTATTATGTTACCATTGCCGCCCAGAGAATCCATCAGGTAAGTTGACATTTTAGCACCTATTACGAAGTTGTCCGAAGTAATGTCTGCAACGACTCCGTCAACGTATCCAGAATCGATTGTGATTACCGGAATGCCTGCATTAAAAGCCTTACGAAGTGCATCAATAACAACATTGGGATGGCCCATTGCAAGTACAATAGCGTCTACATTCATCTGAACGAGATTCTCGATCTGAGTGGACTGTGTTTCATCTGATCCCATAGAATTAAGCTGGACAAGATCCCAACCTTTCTCACTGCAGATTTTCACAAATTCATTCAATACTCTTGCCTGTGATTCAGAAGAGAAATTTGTTGCAATGAAGCCAATCTTCACCGCTAACATTGATGCTGAGATCATAACCGTTACTAACAGAACAGCAAGAAACCTTTTCACTTAAATCGCCTCCTTCATTTTCCCTCCAGCATCTTTGCTTGGATGGAAGTTATGGTAACCGAAAGAATTATTATTGCTCCTTTTGTAATGTCCTGCATATAGTAGGGCGCCCCTGCCAATGTCATTCCGTTGTTCAAGACACCGATCATAAGGGCCCCGATGAATGTTCCGAAAGGACTTGCCCTCCCTACGCTAAGAACCGTCTCTCCCAGGAGAGCGGCAGCGAAGCCATCCATCATGAACCCCGTAGCTCCTTCAGGATTGGCCGCACCGAGTTTCGAAGTCAAAAGAATTCCAGTGATCGAAGCGGCCGTACCGGAGAGAACTAAGGCAAGAATCTTGTACTTGTCCGTGTTGACTCCAGCAAGTCTGGCTGCCATCTTATTGGCGCCAGTAGCCTGCATATACTTCCCAATCTTCATGTTGTTTATCATTAGATGAGCTGCAAAGACTACTAAGAGCATTATGATTACAAGTGATGGTATCGGACCAAAATTACCTCTGCCAAGAGCAAGGAAGGAATCGGGCATCTTTCCATAAAAGGAAACACCCTTTGTATATGCGTATATTAGCCCAGTAGCAATTATTCCTGTCGCCAATGTCGTAATAAGTGATGGAATTCCAACTTTTGTGACTAACAACCCTGCAACTATTCCAAAGGCTGCTCCAACAGACAGTGAGATTATTATTGCCAATAGAGGATTCATTCCAGAGAATATGAGTCCCGCAACAATTACACTAGTTAGACTTGCAACATGCGCAAATGATAGGTCGAGTTCTCCAACAATCAAACACATAGTAAAACCTTCAGAAATTATCGCGAGAAGTGCTATCTGCCGAAGTATATTGAGCAAGTTTTTAACCTGTATGAATCCAGAAACAAAAGAAGTGAAAACAATAAAGACTGCTACTAAAGCGATTATTGTTCCGAATTGCGTCAAGAACTGTTGAATCTGAATTTTCTTCTTAGTCATGATTTCTTCTCTCCTATCATCAAGGCGAGGATCTCTTCTTCATCGAAAGGAGGAACAAACTCACCCAGTATCTTGAATCCCTTCATCACGTATATCCTGTCGGAGATTGCAACAAGTTCGCGTAGATCGGAACTGATAAACCAGATCCCTGCTCCGTTCTTAGCAAGACTTCCCATTATGTTGTAGATCTCGGTCTTCGCATCAACATCAATGCCCTGAGTTGGCTCATCGAATATCCAAACCAATGCGTTTTCTCCCATCCACTTGCCCACGGAGACTTTCTGCTGATTCCCGCCGCTGAGAGTCCTTACCAGTTGTTCAGGCGAAGACACTTTTATTGAAAACCTCTTGATTGCCTTTCCGACATATTCATTGATGTCCTTTCGGACCGTGAATCCAATTTTAGATAGCGAAGAGAGGTGCGGAACGATCAGGTTATCCTTCACGGACATCTGAACGAAGAGGCCTTCAGCACGCCTGTTTTCTGGAATCATAGCTATTCCCTTTCTTACACTCTGGCCGGAAGACTTCGAAGTGAAACGTTTCCCATTGAGAGTAATCTCCCCCGATTCGTGCTTAGCGCCTGAGAAGATAGATTTGGCGAGCTCAGTTCTGCCTGCCCCAACCAGACCCGCGAAGCCCGCGATTTCGCCCTCTCTTATCGAGAACGAAATATTCGAGAACTTCGATCGAACGCTGGAATAGTCTTTAACAGAAAAAACCTCTTTGCCTATCTCTGTTTTGGTTTTGGGGTACTGGTTTTCCAGGTCCTTAGAAATCATCAGCGAGATCAACTTCCGCTCGCTAATCTGATCGCCGTTTTCGACCGTAGCAACTTTCTTCCCGTTTCTGAGTACGGTTATTCTATCCGAGATCTCAAGAACTTCGGAAAGATGATGGGAGATATAGAGGATCGTCATTCCTTTCGACCTCAAATCCCTGATGAGCGTAAATAGTATTTCAATCTCCTTTATACTCAGGGGAGCAGTAGGTTCATCGAAGATAATAATTTTTGGATCTCTGAAAAGTACTTTGAGTATTGTAAGCATCTCCTGCTGACCGCTTCCCAGCTGCTTTGCGGGGAGGCTCATATCAACATCCAGATGATATTTGGATATAAACTCCCTGGCTTTAGAAATCATCGCTCTTCTTTTTAAAAAACCAGCCTTCGTCTCTTCTAAACCTAAGAAGAGATTCTGATACCCTGAAAAGTGCGGTACGAGCTCTCTTTCCTGATGAACCACGCCTATGTGCTTGGAGGCATCCTTTGGCGAATGGAAATGCATCTCCTCTCCCATGAGAGAGAAACGGCCTGAGGTCGGCCTGTAAACGCCTGCGAGAATCTTTACCAGCGTTGACTTACCAGCACCGTTTTCGCCAACTAAAGAATGGATCTCTCCGGCTTCAAGATCCATGTTTACGGAATCAAGAGCGACAACTCCAGGAAATGCCTTTGTCAATTCCTGAATTTCGAGAATTTTCATGGCAGCTTCTCCCTCAGATGCTTTGCCTTCTCCATGAATTCCTTAGCCCTCTTCTTGTCTACCGGCTTAAATGTATCTCCGTCTACCTTGACGCTAGTACCCATGATTATGCCATCGCCTAAAGTCAGCATTTTCTCGATATTGTCTATTGTAGTTCCCGTTCCTACAATAACGGGTCTCCCCACTGATCCTTTCCTGGCCATTAGAAGATCCTCCTCAGGGATCTCGCTCCCTGCAGTTGTACCTGCAAGGCATACGGCATCTGCTAGTCCGAATTTGACCGCCCCGCGCGCGATATCTTCGAGTCTTCTTCCGCCCAGTGGTTCGGTGTGACCGCTTATGTTTGCGAAAACCTTAAACTCCCCATTAATGGAAGCCTTCAATCTCTGAAGCTTACCCGCGTCGGGATCGACCATTCCCCAATCGCCGACAAAGACCCACGAAAGAAATGTCCTCACGAAATCGGCTTCAACCGCTGTCCCGATAGAAATCGCCGCTTCGGGATCTGCCAGAACGGAAAGTCCAAAAGGTCTATCGACGACCTTCTTCGCCTCGGTTATAAGTGCGCTCATAGCGGCCACAGTGACTTTTGAAACATTGGACATGTACGGCCTATCTCCTTCATTGCTAAAGCTTACACCATCAAAACCTGCTTCAAGGAGGGCTTCTGTATCCCTCAGGGTGATGTCCATAATCTTCTTCATACCGCCTTCAGAATCATAGAGAGGCGACCCTGGAAGCGGCGGAAAGTGCACCATCCCGATTATTGGTTTCTTCACTCCAAACATCTCTTCTAGAATATTCACAGCTCTTTACCTCCGTTTTCAAGAATATATTTGCATGTCTCCGAATCGGCAATTAGATAATTAACAATCCTCTTCTTTATTGCGGCACTCACACTTCTAATCTTTCTAGAACCTCCTCCAATTCCAACTCTATTCTTAATGGCCATAAGCTTCTCAAATGGAATCGATATCATACGCCGATTAAAACTGATATCCATCTCCTCACCGTTTTTGTCGATGATTCTTCCCACAATATCACCCACAGCGCCTCTTTCTTTGATTTCTTTAACAATACTGGGGTGCTTTACGATCGAAGGGAAAATGCTGTACTCAATTTCAGGTCCCACTGAGAATATCGCTGTGTCAAGATCATCCCACATCTGGACTATTGCCGAAATTTGAGGTTCATTAAGGAAAACGTCCTTTATTTTCTCACTGCTCACTATCGCCGGCGCAAGAAGAAGTTGAAAAGTGCACCTCAATATCGAAGCCATAGAGCCAACCAATTTGTTTGTTTCATTCTGAAGATTCTGCAATCCCCACCCACCCATTAGTGGGATCAGCTGAATGCCCGGTATGCTCCTTTCACCATCAAAGGACTCTATCATCTCAAATATGCTTCCTCCCGCTCCGATTCCTACCTTGCTGCCAGGAGAAACAATCTCGAAGAACAATTCACTTGCTTTCTTTCCTAAGAGTTTCTTTATGTGCCAGTCATCACGGTCAAGAGGAGTCTCTACCACAACTGCTCCGTCAAGGCCATAATTTTTTTTCAGAGACTCTTCCATCTGCGTAACCCTTTTCAATATATTGGTGATCTTAACCTTTACAATTCCACTGTCTATAGCTTCCTGAAGGATTCGAGACACAGTCGGAACAGAGATCTTAAGAGTTTCGGCTATCTCCTTCTGAGAACACTTCTTGAAGTAATAGAGCTCAGAGGCCTTTATCATCAAAGAGGGTGCGTACATAAACACCTCCTGCAAATATTTTCTGCAATTTCTTTCATGTATTCTACATCTCATTTCGTCAGTTTCAAAATCAGCAAAGTGAAGATATCTCAAGATAATTGGGCTTAACCATGTCTATTTAATTCTAGTTACTATTATTCGAGCGTACTCGGCAACGGAGTATGGTTTTGGCAAGTGGGAAATGGTTCTTCCTCATAATATATGAACTAGCTCATAATGGCCTTCAATCTCAGAAGTTCAAAGGAACATCTGCCGCACATTATCCGCTGCTTCTTTGACTCCCCACATTCGGGTCTTTCACCCTATAGTTGTGTACCATGCCGGGCGCACGAGATGCCGGATCGGGTCCGGCATGACGGGAAGGAGGAAGAAAGACCGCGAAAATGGGGACTGACGATTCTCCTGACGTCTGTCCCCGTTTTTCGAAGACCGAGATCCTGACCAGGAGCACGTCAGGATGACCCGAAGGGAGGAAGAACGTGATTCTGAGTCAAGCTCAGAATGACATTAAGTGGTTCCGGCATGACGGGAGGGAGGAAAGAACGCGAAAATGGGGACTGACGGGCTCCTGACGTCTGTCCCCGTTTTTCGCGAAGACCGGGATCCTGACCAGGAGCACGTCAGGATGACGTGAGGGGAGAGCCTGCCCTGAAATGCTCCTATTCAGGGTCATCCCGTAATAGCCTGTCCTGATATGATCAAATTCAGGACTCCTATACGGGATCTCGCTCTTCCCGCTCTTTCGAAGGAGCGGAGATGCCGGATCAGTGTCCGGTATGACGGGGAGGGACTGTCATCCCGGGCTCCGACCCGGGATCCACTCCTTAGAAAATCGTGATTCTGGGTCAAGCTCAGAATGACGGGAAGAGGAAAGGATGGGTTTTCTCTCCTCTCTCTTCCTCTCGAGTCTTTTACCAAGAACCTGGACGCGCAGCGTCGGAACGAGAAACTTGGGCGCAACGCGCCGGAACCGCTCTTCCCAAGGACGGGTTCACGCTCCGGGACGAATGACCAAGGACGTTTTTCGCTCTTCCCGTTCTCTCCTCCCGCTCTTCCTCTCTCCTCTTCTCGAGTCTTTAACCGAGAACTTGGAGTGCGGGGAGTGGAGAGAAAGAGCGTCGAGAGTTTGCTTCGCTCACGAGAAGGCGAGGGCGAAAGTGGAAACTGACGTGTCCCAGATTTTCGCGCGGCCGATTTATTCCATTAATCACCTCAGAAGCGTTCTCATCGTCTCTCAACATCTCTCTTCATAGCTCACAGGTTTTTGCCAGCGATCGAGTTCCTGTTATTATTTTGATATGAAAAAATATTCCTTCGGAGGTGGTTAAGGTGAAAAAATTTTTCTTTGTAGCTTTTCTTGTCATTTTCCTGGTGGTCACGGCCAGCGCCAGATTGGTTTACTGGCACACCCAGGAAGAGGAGAGCAGGCAACAGGTTATTGCGCAGATCAT
>Ga0209506_1003843_pt1 | contig 11744 bp, 7 predicted proteins | sample AD_JPNHG2_MetaG_FD_184409 | JGI IMG/M metagenome (GOLD analysis project Ga0209506, IMG submission 184409) | Active sludge microbial communities of municipal wastewater-treating anaerobic digesters from Japan - AD_JPNHG2_MetaG (SPAdes) (version 2) | ecosystem: Engineered > Bioreactor > Anaerobic >...
CTACCCCCTCCGCTCCCCCGAGGTCGGCCAGTCCCGAGAAGAGCTGGAGCAGGAACCAGAACCCGAGGAGCAGGAGCGCCGGGATCTCCATGAAATGGAGGAAGATGAACAGGGGGACCACGGTGAGCACGCGGGCCCAGGGAAACAGGACGAGGTAGGCTCCCAGCACCCCCGCGATCGCCCCTGACGCCCCGATCATGGGGATCGTGGAGCGGGCGCTCACCGCCGCCTGCAGCACCGCCCCCCATGCCCCGGTGAGAAGATAGAAGAGGAGGAACCTCCCGCGCCCGAGAGCGGCCTCGACGTTGTCCCCGAATATCCAAAGGTAGAGCATGTTCCCCAGGAGATGGAGCCACCCTCCGTGGAGGAACATCGAGGTGAGGATCGTGACCCAAATCGGGAACGGCACAGTAGGCGCGAGGTCCGTCCCCGACCAGAGCTCCGCGGGGATGAGCCCGAACCGAATCACAAACTGATCCCGTTCCGTGACGGGGTAGAGGCAGCCCCGCCCGTACCGGCGGTACATGACGGGATCGAGCCCCGGGGCGGACTGCCCGAACGTGGTCTCCCATTCGCAGCGATCGAGGAACACGAGCCAGCTATCCGAGTAGCTCAGGGTGTAGAGGAACGCGGCCACGTTGAGGACGATGAGGGCGATCGTGACGTAGGGCACGACCCCACTCGGCTGACCATCGCGCACCGGGATCATCTTGGGCTCCTTGAGTTCCATTCTAGCGCCCGTGAAGGGGGAGAGGTAGTTGTGTCCTCGCCACCTTCCCTATACCATGGCCGGGAGAAAAGGAGGGGTCAGTGGAGCTTCTGCGCAAGCTGTCCGAGGCGGCCGGGGTTCCGGGCCGGGAGGAGGAAGTGCGGACGATCGTCCGCGGCGCCCTGAAGGGGCATGTGGATACGGTGGAAGTGGATCGGCTCGGGAACCTCATCGCCCACAAGAAGGGCCAGGGCCCGAAGGTGGTCGTGGCTGGCCACATGGACGAGATCGGGTTCCTCGTGTCCCACGTGGATGAGGAGACGGGGTTCTTGCGGATTGAGCCCGTGGGAGGGTTCGATCCGCGGACCCTCATCGCGTCGCGGGTCACCGTCCACGCCAAAGGGGGGCCCCTTCTCGGCCTCATCGGCACCAAGCCGGTCCACATCCTCACCGACGAGGAGAGGAAGAAGGAGATCCGGATCCAGGACCTGTTCGTGGACATCGGGCTCCCCGGGAAAAAGGCGGCAAAGGCAGTGCGGGTGGGGGATCCGGTGACCCTCGTTCAGTCGTTCGCCCGCGTCGGGGATCTCGTGTCGGGGAAGGCCCTCGACGACCGGGTCGGGGTGTACGTGGGGATCGAGGCCGTGCGGCTGCTGAAGAAGCACCAGGCCGATGTGTACTTCGTGGGGACGGTCCAGGAGGAGGTCGGGCTGCGGGGAGCGCGGGCGAGCGCGTTCGCGATCAACCCCGACATCGGCGTCGCCCTCGACGTGACCCTGGCCTGCGACATGCCCGGCGTGTCCGCCCACGAGCAGGTCACGAAGCTCGGGAAGGGCGTGGCGATCAAGGTCAAGGACTCCGCCTCCATCTCCCATCCCGGTCTCGTGCGGTTCCTCGTTGAGCTCGCTGAGGAGAAGAAGATCCCGTATCAGATGGAGATCTTGCCCCGCGGAGGGACCGACGCGGGCGCGATCCAGCTGGCACGGGAAGGGGCGGCGGTGGTGACCCTGTCCGTCCCCACGCGGTACGTGCACTCCGTGGTGGAGGCCGCCCATGTGGACGATATCGAGGCTGCGATCGCCCTCCTCGCGGCATTCCTCGATGCCTGCCCTCGGGCCGACCTCGCGCTGTGAGGGCGGGCTCGCCCGGGAACTGAGGAGGATTCGCTGAAGAGGATCCTGTTCCACGACGTGGACGCGATCGCGACCTTCGACCGGGACCGGCGTGAACTCCAGGGGGGGTGGCTCCTCGTCGCGGGGAACCGGATCGCCGCACTGGGGACCGGACCTGCTCCGCGGGGGCCGTTCGACGAGGTCGTCTCCGGCCGCGACCGGGTGATGATCCCAGGGCTGGTGAACACCCACCATCACCTCTACCAGACCCTGTTTCGCGCCGTGCCGGGGGCGCAAGGTAAGAAGCTCTTCGACTGGCTTCTGTTCCTGTACGAGGTGTGGCGGGGGATCGACGAGGATGCGGTGCGTACCTCGGCGATCGTGGGGTGTATCGAGCTCCTCCTCTCCGGCTGCACCACCACCACTGACCACCTCTACCTTTTCCCCCGCGGGCGGGAGCGGCTCACTGACCTCGAGATCGAGGCGGCGGGGGAGGTGGGGATCCGGTTCCATCCCACCCGGGGTTCGATGTCGCTCTCCCGCGACGAGGGAGGCCTTCCTCCGCCGGATGTGGTCCAGAGCGAAGAGGAGATCCTCGCTGACAGCGAACGGCTCATCGCGCAGTGGCACGACCCCTCGTTCGGGGCGATGGTGCGGATCGCCCTCGCCCCCTGCTCCCCGTTCTCCGTGACCCCGGAGCTGATGCGGGAGACGGCTGAACTGGCCCGGGAGCACGGGGTCCTCCTCCACACCCACCTCGCCGAGACGACCGATGAGGAGGCGTTCTGCCTCTCGAAGTTCGGGATGCGGCCCGTGGACTACCTGGAGGACGTGGGCTGGCTCGCTGGCGACGCGTGGCTCGCCCACCTCGTCCACCTCACGTCGCACGACATCCGGCGGCTGGCGCGGGCCGGGGTGGGGATGGCCCACTGTCCGAGCTCGAACATGATCCTCGGGTCGGGGATCGCCCCTGTGCCGGAGGCCCTGCGGGAGGGGATGGCGGTGGGCCTCGGCGTGGACGGGTCCGCCTCCAACGACACCTCGAACATGGTCCGCGAGGCGCGGCAGGCGATGCTCTTGGCCCGCGTGAAGCAGGGGGCGGAGGCGATGAGCGCCCGCACCGCGCTCGAACTCGCGACCCGCGGCGGGGCGCGCGTCCTCCACCGCGAGGAGGAGATCGGTTCCCTGGAAGAGGGGAAGTGCGCTGACCTCGTCCTGTTTGATCTTTCCGCGCTCGAGTTCGCCGGCGCGGCCGACCCCGTGGCGGCCCTCATCCACTGCGGGGCCCAGTACGCCGATCTTGTGATGGTGGACGGCGAGGTCCGCGTGCGGGGGGGCAGGCTTGTGGATGAACGCCTCCTCGAGTTCATCCCCCGCCAGCGCGCGCTGTCGCGGCTGCTCGTCGAAGGCCGATGAGGGTCGAGGTCCACATCTTCTTCCCGTTCCGCACGGAGATCGGTGAGGATCCGATCTCCCTCGACCTCCCTTCCGGGGCGGACGTCGCAGCGGCGGTGGCGGCGCTCGGGGAACGGTATCCCGTCTTGCGGGAGAGGATCTACGGACCCGATGGTCGGATCGGTCGCCACGTCTTGGCCCTCGTCAACGGGACGGCGGTCCAGTTCAACCAGGGGTTCGCGACCCCACTTTCTGACGGCGCCGTTCTCACCCTCCTCCCGCCCGTGGGCGGTGGGTAACCGGGGCCGCCCTCGTCCACGTCCCTGCCATGGGTTTGAAGGAGGTGCTCCATCGCCCTCGAGGATCCTCGTTGTGCCTCCGCACTTGGGGGCAAGGAGGAACCACCATGATAAGGCAGAAGAAGATCGTGCTGACGGGAGTCCTGGCACTCGTGGCCGGGCTCGCCACGGCGTTCGTGGTGCTCGGTCAGACCACGGATGTCCAGACAGCAGACGCAACGGCAACCCGACCCGACCTCTGGGCGAAGGTGGCCGCGAACCTCGGGATCACGAAGGATGCGCTCAGGGCCGCGTTCGACCAAGCGGAGATCGAGATGATCGATGCAGCGTTGGCGGCCGGGACCATCACCGAGGACCAGGCGAGAGAGATGAAGGCGAGGATCGAGACCCGGAGGGCGCTGGACGCGGTGCTCGATCAGGCAGTCGCCGATGGGAAGATCACCGAGGAGCAGCTGGACCTCCTGGGGGGGTGCGCCGGCCTTGGCCGCGCGAGAGAGGGAGGGTTCGCGTCCCATGGCCGGGGAGGTGGGGGGCCGGGGCTCATGGGCCGCTAAGGAGGTCCCGTTTCCCCGAGCGGCGGGGTGCGCTGAGCGCCCCGTCGCTCGGTTCTGCCTGTCCCCTCGCTTGGCTGAGGTGAGAGGCCGTCGTTAGCGGTTGAGGTAGCGGTTGCGGGGCCCGTACAGGGCCGCGAGCTCGTCCACGGAGAACTCCCGTGCGCTGAAGTACACCGTGAGCTCGAACTCCGACTCCGCGCCGAAGAGTTCTGGACCCACCCTGATCGTGTACGTCCCTGGGGAGACAGCATGGGCTCCCGTGTACACATCGGTAAAGCTACCGGGACGGAACGTGACTCTTTTCCCCGCCGGGTCGTACAAGGTGGCACGAATCTGTTGCCCCCGCTCAAACACGAGCGACAGGGCGACGTAGCCCGGCGCGGTGATGTTTAGGTTGTAGGTGATGGTGTGGCAGCGGCCCAGGCTGAGATCGGAATCGCTGTTGCACGTGGCGAGGCGGCGGATCCGATCCTGGGTCTCAAAGATGACGGCGATGCTCGCCCCGGTCACGGCGGTTCCGGGGCCGATGGCCCCCGAGGTGCCATCGAGGGTCCACGATGCGTACATCGCCTCGGCGAGGGGGAGGTAGGTCGGGAAGAGGTCGGTGGGAGCGGTGAACGCCCATGAGTGGAACACCCTGTTGTCGGCCCCTGCCGCCACAACGCGCCATTGGCGGAACGTCTCCCCCTCATGGCTGAACTCGGCGACGTAGCCGGTCCCGGTGGGGTAACCGGTGGTGTCGATGCATACCAAGGAGCTTCCCGAGACGAGATCGCACTTGTAGGCGTTGAGGAGGTCCTGTGGGGTCTCGTAGCGGCCGCCCAGGAGGGTCGAGGCAAAACTCGCGATCGTGACCGTGGTGTAATAGGCATCCGTCCCTGCCTTGCCGGAGAGAAGGAGCGTGTAGTCGTTTTCTTTAGTCGCGACCCACTCCGCAGGATAGCGCATACAGTACCCATTCTCTTCCCAGCAGTACACCTGGTTGAGGTTGACCGTAGCTCCCGCGGTGAGGGCACAGCACATGACCATGCCCAGTATCGCCATCCACACCGACCTACCCATGGCACCTCCTTTGAGACAGTGCAGTATACACCTCGGCTGTGTGGTGAAGGTAGCCACCTTCAGACCACCGATCAGGGCCCAACCTCATCTTCACGGCTGCGCGCCGAGGAGCTCTCAGCCTCGTATAATTTTTTCGACGGGGTGATGAAGTTGACCATTCCAGACTACCAGACGTTCATGCTCCCTCTGCTCAAGATCCTGGGGGATGGGGAAGTCCATACACTATCCGAATGCATCGACCGTCTTGCCGCCGAGTTCAACCTGACTGCCGAGGATAGGAAGGAGATGCTCCCCAGTGGTGCCCAGCCCAAGCTGAACAACCGCGTCAGTTGGGCACGGACATACATGGCCAAGGCTGGGCTGGTTGAGAAGGTCGGAAGGGGGCAATTTAGAATCACCGAGCGCGGCAAGGACCTCCTTCAGAAGAACCCTGACCGCATCGACAAGCGCGTTCTGGAAACCTACCCGGAGTTCATTGAGTTCAAGAGCCGCCCTCCGTCTGCCAAGATCCCCCCTGGGTTGGGACCTCAACCAGACGAGAAAAACAGCCCTGAAGAGCGGTTGGAGGAGAGCTATTTCGCCATCAGAGACTCTGTTGCCCGTGACTTGCTTGAGCGACTCAAGAAGGGCTCACCTAGTTTCTTTGAGCGAGTGGTCATTGACGTCCTTGTAGCGATGGGGTACGGCGGTTCGAGGAAGGATGCGGCGGAGGCGCTTGGAGGCACAGGTGACGGTGGGGTTGACGGTCGTATCAAGGAGGACAAGCTCGGGCTAGATACTGTCTACATTCAGGCCAAGAGGTGGGAGGAACCTGTCCCCGAGCGGGTCATCCGGGAATTCGTTGGTAGTTTAGAAGGGAAGAAGGCTCGTAAGGGTGTTCTGATCACTACCTCCTCGTTTTCCCCGAAGGTACGGGACTACGTCGAGCGGGCTGAGAAGAGGATTGCCCTCATTGACGGGGAGACCCTCGCCCAAATCATGATTGACTGCGGGGTTGGTGTGACCGAGCAGACAGCGTACAGGGTTGTCAGAATAGATGAGGACTACTTTGAGGAGTAGACGAACAGCTTGATGCGTCGATCAACAACGGTCACGTCTTCATTCCTACCTAGCGTCGGGTATTCTACGATTAGCTCGGCTATTACCCATAGCGTCCGCGTAAGAAGCTCCACTAGTGAAGGCACGCCCTTGAACCTTAAGGAGTCTCATGAGTGGAGATCTAGAGCCTCTGACTGTGCAGAATGCTGTCCAGGAATGCCGGAGAACGTTAGGCCCTGAATGCTTTACTGATGGCAAGGGGGGAAAGACTGTAGGCCTCCAGCACCTCCTTCGTGATCTGTTCAGCTTGGCGATGATCCCTAGTTGCCTCCAATGCTCGCGTGAAGACCTCTTCGCCTACGTGACGGAGGTACTGCTCGAATTCCTGAATAGCTTGGAGGGTGACACCGGGGTCCGCTGGCACTTCAACTGCGTATTGCCCAGAACGGGCCGCGTAGACAATGTACCGCGCCTGGATCTCGCTCCCTGTCAGACTACCCACGGCCTGTCCCTCGGCATCAAGGAGTGTGAACTCAGTCAGGAATGACTGCCAAGACACGGGTCGGCCAGTCACCGCGATTGAGACCATGACAGGGTTGTGACCGGGTGGCAGGAAAGCGGAGATCGGCCTCACACCTTCCGGCAGAGCTTCCTGCTGTACGTGGGATTTCACCTGTTCTACACTTAGGCGGCGTTCACCTCTCTTCCTGGTTACGCGCATCTTCGGAAGGGAAAGACGTTCCTTGGCGAGCTGCACTAAACTTTCGTACAGCTGTTTCTGGTACACTCCCGGATCAAGCCCGAGGGCCTCTAGCACTGCTGCGTCCAGGAGCCGGCGATCCTTCTGGTTCACCTCGTGGGCAATCGGCTTGATCGTACGCTGCGCCACATCGCTGAATGCTTCGATGATGCGTTTCCGCATATGCGTCGGAATCCACCGGGCATGGGGAATTGGCAATGCCTTCAATTCAGGTCCATATACGTACAGGACGCCTTGGGTCCATGTCTGTCGCCCAGTCAGCTCAGCCTGGAGGAAGGTGACGGTGCTATTGAGAAGGGCTGCGTAGAGCTCAGCATCTTCGTGGAACGAAATCTCGAAGAAGGTGTTGCTTACAAGGATGCCATGGTTGACTGGAAAGCCGAAACGTTCTCCTATGAAGTTGTTCGAGATGACCTGGCCAGGCTTGCGCTCAGGGAGGTTGAACCACTCTGGCCGATGCGAGCGAACGGTAGGAACCTCAGGGAAAAGAACGCCCTTTGTCCCCACCCGGCCCCGTCCTGTGGTCCGTTGCTGCTCTCCCCAACGGATGTACTCCAGTGCCCCGCGGTAGCCACGAGCCTGAAGCTCGGCGTGGGCGTGTGGACACAGGAAGAGAAACGCCTTCGGCTCATCTCCGGTCAATGCCAGGCTCTTTACCTCTTTGAGCGAAAGGAGCGCTGGCCTGAGGAGATCCTCTTCGATCTCCCCGGTCCATCCCCGGCTGTTCTGCACCGCAACCGTTCCTGGTCGGCTTCTTTCCCCGCGGCGTGTTAGGTAGAAGAAGTCGCTCAAGCCAACCTTGAGGCCGTACTGAACATCCGCAATTCTGGCCAGAGGAACACATTGGGACTCAGCTCGACCCATGAGATCGAAGTAGACCTTGGGAGCACGGATATACCGGCCCCAGTTTGAGACCTCCCCTTTCCTCTTTGAAGTCTTCGCAAGCTCTTGCTCGAGATCCGCTTGCGGCACCAACCGGATCTGGAGGTCGTCGTCTTTCAGTGTGTGGATGCCCGCCATGGGTTCCAACTCGCGGGTGGCTGAGTTGCAGGTCCCGACCCTGGCGTCTGCAGTTTCAATGCGCTGAACGAGGGCATCCACCGCCTGCCATCGCTCGGGTTCCTGTCGCTGCAAGTCACGAGGCAGGAGCTTCTCCAGCGGTTTGAGCACCTTGACGAAGCGGACAGCGTTGCGAGCGCGTCCCTTGGGGTCTGTGCATCGTTCAAGAATGGTGAAGACCGTGTTGACATCGGAGTCGTCAAACCACGGTTCGGCCCAAGAGGCAACAACGGCGATGATCTTGAAGTGCCGGAGGAAGAACCTTTTCAGTTCGTAGCCGTAATCTACGTCCAGCCAGGAGTTGGAGGTGACGACACCCAGCCTCCCTCGGTCCTCCAGAAAGGCCGCAGCATGGTAGAAGAGGTAGGCGTAGATGTCAGCCTGTCTGGAAAGGTCGAGGTCCACGTTGCCGTTCTTGACCCATTCCTTCAGTTTCTGCTCACGCTGTTGCTGGTCGTAACCAAGCACCTGTTCAAGGTCCACATCCCGGATACCGGTCAACTCGAAGATCGTCTGATCCTTCCAGAACCATTCATTAGCGATAGTCTGAAGGAGCTCTCTCCTGTAGCCGCGGTTTTGTCGCTCGATCAGCTCCTGGCGGATGTACGGGAAGTTGCCAACAATCCCGCGGAACTGCGGTGCCCACACCTCTACCCTGGGGTACCCGGCCGCTGGGGCCTTAGGTGGTGGGAAGAGGAACATCTCTCCAGGTCGAACGTCGAAGAAATCCTTCACCATGACTCTTGGGAAGTTTGCTATGTCACGCACGTTCTTGCGGAAGAGGTTGACTGTCGCCAGCTCGGCCGGGAAGTGGGCTATGTCAACCCCCCAGAGACGCTCGAGCAGTTGCGCGTGAGCAGCGCGGTAGTTGGAGAGCCAGGCCAGCCGGCTGTACAGCCGGTTGAGGAAAGTGCCAGAACCACAGGTGGGATCGAGGTATGCAGCCTCGCACGAGTCGGCTACAAAGCCGATGATGAGATCCACGAGGTCCTCTCGGGTGAAATACTGACCCAGCGCATGGCGTTCCTCCTCGGGGATCAGGCCCTCCAAGATCTGCCCAATCACGTCTTCCTTCAGCTGGCCGAAGTCATAGCGCCGCAGACCAGTCAGTAGCCTGCGGATGATGGGGTCCGCCTCCGATGGAAGCCCAAGGCGATCGAGAGGAGAAAGCTCGAAGACTGCTTGCCAGTCAACTGCTTGTGCTTTTGCAAACGCTTCCTCAATCAGGGCAGCTACTGGCCCGCCCGTATCCGAGTCGAGACCGAGTTCTGGCAGGCCGGCGTAGTAGCGGCGTACGGTGAAGTAGAACAGGAGACGTACGGCGATTGAATAGGCCCACTGGCGAGCGAGGTGGTGCTCGAGATCGGGCAGCGCCATGGGGTATCCCTGCTTCACGGCCCAGGCACGTACCTGGTCTCGCGTAGTCCTGTCCTTCATCCTCTTCAGTAGCTGTTGACGAAGGATAGGACAAAGCTCTGCCACTGCACTCTGCAGTGTGCCGATGAAGTAGAACTTGTCCGGAACAAAGGGAATTAGGCGCTCTCCGCGTGCCAGGCGCGCGAGGTCATCTAGCATCTTCCTCGCTTGAACAAGGACCATGGAGCGCTTAGCTGAGGTGGCCCACTCCTCCAGTGAACTGAGGAGTGGTGTTGGGTATGACTTCCTAGGGGTAGGTTTCCCTTCTGAAATCTCGTGAAGCTCGCCATTCTGGAAGTTCCACACAATCACGTAGCGCGCTCCCAGGCTCTCTGCTTTCTGGGGAAGCTTCCCGAGGTCCTCCTGCTTTCCGGGGCGCTTCAGCTCGAAGAAGGCGAACGCTGTCTTGGAGGAGAAGTTCTCCCAGATAACGATGTCGGGCCGAAGACCGCCAACACTGCGTTCTACGGTCGCCCTATCGAAAGGAATGCCGCCTTGTCTTATGACCGTGTCTAGGTCTGCCGCTATGTCCGCGGCCACTTCTTGTTCAGTAATCCTCTGTACCATGAGTGTCTTTCCGGACTCTAGCGACTTCATGCTGGGCGGGCAAGCGTCTTGTAGGAGGAGGTGCCCATGGGGGTTTACGTCCCCGGTCTAGGATGCGGCTCAGGCGGATACTGAGCAGACAGCTTCGCCCTTTAGTACGAGGAAATGCTGCGGTGGCGAAACATCCGCGCGCCTGAAGGCAACGGCGTGTCTACTCGCGTAAGGGCGGGATGGCCTTCGCGCTTCCCAGGTAGATTTTGGCCCACAGGTTATCCTTGGAGGGCACCCTTCTGTGCACGAAACAATACCTAGCCCCTCTTGTGCTCCTCTCTCACTTTGATCCTCTCCGCCCCAACGCGAGGATGGGGAGATGCCTCGCCAAGAAGGAGGGCCGACCTCGGGCCGGCCCTCTATCCGTCCGTTCCGGGAGCCCTACACCTTCGGCGGGGGCGGGATGTGCCCCTGCTTCTGGAGGATCTCCACCTCGGCCCGCGCGTGACGGATCATCGTCTCGGCCTGCTTTCGGAGCTCGGCCTTCGGAAGGACCCGCCGCGCCACCCCCTGCTCGATCGCCTTCAGGCCCACCGCCACCGCCTCGTTCACGAATACGTCGAGGTCCATCATCGAGGGGACGATGTAGTCCTCGCGGAGGCCCTTCTCCTCAGCGTTCTTGGCGATCGCTTCCGCAGCGGCGATCGCCATTTCGTCGGTGATCGTCTTGGCGAATACGTCCAATGTGCCGCGGAAGATGGCGGGGAATCCCAATGAATTGTTGATCTGGTTCGGGAAATCCGAACGGCCGGTGCCCACGATCCGCGCCCCCGCTTCCACGGCCTCCCAGGGCCAGATCTCGGGGATCGGGTTGGCGCACGCGAAGACGATGGGGTCCTTGGCCATCCGCTTCACCCACTCCGGCTTGATCGTCCCTGGGCCGGGCTTGGAGTAGCCGATGACCATGTCCATCCCTTCCATGGCCGTGGGGATGGCATCCTCGACCTTCGCGCACCGGCGGTTCTCGGCGTTCGTGCGGCCGACGATGTCCTTCGTGTACCTGAACAGGGTGTCGAAATCGGGGCGCTCACGGTGAACGATCCCGTTGATGTCGGTCATCACCACGTTGCCGGGATTCACCCCCCACGCGATCAGCACGCGGAGGGTGGCGATCCCCGCTGCCCCCGCCCCGATCATCGCGATGCGGGCCTTGTGCTTGGGGATGCCCTTCAGCTTGAGGGCATTGATGACCCCAGCGACCGTCACCGCGGCCGTGCCCTGCTGATCGTCGTGCCACACTGGGATCTCCGTCTCCTCCCGCAGCCGATCGAGGATGTAGAAACACTTTGGACTTGCGAAGTCCTCGAGGTTGATCCCCCCAAACGCGGGGGCGATCCACTTCACGGCCTGGATGATTTCGTCGGCGTCCTTCGTGGCGAGCGTGATCGGGAACGCATCCACTCCGCCGAGGTACTTGAAGAGGAGCCCTTTCCCTTCCATCACCGGGAGCGCGGCGTGGGGGCCGATGTCGCCCAAGCCCAGCACCCGCGTGCCATCGGACACGACGGCGACCATGTTCCCCTTGTTCGTGTACTCGAATACCTTCTCCGGGGCTTCGGCGATTTCGCGGCAGGGCTGGGCGACGCCGGGCGTGTACCAGATCGCGAAGTCGTCGTAGCCGGTGATGGCGCACTTCACGCCCAGTCCGACCTTGCCCCGGTAGAAGGCATGCCAGGCCGGGGCCTTGCGCCCCGGCTCCTTCGCCTTGGCGAGCAGTTCCTCGACGTTGGGTTTTTCAGGCAT
>Ga0209506_1003850_pt1 | contig 11728 bp, 7 predicted proteins | sample AD_JPNHG2_MetaG_FD_184409 | JGI IMG/M metagenome (GOLD analysis project Ga0209506, IMG submission 184409) | Active sludge microbial communities of municipal wastewater-treating anaerobic digesters from Japan - AD_JPNHG2_MetaG (SPAdes) (version 2) | ecosystem: Engineered > Bioreactor > Anaerobic >...
TTCTCCATAATCAAGGCTATGATTGTTGGCGATTGTGTAATGTGTAAAACCAATTTTATTTATAGAATTCAAAAAAACAGGCTCCACCGAAAAGTGGTAAGGTTTAACAGAGTTTGGTTTATCTGTTATAGTTGTTTCAAGATTAAAAAAACTTGCATCTGAATTTAAGTAATTTTTAACAAAATAAAAAGCATCAAGTATACCTTTTTCTCCCTTTGAATCTATTATAGAGCGTATCATATAATGAGGTATTGCATCTCCAGCAAATGTTAGAACAAGATTAAAGTCACTACCATTAAAATCATCAAAAGAAAAAAGAAATAATATTAAAAATATAACTGAAAGTAGTAAACAAAATAATATCTTTTTATTTTCTTTTTTTTGAAAAATAATTTTTCTTATATTTAACGAACTGTTTTTGCTGCTGCGCATATTATTGTTATTGCGTTTAATAATCTATAAAAAATAGCTACATTTTCACATTCAAACTCTATTTTTCTGGGGGAAACTAACTTAACTTCTGGTAAAATAGAAGCAAGTTTTGCCCTAACAGTATCGGTAAACTCCATTTCAATAAATAAAGGATAGACTTTGCCATCTGCTTTAGCTTTAGGCTTAACAATTTTTTTGTTTTTACCAAGGTTTTGCCCTTTAAGATAAAGCTCATCAAGTAGCTCTTTTTCTGGTCTCATCAATCCACAAAATCTTGAAATCGCTTCTTTTGAAATGCAATAATCTATTTCAGGAAATCCAGGCGATCCAGTTACAGCCTGTTTATCTCCATATATAAATGAAAGTGGGACATTCAACTCAAACGCAAAATATGAGTTTATCCTTGCTTCATCAAGATACTCACCATTCATCTTAACGCTATAAATAGAACTTGAAGAATAAGAATGGTCAATCATCCCTTCCTGCCCAATAGGGCTATGATACCCGAAAAGGACAAGGTCTGTAAAACTTTCATCTAAACCTTCGACCATATAGAAAACTCTTGGCCAGCCTCTTATAAGTTTTACTTTTTCAAGATATTCCCATATTATGGATTCACCATAAGCATGAGAGTCAGATATTACAATCTCTGCATCTGGATTTTTTGAAAATATTCCATCTATAAAAGCTTTTAATTGTTTTGTTGCAATATTGTTCCATCTTGGATCCCCTTCTGTTTCTTTCCAGAAGGCAACTCCGCCTATTCCTTCATAATCAAAAGAAATATAAACTTTCATTAAAAACCTCCAGAACCTTATTTTTTATGTTTTTATATTTTTATATTTTTATTCTTTTATCCTTTTATTCTTTTATTATTTTATTATTTTATTATTTTATTATCTTATTATTTTTTATTGCTTTTATTCTTCTTTTCTTTTATTCTTTTATCCTTTTTATTCTTTTTATTCTTTTTATTGTTGTATTATTTTATTCTTTTCTTTCTTTTATTCTTTTATTTATTCTTTCTTTGTTCCTATTTGATCATTATTACTTATTAAATTATTATTAATTTATTTTGTTATTTTTTAGTTTTTTTCATTATTATTTCAATAAATCCCAACTTTTCCCGAAGGATGAATTGACCTGTAAAGGGATATTCCAATTTTTTTCATTACTCATAACAGATTCCAATGCCATTTTTATCTTCTTTGTAACAGGTTCTACTAAATCTTCTCTTACTTCAAATATCAACTCGTCATGAACCTGAAGTAAAAGTCTTACCTTTTCTCTTTTTTCTTCACCATATGTAGAATTCAAAACATTAACAACATCAATCATCCCTTTTTTCATTATTTCAGCAGCTGTTCCCTGGATTTGTGTATTTAGTGCTGCTCTTTTTGCCGCATCTTTATCTGTTTTGTTTGCTGATTTTAATTGAGGAATATATCTTTTTCTGCCAAAATAGGTATCTGCATAACCTCTTTCTTCACATATATTCATATAACTGTTTATATATTCTTTAATACTCGAAAAATTATTGAAGTAACTTGTTATAAAAGACTGAGCCTCTGCCTGTGATATACCAAGTTGTTGTTTCAAACCAAATGCAGAAAGTCCATAAATAACCCCAAAATTGATTGTTTTCGCTATTTTTCTTTCATTTGGAGTAACTTCATTCAAACTTTTCTTAAAAAGAATTGATGCAGTATTTGAATGAATGTCAAAACCTTCTGAAAATGCCTTTTTCAAGTTTTCATCCTGAGAAAAATATGCTAAAACCCTTAATTCTATCTGCGAATAATCAAAAGAAAGAAGAAGATAGCCTTCAGTTGAAATAAATCCTCTTCGAATATTTATACCCATCTCTGTAAATGCCGGGATGTTCTGTAAATTTGGTTCAACACTTGAAAGCCTACCAGTTGATACAAAAGCCTGTTTATAGTTAGTATGGATTCTCCCATCTTTTTTTATATAATTTAATGTTGGTAAAATATAGGTTCCCCTTAGTTTATCGAGTTTTCTATATTCGACAAGCTTTTGAGCTATGGGATAACCCATAGACGCCAGTGTATCTAAAACCTGTTCATCTGTCGAAAGACCTGTTTTTGTCTTTTTAATAGGTGGTATTTTTAAGTCTTCGAAAAGGACTTCTGCAAGTTGTTTGGGAGAATTTATTAAGAAGTTTTTACCTGCAAGTTCAAATATTTCCCCTTTAAGTTTATAAAGTCTTTCAGATACCTCTTTATCGATAGATTCAAAATATGATTTATCTACTAAAATACCATCGAGTTCCATCTCTGCAAGAATTGGAATAAGAGGAATTTCAATATCATAAAAAAGCCTTGAGAAATTGTTCTCTTCTATTTTAGGTTTATAAAAATTAAAAAGCCTTAAAGTAATGTCTGCATCCTCGCAGGAATAGTTTTTAACATCTTCAATAGGGTAATCATTTAGTGTCTTTTTCTTATCTTTCACGACATCTTCATAATGGATTGTAAGGTATCTAAGATGCTTTTTTGCAAGATCATCCATCGAAAGCTTTTCACCTTCAATGCCACATAGCATCGCAGCTATAATGGTGTCAAAGTAAATTGGCTCAAGTTTAACTCCATATTTTCTTAAAACCTTATAGTCATATTTCAAATTATGACCAATAAATTTTTTTCTACCTACAAGATGGTTTTTAAGTTTTGTTAAAAAGAGCTGACGAAAGATTTCATCTCTAATATCAACATAATAAGCAATTTTTTCTTCACATGAAAAAGAGACTCCTAAAATATCAAGATTATCCTGATCTATACCTGTGGTTTCAGTATCTATGCAGATTATTTCAAATTTATCTAAATATCGAAAAAGTTTTTCAAGTTTATCTTTATCATCAACAAGAAAATAGTTTGAACTATCTATAGAAGTATATTCATAAGGTCCTTCAAAAATTTCTCCGCTGAAAGTCTCATATAACTGCTTTAGTTCATAATTTTTCAAAAGTTCAAGTCCATTTTGATTCTTTATTTTTGGTAAAACCCATTCTTCAGGGTTTAATTTTTGAGAAAGCTCAATTGTTTGTTTTGAATTTTTCAAGTCAACAAGTGTTTTTGAAAGTTTTAAAGATTCTATCCCATCTTTAATCTTTTTTCTAACAGACTCCGAATTAATAGTATGTATATATTTTAATAATTGTTCACAATTTCCATATTTTTGAATAAGCTGCAAGGCTGTTTTCTCTCCTATCCCTTTAACTCCTGGAACATTATCAGAGCTATCTCCCATTAAAGAAAGAAGATCAACCATTTGATTTGGTTTTATACCCCATTCTTCTTCAACCTGCTTTTCATCGTAGATTATATCTCCTTCGCCCGACTTTTTCATAGAAACTACAACGACACCTGGTTCAACAAGTTGGAGCAAATCTTTATCCTGTGAAAATATTTTTACTTCAAAACCTTTTTTTAAGGCAGCCATAGTAGAAGCAGCAATAAAATCATCTGCCTCATAGCCTTCCTCACTCAATATTTTATAGCCAAGTTCTACAAGTAAATTTTTTAAAATTGGTGTCTGTCTATTTATTTCTTCGGGAGATTTATCTCTATTTGCTTTATATTGCTCATAAATATTGTTTCTAAAAGTTGGACCTTTTTCATCAAAGCATATTACCATATGAGATGGATTATAATTTTTTTCGATAGAAATAAGCTTTGTAATAAACATATGAAGTATTGTTACATCTTCATTTTTACTTGTTATTAAAGGTCTTTTCCCGACAGAAAAATAAAATTTATAGATAAAAGAATGGGCATCAACAATGACTAATTTACTCATTGTTGCCTCCGAAAGGTTATTTATAGTAGAAAAATAAAAAGAAAATTAAAAAATCTATTAAAAATTAAACTAAAGACCAAGTGAGTTTCGATAACTATCTCTTTCTTCACAAAGTTTTTCTATAAAGTCGTCTACCAAATATACTGTTTGCTTTTGAGTATCACGATTTTTTACAGTTATTGAATTACTCTGCATCTCTTTATCACCCATGACAAGTGCATAAGGTATTCTTTCGGCATGAGCTCTGAAGATTTTTTTACCTACCGTATCATTTTGATTATCAATCTTTACAAAAAAACCTTTCGCTTTTAACTTATTAGCAATCTGTTTCGCATATTCTACATGTCTATCTGCTACTGGGATTAGCATGACATTTATAGGAGAAATCCATGTTGGAAATTTGCCAGCATAATGTTCTATCAATATTCCAAAAAATCTTTCAAGAGAACCCAAAAGTGCTCTATGAATCATAAAAGGTCTTTTTTCTGTTCCATCTGAATCTTTATAATACATATCAAATCTTTCTGGAAGATTAAAGTCAAATTGAATTGTTGAAAGTTGCCATTCACGATTTAAAGCATCTTTTATCTTAAGATCAATTTTTGGTCCATAAAAAGCACCACCGCCTTCATCTACTTCAAATTCAAGTTTTTCATTATCTATCGCCTTTTTCAAAGAAGTGGTAGCTTTTTCCCATTGCTGCTCTGTTCCTATACTTTTAGCGGGCTTTGTAGATAAGTATGCCTTAATTTCGTTGAAACCAAATGCTCGTAAAATAGAAAGAGAAAATTTTAATACCTCAAGAATTTCAGATTCCATTTGCTGCTGGGTACAGATTATATGAGCATCATCCTGAGTAAAACCTCTGACTCTTAAAAGTCCATGTAAAACACCTGACATTTCATATCTATAAACTGTTCCAAGTTCAGCCCATCTTAAAGGTAAATCTCTATAAGAATGTTCATTTGATTTATAAACCATTATATGAAATGGACAATTCATAGGCTTTATATAATAATCATCCTCATCTATTTTCATAGAGCTATACATATTTTCTTTATAAAAAGAAAGATGCCCTGATGTTTCCCATAGCCATGATTTACCAATATGAGGAGTATATAAAAAGTCATAACCATTTTCCAGATGTCTTTTTTTCCAGAAATTTTCTACAAGATATCTCATCCTTGCACCATTTGGATGCCAATAAACAAGTCCAGCTCCAGCTTCTTCATGAACAGAAAAAAGATCAAGTTCTTTTCCTATCTTTCTATGATCCCTTTTGATTGCTTCTTCTCTCCATTTAATAAAATCATCCAGTTCTTGTTTAGTATCAAAATAAAGGCCATATACTCTTTGAAGCATCTTGTTTTTTTCATCCCCTCTCCAATAAGCTCCAGAGACCCTATCCAGTTTAAATCCATCTATATTTATCTCAGAAGTTGCATTAACATGAGGTCCTATACAAAGATCCACCCAATCAGCTGTCTGGTATATTGAAACTTCATTTTCCCCTTTTTCAGCAAGTTCATTAATAAGCTCGACTTTATATATTTCACCTTTTTTGGAAAAAAATTCTTTTGCTTCTTCTACATTCATCTTCTTTTGAATAAATTTAAGATCTTTTTTGATTAATTCTTTCATTATATTTTCAATTTTTTCAAGATCATCCTCTGAAATTGTTGTGCCTAAATCAAAATCATAATAAAATCCATTTTCTATGGCTGGACCAATGGCAAGTTTTGCATCTTTGTATATACTTTGGACAGCCATAGCTAAAATATGAGAAAGAGAATGTCTTTTCTTTTCGATAATAGATTGATTTTCGATGGAATGATTTAACTTAGCCATAATAAAACCCCTTAAATACCATATACCTTATTTTTATTATCTTTTCTATTTAGTTATTATTTGTAGCAATTTTTAAAAAATAAACAATTAAAAATTAATATTATAAGTCAAATTAAGTTGAGGTAAATAACTGAGTTAAATTAATATAGAATCAATAAAGCTTTTAATAAATAGATTTTTTACAAATAAAAAATATTTTACTTTTATTTCTCATATCTTAAGGAATCTGAAAAAGGTCTATCCATGGCTTAAAAAATGTAAAAAATGTAAAGAAAAAACAGGATAAAACAAAGATAAAGATGATAAAAATTTTAACAGTTTTACTAAAATCTACTTTTTTTATGTTTTTTTCTATATTTATGCCTATAAGTCCGGCAACTATAAGTACGAAAAATGCCCATAAAATTTCATATAAATCAGAATGGATTTTCCCATAAAGAGCTGGAATTATATACCAGATCAAGACTATTAGCCAGGGGATGATACTGGTAATCAACAAAGAGGCAAAAACTGAAAATTCTATCTTTTTCATTTTTGATTTCTTTTTTAATTTTTTTTTTTTAATATAAAAAGTTTTATAAATTCCTTTTTACCAGGCATTCAGAACATCTTCTGCAAAACCTAAAATGTCTTTAAATTCAATAACTTTACCATCATCAAGTTTAACCTTACCACTAAAATATCCGAAAACTTGATGTTGAATTGATTTAATGACAACAAAATCAGAATTTGAATTTCTATCAAAAATAGGTTCAAAATCTATATCCAATCTTCCTTCATCATCTACTATCTTCCATTTTTTTAAGTAATCTTTTTGATCATATTTAAATTCTACAAGATTTAGTTTATTGATAATTCCATCATAAAATATGGCATTTTCACTTGCAGAAGTCCTATCTGAAAAACCATAACCAAGATTCCATCCAAATCTTTTTCCATCAACATAAGAAGAAAGACTACTCCAGAACCACCTGTTTTTATAAGTCCATACGCCTCTTCCCCAATCTAAAACAGCCATATCAGCTTTTTCATCAAAATCATATATTCTATCACCTATTTTAAAATATCCTTTGACAATCATGCAATTTACTTTTTGATTATAATAAAATGCCTTCCTATTCTCTTTCCATGAGGTTGCAATACAGATAGTATCATCTTTTTTAGGTTGAATAAAGGTTAACTCACCTTCTAATTTTTTATTCTTATAGAAATCTTCTGTGTTAAGTGAGGTTAATCTAACTTTCCTTTCTATGATATCTTCTTTTCCACTATATGTCTCAACTAAAATGCTTATCTTTTTATCCTCATATTTAATAACACCTTCATCACTTTTTGAGGAAAGATTTAGTTTTCCCATAGGAAAGAAAAAAAGTGAATCCGAAGAATTATAAAATTTATTCTTAAAATCGAAAAATGTTAAGGAGGAAAACCCCATATAACCCATATCACTTATAGTTAAAGCAACACCAAAACCATTTTTATGTGAGATGGCAGCATAATAATCCCATTCCTTTATTTTAAATTTTGAAGCTTTTATTTTCTTTCTTTCATACTGCCAGAAAGGTTGTTTAGCCCATCCCTCTTTTGTGATATGACCTTTTTCGTCGTGTAGTGGTATTTTTTCTTTTATTTCTATCTGCATATCAAACTCCTTTTTTTAACTATTTTATATCAATAAATTTTATTATCTATTTTAATAATATTTTATCCAATATATTTTTCAATTTATTTTACTTTTTCAATTATATAAATTTTTTGTATATCATATATTTCACTTTACTTTAATTTTCTATATTCTCTGTCGAAAGATTTTTAACTGCTGTTTTATCTGCTAATAATTTTAATATAGCTGCAATAAGAGAAGCAAAGGCCGCAAGAGAAAAAAGAGCCTTGCCACCATATCTATTCATCAGTATTCCACCTAATATACTAAAAATAAATGGTCCCAGTTCCTGAAATCCACTTAATCCCATATATCTTCCAAGAAGCCCTTTTGGAGCTATTTCGGGTATAAATCTCACATTTACTGCAGCATGGACTATCTCTCCAGTACTTAATATAAACATTGCCAACATCAATAAAAATGGAATCTTTGTAAAACCAAAGAGTAAAAAACCAATAATATAACCAATCATAGAGAAAAATGCTACTTTACCTATATTTTTATAACCAAAGAGAATAGAAACAGGTATTTGAAAAACTGTACATACAAAGGCATTTATTGAAAGAAGAAGTCCATATAATGTTAATGAAAGATTTTTCTTTGTAAGTTCTATAGGTAAAAATGAAGAAATATAACCATAAACTCCAACAAGCAAGATATTGGCAAAAGTCCATAATAAAAAAGCCTTATCTTTTAATATAGTAATATAAATGGAGAATGTATTTTCTCCTCTTTTTTTATACTGAAAACTAAGATCACTTCGATCATTTTTATTATCCTTTTCAAGAGTTTTTTTCTTAAAATTATACTTTTTAAAATTATCTTTTTCAGTATTATCCTTTTTAAGACCTATCGAGGTTTCTGGAACCATAATTGCTATAAACAAAGCTACAATCAAAGATAGAATTGCTCCGATGATAAAACCAATTGGTTTATCCTGATTCGCAAGATAAACACCTACAATAGGGGCGAGTCCATATGCAAGGTTAAGTGAAACCCTTGAAAGGCTTATAGCCTCTGATCTTTTATTAGCAGGAGTAACATCGGCAATAGCTGCATTTACTGCGGGTCTATAAAATGTTCTTGTCATTGTAGTTAGAAAATTGAAAATCGCAAGCAAAACAAGGTTTGTTCCTGATAATGCAAAACCTAAAAATGACATCCCACTTAAAATTACCCCTATTATCTGAACCGGCTTTCTACCAAGAGTATCTGATAGATGCCCTCCAATCATGCTAAAAATAACGGCGGCTAAAGGTCCAACACCTATTACTGCTCCAATAGAAGGAAGCGTTACCCCTTTTTTTGATAGATATATTGAAAGATAAGGTATTACTAAAAACCTGCCAAAAGATTCCAAAAAAGTAGCAAAGACAAGTAGCCAGACTGTTTTATTGAAAGATGTAAGATAATCAAAAAATTTTTTAAATATTTTTATCATTTTATATTTATAATTGCCTTATAAACTAGTTCATTCTTAAAATAAGATAAACACTTTTAATTAAAACAAGATCAGATTTCAAGTATATAAGATCTTTTCCTTTTTATTAAAGTAGTATCAAAATAATCCCAATTACTTTGGACTTTAACATTTGTTTCAAGTTCACTATTTGTTTCAACAGTTTTAATCTTTTTTTGGATAGCTGTCTTTGTCATTTCAACCATTAAAAGAGCCGTTATCCCTTTTCCCTGATATTTTGGGTGAACTGCCCCTAAATATAAATCCAACTTATCATACTTTTTCATAGCGAAAAGAAGGTGAAGAAAACCAAAAGGAAATAATTTCCCTTTCGCTTTTTGCATAGCAATCGAAAGAGATGGCATAGATATTACAAAACCTATCACATTGTCCTCTTTATCCAGAGCAACTTTTACAAGTGATGGTTCTATTTGTTTTATATATGAATTGATATAATGATCGATTAATTCATCTGTTAGATGAACAGCTGAAAATAAATCTTGATAAGTAATATTAATTAAATCAAAAACATTTCTTGCGTACCTTAATAGATCTTTTTTGCTCTTAAAATCTGCAATTCTAACATCATATCTTTTTTTAACAATTTCTGAAATCTTTATAGCCTTTTGCGGTATTTCATCTGGAGTCTTAAGTTCATACTCGACCCAATCTATCTCTTTTTTAAAACCATATTTTTCAAAAAAATCTTTATAATATTCAAAATTATAAACAGATGCCACTGTCGGAATTTTATCGAAACCTTCTACTAAAAGTCCCTGAGTATCGAAGTTTGTAAATCCTAAAGGTCCATGAAGAAACTTTTTTCCTTTTTCTTTCGCCCAGTTTTTTGCAAAATCAAAGATAAATCTTGCTATATCATAATCTTCAATGCATTCAAATCTTGATAATTTAACAAAATCTTTTTCTTTTTCACTATTTTTTGTAATAATCAAACCTACTCTACCAACAATTCTGCCATCCTTTTCAAATAGATAAAATTGAGCATCACTAAAAGAAAAAGCCTTATTTTTTTCTGGATCTATAGACTTAATCTCATCGTTAAAAAAAGGAGGTACCCAGAATTTATTTTTCTTATATAGATCAAATTGAAACTTTACAAATTTTTTTCTATCTTCTTTGTTTTCTACAAGTTTAACCTTGATCATAAATACCCTTTACTCTATTTTTGAATTTTACAAACTTAAAATTAATTTATTTAATTTTTTTTATCTAAATTTTTTATCTTTTTCTTTAATCTATTTTTATTTCTATCTATTTCTATTTATTTTTATTTATTTTTAATAATTTTGAATCTTTATTTACAAATTTATTATTCCTTATTTATCAACATGTTATATCATTATGTCGATATTCTTAAAGCTAATTATTAAAAATTAAGATTTATATTAATGATAAAATATAACTTAAAATTATTCCAATATAATTTCCAACAGCATAACCTATCAAGCCCGTAATCATACCGGAAAGAATAACTTCTTTGTTCTTTATTGATGTAGCAACAAGAGGGACAAAAGGTGGAGAAAAGATTGCTGAAACTGAAGTTATAATCATTGTATCTACATCAATTTTTAAGAATATGCTTAAAATAAAATGTATTAAAAGTGATCCAAAAACAGCTATAACAACATAAAAAAAGATTATATGACTGCTCATTATAAGCTTTTGAAGATTTGCCATAGAACCGACTATCAGGCAGAAAACCATTATAAAATATTGGCCAATTGCAAAGCTATTCTTTATCCTTTGAAAAGGTTTGATTAAGGAAGCAAGGACACCAAATGTTGTTACCGCAAGGATTATAATTATTGTCTGTAAATTTTTACTAAAAACCATTGAAATACCATAACTTAAGCCAAATACAAGAATATCGATCCCTATAAGCTTAAAAAAAGATATTATATTTTCCTTTGTTAAAATTCCTTCATATTTTTTTTCTTCTTCTTCAGTTATTTCTTCAAATTTTTCAGACTTATTAAATGGTGGTAAAAATTTTCCAAATATTGTTTTGGCGATTGTTATTATAAAAAGAAGATAAATAGATGATATTATTATATCTGAAGTATGCACAGCAATATATGTAGAAGGATTAACAGATAAGGCAATTTTTAAAGAAGCAAGATTTGGTGTTCCACCTGTATACACTCCAACAAGAAGTCCACCTATTTTTGAACTTTCAGATATTTTATCTTTAAAAATCAGATATCCAATAAGAATTGCAAGAATATCTGCGACTATAATTGCACCAAATGAAATAAGAGCAGCTTTTGCACATCTTTTCCAGGATAAAATATCAAGTGAAAGTAAAATTAAAGGAATAGCAAACAAAATTGAAACAGAGCTCAGTAAATCCTGCAAGCCAAAAAAAGATTCAGGTATTAATTTAATATTGCCAATTATTATCCCAATTACATAAAGGATAACTATAGGATTTATTTTTTGAATTAACTTTACTTTTTTCTCTAAAACTAAAAAAACAAAAGGAACAA
>Ga0209506_1003855_pt1 | contig 11716 bp, 8 predicted proteins | sample AD_JPNHG2_MetaG_FD_184409 | JGI IMG/M metagenome (GOLD analysis project Ga0209506, IMG submission 184409) | Active sludge microbial communities of municipal wastewater-treating anaerobic digesters from Japan - AD_JPNHG2_MetaG (SPAdes) (version 2) | ecosystem: Engineered > Bioreactor > Anaerobic >...
GTTCGGTCTTTTGATTCTTTCGGAGCGATGATAAAAGATATTTCAACGACAAAGGCAAAGTTATTTATTGCAGTACTAAATAAGTGTCAAAAAGTAAATCCGGATTCAATAATATTTAGGAATTGACTTTGGATTTCTCCATAGTTTATGCTATAATCAGTCAAGCGAAAGAGAAACTATTCGAAAGGAGGCGTAATGGAATGATGATGAGACTTAAGACCGGATTTTCCACCACCCTTAACAGGGTCTCCGGTGATGCCGCATTCTGCCACGCCTTCATCCGTCGTGTGAGGTATAAAGACGTATAACCATAGACGATGTTTGAAGGACCGTGGCGAGTAACAGCCACGGTCCTTTTTTTTGTCAACCATTTCTCCAGGAGGTGGAGTTATGTCGGTTAAGGTAGAGATCGAAAGAATCGAGAAAGTGGAACAGAAGAAGATTCAGAAAAAGCAGAGAGAGAACGAGGTTTTTGGTCCTTACTGTTTCTGGCTTTGAGGGATGAAACGGGGACCATGAAACCCGGTTCGAAAGCGCAGGGGGTGAAACAATGAAAATAGCGTTAAGCGGAGAGATCAGAAAGGACCGTATTGGTTGTAGTGTTGTACTTCCACCCTTCATAGATAGACCGGATAGTATCATGGAGTTTCCCCAGGATAGTCGCCAGGAGGTGGCGTGATGAAAAAGATTTATAGAGGTTCGAGAGAGATTTTCATAGATGGAATAGTTGAAAGACAGAAAGTCGAGATCGAAAGCAAGTTCAGCAGGCCCCATTATCTTTGATGGAGGTGCGTAATGGCCGACGCGCTTTTCGCGAATAACGTGGTTAAACTTTTCAAGAAAAACAAGAAAGAGATCAAGGCGCTCAAGGGAGTAAGCTTGAGGATAAAAGAGGGAGAGATCTACGGACTATTGGGGCCGAACGGCTCGGGCAAATCGACGTTCATCAGGATCGCTTCGACCCTTTTGATACCCGACAGGGGCAGCGTGTCCGTCTTCGGGCACGATGTGGAAAAAGAGGCGGGAGTCGTTCAGAAGCTCATCAACAGGGTCTCCGTCGAGGCGAGTTTTTTCAGGAAACTGTCCGCCATAGAGAATCTGGCCTTCTCGGCCGGTCTCTATGGCATTTCCAAGAGAGAAGCCATAAAGAAGATCTACTATCTTTCCGAACGTTTCGGTCTGGATGAAAAGAGATTGAAAGATCCGCTGGAAGACTTTTCGAGAGGTATGCAACAGAAAGTCGCCATCGTCAGGGCTTTCATGACCGAACCGAGGATGCTTCTTCTGGACGAACCGACCACGGGGCTCGATCCGAGAGCCAAGAGAGACGTTCAGTCACTCATAAGAGACGTGAAATTAAATATGAACACGACCATGCTCCTGACCACCCACGACATGGAAGAAGCCGAAAAGCTCTGTGATTATGTGGGAATAATTCACCTGGGTAAGATCGTCGCAGAAGGGAGGCCGCAGGAGCTGAAGAACCAGCTCAGAGGAAAGGTGGACAACCCGACCTTCGAGGATGTCTTCATGGAGCACACGGGAATGTCCCTTGAGGATGCGCAGTACCAGGAGGTAGAAACGGCATGAGTTCGCAGGCGCTTGCAAGAGAGCTTAGGGCCTCGTGGGCCTTTATCGAGAGAAACTTCAATTTCACCAAAAGATACTGGAAATGGGAACTGGTCTTTTTTGTGTACACGATAGCCAACTCCGTCACCATGGGTTTCATAGGCAAAGGCATAGAAGCCTTCTCCGGCACAAAACTGGATACGAGTTACCTTATACTGTACATGCTATTGGGATCGATTCTCTGGGGTTATCTTTCCATACTCTTCGAGATAGTTGCCGAGACCGTTGCCTGGGAGCGCTGGGAAGAGACTATAGAGTACACTTTCATGGCACCAGTGAGAAGAGCGACCCACCTCTTGAGTACCTGCGGTTACGCAATACTTTACGGGATTCTAAGGAGCGGTTTGATTCTGCTGGCGGTATCGATCTTCTTCGATCTGAATCTGGAGAAGGCCAATCTGCTTTCCGCGGTCGGCATCCTTGCGGTATCCAGTTTCTCTTTCGTCGGTCTGGGAATAGTCGCGGCCGTGTTGCCTCTGATATCGCCCGAGAAGGGAGCCCAGGTAGTCCACATATTTCAGGCGCTCCTTCTGATGTTCTCGGGGGTCTATTACGAAGTCGATGTACTGCCGCAGTGGATGCAGCAGGTAGGGAGGTTGTCTCCCGCGACATATGCCTTGAGAGGAATGAGATCGTCGATACTCGAAGGCAAGGGCATGATCGAAATGTGGGGAGATATATGGCCTTTGATACTTCTGGGAGGGCTACTCCTTCCATCGGGTCTTCTCTTTTTCAGGAAGATGGAGGGCTGGGCCAAACGGAAAGGTGTCCTGAAAAGAAGCGGATAGAGACGGGCTTATACCCTTGCTCCAGAGTCATTTCATCGCTCTTCGCCCGCTATGGTATCCGTATCCGGATAGAGGCCCATCGACGGCAACTCTCTTCACTGTCGGAAAACTTGACAGTCGGCCCGACCGGTGATAGAATCTACTGTACGGATGCGTAGCTCAGCGGAAGAGCGCTTCCTTCACACGGAAGAGGCCACAGGTTCGATCCCTGTCGCATCCACCAACGAGGAAGGGGTCAGGCCGACTCCTTCTTTTCTTTTTTCTTCTCCTGCTTCTTGGTTTTTTTTGGCTGTTCCTGCTTTTTGATAAACTTGATGTCGTAAGTCGTGGGAACCGGCCATGTGAAACTTACCGACACTTCTTTTTTTAGAGTCTTCAGGAGGTTTTTCTGGGTCTCCGGCGTGAGTATCCCCGACATATTCTGATAAACCTGCACCGAAGCTCCATTTATCGTCTGATCTTGGAAACCGCGCGTCAGGTCTTTGAGCAACCTCTGATAAACGGCCCGCGGCGATTCTATCCTTCCCGTTCCCTTGCAGACGGGGCAGGAAGAGTAAAGTTTGGAACCTATCGCGGCAGTAGATCTCTTTCTGGTCATCTCGAGAAGACCGAGTCTGGTGAAACCCATGATCATGGTCCGCGCCTTGTCTTTCTTGAATTCGTTGCTCAGACTGGATATGATCTTTTGCCTGTCTTCGTCGGTCTTCATGTCTATAAAGTCGATCACGACGATACCGCCGATGTTCCTCAGCCGGAGCTGCCTCGCGATTTCCGAAGCCGCTTCCAGGTTTGTGTTCAGGGAGGTCTCCGAGACATCGCTTCCAGAGAGGTTACCGGCCGAGTTGACGTCTATGACCGTCATGGCCTCGGTTCTGTCGATATAGATATTTCCGCCGCCGGGGAGAGCGACCGTTCTGGTATAGAGAATCTTGAGCTTCTCGTAGATGTCCTCGGTCGCGAAGGCATCTCCTTCGACGTATCTGACTACCGGTTTGAAGCCGGCCTTGAATTTGCTTATCCCGGCCACCACCTCGTGCCATAGTTCTTCCGAATCGACGACGATTTCTTTTGTGCTCTCGGTGAGCCTTTCGCGGAGGATGTACTCTACGAACGAAGGTTCTTCGTAGAGAATCTTGGGCTTTCTCCCGCGCTTGAAGGTTTCATTTATCTTTTTCCAGTTTTCTCTGAGCCCTTCCAGCTCGTCTTTTATGGTCTCCTCACCGAGCCCGTAGGAAGCCGTCCTGAAGATCACACCCTCTTTGCTCTCGAGAAGCGATTTCGCCACAGCTGTCAACCTGTGCCTTTCCTGGGGATCGGAGATCTTCTTCGAAATGCCTATGTGTTTAGAAAATGGTGTATAAACGAGGCTCCTGCCCGGTATGCTGACCTTCAAAGTTATCTGAGGCCCTTTCGAACCTATCGGGTCTTTGCTAACCTGTACGAGTACTTTTTGGTTCTTCTCGAGTTTCTGCTGGCCGGAGGCATCCTTAAACCTCAGAAAGGCGTTTCTTCCGATACCTATATTCACAAAGGCCGCTTCGAGACTGGGAACGACGTTTTCGACTTTTCCAAGGTAGATATTTCCTGTAACGCTCTCGCTATCCATGTCCTCGAAAAATATCTCTTCGAGTTGATCGGAATCCACCGAGGCGATCCTGACTTCATCCTCAACCCTGCTGAAGATGATAGTCTGAGTTCTGTTCTTGATTGTTGCCACCGCCCTTTCATTGCTTCTGAACATTGCAGATCTTCTGTATATTATAACCGAGCCCGCCAAAAAAAAGACGGCCACCATTGGGGGATTATTTTTCCTCTCACCTTATAGCCTTGGTAGAACACATTAGTTGAGGATTTTCTAAAAATAATTTTCTTCCTCATCTATAAGCGAAGAATTCTATTGATTCGAACCCCTTAAAATAAAAAAACAGCCTGTCTTTTTTCTAAGATAAAGACGGCTGTAATGCATATGCTTTTGCTCAAATTTGAGCGAAAGTGGCATTAAATTTAAGAAAGCTGAATGTTATAACTTTGCCTTTGGTTTTACATATAGACTTACAGACTTTTTTGTCTAAAAGTATTTATTTAAATAATAATCAAAATAAAGGCATACACAACTATCATTATCTTTATTAACATTGTAAAATTACTTCACAAACACAGAATTATCATGTTATTTTTGAAGAAAATGTGCTATAATGGAAAAAACATATATAAAGAGGTGACCAAGATGACCGTTAGCTATAAAAAGCTTTGGAAATTGTTAATAGACCGCGATATGAAGAAGAAAGATTTACAAGCTGCTGCGGGAATAAGTCCATCGTCAATTTCAAAGCTTTCTAAAAACGAATATGTCAGTATGGACGTTCTTGTAAAGGTTTGTACGGCGCTTGGCGTTGATTTTAAAGATATCATGGAATTAGTGCCTAATATGGTTGAAGAAAGGGAGTAGAGTTATGGAAAATAACAGAAAAGAACAGGAACGGGCGGAATTACACCGCACGATATGGAATATGGCAAATGATCTAAGAGGCAGTGTAGATGGATGGGACTTTAAGCAATATGTTCTAGGTATGCTGTTTTACCGCTACATATCTGAAAATATTACTGCCTATATTAACGCCGGAGAATGGGAAGCTGGCAATACGGAATTTGATTATGCCAAGCTATCCGACGAAGAAGCAGAACAGGCACGAGAGGATTTAGTTAAGACAAAAGGCTTCTTTATTTTACCCAGCGAGCTTTTTGAAAATGTCCGAACTCGTGCTAAGGACGATGAAAACTTAAATGAAACACTAGAGCAGATTTTCAGTAATATAGAAGCATCTGCGCAAGGAACAGAGAGTGAAGACAATTTCAAAGGCTTGTTTGACGATATTGATGTTAACAGCAATAAGCTAGGTAACACTGTAGTAAAGCGTAATGAAAAGCTGGTTAAGCTAATGAATTCTGTTGGAGAAATGAAGCTGGGAGATTACAAAGACAATACAATAGATGCATTCGGTGATGCTTATGAATTCTTAATGGGTATGTATGCATCCAATGCAGGAAAAAGTGGTGGTGAATACTATACGCCACAGGAGGTTTCTGAACTCCTTACCCACTTAACATTAGTAGGAAAAACTGAAGTCAACAAGGTATATGACCCCGCTTGCGGTTCTGGTTCTCTACTGCTAAAGTTTGCAAAAATCTTAGGAAAAGAAAATGTACGTCAAGGTTTCTTCGGTCAAGAAATCAACATCACAACCTACAACCTGTGCAGAATTAATATGTTCCTGCACGATATTGATTATGACAAATTTGATATTGCCCTTGGTGACACGCTAACAGATCCGCAACATTGGGATGATGAGCCATTTGAAGCCATTGTATCAAATCCACCTTACTCTATTAAATGGAAGGGGGACAATGACCCAATTTTGATTAACGATCCCCGTTTTTCTCCAGCGGGAGTATTGGCTCCTAAATCCAAGGCAGATCTTGCTTTTATTATGCATAGCCTTTCTTGGCTTGCAACAAACGGAACAGCGGCTATTGTATGTTTCCCTGGTGTAATGTATCGCGGTGGTGCTGAAAAGAAAATCAGGCAGTACCTGATTGACAATAACTATATCGACTGTATCATTCAGTTACCGGATAACTTGTTTTATGGTACCAGCATTGCTACCTGCATTATGGTGCTGAAGAAGTCTAAATCAGAAAATAGCACCTTATTTATCGATGCATCAAAGGAATTTGTCAAGGTTACGAATAACAACAAGCTGACACAGGAAAATATTGAGACCATTCTTAACGCATTCAAAGATAGAAAAGATATTGAGCATTTTGCTAGGCTTGTGCCAAACAGCGAAATTGCTGAACAAGATTATAACCTGTCTGTTTCTACCTATGTTGAACAAGAGGATACGAGAGAAAAGATTGATATTGTCGCCCTCAATGCTGAGATAGAAAAGATTGTGGCGAGAGAGCAGATTTTGCGGGAAGAAATAGATAAGATTATTGCGGAAATTGAGGTGGGCAAATGAGTAAATTAGATGAATTGATTGCTGAACTTTGCCCTGATGGGGTGGAATATGCTTCAATTGGTTCTTTAATTAAGCGTATCAGAGAACGTGGAAAAGATGATATTAGTGTTCAACAGGTATATGTAGTTAGTAATTCTTTGGGTATTGTCAGAGCAGAGGATTATAGAGACAACACAATTCATAGTGAAGATACTTCAAACTACACAATAATTAGAAAAAATATGTTTGCTTATAATCCCTCAAGGCTTAATATTGGTTCTATTGCGATGCTAAAAGAAGAAGAACCCGGATTAGTAAGTCCTATGTATGTTGTATTTTCCATAGATGAAACGCAAATTGTTAAAGAGTATTTTGAATATGTTCTAAAATCACCCTATGTTATGAATAAAATTAACTCTTATAAGGAGGAAGGTGCCAGATTCCGCTTCAATTTTGATAGGTGGGATTGGATTCGTATCCCACTTCCCCCTCTGCCTGTTCAGCAGGAAATTGTCCGTATTCTGGACAATTTCACAGAGCTTACAGCAGAGCTTACAGCAGAGCTTACAGCAAGAAGAAAGCAGTATGAGTATTATAGGGATTTGCTATTGACATTTGGAGATGAGGTAGAGTGGAAGACTTTAGGGGAGATTGGAAAATTAATAAGAGGAAGTGGATTATTAAAATCTGATTTTGTAGAAGAAGGTTTTCCATGTATTCATTACGGACAAATACATACTTACTATGGTACAAGCGCTACTGAAACAATATCATTTGTTTCAGTAGACAAATCAAAAAAACTGAAAAAGGCTAAAAAGGGAGATGTACTCATTGCAGGTGTAAGTGAGAATGTTGAAGATGTATGTAAGCCTTTGGCTTGGCTTGGTGGAGATATATGTATAAGTGGTGATATGTTTGCCTTTAGACATAATCAAAACACAAAATATATAACCTATTTATTACAAACAACAGATTTTAGCAGATACAAAGAAAAATTTGCTCATGGTGCAAAGGTAACAAGGTTAAGACAAGATAAATTATTGGCTTATAAAATCCCTGTTCCACCCTTAGAAGAACAAGAGCGCATCGTAGCTATCCTCGATCGCTTTGACGCCCTCTGCAACGACTTAACCAGCGGCATTCCTGCTGAAATCGAAGCACGGCAAAAGCAATATGAATATTACAGAGATAAACTGTTATCTTTCAAGGAGGTGACGGCATGAGTATATACAACATCGTTGCCAGTACTGATGAAGCAACGGTTGTTGCTGAATATGCAGCTGAATATAATGTCCGTCCTGAAAAGTATCAGAGCGAGGCAGAACTTGAGCGGGAGTTTATCAGGCAACTAACTTCCCAAGGATATGAATATATTTCAGTGCACAATGAAGCTGCATTGATAGAAAATCTCCGAAAACAACTTGAACTGCTTAATGATTTTACATTTACTGATAGCGAATGGGATAGATTTTTCACAGAATGTATTGCCAATACAAATGAGGGTATTGTTGAAAAAACCAGAAAAATTCAGGATGACCATATCCAGATTCTAAAACGTGAAGATGGAACAACAAAGAACATATACCTTTTGGATAAAAAGAATATCCATAACAATCGCTTGCAAGTTATTAATCAATACGAAGAAGCAGGCGGCAAGCATGAAACTCGATATGATGTAACAATCCTTGTAAATGGACTTCCACTGGTTCATGTGGAGTTAAAGCGTCGTGGTGTTGCTATCCGAGAAGCCTTCAACCAGATAAAAAGATACCAGCGTGACAGCTTTTGGGCGGCTTCTGGTTTATTTGAGTATGTGCAAATATTTGTAATCTCAAATGGCACCCATACAAAGTATTATAGCAACACCACAAGAAACGCACATATCAAGGAGCAAAATAGCAGTGAACGTCGAAGAAGCAAAAAAACAAGCAACAGCTTTGAGTTTACCAGCTTTTGGGCAGATGCAAATAACAAAATTATTCCTGACCTTGTGGACTTTACGAAAACATTTTTTGCCAAACATACCCTCTTAAATATACTAACAAAATATTGTATTTTTACATCTGAAGATCTGCTCCTTGTAATGCGTCCTTATCAAATCGCTGCTGCAGAACGTATATTATCACGCATTGTAGTATCAACCAACTACAAGAAGATGGGCACAACTGCAGCTGGAGGATATATTTGGCATACAACAGGCTCTGGTAAGACATTGACCAGTTTTAAGACAGCACAATTAGCTTCTGCCTTGCCTTACATAGACAAGGTACTGTTTGTTGTTGACCGTAAAGATCTGGATTATCAGACTATGAAGGAATATGACCGTTTTGAAAAGGGGGCAGCTAACGGTAATACGTCTACAAGAGTTCTTCAAAGACAATTGGAGGACAGGGACGAAAAAGGAAATCCTCATGAATACAAAATCATTGTAACCACTATTCAGAAGTTGGATATATTCATCCGTAAAAATAAACAGCATGATATTTATAAGAAACACGTGGTGCTGATTTTTGATGAGTGCCACCGTTCCCAATTTGGTGAAATGCATCAAGCTATCACGAAGAGTTTTAAGAACTACCATATCTTCGGCTTTACGGGAACTCCGATTTTTGCTGCCAATGCTAGTTCAGGAGGTAACCCACTGCTTCGCACAACCGAGCAGGCTTTTGGAGAAAAACTGCATACTTATACCATTGTGGATGCCATCAATGATGGGAATGTTCTGCCTTTTAGAATAGATTTTATCAATACCATTAAGATGCCTGATTACGTTAATGATAAAAAAGTCTATAGCATAGATAGAGAAAAAGCCTTAGCAGATCCACAGCGAATCAGTGAAATTGTTTCTTACGTTCTTGAACACTTTGATCAGAAGACAAAGCGCAATAGTTATTACACATTCTCTGCGAAATGGGAAGAAGCAGATAAGCACAACCCTAAAAAGATGATAGAAAAGCGTGAAACAAGGCGAGTTGCCGGTTTCAACTCCATATTTGCTGCTGCATCCATCCCAATGGCAATCAGATACTATAATGAGTTTAAGAAGCAGATAGCGGAAAAGAACCGTAACCTTACCATTGCAACTATTTTCAGTTTTAGTGCAAATGAGGAGGAGCCAGATGGATTGCTTCCTGAAGAGGATTTTAATATGGAAAACCTTGACCAGAGCTCCAGAGATTTTCTTGAGGCGGCTATCGGAGATTACAATTCCACATTTAGCACAAATTACGATACTTCCTCGGATAAGTTCCAGAATTATTATAAAGACCTCTCTCTTCGTGTAAAGAATCGGGAGATCGATATATTGATTGTTGTCAATATGTTCCTGACAGGCTTTGATGCAACAACCCTGAATACGCTATGGGTAGATAAAAACCTGAGACAGCATGGACTGATTCAGGCTTTTTCAAGAACTAACCGCATCCTAAACAGCGTTAAGACTTATGGGAATATCGTTTGTTTCCGAGATTTGAAAGAAGAAACAGATAAAGCTATTGCACTATTCGGCAATAAGGATGCTGGCGGTATTGTACTGCTAAAAACATACGAAGAATACTATAACGGCTATGATGACAAAGGTGAGTATAAGCCGGGCTATGCTGAATTGATTACAACTCTTACAACACAGTATCCCCTTGGACAACCTATTCTCGGAGAAGAAGCTGAAAAAGACTTTATTCGGCTATATGGAGCAATACTCAGGCTCAGAAATATTCTTACTTCTTTCGATGACTTTGAAGGAAATGAGATTTTATCTGAAAGGGATTTTCAGGATTATCAGAGCATTTATATTGACCTGTATCAGGAATATAGAAAAGGTACTGATGGTGACAAAGAAACTATCAATGATGACATAGTTTTTGAGATTGAACTGGTCAAGCAGATAGAGGTAAATATTGACTACATCCTTATGCTTGTAGCTAAATATCAACAATCCAACTGCAAGGATAAAACCATTCTTACGACCATTGATAAGGCTATCAATTCGAGTATTGAACTTCGAAGTAAGAAAGAACTTATCGAGCGTTTTATTGAGCAAGTCAATGTATCGACCAAAGTAGATGAAGATTGGCGTAAATTCCTCCATGAGCGTAAGGAAGCGGATATTTCAGCAATTATAGAAGAAGAAAAGTTAAAGCCTGAAGAAACTCGCCGTTTCATCGACAATGCTTTCCGAGACGGAACGCTTAAAACAACCGGTACAGCCATTGATAAAATCATGCCACCTGTATCTCGCTTTGGCGGAGGCAGGGCTGCGAAAAAACAAGGAATTATCGAAAAACTAATGATATTCTTTGAGAAGTATTTAGGGTTGGTGTAATAATGATATTGAGAGGTGGATAATGGATACAAATGAGTTGATATTAAGAGTAGCTGAAGCATTAGAAAAACAAATGGCCTTTCCTCAGTGGGATACAATTATTCAAATATTTTCAGTTGTTGCTGCTTGGATTACGATACTATTTCTTCTAATTGAACGTAAAAACAAAGAACGGCCTTACCTTCAAGTTTCTTTCGAACTGGTCAGATCTTCACTTGCTTGCCTGGTCATAAGAAATGTTGGGGAATGCCCTCTTGAGGTTTCTTCAATAAAACTAAGTGAAGAATTTGTAAAACAACTACCTCAAAAAACTCAGGAGCGTGTTGCTAGCCTTGAAAAATCAGAAATTAAGATTTTCCCAAAGCGCTTTTATGTTTTTTCATTGGACGTTATTACTGGAACAATTATTAAGGATTATAATATCAAAAAATTGACAATAGATTACAAATACAAAAAGCTTGGCAAGTACCGCAAAAAATATAAAGAGCAAACAACAATAGATTTTTCTCAATATGCTACTATGCTAATCTATATTTCAGAGATAGATGAGTTGAAAGGCAGTGTGGACAATCTTTTGAAAGAGGTAAAAGAAATCAAAAAACTTATACCATCTACCAAAATTGGCGATACTCATGCATCCAAGATTACAGAATAAAGCAAATTGGACATATTGTATTAAATCCAAGGCTGCATTAATAAAACTTTATCCTAACGATTTGAAGCAAAAGACCAGTCACAATCAAGCATTCATGCCAGATTGTGACTGGTCTCTTTTTGTCCCGCTTGAAGCTGTTCATTTAAGTTTTCTTCAATCCCTAAGTGAACGCTTCTTAGGTGGCCATCTTTTTACTCGTTCATCTCTATTATTCCAAGACTTCCGTTTTTTCTGGTATAGATGACATTCACTTCATCGGTGACGATGTTTCTGAAAACGAAGAAGGTGTGTCCCAGCATCTCCATCTGGAGTAGAGCCTCTT
>Ga0209506_1003859_pt1 | contig 11702 bp, 11 predicted proteins | sample AD_JPNHG2_MetaG_FD_184409 | JGI IMG/M metagenome (GOLD analysis project Ga0209506, IMG submission 184409) | Active sludge microbial communities of municipal wastewater-treating anaerobic digesters from Japan - AD_JPNHG2_MetaG (SPAdes) (version 2) | ecosystem: Engineered > Bioreactor > Anaerobic...
CCAGAATGACCGGCCTTTGGTGCTTGATCGTGTATTCTTCATGGCATCCTCCTTGTTCTTTGAATACCGGAGGATACCGGATTATATTTGAAATTTCAAGATGGGGTTAATTTGACGCTTACTGAATACCCGAGGATACCGGATTATATTTAAAATTTCAAGATGGGGTAAATTTGACGCTTACAAATTTTCAGATGGCATGGGGGGGTGGTTTACAAAAACTGCTACGATGGCACTGGGAAAGTTTTTACAAAAGAGCGTGGGAATCGGTTAATTGCAGGGCGTTTTTCTGCGGCCAGAATTCGGGGAAAAGTATGATGAGAAAAGAGAAATTAACAGTTCTTAAAAGTTATTGCAAAACTAAAAATCGAATTACTTAACTGATCCAGTCTCAGATTTTTGCTTCTCTTTTTCCACAAACTTCCTATATTCGGCTTCCATATCTAAACCTTTTGTTTGTATGGTTAAATAACAAAGCTTCCTCTTTTGCGCTTTTTCCGACGTTTCATAATTGCCTTGTTGTTTTGATAAAATAACAAATAATACATCATCTTGTGTTGCAGTCTTGTTATTTGCATCCCATGATATTTCATTATATCTTCTAGTATTTATATAGGCATTGTTATTTCCAAACTGCTTATTAAGTGATTCAAGCAATTTATCATAATATTCAATTTTCATAGTTACACAGACTTGGAATGCCATATAGGGGGGCATAATCCTATAGACAACTTTAATAATCTTACTTTTATCAAGATCACACCCGATGAATTCATTCGTTTCAATTAACAAAAGACGTTCTATTTGATCTTGTGTACCTCTCCATTTTATTTCTTGAGAATCCCAATTATATGTTTTAAAATTCACATTATTTTTCTGCAAAATTGAAATAATATCGATAAGTTTGATGGTTGAAAAATTTATACAATACATAGAATTTGGAAGTTTAATATCTTTACCATATTGCACCTTTTCTTTCCCAAAACAACCGTTAAGTAATGCAAGTATCATAATGATAATCAATATCTTTTTCATATGTCTCCACTACCTATAAATCAATATCTTGCCAGTATGTTCTTCTGGATTATTCAACAAATAATATCCAAGTCCACCTTCTTGATTATCAAAACCCTCTTGAATAATACACCCTTTTGAACCATACCCACCCCATGCTCTATGTAAATGAGAACCTTGTACTATAGCAGGGTGGGTCCCGCCATCACCCGGATTTTGACCAATTGGATTTCCATACCCTGGGTCTTGTGGGACTTTGCCCGCGCCGATTGCTGGATCAGATAAGCTGTATGTGGATAATGAATCAGCGGTTGGCAGCCATCCTGATCTAGTACCATCAGCTTGAGTCTTCCCATTAATAGCATAATTATAAACCTTTCCAGAGGCTACAGTACCAAAATCTGTTGTACTATCAGGCAATGTTTTAAAGTTATTGAAAGTCTTATCTGCTTTTCCAAGAAAAATCTCAGCGTCTTTCTTTCCAACACTTCCACCAAATGCCTCTTTAACCTTGGCCCATGCTTGGAATGCTTTAAACCTCAAACCTTTGAATGTGCCATCCTTAAATGTTAATGCCTGCGAATCCATTACACCTTGAGCATTCTTATCTTTTACTATCAGAATATCTGCATTTCCATCTGGATCATTAAATTTAACTGGATTATTGCTCGCATAACGATAAAGATCAAGATTTATTGACCTAAAAACGCCACCATGCCCCGGTAGTTTATCATTACGTTTTTTTGCTTTTTCATCAATTGGCGTTACAGGTAAATACCTATCCAAATATGGATCGGATGATATGAACCGACTCAACTGCGCATCATAATACCGTGCACCATAATAATACAAGTTAGTCTCGGGGTCTAATTCCTTTGACGTGAACTTGTACGGCATGCTGGTTGCGGTCTCGGAAGCCTTCTCCTGCACCCAAGTCTCGCCGTATGGGAAGTATTCAAGGTTATCCCTTTTTCACAAAAACATCCCCCTAAAGCCGGGGGGCCGGAGAAAAAACATTTTCAAAGAGCGGCCTTCTCGCATATCACAGAATGACCATGCCATCACGGCACGTCAAGACGATTTCACCCGGTGGGCCGTCCCCTTTGTGAAAAAGAACACATGGTTCAGCAGCAGGGCTGTGGGTATGTGGTCAGGCCGGCGCACACACTCCCTCACCAGTACGCCACGTCGGCGGCCTGTCCACATATCCACGGCCGGGAATGCGCAGGAGAGTTCGTCAGAGGCGGCACAGTATCATTCAGGAGCACAGGAGGATGGCGCATAATGACCCGGGGCGTGGACGCCGGTGCCGCGTGCGGATGAAATTCTTTGCTGTGGAAAAAACGGCACTGGCGGCCATGCCGAATTATGCGCCGTCCCTTTCCCGGAATAACGTGTCCCCCTGGAGCCCTCCGACACGAAACATACTCCGAAGACTCCGCGAGCTTCCGATCAACATGGGATTCCGCCGCATTGCTTCGCAATGTTCCCTCAGGTCACATCGGAGCGGGAACCCTACCCGCCCCTGGCGGCCTTCGGCTACGGAATCCATGTTATCGTAAGCGCGCGGCCGGTATCCCGGGAAGAAACTCTCCGCGAGGAACTTACTCCGTCTCATCGACGGCGCCCCGCAGAAGCCGCACGATCCGTCCCCGCTCCTCCTCCGTCATCTCCGTGAAAAGCTCGTTCTCCCGGGGATGGTACCGCTTCATGATCCGCCGCAGCCCCTTCACCGAGAAATGCGTGTAGATCACCGTCGACTCAAAGCACGCATGCCCCAGGATGTCCTTCACCTGCTTCACGCCGGCCCCGCCTTCCAGCACGTGCGTGGCGAAGCTGTGCCGGACCATGTGGGCGCATACCGTCCCGTCGGAGCCGGATTTCGTGTAATGTTGTTTTAATTGGGAATTTACCGCCGCCCAGCTCATACGTTTCCCCCGTACCGTAAGAAAGAGGGCCTCGGGCTCTTCGAGACCTTCTGCGCGGTGCAGGCCGAACTTCGGCCGGGCATGCGTGAGATACAGGTCAAGCCACGTTGCCGCGTTGGCCCCCAGCGGCACCACCCGGTCCTTCCCGCCTTTACCCCGGCGCACAAAGAGCGTCCCATTTGCCAGGTCCACGTCCGCGAGATCAAGACCGCACACTTCCCCCGCCCGAAGGCCCGTGCCGTAGAGAAGCTCGAAAAGCGCACGGTCGCGGATTCTCGTCATCCTCGTCCCCTCGATGCCGTCAAGGAGCCGGTGCATACGCTCCTCCGGGATGCTTGTCCGCAGACGCCGCACGGTCACCTCATCAAGGTCGATCCCGTCAAAGGGGTTGGCAAGCACGTACTCGTACTTCGCGAGAAAGAGAAAGAGACGCCGCACCGAGAACACCATCCCCCGCCGCGTCCCGTCGCTTAACGCTTTCCCGTGTCGCGTGGAGGAACGCAGAAACTCCCGGTACGCGGCGATATCATCCTTGTCCACTTCCCGCGCGTCGGTCTTCCCGCGTTCTTTCGCGAGCCAGGCGAAAAAGGCATCCGCCTCCCGCAGATACCGCGTGACCGTCCACCGGGAAAAGGAGCGGTTGGAAAGATACCCTTCAAAGAGGTTCTTCACGGTCGTCCAGGTCATTGCCATGGCGCTCCTCCGCGTACCGCCGCTCGCGCGGGTGGCTCCGCTCTATCGCCTCCTTCAAATCGTCCGGAAACAGGCGCGTGTACACCTCCGTGTTCTTGATCCTCCGGTGCCCTAAGTACTCCTGCACCTCCCGGATGTCCGCCCCCTCTTTAATCAAATGGGTGGCGACGGTGTGCCGCAGGCCGTGGCAGGTGATCCGCGGAAGCTCCCGCTTCTCCGTAAGCCTCTTCAGCCGGTTATTGAGCCAGGTGTTCAGCGTCCGCGTCTCTCCGTGGGCGAAAACTTTTCCTGCAGGAGGAACGACGTTGTGGGTAAGATACAGAGACAAAAGCTCCCTCGCCGTCTCGGTAAGCGGGCATCGCCGGTCCTGCCGCTCCTTGTCGTCGCGGATGAGGATATACCCGCCCGCAAGGTCGATATCTCCCCGCGTGAGCCTTTCGATCTCCCCGGCCCGGGCCCCCGTGGCATACAGAAGCTCCACGATGACCTTGAACTTCACGTCCGAGGCATCATTGAGGGTGATCCCCTCAAGGAGCTTCCGCGTCTCCTCGACGGTGAGGATGTTCCTCGGCAGCCGCACCGGCTCCCGCATCCGCTCGATGCCGTTGAAAGGATTCTGTGCGGCCGTCCCCGTCTCCACGAGGAAGCGAAAGAACTTTCTCAGGTGGGCGATTCTCACGTTGATCGTCGCGGGGGCGTAGCGCGGAGTCCCTTTTTCATCCTGCGACCGGCGCAGCTCCTCCCGGAAGGACTCCGCGGCCTTGACGTTCACGGCCTCAAGGGCGATGCCGTGCTCCTCGGCGTACGCGAGGAATCGCCGGGCCGTGCGCAGCTCCTCCTCGATGCCGCGCGGCTTGTAGCCTTTGAGGGTGAGCCAGCGGTGGTAGTCGGAAAGGAGGGGACGTTGGGGTGCGTGTATCTGCCTGCGTGGTGCGTTCATGTTTTTCCTCCCGGCCATCCCCCCCGGAACATTGGTGCCCAGTTTGTAACTCCTGAATCCTTCAGGGATTTTCCGGAAAAACTGGGCAGTGCCCAGTTAGTGCCCAGATTGGTCCACATTATTGCTGTTTATGTCGATTTTTCCTTCCCGGAGACGTTTCGCCAACGCCTCCCGGGAGGGAATCATCGAAAAGTCGGCATCCTGGATCGGCTCATCGGCCCGTAGGCGGTAGCGTCCCTTCGTCCGCGCGCTTCCGCCGGCGACTATGATGAGGTATTCGTATTCCACAAGAAGGCGGAGGTTCTGCTTCACCCAGGTATGCCCGAAGCCCGTGTACTCCCGGACCTCCCGCTGGCCGAAGGTGATCTCCGTGGGCGACAACTCCTCCCGCGACGAGCGGTTCCCGGCCATGGTCCGTAGCGTCTCGTAGAGGTCTATCGCGCTTCGCGGCAGCTCCCGCATGGTCGAGGCGAGCACGCCTTTGACTAAAATCTCCCGGGCGATTGCATAGTCTTCAAGGTCCGCCTCCAGGTAGTCAATGCTCCCTTCGGTTATAATTTCCTTCTGGAATTGTCGAAGATACGAGACGCAGGCGATGAGGTCCAGAAACCGCGCCTGGTCGCGCCGGGTGCGCATGAGGGTGTCCGGGAAGTCGATCTGTTCGGCATACGGAATCACCGTGGCAAGGGGGCGGAGCAACCGCTGGGCCGCGCGGTGCGTCCGCACGATCTCCGGCAAAAGGGCGCGGCGGCGGGACAGGTGCTCCGCACGAAAGCTCTTGCGCTGCAGCGCGTGGATCCTCCGCGTCTGCGCCCTCGACTCGTCCACGTTCACCACGAAAAAGCGCGAGGCGTTCTCCGGGTTCACGTCGTACTTCGTCCCGGTGATCACCATCGACACCGCCGCGGGGGAGGTCACCAGTTCGCTTTTAAGCTTCCCGGTCTTCGGGTCCTTCACGGTGACAAGCCGGGAGATCATTTTCCCCGAAATAATCTCCCGTATCTGGTGCTCCACGGGCTCCGAGTGCACCGCCTCGCCGAGAGACAAAAACTTGTGGTCCAGCTCCTCGGCGTAGTTGAGCGCCTGATCGGAAAGACTGGTAAGCGCGATCACCTCCTCCGGGGGAAGAAGTTCCTTCACCGTATCAACGATGAAGCTTTTCCCCGCCGCCGAGCCCGAGACGATGAGGACCGAGAGGGGATTGTCGAGCTTCCGCGAGCTCGCGGCGAGGTAGATGAGCTGTTTGTTCAGGTCCTCGCCCACGTACCCGAGGATCTCCATGTCCTGGACGATCCGCTCAAAAAGCTTCGGGTCGCGCAGAAGAGAAAGCCCGAGCTCCCGCTCCTCCGGCGTCATCTCCACCGTTCGGTCATCCTCTCCCCGGAGTTTGCGGTCCCTCATCTGTTCCAAGTATTCCAGTATGGCAATGAGGTCACGCTCGATCCGCTTCGGCTCGATGCCGAACGCCTTCGAGAGGTTCATCGCGTAGGATGTGCGGCTCCTGGCCGAGTACAGGTCAAGATTGTCGTAGTATTTTTCCAGCGAGGGGTGCGTCGAGACACGGTCGCCGAGCGGAGTCGAGGCGTTGGTCTCATCCGTGGAGCGTTGCAACTCCGCTTTGACATTCACCCTGAGTGATCCGACGAAAAGCTCCTTCATGCCTGTGACCCGGTAGCTCACCTCGCCGATGCTAAAGGTGTAGCTCGCGGCGTCCTCCACGACCGTGAGGGCCGACGCGGAGGCCTCCGGGGCGCGGTGTTCTTCTGCGTCGCGGATCGCGTGCTTCACCAGTTCCTTCAGCTCTCCCGGCGTCGACGTCGAAAGGCCGTTTGTCAGGTACTCGTTCCAGTCCTTGACGAGCGCATTCTCGCCCTTCTCGAAGAGTCCCGGAAGCTCAGGCGGCAGAATCTCCTTCACGGCAAAGCCTTCCGCCAGGAGCCGCTCCTTAAGCTTCACGGAAGCTTCCCGGCCGGGATCGTCGTTGTCCAGGGCAAGGACCACCGTCTTCACTCGGTCCTCTTTGAGTATCGTCAGGTGCTCCTCCGTGAAGCCGTTCGTCCCGTAGAGGCTCTGGACGTTCTCGATGCCAAGCTCGATGAGGCTTACAGCGTCGATGATACTTTCCGTGAGGATCACTTCATCGTACACATTCGAGGCTTTCCAGTTGAAAATGCCCCGGTGCTTCCCCTTGAGGTAGAGGTGTGCCATTTTCGCCGAGAAATCGATAGCGCGGCCGTACATCCCCACTACCTGGCCGAGGTCGTCGGTGATGGGAAACGTTACGCAGCTCCTGAAATGCTCTCCGCCCTTCTCGGTGAGGATGCCGATTGACTGAAGTTCACGCTTCTGGCTCTCGCCGATCATCGAAAGGAGCGAGCCGTCAGCGTAACCGATCTTATACCGTGCGTACAGCTCCGGTGTGGCGATGCCCCGCTGTTTCAGGTAGTCCAGGGCCTTCTCGTGCTCAAAGAGCTTCCGGTGATAATGGTCGGCCACGGCGGTAAGCGTCAACCCGTCAGCTTTCGGGCTTTCCGGTGCCGCATCCCCTGCCGCATCTTTTCCCTGCGCGTTGTCTACTTGGTGCGCGGCACGAGACGCGGTTAATGAGGGAGAAATGGATTCTTCGTTTTCGGCCGTCCCGCTGTCGGTGCCGTTTCTATCGTCAGCGGCGGAAGTGGAAACCGTCCGGCCCTTCCACTCCTTAAGAAACGTCAGCGCTCCCTTGAAATCACATCCTCTCATCTTCTCGGTTAAGGTAAAAATATCTCCGCTCTCGCCGCACCCGAAGCAGTTGTACACTCCCTTCTCCCGGTCCACCGAAAGGGACGGGTTCGCGTCCTTGTGCCAGGGACACTGTGCCATGTAGCTCTTTCCCTTCTTCGTGAGCGCCACGCCGAAGTGGTGGAAAAGCTCCACGATATCCACGTACTTCTTCACGTCGTCCTTCTCGAACTCGTCAAGGAAGTTCGTCACCTTCAAGGTCTTCCTGCCGTGGAGCCTGTCCTGAGCTTTGCCGGAGAATTTGTCGGCCGTCATGTTCATGACTCCTCTCCGGAAACAACAGTAAGCGGGCAGTGAACCTCGCCACCCGAGGAACTCCCCTCAACCCGTTCGATGAGTTCCTCGCCAATGGCCGCGATCTCATCGCCCACCTTGCTTTCCCCGGCAAGGAGTCCCCGCCTGGCCGCCAACGCCTCCTCCACCTTCACCGAGCGGGAGAGCGTCGTCCGGAACACTAACTCACCGAAAGCCGACTCGATCTCCTCCCGAATCTGCCGGGTGATCACCGGGTGAGCGTCAAAGGCGTTGACGATCACGCCGAGAAAGGAAAGCTCCGGGTTGAGGTTCTTCTTCACCTTCGCCATGGTGGCCATGAGGTCGTTGGTGCCCTGCAGGCTGTAAATTGCCGGGTTCATGGGGGCGATGAGGTACCGCGAGGCCGTAAGGGCGTTCACGGTGAGCACACCCAAGCTGGGTGGTGAGTCGATGAGGATGTAGTCAAAGTCATCGAAGAGCGTCTCCATTAGGAGCTCCTTCATTCGGGTATAGGCGTCCATCTCGCCGATGAGGGATTTCTCAAGAGAAGCCAGGCGAATACTTCCGGAGAGGAGAAAGAGGTTCGGAATAATTTCAGGAATGTCGTAATCACTGCCGGTTAAGGCTTCGTAGAGGCCCGGCTCCTCGCTGTCAACAAGGCTTTTGGTAAGGTTCCCCTGGGGGTCGGTATCGATGAGCAGGGTCTTTCGGCCGGTTCCGGCCACGTGAATGCCGAGCAACCGGGAGAGCGTGCTCTTGCCCACGCCGCCTTTCTGGTTGGAAAAGACGATCACCCGGGGGCTCATCCGGACACCTCTTTCCCTGGCCGCACTTTCTCAAGGAATCCCCTCAGTGTTTCTCCCTCATGCACATAGAGGGGAAGCTCCGACCATGAAAGGGTGCTTTCAATAAGCCAGGAAAGGATGCGGCGTTCTTCTTGGGTAACGGATATAGTCTGTTCGGGGTAACACATGAGTGACCTCCGGAATGTGATTGACATTCTCGAAGGAACGCGCTTTGCTTGGGTCACGAGTGAAGAGCGTTCCTTCGTGTTCGTTACTTCGTAAAAGCCTCGGGTGCTACCAACATCCGGGGCTTTTTTATGCGAAAAAACTCAAGAAATCGTTCACAAAACAGATACAATATGCCTCATTAGAGAACAATGTCAACAAAAAAATTCTTGATATTATTAAAATTTTCTATATTCTTGATACAAAAGTTAAGTTGGAATGCTATTATTATGAATCTCGGCCAAAAAATAAAGCAATTACGCAACGAACGAAACTTGTCGCTTGAAAAACTAGCACAGAACCTTACTATTGCCAAAAGCATACTCTGGAAATACGAGAAGGGACAAACCGTGCCCTCTGCCGATATTATCAAACGAATCGCGGCGTTTTTCAATGTCTCAACGGATTACCTTCTCTTTGAAACCACGGAGAAGGATAATATTACTAGAATAACCGACAGGGGGCTGCTGCGACAATTCGAGGAAGTCGACAAAATGGATGCCGAGGATAAAGATTATATCATGAAAACAATCGAACTTGTCATTAATAAAAACAAAATAAAAAAAATGGTATCATAACTCATAGCACCTGAGCCCATAAGACAAAGGTACCGCACCATGATGACCATCGAAGAAAAAATAAACGCGCTCCCTCAGGAAGTAAAAAACGAGGTAATCGATTTTATCGATTTTCTGATGGAAAAGTCCATGCGGGAAGAGAAGCAATGGATGGCGAAGTTGTCGGAAAAATCCATCGATAAAATCTGGGACAACCCCGAGGACGACGTCTACAGTGAACTACTCTAAAAGCGATGTAATCCTCCTTCCCTATCCGTTCACCGATCTCACCGCCAGGAAAGTTCGTCCGGCCGTGGTTGCGGGTTCCGGCAAGGCGAAATACGAGGACATTTTCGTTGTTCCCCTCACCAGCAAGGTGAACAACCTCTCGGAAGACGAATTCCCCCTTAAACACTGGAAGGACGCCGGTCTTAACGTTCCCACCGCCATTAAAAGAGGCTGCATCCTCGTTGATGCGAGCCTGGTTATTAAAAAAGTGGGCACATTATCCAAGGACGATCTGGATCTCGTCGACAAGGCGCTTAAAAGCTGGTTGGAACTGTGATTTCACCCATTAAAGGGAAAAGCTAAAACTCATGTTTTATTTAGTGAAACAAGCTTTTCTTTTGCATGGTTTAAAGCTTCAATAAAATCATTTAGTGGTATTGATAGCTTATCCTTCTCAACATACAACTCCAACGCTAACTCTTCGCTTTCTTGATTTATTTCGGCGACAAGACGATTATTTAACCATATTTCTGCCACCAACTTTTCCCGATCTGGTACGCTAGTTACTTCAATAGTAATATTTTTCATGGTTCAATAAATCCAATAAATCTATTTCCATCAGAACTAAACCTAGCACCTTGCCCTCCTGGTATTCTACATTCCAATACATTACCAAATCTCGCATGGTGCCTTATAGTATTCGTGACATTGGGATCTGTAATTATCCCTCTCAATACAGATTCAGCTTGAGTATTAATGGAGGCAACACTACCCGTTGCTCTTGGAAAAACACTCCCAATCCTACTTCCGTGTTTCTGCAAAGCTCTGCCTGCAACCGTAAGTCCATTTCCATATACTTCATTTCCAGCCCTAAGTAAACTATTTAGTTTTCCACCCCTAAAAAGATTTTTAAAAAAACTTTTTATTCCCTGCAACAATGGTCTTGCAATTCTTGCTCCCCCACTTTCAATTATAGCTGGCCCTATTAAGTAATCTGCAGGAGAAGGCTCAAGTACATCCGCAACAAATCCCATGACCCTACTATTGGGGAATTGTTGTCGTATTTTATATGATACCGTATCCTCTTTGTTGATGATCTTCACAAACGCATTGCCGTCCGGATCAACCAGCTTCACCGGATTCAACCCTGCATAGTGATACACATTCAAGTTAACTGGGTTGAAGACTCCTCCCATTCCCGGCAGTTTACTGGTCTCATTATTCGACACATACCAGTAATAATCATGATCGGTGTCCATGTCATTAGGTTTCGGGAAATACTCACCTCGAACCATCGGCGGATCAACAGTTAACCACCTCCCCACCTTCGGATCATAGTAGCGATGCTCGAAACTATACAATCCCGTCTCAGGGTCCAGTTCCTTTGACGTAAACTTGTACGGCATGCTGGTTGCGGTCTCGGAAGCCTTCTCCTGCACCCAGGTCTCGCCGTACGGGAAGTAATCCAGGTACTCGTGGACAGCCCCGGTTCGTGTCGTGATGGAGTTGCTCGACGCAAGGTGGTCGCCGTGGTAATAGTACGTTCCCTGGTCTGTACCCTTGTTGGCCATCTTCGTGGCCACCCGGGTATTGCCCGCGAAGATCTGCTTCGACTCTATGGCGCCGTTGCGGAGGGCGTAGTTGCTGTTTACGTATAATACCTCGCCATACTGACCTTTCTTGATTACCCTGCTTCCCTGATCGTCATACGTATAATCAGTGGCAATGCTGTTATCAACAGTTTTGGTGATCCGGTTCTCCGCGTCCCAGGATATCTTGCGGTCCAGGTCCTTGTTCTTCATCGTGACCATGTTCCCGTTGGCGTCATAGGTGTAGGCCGTGTCGCCGGTTGACAGCACCGCGTGGGGCTTCGCGCCGTAGGTATAGTTAAAGGTGTACGTGGTCTTCGCCAGCGCTTCCTTAGGCCCGTCGGACGGGTCGAAGTCGTTGGTCTGGATTTTGCTGAGAATATTTCCTATGCTGTTGTACGTGAAGGAGTTGTGATAGGTGTTCTCGCCCTTGTCGCTCGTATAGGTACCGTCGCTCGTTACCAGCCGGTGCATATCGTCATAGGCGTAGGTCTGCTCGGAGTTCTTTGACGTTTCCCCCTGGGTCACAAATCCGTTGTTTGTGCGCCGCAGCACGTTCCCCACACGGTCGTACTCGTACGCAAGGTTCTGGAGGACCCTGCCCCCCTGCGTGGTGCGGAGGCTCGTGAGGCGACGCATGACCGGGTCGTAAGTATACTCGCTCGCTGCCCCGTTCCCGTAGAGCGCGCTTGTCCTGCTCCCGAACT
>Ga0209506_1003884_pt1 | contig 11652 bp, 9 predicted proteins | sample AD_JPNHG2_MetaG_FD_184409 | JGI IMG/M metagenome (GOLD analysis project Ga0209506, IMG submission 184409) | Active sludge microbial communities of municipal wastewater-treating anaerobic digesters from Japan - AD_JPNHG2_MetaG (SPAdes) (version 2) | ecosystem: Engineered > Bioreactor > Anaerobic >...
GCCTTGCCTGGATGAAAGTGAGCGAGAGCGCCACTCTTGAAGGCGGCGTCTCTAAGTTTTTTGCGGACCACTCGCGCGTGGTGCAAGGGCTTGGCGCTAGCCCCGGCGATCTGATCTTGATAGTGGCAGACGGAAAAAAGAATATCGCCTGCAGCGCTCTCGGAGCCGTGCGAAGCCAGCTTGGCAAAGACCTGGGTCTCTGCGATCCCGATGTATTTGCTTTTGCCTGGATAATCGATTTTCCTCTCTTCGAGTGGAACGAAGAAGAAAATCGCTGGGAAGCGGCCCATCACATGTTCACCATGCCACAGACACAGTACCATGAGACTCTCGAAGCCGATCCAGGATCGGTCAAAGGCGACCTATATGACTTGGTTCTGAATGGCTATGAAGTTGCCTCAGGATCGATTCGTATACATGACCCAGAACTGCAGAAGCGGATCTTCCGCATAGTTGGCCTTAGCGACAAGGAAGCCCAGGAAAAATTTGGCTTTTTGTTGGAAGCCTTCAAATATGGACCACCGCCCCATGGTGGCATAGCGCCTGGCTTCGATAGGCTAGTTATGGTCATGGCTGGCGAAACCTCAATAAAAGAGGTAATCGCTTTCCCCAAGAATTCATTTGCGATAAGCCCAATGGATCAGTGCCCGAGCGAAGTCGATGAACGCCAACTCAAGGAGCTGCACATAAGAATTGTGGATTAGGAATATTATCTTCGCTTAGTCATCTTTCCCTTGGCTATCTTTAGCTCTCTTCTTCGATGATAGTCCAATGGCTATCGAGGTACTTTAGCCTGGCCGCATCCATATCCAGGATCCGACCATCCTCTCCAGAGATCCGAATCTTGTTTAGAAGAGCATTGACCTCGATAACCTTGAATAGGATTCCATCATAAGTAAAGCGAACGCCTTCGTTCGGTAGCTCCCGACGGGCATCTCGGTAGAATTGATGCTCATAGCTCAGACAGCAGAGGAGCCTTCCACATGGACCAGAGATCTTGACCGAATTCAGCGAAAGATTCTGATCTTTTGCCATCTTTATCGATACAGGATTGAGCTTGTCTGAAATGCCATGGCAGCAGAGAATTCGCCCACAAACCCCGGCACCTCCTGTAACGCGAGCCTCATCTCGAACCCCAATCTGCCTGAGTTCTATGCGGGCGTGGAAAATTCCAACCAAATCCTTGACAAGATCCCGAAAATCCACACGACTTTCGGCAGTAAAGAAAAACAATATCTTGCTGTCTTCCAAAAGACAATGCGCCGAGATAAGCTTCATTGCCAGATTATGTGAATCTATACATTCTTTACATTTTGCAAACGCTTCCTCTTCATGCTCCATATTATCTAAGTAGCGCCTATAATCATCGACGGTAGCAGGTCTTTCTATGGCAACCAATTCATCTGCGTTTACCATGGAAAAATCGTGCACCACTCCAAGCACCATCACCAAATCCTTACCATACTTAGTGGGTGCAATAACAAGCGCTCGATTGGGGATGAGCTCGCTCTTTGGATGAATAATCTCTGCTTGAATAATCCCCGCTTGATCAACCTCTGCCTCAATACCTTCTCCTTGAATGGCCATAGCCTGAATGGCTTCCGGTTGAAGGACTTCCGCGGCTGCACTGACCGTGCCTTGCTTGCAATTCCAAGCTTCTTCAGAAGGCGGAACTCCATGAATCTCCTGGCGCGGGCCAGCCAGGGCAGCCTCTAGTTCACATATGGTCATAAAATGCTCATTATTATCCAAAGATACATAATAAGCATGAAAAGTCTCGCTCGAATGCAGGGTCTTTAGCCGGTAAATAGGCTGAGGCAGGTTCTCGATGTCTTTAGGTATAGGCTTTAATACCTGAGGACTTTCGAACTCTTCCTCCCCAAGCATATCGAGTATATCTTCTGGGATATCATGATTATTATATTCAACAGACATCATTTACTCCTGATTTAAAGCGGATCTAATATCGCGTCCTCGCGGACCTTATTCCTAACAGCGGCTCGACATTAATCTTCAATATCTATGCGCGCAAACTGCCCATTTACTAAAGCTCCCGCTTCCACAATAAGAAATTTACCCGTGCAATCAGCCTCGATTCTAGCGGTCTCTGCATAACGCACCCCACCTTCGATAACTGCGCTACCGCTGAATTTACCTGCAACCACAAGCTGCCGAGCATTTATATGAGCATGAACAACGGCTTTTTTCGAGATTATCACAGAAGCGCCACTTTTTATATCACCCGAGAATTCTCCATCTATGCGCACCATGCCTGGAGAATCGATGGTCCCTCCTACCCTGGTGCCCTCTCCTATCATACAGTCAGAAAAGTCACGTCTACTCATGGTACTCCTTGCGTATATTGAGAAAACGCAGAGGATCTATAAGACTTGTGCCCAGATATACCTCGTAGTGCAGATGTGGCCCTGTTGTCTTACCTGTATTTCCTAGATATCCGATTACATCGCCTTGAAAGACCCGCTGACCCTTCTTAACCGCAAAGCTTCGGAGGTGACCATATCGAGTCGTAAAGCCGTGGCTATGCTGGATTGTGACGGAATTACCTAGAGAAGAATCATAATGGATATCGATGACCTTTCCATCTGCCGTGGCAAGGATAGAATCTCCGATTCGGTTAGTCGAAATATCGATACCCGTGTGCAGATACCATTGTCCCTTAGAAAAAGGATTCTCGTTCTGTCCAAAATACATGCTTATATGTCCAAGATTCCCCTTGATTGGCCAGATGTTCGGCACCTCTGTCAGTATATCTTTTTGGCTAGCAAGAATCTTTGCGATATCGTCGAGCGCTCCCAGACTTTTATCCAATGTCTCCGCAATGCTGTCGAGTTTGAGAAGGTCTCGACTCACCGGATCATCCGAAAACTGCCCCAGAATTGGATCATCTAAGCCAGCGGTCTTAAGTATCTCTTCACTTGCACTGCGCTGCAGCGCCGGCTTTCCTCTACTCTGTGCAATCTCTATAACCTGTCCGAGCTTCTCCTCGAATTTGGTTGTCTCCGAGATCAGGTTCTCACTGGATTCACGCATCCGATCGATAGTTCCATAGGCATCGGAAAGCTGAGCTTCCAGAGAGACTACTCTTATGGACTTTGCTCCATATGCCCCTATAGAAATAATTGCAGCCCCAACGCAGATCACTACAGTCAAGACAATTATCAAAAGAGAAAAACGGCCAATCTCGAACTTACGAGGGGGTCTTTCGCTCTGTGGGATAATAGCAAAGACTATGCGAGTTCTTCCCCATGTCAGCAAACGCTTCAGCTCTACTTGTACAGTAATAAAAAAACTTGCCAGACCCTCCGCCAGACGGCTGTACCAACGCTTTTCTCTCTCTTTGATTCTACGCAAGCCTTCTGGCACTTTGCTCTTTCTCCTTGCCTAAGTGATAAATTATCGCAAATTTTTAGCAATTAATGTAGTACTTTATCGAGCCGATCGAGTTAGCTATCGAATCGACATAAAGACACTGGTATAAAATAATAAAAATAAATATTTGCAGACTTGTGCGATTGTAGCCAAATAAAATAGCGAACATCGCTCGAATTCACCTTTGGTCAAAAATTTGCTATATTATAAAACGCATTGCCTAATTTTCGGTTTCTACCGTAACACCTGCTTTTCAGGAGATTCTAAAATGCCAAGCTATACCTTCAAAACTGAGGTCAATCAACTTCTGGACCTCATAACACACTCGCTCTATTCGCACAAAGAAGTCTTTTTGCGCGAGCTGGTTTCAAATGCATCCGATGCCATCGATAGGCTCAAGTACCTCACCGTCTCGGACGATGCCTTCAAGACTCTCAACTTCGAGCCACGCATTACCGTTGCGCTGGACGAAGAGGCCAAGACTATTACCGTCTCCGACAATGGAATTGGAATGGACCTTCAGGAGCTCGCAGATAATCTTGGAACCATAGCTAGATCCGGCACAAAAGCCTTTCTGGAACAACTTGCCGAAAACGAGCGCAAAGCATCGAATCTGATTGGCCAATTTGGAGTTGGTTTCTATTCAGCCTTTATGATCGCGGATCAGATCGAAGTAGTAAGCCTCAAGGCAGGTACGGATAAGGCCTTTATCTGGAAGAGCGATGGCAAGACTGGTTTCGATATAGAACCTGCCGTACGAGCCGGCTTCGGAACAGATGTCATTATACATGTCAATGAGGAAGGAGAGGAGTTTCTCTCTCGATGGAGGCTCGAAGAGCTCCTCAAGCGATATTCTAATCATATCGCCTGGCCTATTCACCTTGTTTCCAAAGAGAAGACCTATGCAAAGGATCCCGCAAAGGCCGAAACCAAGATTGTAGACGAACAGGTAAATAGCGCTAGCGCTCTCTGGCGCCGCCCCAAGTCGGAGCTATCCGACAAGGACTATATCGATTTTTACAAGTCTTTGACCGGCGATGAGAAAGATCCACTCCTCTGGATTCACACAAAAGCAGAAGGAACTATCGAATATTCCTCACTCTTATACATACCCTCTCATGTGCCTGCCGATCTTTATATCCCAACTCATGAGCAGGGAATAAAACTATATGTAAAGAGGGTGTTTATAACCGATAGAGAGCTCCAGATTCTACCTCCCTATTTCCGTTTTGTGCGAGGTATAATCGATTCGGATGATTTGCCTCTAAATGTGAGCCGAGAGATGCTGCAGCACAACCGAGTCATGATGACCATTCAGCAGGCAACACTCAAAAAGCTCTTCGGTGAGCTCGAACAGCTTGCAGAGACAAATTCCGAAAAATTCAATACCTTTATTTCGCTATTCAATCCCCAAATCAAGGAAGGAATCCTTTCGGATTGGGCAAATCGCGATTCGCTGCTTAAGCTTGTCCGATTCAAGAGCACTGCAGTCGAGGGCTGGACAAGCCTTGCAGACTATAAGGCTCGTGCCGGGGAGAATCGAAAGACCATTTACTTTCTCACAGGAGAAAATGAAGCGCGCCTGAGGGCTTCGCCGCTCCTTGAGGCTTTTTCCGAAAAGGGAATCGAAGTGCTCCTCGGTACTGACGAGATAGACGAACTCACCTTCAGCGGCATAGGGGAATTCGAAGGCATGCAATTCAAGAATGTCCAGCAAGTCGATGCAGAAGATGAATTGGGAGCTTCTAATGCAAAGAATGAGCACGAAAAGGAAGGGAAAAAAGCCATAGATATTCTCAAGAGAGTGCTCGGCGAGCGAGTAAAAGATGTAAGGCTTTCGAAGAGGCTCGATAAAAGCCCCACCTGCGTGGTTTTCGACAAGGATGAGCCCACACCAGCTTTTCGAAAGCTAATGGAGCGACTCACCAATGAGCCAGTGCCTGAATCGAAGCCAATCCTTGAGATAAACGCCGGGCATCCACTTGTTAAAAAGATTGTGACGCTCGATACTCGAAAGGAGCTGAGTGGCGGAGATATCGATGTTGTTCAAGAGCTCGAGGATCTAGCTTATGTGCTTTTCTATGAGGCAATGATGGCTGAAGGAGAACACTTCGATGTACCGCACGACTTTGGAGATCGACTAAATAGGCTGCTTGCAAAAGCAAGCTGATGTACTCAGCGACGCTATCAAGGCACTGGAGGCAATGCCTCATAAGCGCTCAGCTGCGCATCCTTCATCGATAGAAGCCCTCTGAGGACAGCTATGGCAGAATATGGCCGCCCCGATTATTGGACACTCCGCGCAAAAAAAGAAGGCTACCCGGCTCGCTCTGTCTATAAGCTCGAAGAAATCGTAAGAAAATTTGGGCTTCTGAGAATCATTTGCGGAGAGCGCTCTGTGAGAGAGGGCTGCGTTAGAGAGGGCTGCGTTAGAGAGGGCGGCCCTACTATTCTTGATGTCGGCGCGGCTCCTGGTTCTTGGAGCCTGTGGCTCTTGCGTCAGATGAAAGGGCGCGGCAAGCTTGTAGCCGTCGATATACAGGACCTTAGTATTATGTCTCAAGCGGCCGCTGCCAGGAATAGTGAGCCGATTTTAGCCAGCGAGGTAGCTGGGGCGGCTGAGGCGACTGGGGCGGCTAACTCGAGCGTATCAGGCGAGCCGATCGGGGCACATTTTTCTTTTGTTAAAGGGAGCATTCTGGACGAACCGGTGAGAGAGCGCCTGCGCGAGTTGGGGCCGTATAACCTGGTGCTTTCCGACGCGGCGCCCGCGACGAGCGGGAACCGTTTGGTGGATCAAGCCCGCTCGGAGGAGCTGGTCGAGGCTGTGATTGGGATGGCATTGGAGGTTTTGGCGCCTGATGGGGCGCTTGTTACGAAGATATTTCAGGGGGGCGAGGAGCGGCGGCTATTAACCGAACTACGCCGGCACTTCGCGCAGGCGCGGGCATTCAAGCCGCAAGCTTGCCGCGCCGAGTCCTTCGAAATCTATCTGGTGGCAACCGGCTTCGCGCGAGCGGATTGACAATTGACGGGATAAGACTTCGACAGAATTCCCGGGAAGCAAAAAATAATGTGCGTTGTGCTGTGTCATTTTTGATTCAACCAGCCTTTCCACGGCTCTCTCACATTACTGATGCGCTATTTGACTCGAAAGATTGAATTCGCTCGACCAGTGCCTCACGCGCTGGCATAGTCTTCAAGAAAGCCACGAAGTCCTCATCGGACGCAAGCTCTGCAATCTCGGCCAGAATCTGCAGATGCCTTGTCTCATCAGTTGCAAGCACCAAAAAGAGCGTATGCACCGGCAGTCCATCTGGCGCGTTCCAGTCCACAGGCTCAAAAAGGTATGCAACCATCACAATGTCTTCCTGAAGACCCACAGAGCTCTCGCTGCCGAACTGCCGCGCATGGGGAATCGCGATCCCATTTCCGATTGCGGTGCTCATCATTTCTTCGCGGGAGAGAAGGGCCTTCAGCAGAGCATCTCGATCAAGCTTCTGTGAAGATGATAGAGTTTGAACTAAGAACTGTAGAGATATTTTAATGTTATTAGGATCTAATAGATACCAGGGACAATCTTCTAAGAGTGAATTTAAAATCATCATAATTATCTTATCATAATTTATATTCACTCGATATCTATTTGGATCAAGTCATATGCACCAGAACTTGAAGAAATTTCAATCCTACCTTGAACTGGCATTTTAATAGGATAAGGCCCAATAAAAACAAGGTAATATACATATCTCCCTGGTCTTAATCTAAATTGGGAATCTGGAATACATGTTTGCTTTATGAGATTCTGCTTCTTTATGAAATCTTGAATTGATTTCTTGTCATTGCTCCCCCTAAATTGATCCCAATACGCAAGAAGATCATCCACATAATAGATAGGGATATGCTTTCCGTTTCGATCTTTCAAATCGCTAGAAATGCTGATTAGCATTTCTCTTTCTACGCTGAATTCAATTCTTACGATAATGAACTCATCGATTTTTCCTCTAATTATTGAACTCGGTTCAATATAAGGATTAATCTGTAAATTGGAAATAGCCCGAATCTCATCCGCATTAAGCCTTTTCACATTGATCCCATATTGCTGAGGATTATCTTCTACTGAGGCACATGACCAAGCAAAAATCATAATCGGCAGAATTGTACAAATCCATGAATACTTCCAAATCTTAGCTCTTCTCATCCCCAAAAAATTCTCCTTGATGCATTCTAGCAACTTTTCCTAAAAAAATAGCTGGCCAGGTGGAAACCCGACCAGCTTCTAAATAGTCCTCTAGAGGCTATCAGAAATTAAACAAAAGACTTACACCAAAGGTAAATGTTTTGGCATTATCATAAGACGCATAACCCTTCACGGTGCTCTTATCATTTAGGGTGTATGTGACATATGGATCTACGCTCCATACGCTACCAGAAGCGATGGTAAAGGATCCTCCGACTTCTGTCTTATCAATGGTATAAGAGATCTCAGGTGCAATGGTCCAAGCTAATGTTGCTCCCAGCGCCTGGTCTAGATAAGCACCAACCGCCAAATTGCCCATTGCATAAGATGCATACTCATCAAATACGAGCGTATTGGCTATATCGCTAATATCACTAGTATCAACTTCTACTATTGCTGTCAAATTATCAACTGCTGTGACGTTTACAGAACCATATACCTCATTTTTTGCTACGCCAAGATTTAATCCTGCCACTACATCAGCAATCCCAGAGATCGAATATTTCCCAGCAAAAGTCATATCTTTGGGTACATTGCCTGCCGGAACAGTTTTAGTTGTGTCTAATGGCATAAACGCACCAACATTGAGTCCTTCGATCGGTTTCACTTGCAGCTGAACGCCTTTTGCCCCATCTAAGCTACCATAGCTGTTATATGGAGTAGCCCAAGTGCCATCGTTGAGCAAACCAGCTTTAAACGTAGCCATGTTGTTGAAAAGGTTTCCCCATACGAGAGCATGAGCAATGGTAAACTGCGTGGTCATTGCATCATTGGTTTGAAGACGGAAATGCACACCAAAATCACCATTAGTATAATCAGCATTTAGTCTCAACCTTGAAGCTTTACCTGCGTTTTGTCCATAGAGATACAGGCTATCAGTTGAAGTATCATACTGGAAACCAGTGTTCAGCAAACCACTCCATTTTAGAACAGGGGCTGGTGCATCCTGTGCAAAAACCGCGCCAACCATTGCAATCGAGAGAAGCAAAACTATTAGCTTCTTCATGTCTAATCCTCCTTACCAAGTAGATTGGGGGCCTTGCCAACGGCTTGGTTATCCCCACTCTAAGTTCGTTCAGAAGTATATATCGGCACTTTTTGTAATGTCAAGCACATTTTATTCAAGTTTTTTCATAAGATATCAAGATTCTATTTTGCCAGATAGCGCAATTATACGCTCTGTGAGCAATTGTCAAGGATCTGAACCATGCTCATTATTTGGAATCTGACAGACATCCCCGATATTGGGATGATACACTATAAAAAACTATCTGTATCACCTCCTTTTCAAATTAAAAGCCATTATATCACTATTATCGGAGCAATGGAAGCCAATATTGACTATTTCCCTGCTCTTTTAAGCCTGTTTTCTATGGAATACGCGCCACTATATCCTTGAGCCAGGGCTTTTTCTCGAGATCGCGCTGCAAGCCTTCGGCTCGTGCTCTGTTTACATAATCGTGGTTCTCGAAATAATAGTGATAATTAGTATGGACATCGTAAGTCCCATTGATAAGCGCAACCGTGTCTTCGGTCATGACCAATTCTTCATCGGTTGGGATAATAAAGATCTTGACTTTCGAGCCCAGGCCGGTGATATCGAATTCTGCGTTGCGGCACATGGCAAGGGCATTTTTCTTCTCATCTATAACGATCCCCATCTCTTGAAGGCCTTGAACTGCGAGATTGCGAATTACGGGGCTCATCTCTCCCACTCCCGCGGTAAAAACAATAGCGTCTACATGGCCAAGCGCAGCATAGTATGATCCAATATATTTTTTTATTCTGTAAGCTTCTACCTGCTGTGCCAAGATAGCCGAGGGATCGCCTTTTTCTGCTGCATTTGCCACATCGCGGCGGTCAGCCCATTTTGTCGTAAGGCCTAGTATGCCCGATTCTTTGTTGAGTTTTTTCTCAATTTCGGCAGCGGTCATTCCGGTTTTTCTAATTATATGAAATATGATTCCCGGGTCTACGTCGCCGCTTCTAGTGCCCATCACAAGGCCCTCTAGGGGGGTCAATCCCATAGAAGTATCGTAAGAACAACCATTCTTGACCGCGTTGATCGATGCGCCGTTGCCAATATGAGCAATTATGAGATTCGTTTCGAATGGGTCTTTGCCAAGCAGCACCGCGGCGCGTTTAGCGTTGTAGAGAAAGCTCGTTCCATGGAATCCATATCGGCGAACCATGTATTTCTCGTACCATTCGCGCGGAAGAGCATACATATAGCTTTGGGCTGGCATGGTTTGGTGCCAGGCGGTATCCATGATTGCACATTGTGGAACATTGGGGAGTATGGTCGTGGCCGCTTCTACGCCCATGAGGTTAGCCGGATTATGAAGAGGCGCTAGTTCATTGAGAGATTCGAAGGTTTCGAGGAAATCTCCATTTATTATTGAGGATTTGGCAAATTTCGAGCCACCATGCACCATGCGATGGCCAACCGCTTTGATCTTTGAAAGATCGGAAATGACGCCGACTTCTGGGTCGACGAGAGTCTTGAGAATGAGCTCAATGGCGACCACATGATTGGGACATTCGTGTTCGACTTCATAGTCTGGCCTGTTCCGGACCTTATGGGTTATGAAGGAACCGCCAATTGTGACACGCTCGACGATTCCGTTTGCGAGAACATCCTTCTTCTCCCAATCATAGACCTGATACTTAACCGAAGATGAACCGCAGTTGAGCGTTAAGATAACCATTTTAGAACTCCTGAGGAGATATTATTCCGGCTAGTATAACACCGTCCGGCAGACTATGCAACAAATTAAACCCTGTTCACCGCGATGGGGATTATTGAGATGGGGATTATTGGACTCGAAAAAATGCCACATGGCTACCTTTGCATAAAATCATCGTACACCCGACAGTAACCACCTGTTTTGCCACAGCATTGTCGAGCACCCAAGAAGGAAGGCGGCAGGATTAGCCTAACTCAGGCCTCAAGTCTATGGCAAAGCTATTGAAATTGAATTATCACATCATCTGCACTGGATCGATATCGATTTCGATATAGACAGAAGAAGTGCATTCGATATTGTGTTGCAGTGTCTGTACAAAGCGCTGAAGGTCAGCAAAACGATCTGATCTGAATATGAGCTGGTACCTATGATTGTCCGCAACTATGGCAAGAGGACACTCGGAAGGACCGAGAATATCTATGCCTTCAAATGCCGACATGCATACAAGGCGATGGGCTAAGGTGGCACACTTGGAGGCGTGGCTTCGAGCGCTCTTAGCGGACTTAGATCGAAATACAAAACGACATAAGCGCGTTGCAGGTGGAAATTCGAGCTGTTGACGCATTTGAAGCTCTCGATCGAGAAAACCAGAAACATTGCCCGTCGAGGCCAGCTGGATAATTGGACTATCGGGTTTCCTTGTCTGGATAAAGACAAGTCCATCGGGGACATGCCTTCCCGCTCTTCCGGCTACCTGGACAATCAGAGAAAATACGCGCTCTCCCGCGCGAAAATCGGGCATTGCAAGCCCTTGGTCGGCCATGAGGATGCCTACTACACGCACACCAGGGAAATTCAGGCCTTTTGCGACCATCTGCGTGCCAACAAGGATGTCTATTTTGCCGTTGCGAAAAGCAAGCAGCGTATCTTCCAGATAGCCTTTGGTATTCGTGGTATCGGTATCGAGGCGCGCATGGCTCATGTCCGGAAATCGCTCATGCAACTCTTCTTCGATGCGTTCTGTTCCGTAGCTCGCCCATGCTAGATCGAGCGAACCGCAAGATGGACATGCTCTAGGTTTCATCTCATGGTAGCCGCAATAATGGCAGTTAAGACGATTCGAAGCCTTGTGGTAGGTTAGAGGCACGGAACAATGCTTGCAGAGCAATTGCGAACCACAGGTCTGGCACATCAAGGTATGCGCAAATCCTCGACGATTCAAAAAAAGAATGGATTGGCGGCCTGCTTTTTTCGCATCGCGCAAGGCATCCGCTAGCTCATCGGATATAAGACCATGCCTACCTCGCATATCGATTATGTGCATTTCGGGGAAGG
>Ga0209506_1003886_pt1 | contig 11646 bp, 5 predicted proteins | sample AD_JPNHG2_MetaG_FD_184409 | JGI IMG/M metagenome (GOLD analysis project Ga0209506, IMG submission 184409) | Active sludge microbial communities of municipal wastewater-treating anaerobic digesters from Japan - AD_JPNHG2_MetaG (SPAdes) (version 2) | ecosystem: Engineered > Bioreactor > Anaerobic >...
AAGGGATCAAGAATATAGTGGTAAGTATTTAGAAAAAACGGTATTGAAAGATACAACTAAATAGATATCGGTATTAGGTGCAAAGCAAGATGAATATTATACCGATCTATTAAAAGACAACATAAGGAATGATAGCAATCGAATTACAAATAAAATGGATGAATTTTCTAATACCGGCGGAACCAGTTAGTTAGATAAGAGTGAATATGCGATAGTAGAAGAAATAATTAAGTATCCATATAATTAGAATACATTCCAGATCCATTTTGAAAATAGCGATTCCAATAAAGTATTTAAGCAAGGGTGGGTAAAATAGTTTGCCAATGATTTGTATCATAAATACCATCTAAATTTGACAAAAGATGTATATGAAGAATTTGAATAGTTAAAATATAAGTCTAAAGCTAATTCTGAATTAGTTAATATAAATGGGAATTATATTAAAGAAGAAGAAATTAATATTTCTGAAACGGGTAAGTATGAGATAACTTCTTCTATTACTACCCCTGAAGATATAGTTAATAACAATAATATTGAATAGAAAAAAATGCAAGACATAACTAATATTACAGTGTCTAATGATTTTGAATATTAGTATTCAGTTGATTCCAGTTAGAATATAGATATAACAGAAGAATATACTTAGGGAGGAACATTCAGTAAACAATTTATGGGAACTGGAACCTAGCCTACTTATTATATTGATCTGGTAGATGGTATATGGGTGTCTAAAATTCATCTAGATAACAAGAATCTATTATTTGAATAGCAAAATAAGATAGAATAGATCTAGTGTAATCAAAATATTCTTATAAATTAGAAATTGTCTAATATAGATGTATTATAGGACGTGGGTGATGTAACTAATGAATAGCCATTGGGTACTATTTATTTAAAAGGATTAAAAATAGATGAAAACTAGACTACCACTTACAATTAGAAATAGTTACAATATACCTTAAATTCCACTACAACAATAGATATTACAGCCGGAGCAATTATCAACATAACAGGATAGATTATAAATCTAAATTAAGGATTGACGATATATGTAGAAAATATATAAAATAGATCAATAGGTATTACAAAAAATACGAGATATTGAAACTTATCTTGACGAATATAATGATAATTAGGATGCAGATCCTATTTTTTATTAGAAACTTGTTAAGTAGTAGTCTTTATCTACACCAGTATAGGGATTAGATTTCCCAGTATAGACTACTGAAAGTTTTTACTATACCGATACAGAGGGTACAACATATTATAGTGGCAAGGGATTTATGGTAAAATTGAATAATGAATTTCTCATAATACCATTAGATTCTCCCGATGAATAGGCATTATTATAGAATCAAGTATAGGATTTAGAAATAGAACCAGAAGTGCCATTAACATATAATGATATATTATCTTCTATGTCTTATCCTATATATTCCGGTGATTTCTAGATAGATGAAGATGATACATAGGATAAATTAATTGTATTTCCAATGGAATTATTGGATTCCGGAGATGATTATTATCCTTATGAACGTGTAATATTTAGAAATGATATAGAAGTAGATAGAATTGAAATCAGATATACTAATGATGAATTGAATTAGTAGGGCACGTATTTAGATGATATATTTCATACGACAGAAGAACGATTGTTTTATTTCCTAGAATATTTTGGTGTAGATAATGTAGATATAAACTTAACTTTCACATCCATAGGTAAGTTTTATACTGAGTAGAACAATTATTTGAAATATAATCCTGATCTTGAATAGTTAGACCTATATTAGTATGATGATGACCCTTAGACATTAGATGGTGTATTACCTACTGTTTATTTTAGAAAACCTTAGTCTATATAGATCTAGCATGAATCAGAATTATTTATAACTAAAAAAACATTTTCCAAGTATTTCCAATTAAGAAACGATTTGATGTCAAACTTTTAGTATTTGGGATTCTTATATCCCTTATTAGATGTGGGTATTACTAATCCTATCATACTTGAAGATCCCGATCAATATAATTTTGAATTGAAACAATCATGGGATCCTTAGCAATAGTAGACAATCGAAAAATCTTATTATTTAAAAATGAATTCCGATAATTGTGAATTTTGGTTATTCTGTGAACCAATATAGGATTATGATTAGAGTAAAATTGCTAAACTGTTATCAGGTGAAATATTCTAGAATGAAATAACCAGACCTATATTAGTAGATATTTAGTAGTCTCAGTAGAATCTTTCGATACCAAATGAAGATTAGGATATAGAAACTAAAATAGACGAAATAAGGTTAGAAACCACAATATCAACATTAAAATTAGATTATGGTAATAAAATGGAAATTACTCCTGTTGATATTCAGAATAAAATTTAGTCTATGACATTTGATGAATAGGAATTGGAATTAATAGAATAGTAGTCGGGTATAACAGTTCAAACATTGAAAGAAGAAATGTAGAAATTATAGATAAAACGTGAAACATCATAGGGTCAAACATTTACACCAGAACAAATTAATGAATTTATGTCATAGATATTTATAGATAATATGGAAAATATTGTTCAAATAAAATATGAAATCCCAGAAGAAGAACCAGATTCATCCAATAAAGAATTTAGTGTTAAACATTATATAAATGGATACTAGCCAGAAGAAATTGTGAGAGAAACAGTAAAAGTTAACAGTGATAATAAATAGTAGTATTCAAGTTATGGAAACGATACAGCTATTGATACAATTGATTATGAAAATGGTATTATAACGTTTCTTATTTAGCCAAAAGAAATAGTAACATTTGATTATGATTATTTAATCGAAATATTAGATGAACCTTAGTTGGGTTCAAAAAATGGTTTTAATAATGTATTCAGTACAGAAAATTGTCCTATATATCCAAATAGTATTACAATAAATTTAGATGGTAATATTATAACAGATGATGGATAGGGTAATTTATCTGATGGAGGTATGATATTATATGATACTGGACAATTTGTATTAACATCTTATCCTCTTCCTTTATCTACATTAAGTTGTACTTATAAATATGTTATAGAATAGACAAATGTTGAACCATCTGAAATACCTGATGGAATAAATATGATATTTCATTAGCCAAATACTGATATTTAGATAGATACATTAAAATATAAAATTGATCCTAGATTTTAGATTGATAAAACCAGACCATATGAATTTGATCCAGGAACAGATACATATATAGATTTAACTACAATTGAAATGGATATAGATACTTAGAGTAATACCTTAACATTCAATTTACCATCATAGCAAAAAATATCAGTTCAATATAAATATATAACTGAATTTGTTGATATTATACCAGAGGGAATAATAGATGGAATTAATAATATATTCACAATAGATGAATATATACAATAGGGTTCATTAATAATTACACTTAATGGATTTACATATACAGAAGAAGAATAGTTGGTAGAAACCGAAATACCATTAGGCATAATAGATGGTAATAATTATAAGTTTCAGTTATAGAACGAAAATATAGTATCAGGTAGTTTAGAAATAATAGTAGATGGGGAATCTATTACTGAATCTGCAATTGAAGATGATTTAGGTATATTATCTGACAACGGTATTATAGATTATTCTACGGGGATAATTTATTTAAAGGATACAATCCCAACAACTGAAATAACGGTAACTTATCGGTATTTTAACGGCAATATAACTGGAATTGGGAATATAGATTATACAACGGGAATTATAACATTTGATAGTTAGCCATAGCTTGGATCTATTATTAGTTGTTAGTATAATACCGCTACTCCAATACTAGAAGAATTACCCGAAGGAGAACCAGACTATAATACTACTGTATTTACATTATAGAATTAGGGAATAATACGTAGTGGATTAATAGTAAATTTCGAAGGTATAATTTTAGAACCAGATTATGATGGTATTGCAATTTATTATAGAGATAGATAGGGCAAATTTATTTATAGTGATGGTATTGCACAATTAAACCAATAGCCAGAAGAAAATATTACTATTTCATATAATTATAAAATATAGTTGTGGCCAGTATAGAATTAGATGTTAAATAATGAAAAAATAGTAGTTCCACCAGAATTCTTAGATGAATTTGGTAATAAAAAAGTATAGTTATAGATGTATGTAGTTAAAATATAGGATATGAATAATTAGATTACAGAATTATTAGGAGATTATTTAGAATATTCACTTGATTATAAAATACAGATTGTAGTACCACCTATGTTATTTGATGTAAATAGATATAGTGATAATAATGATTATACATTATAGATAACCCAATCTAAAATCTTTGGATTTACTGATTAGTAGATCAATAAATCTTCAATAAAAATGATATTAAGAGATAATCTTACTAATACAGAAATAAATAGAACCGAATGTCCATTATATTTTGGTAGCCATGAAAAATAGAATACACCTGTTACACGATTAGAATACTCATAGAATAATTCTAATTTTCAAGTAGAAATTCCGTAGTCGTTATTTTAGTCATTTGCATTAGATAACCTACCTACCGAAGAAATGTTTTATATATCACATTTCTATGATATATAGAATGATGATTTTTATATGGATGAAGATTAGTAGGCAATGGGCAGAGAACCATTTAAGTATGTATTATTCGGATTTATAAATTAGCCAGGAATAATAGAACCAACACCCGAAACATTATATGTAAGAATAGATTATTGTAATTTCCAAAAATTAAACAGTACGGGATTATTTTTATCTGATCTGTGAGGAGATAATATGGGATTACCAGTTTAGAATTAGACTTCAATAACAATGGGGCACTTAGATGCTTATGGAATACCACAAATGGGCACACCAATACCAGGAAATTGTTTAACGGTATTTGTGGAAAAAGTTCCAATACTTGTAAATAACGATAAAGTTTTAATTGTTCCACATGCCAATTAGATAGGACCATTAGGAGAACCGCAAGCAATATAGCCACATATTTTTTCACTAAGATAGATATAGAAAAATAATTAGTGCGGACAAAAAATTGCTAAAATTTCAGATGGATGTAATGAGGATCCTATACACCTAGTAATAACATAGTAGTTTACAGTAACAACATTATAATATTTGTGTAATATATTTCCAATTAAATTAAAAAGTAGAATGAACTTAGTTTAAGTTAAGAGGGTGAATAAAATGCTTAATTTTTATTTCAACGAAGATGACACTATAAAATATAAACAATAGGAAATATTTGAATTTAATTCATTAGAAGAAATTAATAATACTACTATATTCTTATCCCATTTTGATACAACACAGATTGGTGAAATATATGTAGCAAATAATAGCCAAATTGGAGCAGAAGGTATTGTTCTAACAGTTAATGTAGATTATTCAATAACTGGTGATTACGAAATATAGATAATAAAGAATTTTTCGGGTATATTATTTGATTTTCCTGCATATATTGTTGTGGTATCAAGCGAAGGTCAATATTTATTTAATGAAAATGGATTGGTAATTATAGAAAACACAACAATAATTGAAAAAACCGTAAAAATAGAATAGGTAGATAAAAATTATGAAAATATAATTATATCATAGAAAGATATGTAGAACACATATGGTTAGAACATTGATGTTGAAGTTCAATATGGCGAAGGAAATTATTAGTCATCTATAACTATACCAGAATTAAACGCTACTACTACTGATGTATTTAATGTTAAAATCACTTCTTATGGAATTGATAACGCATAGATATTCAGAGATATTTAGATTCAATGGTCTTAGATTGAAAAATAGATATAATAAGGAGTAATATATGATTAAATATTTCTCTATTCCATATTAGGATATTTATACTTATTCAAATGAATAGGTAGTTAATAATAAATAGATGACAAAATTAAATATTACAAATGCATATGATATTTATAATTATATTCATTTGGAATAGGGAAATCTATGTAACATAAAACAAATATATGATAATACTGGTCATTAGTATAATTTCAGTATTTTATCATATACTACTAAATATGAATTATTTTTAATGTTAAATAGTAATATAACATCGCTTACCTTTGTATTAGAGTTTGATGAAATTGGAGATCCTGTTAATATTTATCCATATTATAATTTTGATGATTTGTTTGAAACGTATAATGGAACATAGACTAATCTTATTGGATAGTAGTTTGATACAGAACATTATGATTACTATTACTTTGACCCATCATTAAATGGAACAATTGTTGATTAGGAGTAGGGATTTTGTATATTTGAAAAAACTACTTCACTTTCTCAATCTTATTTTGATGGAATATATTTAGAACATTAGATTAATTAGATTGATGATATTTATAACTTATATTTTTATGTATAGGGAAATATTATAGATCATACTGGAACAATACTATCAAATAAAAAATAGTAGATAAACATAAGAAAAATAGGAACCAGATATTATACTAGATAGTAGTTTGTAGACTCATTATAGGATTTAGAATTTGAGTAGTGGTAGTATGATACAGATTCAACTTAGTTTACACTGGAATTTATACTACATAGTACTAGTATTGAATTAAAAATTAATCATGTACAACTATCTGTATATAACACATTTAATGTTGGAGAATATTTTGCAATAGATAATATGTTTATTAGATAGGAATAGGATTCTGGATAGGGAAGATTTACAAAATTTAATTATATATCTATGAAAGTATATGATATTTATTATTCTTAGTTAGATTATAGTATAGGAAGATTTTTAACATTATAGGCATTAGAAATAAACAATATAGATATAAGTGAATAGGAAAATTTTATATCTGGCTTTATATAGACTAGACTTCCAATATAGGATATAAAATTATTATATAATTATGATTTTACAGATATAGTAAATGAAGATTATATTTTAGATTTGTAGTATAAAAATTATATTATTTATTATTCAATTGGTGTAACTATATTTGATAGATTTGATATTGATTTAGAATAGATGGATATTCAAAAAGAATATTTTTACAGGCAATTAACACCATTTTATATTTAGGATGAAGCATTAGATAATAAAAATAAATTGTTTTCACTATTTTAGGAAAGTATGCTACAATTTATTAATAAATAGGAACAACTTATGTATCGATATGGAGATTTATTTAATCCATATGACAGTGATGTTTATATGAAAAAAACATTCTATATGTATCTTTTAGATATAGATATATTTGAAGAATTTTCATTTAAGATTGAGTAGAATACGCAGATATATTAGTTATTATCATTAGAATTTTTTAAGACTTTACAAAAGAATTACGTTAATCGTGGAATAGTATCTAATATTGATGAATTGTTAGATAATTCATTTAAGAATTTATCTTCTGTATTACAATTATATTAGATTTTATTTAATGAAACATATGGTGTTCATATAAACAGTTATTAGTAGATAGCCAATTAGAAAGATTTTTATTCATATTGTAAAGATGGTGGAATTCAAACAATTTTTGAAAAATAGAAATAGGAATTATATAGAAAATATAAAAACTTTATTGAAAATACAGATAAAGAAATTTCTCAATATTATTTATTACATAATAAAATTAAAACACAAGATATAATTGATAACATAAAAACCGATATTATGGATGATTTATTGTAGAAATCAGTATATAGATCGTTAGTAATAGTTTATGATAGTTAGTAGATGAGAACAGTAAATATTAAAAATTAGTTAATACAATTTATGGATTTTATTTATAGACAATACCTGCCTATAAATATGGAAGTAATATTTATTGATTTATACCAGCTTCCATCAAACTTAACATCAGATAGGGCAAAGCAATATGACTTTGTTCATTTTACATTCAATACATTAAAAACACCAGCCGAAGTAATTAGATCAATTTTTAATTAGTAATGGGGATGATTATATGTCAAATGAAAATGATATTTTATCCATACAAGGTAAAGTAGAAATTCAAAATAAATAGGGCAACACACTAATTGACACCAATAATACAATATTAAAATGGGGAAAATATAAATTATTGTAGTCTTTATTTTAGACACGTAATGAATCTATTGATGCCATAAAATATTTAGAATTATATTCTGATAATATGCAAAATAAAAATATTATACAAGATTATAAATAGTTAAGTCTCGTAAAAAGATATTAGATAAGCAGAAGATAGAATATAGAAATATTATATTATAATTAGATTTCAGATACTTGGAATAAATAGGGGAGTCCATTAAACATATTTTATTTTTCAGAAAGCACATATAGAAAGAAATTTTTACAAGAATAGATTACTACTCCATTAGTAAATTAGAAAACATATGTAGAAATATTTGATATGGAATAGTATGATTATGATAAAATTATGGTTCAATTTTCTATTCCTATTACTAAATAGTTTGAAGATCCCGAATTTAGTTTTAATACACTTATTTTAACATATGGCGGAATAGATTAGAATACATAGATGATAAACCCCTTAACTAATGAAGTAACAGATCCATAGATTACAAATATTGACCCAGATAATATGACTTCGGGATAGCCGTTTTCAATGGTATAGCTTCCTGAAGATTTTTTAATAACAGATACTATATATTTATTCTGGAAATTTGTCTTTACATTCAATCAAAAATATGATTGAGGAGATGAGTTAAATGCCTAACGACATAGAAAAATTATTAGATGTTAAATCTGATTTACTATTAGAATCGTCTCAACCTTCAGATGCAGATGTAAAAGAAGGATAGTTGCATAAAGCATTAAAGATTCCTAAAGATAAAGATGTATCAGATTATACAGTAGAAAAATTAGTGAAAAAATAGAAATAGTAGATTAATAGTGGATCACCATATTAGGGAATCATACGAAAGCTAAATTGGTAGTAGGTCATGAATAAAAATAAAAATCCTTCTGTTGAAAGTAAATTTAGATCAGTAATGAAGAAATTAAAATAGTGGCACGAAGAAAAATCTGAATAATAACATTATTTTATATTTAATTTAATTATGTTAACTATTAGGAGCATTCAATGATCATAAATTCGTCATTTGCAAATACAAAAAACGAAATTAATAAAAATATATTAATAAAATATTAGGAAACATTATAGAATTATCCGTATAATAAATATCTTGGATAGACCCCAGTATATTTTATAGAATATGGAACTAATCAGTATCAATATAAATCTGTATAGAATGATGATTCATTTGAGTATATAGAAGATTTTGTATATAACTGGATATGCCCTAATAGTAATCAAATAATAAGATCTGTCAATAGTATTTACAATTTGAAAACAAATAAACAATATTATCCTATTGATATAAATGATCATAATATATTATTTAGTATTTAGCCCGATAAAGAAATAAATTTTTCTTATGCTGTATAGGATAAAGATAAATCAATTGATGATATATTAATCTCTTACGAATATATTGACAAAAATACTTATTCTAAATTAATTTTATCTCCAGCATTTGATGGTAACTATTGTAATTTAGATTTAATACCAATTGGAGATTAGTTGTTTAATGGTCAAATAGAATTTAATTAGGATCAATAGGAAATTGAAATAAACAAAGAAAACCATATTACAACACTATATATATTATCTAAAAATAATAATTATTTATACCTATACAGATGGTATATACCATGCACTTACTCTAATGTATTTAACGAAATCAATATTGACGATTTTATAGATATATAGAAAGCTGGATAGCAGTCTATATATTAGGATTTTGAAAAATTATCCGAAATAAATATAAATGGAATATCCAATATTACCATTACCGGAAATGATTTAGATGTTCAAGATACAAAGATAAATACCATTTATCTATCACTTGAACCATATCTTACGGATATTCCAAATGAAACAATTATTTAGTTCATTTAGCAATTTTTAGATAAAGGTGAATTTTTATGAATAATATACGAGATATAATATTACAATTTTAGGGGTTATGTAATCAAATACCATATAGAAAATATTTAGGGTAGACTCCAATATAGGTATCTTTATTACCTGTAAAACGGTAGCAATATATAGCAACTGAAAATGATAATACACTTTTTACAATTGATGGAAATCCGTATCTATATAAATGGGTATTGCCAGTATAGATGGAATCTAATGTAAGAATATTGAATATAGAAAGTATATATAATCCCAAATTAAATCGTCAATATTTCCCCACCAAAATAAATAACAATTCTGTTATTTTTAGTATTTAGCCTGAAACTTCTCTAAATTTTACTCGTGATAATAATTATCGTAATAAATTAGTAGATGAATTAATAATTACATATCAGTATACCGATTAGAATATATAGTTTAATCTAATACCAGAAAAACAATCTTATGGTTAGTATAATTTGAATATTTAGCCGATTGGTGGGTAGTAGTTATCCGGAAGTATTGTATTTAATGAATTATAGATATTAGATTTCAGCGATATTAATGAGTATAACAGAACGGTATTGTATACATTTTCTATTTATAATTAGACATTACATATTTATAGATCTGAAGTTTTAGATAACATTTGGATGGATATTGGAGATTTTGAAGAATTAATACACATGTAGAAAATTGGATTTAGCCCATTTGATCCTAGGCTAATTAAAATTCATGAATAGTAGTTACCATAGTAGAAATCGTTAACAATAAATGGGTAGGATTTTGATTTACCAGAACCAAAAATATCTATAAACTTGGAAATATAGTAGTTATCCGACTTATTATTAAATACTTTACCCAATGAATTATTATTTTCTTTTGTATAGCAAATGTAGCAAGTATCAGAGGATTATAAAAATAGTGGCGAAATATCTATCGGGTCTTTTATTAGAAAATCTACTGTAGATTTATTGTATCCATAACTCAAGGTGAATATATGATTATTTCAGATTATACCGTTTTATTTCAAGAATTTAATTTTTATAATTTCTTTAATGATTATTTAAAATTCTATTACAATGAGGATACTATTGAATCTTTACCAGTATAGAATAATTTAATAATACGAAAATTTATATCACATGATTTATAGGAAATTTAGGATGAAGATTTCATATATGAATTGGATTTAAGTCAATATTAGATAATTACAAATTAGAAGGTAGATAATTAGTATACTATATTATAGTAGAACAGATCATACTCAAATGAATGGTATCATGAATTAACTGAATATAATAGAGGGGATATACCGAAAACCGATAAATATATTTATGAATAGAATATAGAAATAGACGGCAGCATAATAACATTAAGTTTATTTAATAACCCAAATAATGTAATGTTCAGAAATTTAAAAACAACTGGTGTAGTTGATGATTATATAGATATAAGAAAATAGTTTACTCCACTAATATATAAAGAATCGGGAATTGAAAAATTATATAATCCTTCTTTATCTGATGATGATATGTATAATCGAATAAATTAGGTAACTATTGCAAATTTAAGATTGCCATCTAATTTAATTGATATTCAATATAATATCAAACGATATTTAGATAGAAAAATTAACGATGATTAGTTATATTATATTACAATATTTACAAAATTTTCAT